>Ga0208648_1000053_pt1 | contig 111756 bp, 91 predicted proteins | sample AntAceMetag02UKL_FD_184772 | JGI IMG/M metagenome (GOLD analysis project Ga0208648, IMG submission 184772) | Saline lake microbial communities from Ace Lake, Antarctica - Antarctic Ace Lake Metagenome 02UKL (SPAdes) (version 2) | ecosystem: Environmental > Aquatic > Non-marine Saline and... | reverse complement strand
CCACTACATATAGTAGCCATTTCAAATACATAAGATGGTTGACTAACAGTAATTGTAAAACTACAGCTAGCAGTATTACCACCAATATCTGTTACAGTATATTCCTCTGTTGTAACGCCTATTGGGAGAGTTGAACCACTTCCCATTCCAAGTGTCAATAAAGTTGATTGACCTGAACAGTTATCTAATCCAACAGGAGCTGAATAATTAACTATTTGATCACAAACAACAGTATCGTTAGGACAAACAATTGTTGGTGCAGTTACATCAGTAATTACAACATTTTGTGTTTGTGTAGATGTATTGCCATTACCATCATCATAAGTCCACGTAACAAGAGTTGTTCCTTGTGTATTAATTGGTAATGTAGCATCGTTAGTTACTGTTACTGTTCCTGCACAATTATCTGTTGCTGTTGGATCTGTTAAAGAAGTAACTTCACATTCGTCTGTTACATCTACTAAAGTAGCTAAATCTTCTACTGGTGCTGTTACATCTGTTAGAATAACATTTTGTGTTTGAGTTGATGTATTTCCATTACCATCGTCATAAGTCCAAGTAACAAGAGTTGTTCCTTGTGTATTAATTGGTAATGTAGCATCGTTAGTTACTGTTACTGTTCCTGTACAGTTATCTGTTGCTGTTGGATCTATTAAAGAAGTAACTTCACATTCGTCTGTTACATCTACTAAAGTAGCTAAATCTTCTACTGGTGCTGTTACATCTGTTAGAATAACATTTTGTGTTTGTGTTGACGTATTTCCATTCCCATCATCATAAGTCCAAGTAACAAGAGTTGTTCCTTGTGTATTAATTGGTAATGTAGCATCGTTAGTTACTGTTACTGTTCCTGCACAGTTATCTGTTGCTGTTGGATCTATTAAAGAAGTAACTTCACACTCATCTGTAACATCTAATAATGTTGCTAAATCTGCTACTGGTGCAGTAACATCTGTTAGAATAACATTTTGTGTTTGTGTTGACGTATTTCCATTACCATCATCATAAGTCCAAGTAACAAGAGTTGTTCCTTGAGTGTTGATTGGTAAAGTTGCATCGTTAGTTACTGTTACTGTTCCTGTACAGTTATCTGTTGCAGTTGGATCTATTAAAGAAGTAACTTCACATTCGTCTGTTACATCTACTAAAGTAGCTAAATCTTCTACTGGTGCTGTTACATCTGTTAGAATAACATTTTGTGTTTGAGTTGATGTATTTCCATTCCCATCATCATAAGTCCAAGTTACAAGTGTTGTACCTTGAGTATTTATAGGTAAAGTAGCATCATTAGTTACTGTAACAGTACTTGTGCAATTATCAGTAGCAGTAGGATCAGTTAATGAAGTAACTTCACACTCAGCTGTAACATCAGCTAATGTTGCTAAATCAGGTACTGGAGCCAATAAATCTTCAACTGTAATAGTTACAGTTTCAATACAATCATTAGGATCTGTACTAGTTGAAGTATATGTAGTTGTTGCTGTAGCTGTATAATCTACCCCATTTGATATTCCATTATCCCATGTAATAGTTCCTCCATTTATAGAAACACCATTGATATTTACTGTTTCTCCAGGACAAACTGTTGTTGAAGGACTTGTTGTTACAGTTAAAAAATCACATAATACAGTGATAACAATTTGACCGTTTCCTGTTTGTCCGCCTTGAGTGTGAGCAATATTTATTGCGCCAAGTTGAGTATAACTTGATCCGCCTCCGCCAGCACCACCATGATATGCTCCTCCGCCTCCACCGTAGTATCCACCGCCTCCACCAGATGCGAGTGCATTGGAACCTGTTGAAGCATCTCCTCCAATACCTAATACTCCAGGTGAACCATTACTATTACCAGTTCCTTCATTTCCGCCAGCAACTTGTGTCCCTCCAAATCCATGTCTAATAACATCTGGTGTAGCCTGTCCAGGTCCATTTAAGCCAGACCAATGACCATCTTCGCCTACAAGTCCACCACCATTACCACCAGCGCCGTTTCCCCAGCTTCCGCTTCCGCCGCCACCGCCGCCGCCGCCTGCAACGATAATACGGTCAGTTAAAGTAGTTCCTCCAATTCTTACATCAGATGCACCACCACCACCAGCAACATACCAAGTAGTATTTCCAAGATTATAACCATTTCCTCCGCCATTAAAACCTCCATCAGCTGGAGATACATTTGTTCTTTCTCCTTCTCCTCCTACGTAAATATATAGAGTTTGTCCGGGAGTTACATAAAATTCAGAATAAACACTACCGCCCTCACCTCCTGGCTGATAGCCCTCAACTTGATAATGCCCATCTGCTCCTTGAGCACCATAAGCTTCTATTGAAATCGAAGTGATGCCCGCAGGTACAGTATAAGTTTGCATACTACCAGTATAGTTAAAAGTTGTTTGTCCAAAAAGAGCTGTTGTAAATATTCCTAGTAAAAAAAGGAATATGTACTTTTTGAAGTAATTTTTAATCATATTAAATAATTTTAAAGTTAATACACCTACTCTATTAAAGGATTTTCAGCTTACTCCGTTTAATTTTTTAAGGACACAAATATACTTTTTTTTCTCAAAAACAAAATTCTTTAAAGTAAATGTTATAAAACATTTTTGATTAAACATTGTATTGCAATGATTAATATTATATTTATTAATCTGAGAAAAAAAGATAATAATAAAAAGGCCACCCTTTAAAGGCAGCCTTTAAAAATATAAGATATAATTTATTTTACTTTAAAGCTGATTAAAGCCTTTCAAAGTCCATTAAAAAGTACTTTAATGCGATTATTTTATAAAATAACTTATGATTGTTATGATGCTAATGCTTTTACGTAAAATAATGCTAAATCAATCTGATTATAAATTATAATTTATGAACAACTATCAAAATCATATCTAAATGCTGATGTGATGGGACGTTAACGTATATTGAGTTCGACCTTTCCTGAAAATCTTGTTTTTCATAAAAATAAAGTTTGAACTTAAAGAGTTAATTCTTTAGTCAAGCTACTTTGTCTTTCCAGTGCGGATTTTTAAAAGGGTACAAAAAAGAAAAGAGGCAAAAAATTGCCTCAGTTCTCTATGGTGACCCAGAGAGGACTCGAACCCCCAACCATCAGAGCCGAAATCTGATATTCTATCCAGTTGAACTACTGAGTCAGTTTAATGCAACAAAATTAATAAAATAAAAGTAATTTGGAAAAACAGAATTATTTAGCGTGGGCTATACTGGATTCGAACCAGTGACTTCTACCCTGTCAAGGTAACACTCTAAACCAACTGAGTTAATAGCCCAATATATTTAATAAATTGAAAATGTAATAGGTATTATTTTATTTCCAGAGTTTTTTCGTAAATCTTATTCTTTTCAAAAATAAGAACTGATTTCCCGAAAAAAACAAAATCATCGTCATCTGTGTAAGTGGCATCTATACTTAGAATACAATCATTTTCCGTAATAAATCTCACATGTCCAACTTCATTAGTGGTTTGCGTACTTTCTAGAACTAAGCTATCAGGTTCAATATAAGAACCGTTAGGATTTGAATATAATCTAACAATAGCTCCTGAAACAGGAGTTTCAGAACCATCTGCCTCTTCTATAACAACCATAACAGTTGCTTCAGGTGGATTAGGTTTTTTACCACAGGAATTTAAAAAGACTAAAGTTGGTATAAAAAGTATTAATAATAATTTAAAACTCATATTTTTTCTATTTTACAATAACAGTTTCTTCATAAGTTTCATCTTCTTTCAATATCAATGCTCCAAATCCTACTAAGGTATCATTCTTTTTAATGCCAAATTTGGCTTCAATATGTAAAATACTTTCATAATGAAATTCATGATTAGTTTGTCCATATTCGTTGGAAATTTGCGTATCTTCTAACACCAAACTATCTTGATGTGGGTCAATATAACCAATATTGCCTTCATGTGTTGTATCGTTAAAAGTTGGATCGGAAAATATTCTAACTATTGCACCCTCTAAAGGATATTTTTCCCCATCATTATTCAATGTCATAACTGTAATTGTAGCTTTTGGGCTATGGTCTTTTTTACAGCTTGTTGTGTAGTAACTTATCACAATTACTACGATAATTACTATTAAGTATAAACTATTTTTTTTCATTTTAACAATATTTTTAAAACGATTATATTTACTTTGTAAGTTACAAAGTTAAAAAAAAAATTATTATTGTCAAATTTTAAACGTATGAAACTAATTAAAATCATTTTTGTTTTATTATTTACATTAAGTTTATTGTCTTTTTCTACTTGTGATTCAGTTAAAAAGAACAATGAAAAGGATAATATTGTTTTAATAAAAACCACATATGGTGAAATAAAGATCAAGCTTTATGAAGAAACTCCATTACACAAAGAAAATTTCCTTAAACTAATTAATGAGAAATTTTATGACAGTACTCTTTTTCATAGAGTTATTCTAGATTTTATGATACAAGGAGGTGACCCCGAATCTAAAAATGCACAATTAGGACAAAATTTAGGTAATGGTGGTCCAGGTTACACAATAGAAGCTGAATTTTTATCTAAATATATTCATAAAAGAGGTGCTGTTGCTGCTGCACGAATGCCAGATAATGTAAATCCTGAAAAAAAATCGTCGGGGTCTCAATTTTATATTGTGCAAGGAAAAGTGTTTACAGGACAAGAACTGGATAAAATAGAAAAGAATGTAAATACTACAGAAAAACGAAAATTCTTCATGAGTTTTATAGAACGAGCTGAAAATTTAGAATTGAAAAACGAAATAGATTCTTTACAAAAGAATAAAGATATGGATGCACTTCAAAAACTATCATTAGAATTAGAACACATAATTGATTCATCCTACACAATAAACAATGAATTGTTTAAGTTTACTGATGAACAAAGAAATATTTATACAAGCATAGGAGGAACACCACATCTTGATAAAGGATATACTGTTTTTGGCGAGGTAATTGAGGGTATGGACATTGTTGACAGTATTGCAAAATGCAAAAGAAATAAAATGGATAGACCAATAGAGGATATAAGGATTACAATATCAACTGTGAAAAAATAAATATTTTAAATTATTAATACTGAAAAATTCGGACTAATTCATTTTCTAGTATACTTGACAATTAGATTAACAATAAATTGCAACTTTGTCTTAGATAAAAAAATAAGTTTTACTACTTAAACTTATGGGTATTCAATATAATATATTAGTAAACAAACTAGATGATTTTATTCGAAAATATTATCGAAATCAGATAATTAGAGGTTTGCTGTTATCATCCCTTATTTATATTTCTGCATGGATTACTTTATCGGGCATTGAATATTTTGGACATTTTTCGACAACTATTAGAACTATTATATTTTATTTTTCCGTTTTTCTCATAATTACAGTATTAATAAAATTTATTGTAATTCCTGTATTCCAATTTTTTAAAATCGGAAAAATAATTTCACACAAACAAGCAGCAAGGATTATTAGTAAGCACTTTGCCAATATTGAAGACAAACTGCTTAATACTTTAGAATTAGCTAATGTTGAACATGATTCACCTTTTTCAAAAGAACTTATTATTGCAAGCATAGATCAACGCATAAATAATATTAAACCCATACCTTTTCCTGCAGCAATTAATATAAAATCAAATATTAAATATTTAAAATATCTGGGAGTTTTATTTGTTATAATTATTTTAACATTGATAACATCCCCTGCTATACTTACCGACGGTGTTGAACGCATTGTAAATCATAATACTTTTTATGAACCTTCTGCACCTTTTAGTTATATTCTTATGAACGACACATTATCTGTACAAAAAGGTGGAGATTTTGAAATTAAAGTAAAAATTGAAGGAAAATATGTGCCGAAAAATATAAATGTTTCTTATGGTGGCAATAATTTTTTAATGAATAAAATAACAAAAACCGAATATAGTTACAAATTCAAGAACATTAATAACTCAATAAATTTTTATTTTACTTCCGATAATATTAATTCATCACATTACAATCTTAAAGTATTACCATCACCAATGATAATTGATTTTTTAATATCTATTGATGTCCCTGAATATACAGGAGAAAAAGACATTATACTTAAAAATATAGGTGATGTTACAATCCCAATGGGTTCAAAGATCAAATGGAAATTTAATACTATTGACATTGATTTTCTAAAATTAACATTTAATGATACTATAGACATTATTGCACATAATGACACAAATCGATTGACTGCTGATAAAACTTTCTATAAAAACAGTAATTATAGTATCTCAGTAAAAAACAAGTATTTTCAGAACAACAATATAGTAAAATATTCTATAAACGTTATACCTGATCTTTATCCTGATATTAAAGTAAATTCGTTTAAGGATAGTCTTGAACAAGCTGTTTATTATTTTCAAGGCTTGATTAATGATGATTATGGCTGCAAAAAACTTACATTTAATTACAATTCCGAACAAAAAAAGGATAGTATTAAAACAATATTGTTGCCTATTAATTTGAGTTCTACTTCTCAAGAATTTTTTTATGCTTTTGATTTTGCATCATTAAAAATATCTGAAGGCGGGAAAATTGAATATTATTTTGAAGTTTGGGATAACGATGCAGTAAATGGCAGCAAATCTACCAAAACAAGTATTTATGAATATTATATACCTTCACAAGAAGAATTAGACAAATACGAAACAGAAGCAAATAAGAATATTGAAGAAAAACTTCAAGAGAGTTTAAGAATGGTAGATGAATTGCAAAAAGATTTAGATGACCTTCAGGAAAACCTTATTGATAGAAATTTAAGTTCGTGGGAAAAAACAAAAATGATAGAAAATATTTCGGAAAAACAAAATTCCATTGAAAAACTGATGGACGAAATTTCAAACCTCAATAAAGAAAAAAATAATTTTCTTAATACATTCTCGGAACAAGAACAAGAATTAATGGAAAAACAAGAACAAATAGAGAAATTGCTTGAAAACTTAATGGACGAAGAACTGCAAAAATTAATGGACGAGCTTAATAAATTAATGGAAGATTTTGATAAAAATAAACTCAACAAACTATCAGAAGAACTAAAAACAAATTATGATGAACTTTCCGAGCAATTAGACAGAAATCTTGAAATGCTAAAACGTTATGAAGTTGAACAATTAGTAGATAAAACAATAGATAAACTTAATGAGTTGGCAGAAGAACAAAAACAACTTTCTGAAGATGTTAAAGACAAAAACAATGATAGCGAGGAACTTTTAAACAAACAAAACGAACAATCGGAAGAATTTAACAAAGCAATGGAAGATTATAAAAAAGCATTAGAAAAAAACGATGAATTAAAAAGTCCTATGAGTCTTGATGAATTTAATGAAAATTCTGAAGACATAAAAGATGAATTTCAACAAGGAGAGCAAAATATGAATAGTGGTCAAAATAAAAAAGCATCAAAAAATCAAAAACAAAACTCTCAAAAACTTAAAGATATGGCATCGTCAATGCAAAGCATGATGAAACAAAATCAAATGCAGCAAAGTGCAGAAAATATGGACGATATGAGACAAATAATTGAAAATACAATGACATTTTCTTTTGATCAGGAAAAATTAATGGAAAGTTTAAAAGGGATGAACAGAAAAAATCCAAAATATATGGAGATTGTTAGTGAACAAAAAAAGATTAGCGATAATTTTGAGATTATAAAAGACTCTCTTAATGCATTAGCAAAACGAACTCCAATGTTAAGTAATGTTATTGGCAAAGAGATAAAGGCAATAGAAAAAAATATAGACAAAAGCATAAACTTAATGGAAGAAAGCAGAGGTAATAATGTTAATGCAGCAAGAAGTACGCAGCAGTATATTATGACTTCTGCTAATAATCTTGCATTGCTGCTTTCAGAAGTTTTAAAACAAATGCAACAACAATCTTGTCAACAATGTGAAGGTAGCAGCAAATGTACGAAACCTGGCGAAGGAAAACCAAAGTTGTCTAATATGAAAAGTCAGCAGCAATCGTTAAAGTCTCAACTTAAATCAATGATACAAAAAATGAAAGAAGCAGGGAATAAACCCGGTGGAAATTCAATAAACAAACAATTGGCAAAAATGCTTGCTCAACAGGAAATTTTTAAAAACCAACTTGGGAAATTAATGAATAACGGGGGATTAAATCCTGAAACAATGCGTAAATTAAATGAAGTAAAAAGAATGGTGGAAAAAACAGAAAATGACATAATAAATAAAAATATTACACGGGAAACTATTAAAAGACAAGATTTAATTTTAACACGTCTTTTGGAAGCCGAAAACTCTGAATATCAGAGAGAAATAGACAAGAAGAGAAAGTCGGAAGAAGCAAGAGTTAAAAAAATTAGTAACCCTAAAGAATTTTTTGAGTATAAGAAATTGAATAACACATTTAATGAAATTTTAAATACTTCGGATATTAAGTTATATAAATTTTATAATGAGAAGTATAAACAATATATAATAAATTTAAACCAGTATAAATGAAAACGGAATTAGACATTTTTTCAAAAATTGAAAACCTTTCGTATGTCGAAAAGATGATTGATGATGTAGCCAGTGAATATAAATTAAGCTCAGAAGTTTATGGAAACATACTAGTTGCTACAGTTGAGGCCGTTAACAACGCCATTCTTCATGGGAACAAATTAGATGAATCAAAAACAGTTAATGTAAACTTTAAAATTGAGAACAGTTCTTTGCAAATTATAATAAAAGATGAAGGACCCGGATTCGACTACGATAATATCCCCGATCCAACGGCACTGGAAAATATTGAAAAACCACATGGAAGAGGAATATTCTTAATGAAACATCTTGTTGATGAATTGGAATTTAGAAACAATGGTTCTGAAGTTGAGTTTAAATTTAAACTTTCTTAATTAATGGCTATTATTTTTCATGCTGAAGAAATAGCTTTTCCCGATATTGATAAAAAAAATACAATTAACTGGATTATAAATATTATTGATCAAGAAAATTTCAAATTAGGAAATATTAACATAATTTTTGTTTCAGATAATTATCTTATAAAAATTAATAAACAATATCTTTCTCACGATTATTATACAGACATCATTGCTTTTGATTATTGTGAGAATGAGGTTGTTGCAGGAGATATTTTTATTAGTATTGATAGAATTAACGAAAATGCGGAAAAATTTAACACTCCTTTTTTAAACGAACTTAACAGAGTAATTATTCATGGAATCTTGCACCTGATAGGGTTTTCCGATGATACTGAAAATGAAAAAAAAGAAATGAGGGGAAAAGAAAATTGGTGTTTAAATCAATTGCAAAATCTAACTTAAATTGCAAAAATTAAAATACTCATAAAGTGACTGGTAGTCAGTCAGTCGCAATTTTCAAGATTAAAATAATTTAACTAAAGCAGATAATATATTAAAAACTTTTTTTAAAAAAGGAAATAATACTTATTTTTACCGCAAAGTGTAATTTAATGAATTTAATGATTATGAAAACCTTTAAGCTTATAACGCTTATATTTTTAATTGGATTTATTTCGTTCTCTGCATACTCGCAGAAGCCTAATAAAGATGAACTTAAAGCAATTGAGGCCTTTGAATTTGGTGAATTTGCGAAAGCAATTGAATTGTATAGGGTTGCTTATGCAAAAACTCCTGATTCTCGAAAACCATTAATTGTTTTTAATACAGCAATTTGTTACAAATATTTGCATAATTCAAAATCTGCTGAATTATGGTTTAGAAAAGCTGAAAAAGTTAAGTATTCAGATCCAATTGCTGTTTTATACTATGCCGATGCAAAAAAAATGAATGGCAAATTTGAAGAAGCAATTATAGAATATAAAAAATATAAAAAACTTGTACCTGATGATCCTCGTGCAGACATAGGAATAAAATCTTGCAAAATGTCAGCCGAATGGATTAGTAATCCAACAAGATATGAAGTTGAAAACATGGCTTTATTTAATTCAAAATACAGTGATTTTTCGCCTGTATATGCAAAGAAAGATTATAAAGTAATTTATTTTTCTTCAAACAGAGAAGGTTCTGTAGGAAGTGGAACACATAGTGTTACCGGTGCAGGATTTTATGACTTATGGATGACTAATAAAGATCGTAAAGGAAAATATAGTATTCCTACCCCTGTTCCAGGAGAAACAGTTAATACTTCAAATGATGAAGGAGCTTCTTCATTAAATCCTAAGGGTAATACTTTGTACTTTACAAGATGTAAAGTAGTAAAGAAAAGAATGATGGGTTGCCAGATATTTTGGGCTACAAAAAAAGGCGTTGGATGGGGTGAACCACAAATGTTACAAATACCTGGAGCATCTGACTCTTCAGATTTTAGGTATCCAGCCATTTCTTTTGATGATTTGACACTATATTTTTCTGCTAAATTGTCAGGAGGAAAAGGTGGAACTGATATTTGGAAATTAACTCGTCCCAGTAGAACTAAACCTTGGAGCGAACCTATAAATATGGGAAATGAAATAAATACACGAGGTAATGAGGTGTTTCCTTATGAGAAAGAAGATAAAATATTTTACTTTTCATCAGATTATCATGCAGGTATGGGTGGACTTGATATTTTCAAAGCAGTTGATGATGAAAGTGGTAAATATGCTGTTGAAAACATGAAATATCCTGTAAATTCTGCTGCTGATGATTTTGGAGTTATTTTCGAAGGGAATCTGGAAAGAGGTTATTTTTCTTCTAACAGGAAAGGAGGAAAAGGTTATGATGATATTTATGAATTTGTTTTACCTTTATTAGAATATTTTGTTGCTGGAAAAATTATTGATAAAAAAACTAATAGAGTTATTGTTGGTGCTAAAGTTATTTTAAAAGGTAGCGAAGCTGAAACAAAAGAAATAACCACAGAAGAAATGTTATCGGAAGCTGATGGTTCATACCGTTTTAAGTTAAACCCTAATACAGATTATCAAATACAAGCCGAAGCTGAAAAATATCTTAACGGATTTGGTGCTGTTTCTACAGTTGGTATTGAGGAAAATAAAGAATTTAAAGAAGATATTTACCTTGACCCAATTTGGCAACCTATAAAACTTGACAATATTTTTTATGATCTTGGCAAAGCAGAATTAAGACCGGAATCAATGGTTGAACTTGACAGACTTATTAAAATATTGAACGATAATCCAACTATTACAATAGAACTTGGTTCTCATACAGATTTCAGAAGTCCTGATGCATTTAATTTAGATCTATCACAAAGAAGAGCTCAATCTGTAATTGATTATCTAATAGAAAAAAATATACCATCTGACCGTTTAGTTGCCAAAGGTTATGGTGAAGGTACACCTGCTACTGTTGATAGTGTTATAAATTCTAGATATTTTTTCTTGCCTGAAGGTCAAGTATTAACTGAGCCGTTTATTAAATCTCTTGCAACTGTTGAAGAACAAGAAGTTGCTCATGAGCTTAACAGACGTTCAGAATTTAAAGTATTAAAAACAGATTATGTTCCTGAATCTTCTGCAATAAATAAAGAAGAAGACGAAGAAGAAGACGAAGGTAGCGAGTAGCTAAAAATACATTTTATTATAAAACGTTTCGGGAAATTATATCCGAAACGTTTTTTTATTTAAAATTTATCTTCCAAGTAAAGAAAAAAGCAAATGATAAATTGAATATCGAACACCGATTAACGAATAATGATTTAAGAACTTGATTAGTAAACTTAATATTAAATAAAAAAGATGAACAAAAATAATTCCCGATATAATTTAAGAGGTGTTTCTGCATCGAAAGAAGATGTGCATAATGCAATTAAAAATATTGATAAGGGATTATATCCAAAAGCATTTTGCAAAATATTGCCCGATATTATTGGAGGCGATAATAAGTATTGTAACATTATGCATGCCGATGGAGCAGGCACAAAATCATCTCTTGCATATATGTACTGGAAAGAAACTGGTGATATTTCAGTATGGAAAGGTATTGCGCAAGATGCAATTGTAATGAATACTGATGATTTACTTTGTGTTGGTGCTGTTGATAATATTGTTTTATCATCAACTATTGGCAGAAATAAAAACTTTATTTCGGGAGAAGTAATTGCTGAAATAATTAACGGAACGGAAAATTTTCTTAAAGAATTGAGACAATTTGGAATAAATATATTTTCTGCAGGTGGCGAAACAGCTGATGTTGGCGATTTGGTACGCACTATTATTGTTGACTCTACGGTTACATGCCGAATGAAAAGAGAAGATGTAATTACTAACGAAAAAATTACAGACGGTGATATAATTGTTGGTCTTTCATCGTTTGGAAAAGCTAATTACGAAAAAGAGTATAATGGCGGTATGGGAAGTAATGGCTTAACATCTGCACGACATGATGTATTTGCTAAATATCTTGCTAAAAAATATCCCGAAAGTTATGACAGGTCTATATCAGATGATCTGGTATATTCAGGCAATTATAAATTAACAGATAAACTTGACGATTTAGATATTGATGTGGGCAAACTGGTTTTATCACCTACTCGTACTTATGCTCCAATTATTAAAGAAGTTTTATCTAAGTTTAGAGCTGATATTCATGGAATGATACATTGTTCCGGCGGAGCTCAAACCAAGATTTTAAATTTTGTTGACAAGCTGCATATTATTAAAGACAATATGTTTGATGTGCCTCCTCTTTTTAAAATTATTAAAAAACAATCTGATACTAATTGGCAGGAAATGTATGAAGTGTTTAATATGGGGCATAGATTTGAGCTTTATGTTGCTGATGTATCATTGGCAAATGAAATAATTAAAATATCAAAAGCATTTGGGGTTGATGCCAAAATAATTGGTAAATGTGAGAAAGACACAAAAAAACAATTAACTATTAAAAGTGAATTTGGTGAATTTATATATCAATAAAGAAAAAATAAAATGAGCAATAATTTAATATTAGATAAACTATCTGGAGTAAAGAAAAGATTTGATGAAGTTGGACAGTTATTAGCTGAACCGGATGTAATTTCTGATATGAAAAAGTATATTAAACTTAACAAAGAATATAAACAATTAGAGCCGGTTGTTGAAGCTTATAATGAATACAAAAATTTGATTGAAAATATTGCTTCAACAAAAGAACTGTTGTCGACAGAAAAAGACCCCGAAATGCGAGAAATGGCAAAACTGGAGCTAGATGAATTAATACAGCAAGTTGAGCCGATGGAAGAAAATATAAAATTTATATTATTGCCTGCCGACCCCGAAGACGATAAAAACGCAATACTTGAAATACGTGCAGGAACAGGTGGCGACGAAGCAGGTATATTTGCAGGAGAACTATTTAGAATGTATTCTAAATTTGCCGAAGCAAAAAAATGGAAAGTAGAAGTTACTAATTCTACAGAAGGTACAGTTGGCGGATTTAAAGAGATTATTGCAAAAATTATTGGAAACGGCGTGTATGGTTTAATGAAATACGAATCGGGGGTGCACAGGGTGCAACGTGTGCCACAAACCGAAACACAAGGGCGAGTGCATACTTCTGCTACATCGGTAGCTGTTTTGCCCGAAGCCGAAGACTTTGATATTGATATAAAACCCGACGAAATTAGAAAAGATACTTATTGTGCATCCGGACCGGGCGGACAATCGGTAAATACTACATACTCTGCAATAAGGCTTACACATATACCATCGGGAATTGTTGTTACATGTCAGGATCAAAAATCGCAGTTAAAAAATCTTGATAAAGCTATGGTTGAATTGCGCACAAGGCTTTACAATCTGGAATATCAAAAGTATTTAGACGAAATTTCTTCTAAACGCAAAACAATGGTTTCAACAGGCGACCGTTCTGCTAAAATACGCACTTACAATTATCCTCAGGGCAGAATAACAGACCACCGTATAAATCTTACTATGTATAATTTGCCTATTGTTTTAAATGGCGATTTGCAAGAAATGATTGATAAGCTGCAAATGGCAGAAAATGCCGAAAGACTTAAAGAACACAGCGAAGACTAAGTGAATAAACTCACGCACACTTTCGTGATATAGTAACTCGCAATCCACATTGTAAGACACGAAAACCACATTGTATTAACCCAATTGGTATTAAGAAAGCTTAGAGAACAAATGCACCACGATAAGAAAAAAGAATAATAATATTTAGAGAATATTAAATTTTCGTTAAAGAATATTGGATTTTCGCTAAAGAATGTCATGCTTCTTTACAGCATATTGAATTTTCGCTAAAGAATAAAGGATTTGCTGTAAGGAATATTGGATTTTCGCTAAGGAATGTCATGCTTCTTTACAGCATATTGAATTTTCTCTAAAGCATATTGGATTTGCTGTAAAGAATATTGTTTATGTACTAAGGAAAAAAGGATTTGCTGTAAAGAATATTGTTTATGTACTAAGGAAAAAAGGATTTGGGATAGGGAAAAATCAATTTTCCCAAGATTAAACTTAATAAGGGGGAGAGTTTTTTTGCTCTCCTTTTTTTTATTATATTTGTTAAATGTTTAAAATTAACAAATTGTAGATATAAGAGATATAACGTGCATTAATGCACGTTATCCTAACGTTATAGGCAATTTTGCAAATAGAAAATAAATTATAAAATGAGACATATTGTATTTGTATTATTTGTGAGTATGGCAGGATTTTCTTTTGCTCAAAACGCTGTACAAGAAGGGGAAGATGATAGAACTAGTAATTCAGATTTTAAAATAGGTTATAGCGGAAGTATTGAAGCAGGATATGATATTGGAATAACTAGTTTTTGGTCACCAGGATTTGGTATGGATAGAGAAAAAATTGAAATTATTAATGGACTAAGGTTAACACCATTTATATCATTAGGTGTAGGAACAGGATTACATTATTATTTTGATTTTGACAATAAGAAAACTTGGGTTCCAATTTTTATTAATATGAAAGTTAATTTTACAGAGAAAAGATTATCACCTATACTTTCATTAAGCGGAGGTTATTCTTTTGATTTTAACAATAATTTTGAAAATGTAGGGTTTCTTGTAAATTCATTTATAGGAGTTAAATATAAAATATGGAGTAAATTTTCACTAAATACAGGGGTTGGATTGGAAATGCAAAAAATAGAGTGCTTTTTATGGAATGAACCTGCGTATTTTAATGCAATGACTTTAAATATTGGTTTATCTTTCAATTAAAAAAGCCTATAACAATGTATATAGTTTATAACGGTATAGTAGTAAAATCAAGCAGTGTAGCTTATTTTGGGCTCCGCCAAATCTGTCGATTTGACTATTTTAAAGGTGGCAAATTTGGCTCATTGCGTAATTTGAACATTATCGCTTTGAATTCCGCTACAAAACCATATACGTGTCGTTAGCTGTAAGCAAAAAACAACTGTAATGAGACAGATAATTTTTATAATTGTAGTTTTCAGTTTTATAAGTTCAATTTATGGACAAGAAACAGAATTGAAAGGAATTTACGCAAATAGCAATTCAAAGAAATATCAAGCAAATGTTGGATATGGGATTGGTTATAATCAATATATTAAAGGGAAGAATCGTTTCGGAATATCAATTTCACGCTTTTCTTTCAAAAAGCCCTATGATAATATTTATCGTTCATTAGAAGACGGTGTTTCGATGTATATTGACCAAGTTAAACCAAATAATCAACGAATTGCTTTGAAATTAAATTATGCTTTTAGACTAATTGACAATTCTAAATCACGACTTTATTTTGGTCCTGAAATAGGATTAAATTATTTTATTAATAAAGAACGATATGATAGAATAGCTAATGGATATATTACTGGCGGAAATTTTACTTCAAATTATATCGAAGAAAATATATTAGGAATTGGATTTCTATTGGAGTTTGAATTAAAAGAAGTCTTTTATAAAAGAATTTCGACATATTTATCTATAAACCCTGAAATAACTAGTTTTGGTAAATTTGGATTGAAAGGTGGATATAATCAATCTTATATTGGTTGGATGAATTTTAATTTAGGAGTTAGATATAGTATTATTAAAAATAAGAATTAATGCCAACAGCTAACATTAAATAAAAAAAGCATTAAAACGCGTTCTATTAGGGACGTTAGGCGATAACTATCATTACCAGTCTACATCCACAAATAACAATATAACAATTTAACAAGACAACAATTCCATTAAAAGAATTTTTATGTAAATTTGTCAGTTATACCCCGCTGCCGCACGCTTTGCAGCGTGTGGTATAAAAATAATACTTAAGAATATTTTATTTTAGTCAAATAGTTCTAATCATAAATTATTTCATTATATTTGACTAATGAGTCGTAATTACAAATTTCATAATCCAGAAGGAGTTTATTTTGTAAGTTTTGCTGTTGTAGAATGGTTAGATGTTTTTACAAGAAACGAATATAAAAATATTTTAATTGAAAGTTTACATCATTGTCAAAAAGAAAAAGGGATGGAAATTTTTGCATGGTGTATAATGACTAGTCATATTCATCTTATCTTCAGGAGTGCAAAACAACAAAAGCCAGAATTAATTTTAAGAGATTTCAAGCGATTTACAAGTAAGGTAATAGTAAAAAGCATTATTGACAACCCAAAAGAGAGTAGAAAGGAATTTTTACTAGAACAGTTTTTAAAAGCAGGAGAAAAATCATCAAATGTAAGTAAATATCAATTTTGGAGGCATGATAATAAACCAATAGAATTGTGGAGCAATAAAGTTATTGATGAGAAGATTAATTATATTCATAATAACCCTGTTGAAGAAGGCTTGGTTTTTAGACCTGAAGATTATGTTTATAGTAGTGCCAAAGATTATAGCGGTGAAAAAGGAATATTAAATGATATAATTATTGTTAAATAAAATAAAACCACACGCTGCAAAGCGTGCGGTAGCAGGGACGTTAGGCGATAACTATCATTACCAGTCTACATCCACAAATAACAATATAACAATTTAACAAGACAACAATTCCATTAAAAGAATTTTTATGTAAATTTGTCAGTTATACAAATTACTTCAATTATGAATTATATTTTATTTGATGATAAAAGCAGAGAAAATCTCTTGCCGTTTACATTTACTCGTCCTGTTGGTGAAATAAGAATTGGTATTTTAACAATAAAAGAAAAATGGGAAAAATATTTAAATTCTACAGTATCGTATAAAACAGAAGATTATTTATCGGTAAAATATCCTATAAAAATTGAAAAAAACAATATTTATATTAATGCATCGGTATTGCCAAACACAGAGCTTGTAAATGCAATTAAAAATTTAAAAGATAATGAAGCATTGGTATCAGATAATATTTTAATAGCATCAAATACCAAAAACTTAGAAAACAATAATTGCAATAAGATTGAAGCAAATGCCGGATTTTTAAAAATTAATAATTTGTGGGATATCTATTCTTTTAACGGAGAAGCCCTGATTGAAGATTATACCCTTTTAACAAAAAACAGAAAAAGCGAAGAATTAAGTTCAAGCAATAACATATTAGGAAAAGAGAACATTTTTGTTGAGAAAGGAGCAAAAGTTGAATGTGCTATTTTAAATGCCACAAAAGGACCAATTTATATTGGTAAAGATGCTGAAATAATGGAAGGTGCAGTTATAAGAGGACCTTTTGCACTATGTAATAATTCTACAATAAAACTTTCTGCTAAAATATACGGACCAACTACTATAGGACCTCATTCAAAAGTAGGAGGAGAAATAAATAACAGTGTAATATTTGGCTACACAAATAAATCTCATGATGGTTTTCTTGGAAATTCTGTTATAGGTGAATGGTGTAATATTGGAGCCGACAGCAATAATTCAAATTTAAAAAATAATTATGCAGAAGTAAGATTGTGGAATTATAATGAAGAACGTTTTGTTAAAACAGGCAAACAATTTTGCGGATTAATTATGGGAGACCATAGCAAGTGCGGAATAAATACTATGTTTAATACAGGCACAGTTGTTGGAGTTTTTGCAAATATTTTTGGAGCAGGTTTTCCACGTAATTTTATCCCCGATTTTTCGTGGGGAGGTGTTAGCGGTTTTACTACCTATACTAAACCAAAAGCATACGAAGTTGCTAAATTAGTAATGGAAAGAAGAGAAATTGAATTTGATAATATTGAAAAAGATATTCTTGACAAAGTTTTTGATCTTACTGAAAAACACAGAAAATCCTGACAATTATTAGCTAATTATTTATTTGGCACAGCTATTGACTATAGCATGCTTTATGTTATTTCTAAATTATAACTGACAACTTGTCTTTTATAAGAAAAATAAAATTTATGGAATCTGAAAGTAAATATAGAATTATAGTAGGTGATTATAATGATGATGAAAAGTCTGATCTAATACCTATTATTTCCGGTGAATCTGAAAGTAAATCCAAAACTAAAAAAGTGCCATCAAAAATACCTATTTTACCATTAAAAAATACGGTATTATTTCCGGGTGTAATTTTTCCAATTACTGTTGGCAGAAAAAAGTCATTGAAATTAATAAATGAAATATACAAAAAAGATAAAATTATAGGTATAATTTCTCAGAAAGACAGCAGTATTGAAAATCCCAAATTTAAAGACCTTCATAAAATAGGAACAGTAGCCAAAATTGTTAAAATTTTGGAAATGCCCGATGATACTACTTCTGTTATAATTCAAGGAGAAAGCAGATTCGTTTTAGAAGAATTACTTGAAGTAGAACCATATCATTTTGGTAAAGTTGCACTTTTAAAAGATGCTAAACCTTTGGCAAATGATAAAGAATACAATGCAATAGTTGCTACATTAAAAGACCTTTCTTTAAAAATTATTGACCTTTCCTCAAATATTCCGCCTGAAGCAGCATTTGCATTAAAAAATGTTAACAATCTTACTTTTTTAGTAAATTTCATTTGCTCAAATACCGATTTGAAAGTAGGGGATAAACAAAAGCTTTTGGAAATAAATTCATTAAAAGAAAGAGCTATCAGATTATTGGAACATCTTACCAAGGAATTACAAATGCTGGAACTCAAAAGTGATATTCAGAAAAAAGTAAGATCGGAACTTGACAGTCAACAACGTGAATTTTTGCTTAATCAGCAAATGAAAACAATTCAGGAAGAGTTAGGAGGAAATCCTTTAGAGCAAGAGATTGAAGATTTATTGCTGCGTTCAAAAGATAAAAAGTGGGACAAAGAAGTTTCTAAAGCATTTGAAAAGGAAATTGCTAAATTAAAACGAATAAACCCTGCATCGGGAGAATACGCTGTTCAACAAAATTATATTGAAAATCTTTTGGACTTACCATGGAACGAATATACCGAAGATAAATTTGATCTGAAATATGCACAGCAAGTACTTGATGAAGATCATTATGCTTTAAAAGAAGTAAAAGAAAGAATTATTGAACATCTTGCAGTAATTAAACTAAAAAAAGATCTAAAAGCTCCTATTTTGTGTTTATATGGTCCTCCAGGAGTAGGAAAAACATCTCTGGGAAAATCTGTAGCAAGAGCATTAGGTAGAAAATATATAAGAATGTCGCTTGGTGGTTTGCATGATGAATCTGAAATAAGAGGGCATAGAAAAACATATGTTGGAGCTATGCCGGGTAGGATCTTGCAAAATATTAAAAAAGCAAAATCATCAAATCCTGTTTTTGTTCTAGACGAGATAGATAAAGTTGGTTCTGATTTTCGTGGCGATCCATCATCTGCTCTACTTGAGGTTTTAGACCCTGAGCAAAACAATGCTTTTCATGATAACTATCTTGAGTTAGAATATGATTTGTCGAAAGTAATGTTTATTGCAACAGCTAATATGACAAATACTATTAATCCCGCATTACGCGATAGGATGGAAATGATAAATGTTGACGGTTACATTGTTGAAGAAAAAATTGAAATTGCAGTAAGGCATCTTATTACAAAACAAATTGAAGCTAACGGGCTTAAAAAATCACAATTAAGTTTTTCTAAAAAAGTAATAGAAAGAATAATAGAAGATTATACAAGAGAAAGTGGTGTAAGAAGTTTAGATAAAAAAATTGCAAAAATTTGTCGTTACACAGCAAAACAGATCGCTTTAAAAGAAGATTACAATAAAAGGATTACAATTGATGATGTAAAAGAAATATTAGGACCTCCAATTTTTTTAAAAGATAAATATGAGGGAAATGAATATGCAGGTGTTGCAACCGGGCTTGCATGGACTTCTGTTGGAGGTGAAATACTTTATATTGAGACCAGTTTAAGTAAAGGAAAAGGAAAATTAACTATTACAGGAAACCTTGGAGATGTAATGAAAGAATCGGGAGTTCTTGCATTGGAATATCTTAAAGCTCATTCGGGATTATTAAATATTCCTATAACAGCTTTTGAAAACTGGAATATTCATATTCACGTACCGGAAGGTGCAATCCCTAAAGATGGACCATCGGCGGGTGTTGCAATGGTTACCAGTATTGCTTCAGCTTTTACTCAAAATAAAATTAAAAAAAGTATTGCAATGACAGGCGAAATAACTTTACGAGGAAAAGTTTTGCCTGTTGGTGGGATAAAGGAGAAAATTTTAGCTGCAAAACGTGCAAATATTAAAGAGATAATACTATCAGTAGAAAATCAAAAAGATATTGCCAAAATTGACGATATGTATTTAAAAGGGCTTACTTTTCATTTTGTGGAAAATATTATGGAAGTATTAAAAATTGCCATTGTAAAACAAAAGGTAAATAATCCTATAGATGTAAAATAAGTTGCCATGTCCTTTTTAGGGCGTAGATAATAATGTGAATTTTCTCAAAAGGAAGTCGCAATTTTTTGTAATTTTAATTGCAAAAAATTGCGACTTCTTTTTTTATTAATGTTACTTGCCCACGCCCTAAAGAACGTGGCAACTAATGGTTTTTTAGTATATTTTGTCATCTACTAAGTTGACAGACACTAATTTTAAAGTGAACAGAATAGTTGCAAATAAATATTTGGCATTGTTTTTGAAAACCCCATATTTGATAAAATTGTAAAAAATTTCCATTAAAATTTGAATTAAAATTTTTAAAACTCTTATTTTATATATATTTTTGTATTAATTAATATTTAAACTTTTATACTATGAAAAAAATAATTACAAGAATTTCGTTATTTACTTTAGCAGCAATATTTATTTTATCATCATGTGAACCTGTTGATAAACCAACTCCAACAAATGATCTTATGCAAGGTGTTTGGCAACTTACAGAAGCTTATGATCAGGATGATAGTTTAATAACAGACAGAGTAACAAATATATTCCCATCATTTATTCATTTAGATGATAACAATTCTGTTAATTCCACTTGTGGACCTTTATTCATGTACATTGTTTATGGAAAAAGCGACTTTGTGAAATTTATGAGTACACTTGATGAAGCTTTTTGTTATGCTGATATGAAATTAACCGAAGGTGAATTTTTTATGATTAAAAATGAGGTTGTAGAAAGGTTTACGGTTGAGATTAAAATGAAGTTTTTAACAATGGAATCATTAACTACAATTCTTGAAATGATTGGTGTAAATCCTCCAGGACTAATGGAAGCTGTAATTTATCATAAATTTATGGATGTTAATGTCCTTGTTAATGATGATAATCCGGAAGTTATGACATGGACATTTGATGAAAAGACTCAACCTGCATATAATATTAAAGATCAGTATGGAAATTATGTTTCATGGTCTGGTGTTAATCCTGGAAATTTTTCAAAACTTACAGTTGTTTGGAATAAAAGAGTAAAATCATTAACAGATTTAGTAACAGAAGCTGCTGCTGCTAATTAGTCTTTTAATTATACATATATAAACCTGATAGTATTTCCTGTCAGGTTTTTTTTATGCCTTACCAAATAATCTGTTCTCTACTTGTTCGCAAATAATATGACCGATTAAGATATGCGATTCTTGAATTCTTGGAGTATCTAATGAAGGAATATTTATAAGAATATCAGAAAATTCTTTCATCTTACCACCTGTTTTTCCTGTCATTGAAATTGTGCTTATATTTATTTTTTTTGCTTGTTTTAAAGCTTGTAAAATATTTTCCGAATTCCCGGAAGTAGATATTCCGATTAGTACATCGCCATCTTTTCCAATACCTTGCAAATATCTTGAGTAAACCATATCAAAAGAATAGTCATTAGATACAGCTGTTAAATATGAAGTATTAACGTGCATTGCTTCTGCCGGTAGTGAAAGACGATCTAAGTAAAAACGCCCCGATAGTTCAGATGCAATATGTTGTGCATCGGCTGCACTGCCACCATTACCACATAATAGTACTTTATTTTTGTTTTTATAGCATTCAACTATCAGATCACTTGCTTTTTGAATTGAGTTTATCAGTTTTTCATCATTCAATATCAATTCTTTTAGCTTAATCGAATCTTTTATAACTGTTTTTATCATGAAATTAATCTTTAATGTTATTAAATAACTCAATAATTGTATCTATCATATTTTCCCATGAATATTTCTTTTTTTCAATAGAAGCATTTATGCTAAATTCTTCTTCTCGGTTATTTTTGTAAAAATCTACAATTGCTTCTGCAATTGCATTGGAGTTAGGTTCAACAACGTAACCAACTTTTTTATCGGGTATTATTTCAGCCAAGCCACCAACATTTGTTACAAGCATTGGTTTGTTAAAATGATAGCCAATTTGTGTAACACCACTTTGAGTAGCAGTTTTATAAGTTTGTGCAATTAGATCGGCAGCAGAAAAATAGTATTTTACTTCTTCGCCGGGAATATATTTATCTACAAGAATTACATTATTACCAATATTCAAAGAATCTATTAATTTTTCATATTTTGACCTATCCTCATAAAATTCTCCTGCCACTAATAGTTTTATATTTAATTCTTTAAGATTGTTGTTTCCCAGTGCATTCAATAAAAGGTCCAAGCCTTTGTAATCTCTGATTAAGCCAAAAAACAATATTATTTTATCATTCTCTTTTAATTTCAAGAATTCTCTAGCTTGAGCTTTGGGAATATTCTCTCCAAAAATATCATAAATCGGATGTGGATTAAATGCAGAAACAGGATTATCAATAAATTTCCCAATATCGTTTTCAACAGATTTAGCAAGAGCAATGTAGGCATCACATGATTTAAGAAAATACTTTGTCAGCATTTTATCGCCCATTCTTTTTTCATGAGGTATAACATTGTGAGTTATAGCAATAATCTTTGTTTTATTCTTTTTCCTTATTTTTCTAATGATAGTCCCTAAAGATGGTGCCATAAATGGCATCCAGTAATGAACTATTACAAGGTCAGGGTTTTCTTTTTTAATTAAGCGTGCAACTTTAAACCATGAAAATGGATTAATAGAATTAATTTTTGAAATTATTTCAATATTCTTTGGTGGTTTTCCATCTTCAAATTGCGTTTTTCCCGGAAAAAGAAATTTTGGATATTGTAATGAGAATGAAAATATTTTACAAACATTATTATCATTATTATTAAAAGCACACGATAATGCAACATTAAAATTTGATATTCCACCTCTTAGAGGATAAGCAGGTCCAATACTAATAATTTTCAATGTATTTGTTTTATTATTAGTCAAATTATATCAATTTTATTAGATGCAAAATTATAAAAATTTATTTGTATAAAAGATGCTATAGTCTCGCAAAATTTTTAGTGGAATAAAAACCAATAATTGTTTGCCAAATAATTTTTACAGCATATTTACCTTTTGGATATTGCCCTTTTAATGTAAATAACACAAATAATATTAATGCTCCTGTAAACTTATACCAATATTCAATTGATTTTGATAAGCGTGCTGTAAAACCTTTGTTTTGTAATCTGAGTTTTTCACTGGTTCCAATTGTTCTGCTAATTTTGTCAATATGATCTGGTTCTATTCTATAATTATCTATAAAATGATTTACATACACACTTGGAGCATAAAGTATTTTAATTTTATTCGATTTTAAATTTATAAATACAAATTTGTCATCTCCTCTGTAAACTAGATCAGTGTTAAAACCTCCATATTTTTCAAACAAATTTTTCCTGAAAGCCATATTACAACCTGTTGGAAATTTTTTTGTAAAATCTTTTTCCTTATCTCCATAATCGACTTTTGCGACAATCCCAAAAATATATTTACTCATCCAAACAGGCTCTATACCACTTTCATAAACCGGATTTACTTTTCCTCCCAATGCTCCATATTCCGGATTGTTTTTGAAAGCTGTTATCAAATTTTCTACATAATCTTCTCTTGCTGTTGCATCGTCATCAATAAATGCAATAATAGCGGCTGAAGCCATTTCAATGCCTTTATTACGAGCAAAGGAAAGTCCTTGGTTTTTTTCGAGAACGTATTTTGACTTTAAATTTGGGTGGCTATTAAAAAAATCGTAACAAACTTCTTTAGTATTGTCTTTTGAATTATTATCAATTACTATGACTTCGAATAAGGATTTATCTGCAGTTTGATTATATAAACTTGTTAAGCCTTTTACAACAAAATTGGCTCTGTTATAGGCACAGATTACTATCGAAATTTGGAGATCCATAAGAATGTAAAATTACACTTATTTAGCTTTTTCTAAATAATCTTTAAATTCAACAGAATATTCTTTTAAGCATTTTTCCCAGTGGTCCATGTAATTAATATTGCGACTGTTTAATTTAAGGTTTACAAGTTTTTCAGAATATGGTCGTGGGGCAAAATAATCTTTTGCAAAATAATCGGAACTAACTATAGTTATTTTAATCTCATTTTCTAAACCAATGTCTTTAATAAATTGTCTTGCAACATCAAGTCGTGAGCAACTACCTTTACAAACCTGATTATAAAGCCCATAGTATCCGCTGTCAATTACATTTATTATACCTTTTGCAAAATTTTTCGTATAAGTTGGTGTTCCTAATTTATCATCAACAACAAATAATTCTTTTTTACCAGATAATAATTGTTTAAATATTTTACCAATAAACTTTTTATCTTTTTCTATTCCACCGCCCATCATCCATCCTGCTCTAAAAATATAATATTCCCTTGAGTTTTGTTGAACAAATAATTCTCCGTGATACTTAGATTTAGCATAAATACTAAGTGGATTTGGTAAATCAAAGTCATTAAAATACTCTTTTTTGCCGTCAAAAATACCGGCTGTGCTGATATAAATTAGTTTGCATTTATGCTTATTTGCCAGAATAGTAATATTTTCTGTTCCTAGTGCATTGGTTTTCCATGCATCTTCTTCATTTAGTTCGCAATATTCAAGGTCTGTTAAGGCTGCTAGATGCAATACAATATCGGGTTTGTAATTATTAAAAACTTGCTCGCATTCCTTAATATCTCTAACATCCATTTGTTTAAGCCAATCTTCATTTAAATCAATATCAGTGGCTAACACGTTTGAATAGCTTGATGTGAATTCTTTGTAGACAGCCTTGCCTAGCATCCCACCGCAACCGCTTATAAGTACTTTTTTATCTATCATTATCTATCTTCTATATTAATCATCAAAATTACAATATTTTCGGGAAACAGGCTAAAGAGTATGAAAAAAATAAATTTCATAACTTTTTTACGAAAAATTATAACATCTTTGAATTATTTATTATTTATTTTTACAAAGAAATTGAATGGGAAAATACATATTATAATTAAAAATTTAAATTTCGCACCTATGAAAACCATATTAGCTCTATTGATTTTTATATTGTGTACGCTAAATCTTTTTGGTCAGGATTTATACAATGTAGATTCTGTAAGAACAATTTATCTTGATTTTATTGACCCTGCATGGGAAACAACTCTTGAATATTACTATGATAATGATATGGATGACAGAGTGCTTGCAACACTTACAATTAACGGCGAAGTATATGATAGTGTTGGTGTAAGATTTAAAGGGAATAGTTCATTAAATTTTACAAACACAGGCGATAAAAGACCATTTAATATTTCAATTGACTATGTTATAGATCAATATCTATGGGGATATACAACATTAAAGCTTTCAAACATGTTTAAAGACCCGTCTTTTATTCGTGAGGTTTTATCTTTTGAAATATTGCGTAATTATATGCCCGCTAGTCAGGCAAATTTTTTAGTTGTATATACTGATGGCATTCAGAGGGGTTTATATGCAAATACCGAATCTGTTAACAAAGATTTTGTAGAAAATCATTTTGGTTCTGATTATAATAGTTTTTTTAAATGCGATCCTGTATCGTTTGGTGGACCACCACCACTTCCTCCTCCGGGCTGCATAGTAATTCCCGGAATGGCAACCGCATTAATAGAAACAGGTAACGATACCGCATGTTATAAGAATTATTATGAAAATAAATCAGACTCGGAAATAGCTTGGTATCAATTGATGAATATGATTTTGGAATTAAATAATAATCCATCAAGTGTAAATCAGGTTCTTGATATAGACCGTACCTTATGGATGTTAGTTTTCAATAATGTATTTGCAAATATGGATAGTTATACCGGTTCAGGACATAATTTTTATGTTTACGAAAATAGCTATGGAGTATTTAATAATATAATATGGGATTTAAATGAAAATTTTGGTGTTTTTACTCAAGGAATGAACCTTGGACAATTAATTAGTTTACACCCTTTTTATAATAAAAATGATACATTAAGACCACTCATTAATAAACTATTTAGTATTGATGATTACAGTAAAAGATATATGGCACATTTCAGAACTTATATTGAAGAGCTTTTATCAAACAATGCAATGAAAACAAGAGCCGTTGAGTTACAAACATTAATTGATACTTATGTGGATAATGATCCCAAAAAGCTTTTTCCTTATTCTGATTTCCAAATAAGTTTAGATCAAAATATTGGAATAATACCGGGTATTAATGTTTTAATGGATAATCGTTATACATTTTTACAAACGCAAGCTGATGTATTGCTTAATGCTCCAACACTAACAAATATTCAACAATCTGTTTCAAACCCTACATTTATTGATTCTGTTTGGATTACAGCACAAGTATCAAATACTACACAAGTATGCTTACAATATAGAACAGAAGAATATGCTTCTTTTGGAAGATATGAAATGTATGATGATGGAAATCATAATGACGGAAGTTCAGGAGATGGTATTTATGGAGCAATGATACCCGATTTTGAGCCCACTACAGTTGTGAACTATTATGTTTATGCCGAGAATGCTGAAGCAGGAATATTTTCTCCTGCAAGAGCAGAATATGAGTTTTATACTTATGTAATTGCCGGTGAAATTATAAATGCAGGAGATATTGTAATTAATGAAATAATGGCATCAAATACTAATACACAGGCAGATGAGATTGGAGAATTTGATGATTGGGTAGAGTTATATAATACAAGCGATCATAATATATTATTATATGGATTGTATTTATCAGATAAATTTGATAATAAATTAAAGTGGGCTTTCCCCGATACAACAATTAATTCTAATGACTTTTTTATTGTATGGACAGATAGCGACCCAGAACAAACAGGAGTACATACAAGTTTTAAATTGTCGGCATCAGGCGAAGCGGTAATATTGTCGAATTATTTTGGCGATGTAATTGACAGCATCTCATTTATACAGCAATTTGCAGATACTACTTATGGCAGATTCCCAAACGGTACGGGAAGCTTTATTTTTATGCCGCCTACATTTGCAACAACAAATTCTGAATTTGATAACAGCATAGAATCAATAAATTATTCAGATCATATAAAAATATATCCAAATCCGGCTTCAGATAATTTATATATTGAATATTCTTCAACATTAAAAGATAGCAACAAAAATATTGAAGTATATAATATTGTAATGCAAAAATTAATTGAACAGCCATTTAATACCAAATTGAATAAAGTGGAAATTCCGTTAGGGGATTTGTCTAATGGTGTGTATATATTAAGAATCGGAAATTTTGCCAATAAATTTATTATTAACAAGTAGTAATATTTACTTTTGTGAGTTATTTTAAAATCAAACAATTTATTATGAAATTATTTAGATTATTAATTATTGTATTTTTTCTTGCTGCATTTATTAGTTCATGCACAAAAGGAGAGGGGAAAGGAGGCACTGCCAGCGTATCAGGAAAAATTAAAATAGAAGAATATAATTATGATTTTTCTGTTTTAAAAAATACTTATTATGCGCAGGGCGAAGATGTTTACATTGTATTTGGTGATGAAACAGTAGTTGGCGAAGATGTTGAAACATTTCACGATGGCACTTATTGTTTTGATTATTTAAGAAAAGGTAAATACACAATTTATGTTTATTCTGAAGATTCTACAGGAACACATTACCCAAGCATGATACCTGTTGAAAAAGAAATTGAAATTACAGAGAATGGACAGGAGTTTGCTGTTGAGGATATAACAATGTTAATTACAACAAGAAATAATAGTGGAACATCAACAATTACAGGTAAAATTTATGTGCAAGATTATACTATGGAAGGAGTATATAAACCAGGCTGTGATTATTACGCACCTGATGAAGATGTTTTTCTAATTCTTGGTAATAATGATTATTATATGGATGATGTTAGTACAAATTATGATGGCACTTACAAATTCGAAAATCTTCCACTGGGAACATATAAGGTTTATGCTTATTCAAAAACATATGGTGGAGGAGAACAAACAGGAGTAGAGCCGGTAATAAAAGAAGTAACAATTACAGAAAATTTTCAGAATGTTGTTTTAGACGACATAATAATTAAAAAATAGATAAGAATTAATAATTTAAAATGACTAAAATGATTGAAATATGAAACAAATAGCAACAATAATAATTCTTTTATTTATTGCATTTAATGTTAATGCACAAAAAAGAAAGGAAATTAAAGAAAAAGGTGTCAAAACAAAAATAGTTTGGAAATATGATTATAAAACAGGTAAAGAAAAAAAGTTAATGGAATCGAAAAAGAAATTCGATGAAAATGGAAATACTATTGAGGATATATTATATGATGAATATGAGAAAATAGATGCAAAAGTAAAATATTCATATAACGAAGACAATGACATAATAAAAGAAATTCATTATTTGCCAAGCAATAAAATAAAAAAGACAATAGAATATAAATATAAAGCAGGATTTAAAACTGAGAAGATTGTTTTTGATAATAAAGGGAAAATGAAATCGAAAAAAGTTTACCAGTATCTTAAATAAATAATTCAGAATGCCTAAAATTCAAAATGCCTGAAATTAAAAACATACTTGATAATTTTTCCACAACTTCACTTGAAGAAATGGGAGAGGTGAAGCTTATGAATCGTACCGATACTAAGTTCATTTTTAATGTAGAGAAATTACCTGCAATTTTAAATAAAGCAACAGAATTATATAAAGTATTAGAAATAAGCAATACCAGAATATTAGATTATCGCACACTATATTTCGACACCCCCGAATTTGAAATGTATAATCTTCATCAGAATGGAAAACTTAATAGGTATAAAGTAAGGCATAGAGAATATTTAATATCTAATATTAGTTTTTTGGAAGTAAAATTTAAATCGAACAAAGAACGAACAATTAAAAAAAGAATAAAGCAAAAAGAAATTAAAGAAGAATTTTCAGACAAATCAAAAGCATTTATTTTAAAAAATTCTCCATATAAACCCAATGAACTTGTACCAAAATTATATAACAAATTTTCAAGAATTACGCTTGTTCATAAATACGACAAGGAACGTATTACAATTGATTTAAATCTTGCATACAAAACAAAAGAAAATAATATAGATTTGCCATTTCTTGTAATTGTAGAAGTAAAACAAGAGGGCTTTTCCAATTTGTCGGACTTTATAAAAATATTACGTTCCCAAAAAATACAAGCAACAGGTATGAGCAAATATTGTGTTGGAACAGTATTAATGAACAAAAATATTAAATACAACAGATTTAAAACTAAATTATTAACTTTAACTAAACTAAGTAACGATGCACAATTTATTAGAAATTATTGTTGACGATAAATTATTTGGATTAAACCTATTTGATTCAGCAGATTTTTTAAAACTTATTGTAAGGTTTTCTTTCAATTTTATTGTATCACTTATACTTGTAAGGTGGCTCTATTATTCAGTAAGCAGACGAAAAGATTATCTTTTTACATATCTGCTAATAAGCACAACAGTTTTTCTATTATGTTTTTTATTAGACAATGTAAAACTACAGCTTGGATTTGCATTAGGCTTGTTTGCAATATTTGGTATAATAAGATACCGTACCGCACAAATACCTATAAAAGAAATGACTTACCTCTTTTTAATAATAGGTATTGCTGTAATAAACGCATTGGCAAACAAAAAGATAAGTTATGCCGAACTGCTGTTTACTAATTTCGCTATAATATTATTAACATGGGGACTTGAAAAAGTATTTTTGCTAAAACACGAATCAAGAAGAACAATTGATTACGAAAAAATAGAACTCATAAAACCCGAAAAACGGGCAGAACTAATGGCAGACTTACAAGAGCGAACAGGTATAAAAATATCAAGAATTGAAATTGGAAGAATAAATTTTCTTAGAGATACAGCCCGCCTAAGAATATATTACTTTGAAAGCGATCAGGAAGGTTTTACCGACGATATGGATGTTGTTGATGATAATGATGATTAGTTATACACTTTCGTGATATTACAAAACTGTTTCATCCAGTTATCATTCTGTTTCATGCAAACATCAATCTGTTTCATGCGATTACAAAACTGTTTCATCCAATTATAAAACTTTAGAGAGTTTATAATGTTCCATAAATCCTCTATAAACAACTCTAGAGAGCCTATAAAGTTTTATAACACCGTCAAAACTTTTTTAGAGACTCTTTAAACTTCTTTAAATAGCTTGTAATGTTTTATAACACCATCAAAATTATTTTAGAGAGCTTATAATGTTCTATAAATACTCCCTAAACTTCTTTAAAGGGCATTTAATGTTCTATAAGTTCAATATAATATTTTTTTATTCAATATTATTTTATATCTTTACAGTGTAATAAATGCATTTATTAACTAAAAAAAATAATATTATGAGTAAAATTGTTATAAGTAGAAATATTGCAAAATTGTTATCATTGAGTGCTAACATAATTAAAAAACATAAAGCCGATGGCGACAAAAGTGTTTTAAAATCTGTTGATATGAAAGATTTTGAAGCAAAAACAACTCAGGCAAAAGAGGCTTATGATAAAGCACAACGGCTAAGACGAGAAGCCGAAGAGTATACCGAAACTGCATATAAACTGTTGGGAATTCATAAAAACCAAAAATCTACAGGACCCGGCGATGCACTCTACTATGTTACCCAATGCCGAGATATACTAAAAGGTATATTCAGAAGCACACTTCGCAAACTTGGCGAATGGGGATTTCAGGTAGATGAATCAACTAAAAAGAAAGAAGAAGAGTAAAATTAAAAAGCCAAAAAGCAAATAGCAAAAGTCAAAAACTCCCTCTCCTTTGGAGAGGGTTGGGGTGAGGCTTTTTTTATTTTTTAAAATTAAAAGGAGAGTTTTCTCCTTTTATTTATTTATTTTTGAGAAATAAACTGTTTATTAATTTAAAATAATAAAATAATGAAAACATTAAAAGTTCTTTTTTGCATTTTTATCCTTATTTCTATTAATGGGATTAACAGCTATTCCCAAGATTCTTATCAGGGAGCAATGAAATTTAAAATTAAGGTTCTAAACTCTGAAGGTGATAAAATTGACAATGCAATTATCAAGGTGTATGAAAATAGTGAAGAAATTAAATCGATAGAAGGAAACCCGAGTATTTTATTACTTAATTTAAATAAAACGTATGTGATTGAAGTTTCAGATAAAGAGAATAATAAAAAATATTTATTAGTAGATTCAACAGTTCCTTTAAATCTTAATGACAAAATATGTCCATTTTCATGCAAGGTTAAATTAAATGATGATTTTTCTTCTTTGGAAAAACCAGTTGTTAAAGTATTTTATGGTAAAAGAGATTTTGAATTCATGGCTCTAAATAAATAAAAACCCGCTTGGCGTAGTTTGTAACTACGTTGCAAGTAAAAAGTAGTTTCCTGCATACATCATTAAACCCAATGGCGCTGATTTGTAATCAGTGCCCTGCTACTGCACCTTGCATAGTGTAGTTTAGAGCTAAGCCAACAAGTAACAAGCAACAAGCAACAAATTTCCAATATTCTTAAAGAAAAATATATCTTTGCAATATAAAGTAAACATGATAGAATAAAATATTTAAACACATGAAAAAATTCTTCAAAACTCTCCTATATATTATAATAGTAATAGTTGTTGTAGTTGGCAGCTATATTGCCTACATCTATTTTAGCGAAAGCACACAACGCAATGCTTTTAGCATTATTCCCGATGATTCAATTTTTATTGTAGAAACAAAAAACTTAAATGAAGCCTGGACAGCTGTTAGCGAAAGTAAAATATGGCATCATTTAACCAGCTCGGCGTAGTTTGTAACTACGTCGCAAGTAAAAAGTAGTTTCCTGCCCACATCATTAAGCTAACAACTAACAAATTTCAAATTTCCAATTTCCAATATTCTTAAAGAAAAATATATCTTTGCAATATAAAGTAAACATGATAGAATAAAATATTTAAACACATGAAAAAATTCTTCAAAATTCTCCTATATATTATAATAGTAATAGTTATAGTAGTAGGCAGCTATATTGCCTACATCTATTTTAGCGAAAGCACCCAACGCAATGCTTTTAGCATTATTCCCGATGATGCAATTTTTATTGTAGAAACAAAAAACTTAAATGAAGCCTGGTCGGCTGTTAGCGAAAGTAAAATATGGCATCATCTAACGTCAACAGAGTATTTTGGCGACCTCAACAAGAGTGCCGATAAAATTGACAGTCTTATTAAAGAAAATAAATTAGTAAGCAGGCTGCTAAAAGATCGCCAGTTGCTAATTTCCGCACACATGACTTCAGGCATTGATTATGATTTTATATTTTTTGTAGATATTGAAAAAGCCTCTAAAATTTCATTTCTTTCCGATATATTCGGATTATTCGACTATACTGTTAAAAAACGAGATTATAAAAAAGTTGAGATTACAGAATTAACAGATAATACAACAAATAAAACTCTTTATATAGCAATTATTGATAATCTGCTTGCAGGAAGCTATACAAGTAGCTTAATTGAAAAGCTTATTGATAAAAAAGAAGAAAATTACTGGAACAAAGACCAGTATTTTATTGCAGGCTCAAAATCGCTTAAAAAAAGAAACCTATTCAAATTCTATTTCAATTATTCAATGCTCGGCAAATATCTAAAATGCTTTTTGGACGAAGAAAGCGAGCAGGCAAACTCATTAAGTAATGCTATGGCATATTCAATGTTTAACATGAATTTTGAAAATGAATTGCTTAGTTTGGAAGGTTCTACAAATTTTTTTGATAGTATTCCTTCGTATTTGAATGCCTTATCAAAAGTAAAACCCGGAGCGATGAATGCTTATAATATATTGTCTGATAAAACAGCATTATATATGGCATTATGTTTTGACGATTTTAATGAGTTTTACGAAAGTATATCTACACAATTTGCAGATGAGGATAGTACAGAATATGCAAATATTGATAAAAATATTAAACGTATTGAAAAGTTCCTAAAAATTGACCTAAATGAAGTTTTCTTTAGCTGGATAGGAAATGAAATAGCTTTTGTAAAAATGCAACCCGAAAGTAATGCCAGAGAACAAGATATAATAGTTGCTATTCACACAAAATATATTGACGATGCAAAACTTGGTATGGAGAAATTCACTAAACAGGTAAAAAAACGTTCTCCTGTTAAATTTGAAATAATAGAATACAAAAATTTTGAAATTAATTATCTTAACATTAAAGGTTTCTTTAAATTGTTCTTGGGTAAAATGTTTGGGAAATTAGAAAAACCATATTATACATTTATAGAAGATTATGTTGTTTTTAGTAATTCTCCTTCATCAATAATGGATTTTATTGATAATTATATGAAAGGAAGAACATTATCGCATAGCGAGGATTTTATGGATTTTAAAAACAAGTTCAACAATAAATCAAATGTTACTGTTTTTATTCAAATGCCAAAATTGTATAAGCATTTATATTTCTATAGCGATAAAGATACACGTGAATCAATACACGATAATAAAGAGATAATTTTAAGTTTTGCAAAAATTGGGTTTCAACTTACATCAAAAGGAAATCTATATGACACCAAGCTTTTAGCATATCACGATGAAAGTGCTTTGATGTACGAAGAACTTGAAAAAATGGAAAATGCAGCCGATGATTTATTTATTGAAGAATACGATACATTAGGCTTTAAACCCATATTAACAGAAGAGCAATTAAAACAAGAAGGAGTATTCAGATATTTTTATATAGATACAATTGACCCAACTGATAGCACTCTTATATCTGAAGGTATGATAACAGATGAAAAATTAGATGGATTATGGCGTATATATTATGAAAGTGGAAATATTAAAGCAGCAGTTGTTTTTATTGAAGGAAAAGCAGATGGCAACTCAATGTTCTATTACGACAACAAAGAAAGTACAAGCAAAGCGGAAGTAAATTTCACAGAAGATGTTATTAATGGAGAGTACAAGGAATTTTATGAAAATGGTAATTTAAAAGCTTTAATTTATATGAAAGAGGGTGAATTTAACGGTAATGCAGAATTTTATTATGATACAGGAAAGCTAAAGCTTAAAGGAAAATTTAAAGATGGTATAAAAAAAGGCAAATGGAAACATTATACAGAAACAGGGGAGCTTTTTAATAAAGAGAAGTGGAAAAAATCGAAAGCTATAGATGATTAAAGTTTATAAGTTAAACTTATTTATTTTGAAAATTTCGCAGAGGGATTTGTACTCTTATCCTTCTTCTCGCCCTAAAGGACGTAGCTACTGATAACAACATATAATTTAATTTATGAATAATTTAGGCTCAATTATTAACACAATTTATAAAAACACGATTTTATCAATATTACAAAAGAGATATAATAATCCTTTGCTATATTTTTGAAAAGTTATACATTTGCAAAAAATTAAATATATGGAATATAATACACAAAGAAAAAAAATGATTATTCCTGAATATGGAAGAAATATTCAGAAAATGGTAGATTATATTAAAACAGTTGAAGACAAAGAGGAAAGAACCAGATTGGCAAAAGTTTTAATTAGAGTAATGGGTAATTTAAGCAATAAATATCATGAGCATTCTGATTTCAAAAACAAATTATGGAATAATTTGGCAATGATGTCAAATTATGAGTTAGATATTGATTATCCGGTTGAGGTTGGGTTCCCTAAAATTTTAAAAGAAAAACCCAACAAAGTACCTTATATGTTAAAAGAAAGTAATCATAGGCATTATGGTAGAAATATTAAAAGTTTTATTAATGCAGTTATCGATTTAGAAGAAGGTGAAGAACGTGAAATTTTAATTGAAACAATTGCTAACCATATGAAAAAATCATATCTTATGTGGAACAAACAATCTGTAAACGATTCTACAATTTTTACAGACCTAGAGAAAATTTCAGATGGCAAGATTATTGTTGGTAAAAATATGAAATTGAAAGAAACAAGAGATATATTGTCAAGAACAAAACCCAAAAAACGAGTACTCCCTAGAAAAAAATAAAAAAATGAGTGTTTTTGAAGTACAAGGCGGTAATAAACTATCAGGAGAAATAATACCACAAGGTGCAAAAAATGAAGCCTTACAGGTTATTTGTGCTACATTGCTTACATCTGAAACTGTTACTATCAAAAATATTCCCAACATCAGAGATGTAAATAAACTAATAGAATTATTAAAAGATTTAGGCGTAAAAATTGTCAAAATAGACGATAATACATCTGAGTTTACTGCCAAAGATATAGATATTGAATACCTGCATTCAGAAAAATTTAAAAACCAAGGTGCCAGTTTAAGAGGTTCAATAATGATCATTGGTCCATTATTGGCACGGTTTGGAAAAGCATATATACCAAGACCGGGAGGAGACAAAATAGGAAGAAGAAGACTAGATACGCATTTCATTGGCTTTGAGAAATTGGGAGCAAAGTTCAGGTACGATGCCTTAGATAGCTTTTACGATGTCAAAGCAGATAAACTTAAAGGTGCCTATATGCTTTTAGATGAAGCATCGGTTACAGGAACAGCAAATATTGTTATGGCATCTGTTTTTGCAGAAGGTAAAACTACAATTTATAATGCGGCTTGTGAGCCATATATTCAGCAACTTTGTAAGATGCTTAACAATATGGGAGCAAAAATATCAGGTATAGGTTCAAATTTGTTAACAATTGAAGGAGTTGAAGATCTAAAAGGAACTGTTCACAAAGTATTACCCGATATGATTGAAATAGGCAGTTTCATAGGTATGGCTGCTTTAACACAATCTGAAATTACTATAAAAAATGTTTCATACAATAATCTGGGTGTAATTCCTGACTCGTTTAAAAAATTAGGAATAAAATTAGTGAGAAAAGGTGATGATATTTATATTCCTGCTCAAGAACATTATGAAATTGAAACATACATTGATGGCTCGATAATGACAATTTCTGATGCAATATGGCCGGGGTTAACACCCGATTTGTTAAGTATATTTCTAGTTGTGGCAACTCAGGCAAAAGGCAGTGTTCTTATACATCAAAAAATGTTTGAAAGCAGATTGTTCTTTGTCGATAAATTAATTGACATGGGAGCACAAATTATTCTTTGCGATCCGCACAGAGCAACTATTATTGGATTAAACAGACAATATCGTTTGCGAGGAACAAGAATGACTTCGCCCGATATTCGTGCAGGTGTAGCTCTTTTACTTGCTGCGTTATCAGCTGAAGGAACAAGCACTATTCATAATATAGAGCAAATTGACAGAGGTTATCAGAATATTGAAACGCGTTTAAATAAAATTGGTGCACAGATAAACAGATTAGATAAATAAAAGTATTTTTATATAAAATCAACTCTTGATTGACATTTATAAATAATTATATATTAAATAAATTGAAAAATTATTATGAAAACCATTAATTATATTGTCGGATCATTGCTTGTTATTGTTTTGATATATGGATTTGTTGATAGAACAAATAATAGAAATATAGAAGTTAATTATGGCATTGTTCAAACAGACGATGGATACGTAACAGAAGGAACAGCTATTGGAAATAAAGCTCCGGAAATTGCGCATAATAATCCTGAAGGAGAAGAAATAAAACTTTCTTCATTAAAAGGAAAAATGGTTTTAATAGATTTTTGGTCATCATGGTGTGGTCCTTGCAGGCGCGAAAACCCAAATGTTGTTTCTGCTTATAAAAAATATAAAGATGAAAAATTTGCTGATGGAAAAGGATTTACTGTTTTTGGTGTTTCATTAGATAATAATAACGATAAATGGAAAGCTGCAATTAAAAAAGACAAGCTGATTTGGGAGTATCATGTTAGCGACCTAAAAGGATGGCATTCGGCACCCGCTGCTAAATATGGAGTAAGAGGTATTCCTGTTAATTTTCTAATAGATGGCGATGGAATTATTGTTGCTAAAAATCTTCGAGGTCCAAGACTTGAAGAAACTCTTGAAAGATTATTAAAAAAGAACAATTAGTATTAAGCTGAAATATCTAAAATACATATTAGTAGTATTTTACATTTTATTATTTTTTATTGAAGCACATTCGCAAAATGTAAATAAAATAATAAAAGCAGGGAAAGATGCCTATAATACAGGAAACTACTATGGTGCTGCACAGTCTTTTAAATTAGCACTAAAAACCAATAAAATGCCTCGCACAGCATATTTATGTGCAGAATCATGTCGCTTAAATCACGATTATAAAAGTGCAATAAAGTGGTATAGATATCTAATAGCAAACGATAAAGAAAAATATCCTCTTGCAATTTTTTGGTTGGCAGATGTGTATAAAAGTACCGGTAATTATCAAAAAGCTCAGTATAATTACAGCAAGTTTTTAAAATTTATTGAGAGTAATCCTGTAAATGTTGAAAAATACTATAAAGAAAAAGCAAAGTATGAAGTTATTGCCTGCGAAAATGCCTTTTATTATAAATTACAACCTGTAGGCTTAAATATCACACATCTTGATACCTCAATAAATTCTGTTTACAGCGACTTTGGAATAACGGATATTAATGATACTCTATTTTTATATGGTTCTCTTCGTCCATTGGGGCATCCTGATAGCACAGAATTTTATGCAAAATTATACCAATCAAAAAAAGGAGATGGAGCTTATTCATCTAGTAAGTTTTTTAATGAAATAATATATTCCGACACTTTTAACATAACAAACCCGGCATTTAGTGTGTTACAACAAACATTATATTTTTGTATTTCATCAACAGATAATTCAACTATTGAAAGTGAAATATATAAGTCTAAGTTAGAAAATGGAGTTTGGCAGAAACCTGAGTGCTTACCTAATAAAATTAACAAGCAGGGAACTATTGCTACTCAGCCATCTATTGCCAATATTGGTGAAAAAGAATACTTAATGTTTGTTTCTAATCGTAAAGGCGGAATAGGAAGATTAGATATTTGGTATTGTAATATTACAGATGAAAATAATTATGGAGAATTAATGAATTTGGGTAGTAACTTAAATAAATATAGCGAAGAAGAGAGATTTTATTTTGAGCAAACTTCTATAATTAACAGCATTGATGATGATATTACACCTTTTTACGATTCTTGGGATTCTACACTCTATTTTAGTTCACAGTGGCATCAATCAATAGGTGGTTTCGATATTTTTAAAGTTAAAGGTGATTTTATTGATTGGGAAGAACCGCAAAATATGGGGTATCCTCTAAATACAAGCGATAATGAATTGTATTTTTACATAAATTCAAAAGGAAAAAACGCTTACTTTGCATCTAATAGAAAGGGTGCATTTACATACAATAACGACAGATGTTGTAATGATATTTATTCTTACGAGTTACCCGAGTATATTACTGAAGAAGAAATAACAGAAAACAAAATTAAAGTTTTAGAGGATGAGATAGAACTATTGGTACCATTAACATTATATTTTCATAACGATGAACCAAATCCACGCACTCGTGATACTATTACAGAATTTGCTTATAATCAGACTTATTTTAAGTATATTAACATGCTTGATGAGTATAAGACAGAATATTCAAGAGGAGCTAAAAAAAGCAAAAAACAGCTATTAGTAGATAAAATTGAAGCATTTTTTAATAATGAAATGATAAAAGGCTATATCGATCTTACTAATTTTACATTATTAATGGAACAACTACTAGGCAAAGGCGATAATATTGAAATTACAATTAAAGGTTTTGCAAGTCCCCTACATGCTTCCGATTATAACGTAAACCTTTCTAAAAGAAGAATAAATAGTTTAATTAATTATTATTATCAATACAATGACAGCATGTTTGTTCCATATATAGAAGGAACAAGTGAATTAGGAAATAAATTAACTTTTATTGAAGAAGCTTATGGTGAGGATACTGCTGATAAAAATATAAGTGATGAGGCTTTAGATGAAAGAAACTCTATTTATAGTACTGAAGCTGCCTACGAAAGAAAAATTAAAGTTATAGCTATTGGTTTTAGCGATAAAGAAAATAAGTAATATTCTATTCCAGATCAATGTCTTCTATCCGTGTTACTTTATTTACACCTTTTATTTTCTTTATATTTTGTATCAGATTCTCTAAATCTTTAGTGTTATGAACATAAAGGTCTATCTCACCTTCAAATACCCCATTTGAAGAATCAAAAAATATAGATCTTATATTTACATTTAATTCTTTTGAAATAACATTTGTAACATTACTAACAAGACCAATTTTATCAATTCCTGTTAATTTAATATGTACAAGAAATGATTGTACTTTATGGGTTGTCCATTTAGCAGTAATTATTCTGTCTCCAAAACTTGAAGATATTTTAATAGCATTAGGGCATTTGTTTTTATGAATAATAACACTATCGTTGTGGTTAATAAACCCCATTACGTCATCGCCGGGTATTGGGTTGCAACATTTAGCTATCATATAGTTATCTTGTTCAGCGTTTTCTGTAAGTATAAAAGGTTTCTTTTTATCAATCCTTATTATGCCGGTATTTATGATATTATCACTTTTCTTTTTTCTGCTTGTTGTTTTTGATAATTGCAGTTGCCAATACCTTATTAACTTACTTTTTGATTTCTTTTTAATAACTTTTTTAATATCTTCAATACTAAAAATCCCACTTCCAATTTTCATGTAAAGTTCTTCTTTACTTCTTAGATTAAAGCCGGTTAGTAATTTTCTGAAAGTAACTGAATTTGGTGTAAGTCTTAATTCATTGAGTTCTTTCTCAAGTGTTTCTTTCCCGATTTTAATATTTATTTTGCGCTCATTTTTAAATGCATCTTTAATGTTAGCTTTAGCTTTGGCTGTAATAACAAAATCCAACCAATCTTTTTTAGGGTTTTGTTTATCGGAGGTAATTATTTCTATCTGGTCTCCACTATTGAGTTTATAACTTAAAGCAACAAGTTTATGATTAACTTTTGCACCTATGGCATAATTCCCAATTTCAGAATGTATTTCGTAAGCAAAATCAAGTGCTGTAGAATTTTTTGGTAAACGTTGCAAATTTCCTTTAGGGGTAAAAACAAATATTTCGGACGAAAACAAATTCATTTTAAATTCATCAAGAAATTCAAGGGCATTTGATTCTGGGTCTTTCAGTAATTCTCTAATTTCTTTTATCCATTTATCGAGTTCACTTTCTTTTGAATCGTCGTCTTTATATTTCCAATGTGCGGCATAGCCTTTTTCTGCTATTTCGTCCATTCTTTTGCTTCTAATTTGTACTTCAACCCATTTACCATCAGGTCCCATTACTGTTGTATGTAGAGCTTCATATCCATTTGCTTTTGGAGTACTTACCCAATCTCTTAATCTGTCAGGATTTGGCTGGTAAATATCTGTTACAATAGAATATATATTCCAACATTGTGTTTTTTCGTTGAGTATTGGTTTATATTCAAAAATTATACGAATAGCAAAAATATCATATACTTCTTCAAAGGGAACATTTTTGTTTTGCATCTTATTCCAAATGGAATAAATTGATTTAGATCTGCTGGTTACATCAAATTTAAATTTTTGATTTGTTAATTCATCAATAATTGGTGAAGAAAACTTATTGATAAAAGAAATGCGTTTTTTTTCAGTGCCTTTTACTTTTTGAAGTATCTCATTATAAATATTAGGGTGTTCATATTTTAAACTAAGGTCTTCCAATTCTGTTTTAATAGCATATAAACCTAAACGATGAGCCAAAGGAGCATAAAGGAACAGAGTTTCACCTGCAATTTTTATTTGTTTGTATTGAGGCATCGATTCCAATGTCCTCATATTGTGCAACCTGTCAGCAAGCTTTATTAGAATTACCCTTACATCATCAGATAAGGTTAGCAGCATTTTTCTAAAATTCTCAGCTTGTAATGATGCTTCTTTATTAAATATGTTTGAAATTTTAGTTAAACCATCAATTATTGATGCTATTTTTCCTCCAAACAATTTATCAATATCTTCAATTGTATATTCTGTATCTTCAACAACGTCGTGCAATATAGCGGCGACAACAGATTTTGTTCCCAAGCCAATTTCATCGGCAACTATTTTAGCAACTTCTATTGGATGGATAATATAAGGTTCACCAGAACGACGACGCATTCCATTGTGGGCTTCATTAGCAATATCAAAAGCTTTTTTAATTAAATCTTTATTTTCTTTTGTTTTAGATCTTACACAAACTTTTAATAAACTTTTATACTCTTGTTCAATATGTTTTTTTTCTTCTTTGCTAAACATCTTTAAATAAAATAACGTGCAAAATTAATACGATGTTATCATTAATAAAAATATATTTATGTAATTATATTTTAATAAATATTTTTTTTTGTTTTGTTAAAGTTTGTTATTTAAAATAATGTTTTACCTTTGCACTTAATCAACATTAAAGAAATATAACTTAAAGATTTAAAAAATGAAAAGATTTAAATTAGTATTAGTTGCTTTTGCAATGTTAAGTTTTGTTGCTTTTTACGGTTGCCAAACTACAACAGAAGGTGATTTAGAAGATGCTCTTAATGGATTAACAGAAGATTTAGATGGTGCATTAGAAGAATTAGAAACTGAAGTTGAAGCTTTAGAAGAAGAAGTTGTTGAAGAAGAGGTTACTGAAGAAGAAGTTGCAGAAGAAGAAGTTGCAGAAGAAGCAGAAGAAGAAGCTACAGAATAACAAATATTTTAGTGGCGCCAAAAAAATGCAAGATCAAGGATCTTGCTTTTTTTTTGCTTGTAATAATTATTGCCGAAACATAATGCGTACAATTGTAGGTGTTTACGGTGATTTATAATCCGAAAGTGTATTAAGTCGTGCCCCGACTACAAAAACTTCCAATTCCAAACTTCAATCTACGTCTTCAATTTTTTCTTTTTAGCAGCAGGAAACAATACATTATTAAGTATTAATCTGTATCCCGGAGAATTTGTGTGTAAGTCTAACTCTGTTGGCGGGTCGTAAACATAATGCCGGTAATCTTCGGGGTCGTGTCCGCTGTAGAATGTCCACGTTCCTTTTCCAAATTCGCCATGTATGTATCTGGCTTCGTTTGCCGATTTGTTTTCGCCCATTATCAGTACTTCCGATTTTATATATTTTTTATTAAAGGCTGTTGTTTGCCCATAAAATCCTTTTATCATATTTTCATGATTTTGGCAAAGCATTGTAGGCACAGGATCCCATTTTGCCGAAAAATCGAACAAGGTAAAATAATCCTGTTCTTTAGGAACTTTTCGTGATGCAGAAACATCAATATTAGAATGTTCATACTCATAAGGATTTTTACTTATCGTAAAATCTTTAAAAGCAAATGTATTTGAAAAATTCAGTTTACTTTGCATGTCGGCATTTGAAGCATCGCCGTCAAACATACTTTCAACAATATCCACACCATCGGCAGCAAGTGCAATATCGTAGGTGTCGGTTGCCGAACACATAGCAAATAAAAATCCGCCATTGGCAACATATTCTTTAATAGTTTTAGCAACAAATAATTTTAGTTCCGACACTTTCTTAAATCCATATTTTGATGCCATTTCCTCATTTTTGTGTTGTTGCTCTTTATACCAAGACATGTGGCGATATGCGCCGTAAAATTTACCGTATTGCCCGGTAAAATCTTCGTGATGCAAATGCAACCAATCGTACTTAGATAAAACACCGTCAATTATTTCGCCATCGTAAATAATATCGTAAGGTATTTCGGCGTAGGTTAAAGCAAGAGTAACTGCATCGTCCCATGGCAATTTATTTTTTGGCGAATAAACAGCAATTTTTGGAGCTTTTTCAAGTTTTACGGCATCCATATTAATTTCGTCGCGCGAAATATCGTTTAATATGTTATTTGCCTGAACATCGGCAATTATGTTGTAAGTAACACCTCTAATTATACATTCATTTTCTATATCTTTTAATGCCTGAACCATAAAACTGCCACCTTTGTAATTTAAAAGCCATTTTATTTCTATTCCGTTTTGCAAAGTCCAGTAAACAACACCATAAGCCTTTAAATGATTTTTTTGAGTATCATCCATTGGTATTATTATACTTGACGATAAACCAAGCTTGGCAAAACAAATTAATAATATTATTGATAGATATACTTTCATAGTTCTGTGCAAAGGTAACAATACTCATACGAATAATAATTGTTCACAAAAATAATTTGCTTTTAACTGATGATATTTATATTTTTATCAAAAATTACAACTTATTTATTATGAAAAAACATTTTAAACAATTCTTAATTATCCTTATAGTATCTGCTTTATTTAGTAGCTGCACACAGAAAAAGACTAATTATTATAGGATAGTCGACATTGGCAGCAGTTATGAACTTATAGGAAGGTATCCTGTTGATGATAATATGGCAAACAGTGTAAATTGTTACCATTTTATTTATAATAAAGAAGGGAAACTTGTTAAGGTAGAATATCTTGTTAACGGTAAGCTGCAAAATGATTCTTATTTTGGCGTAGCACAAATTATTATTGAGTATACCACTGATTCTGAAAAACGAATTTTCCAGGATGCTAATTCTAAGCCGATGGCAAATAAAAAAGGAGCATATTCAGTCCATTATAATTATAATAAGAAAAACGAACCTGTTTCAATTTTTCGCTATGATAAAAAAGGGGAATTAATTGAAAAAAAGAAATTTTTTTATCCTAATTATTGGATGCTAAATGAAACTGCAGAAGGGGTACAACATAGTAGCAGTAGTTTTTTTATCTCTAAATATATAAAAAATGGGACTTATGATTTAGAATGGGAAATTGATGAGTTTGGAAATAAAATAGAAACAAAGTATTTTGGTACTAAAGACAATCTGAACGAAAATGTTTTTTTTGGAATTGCTATAATACGTTCTATATATGATAAGAATAATAATAAAATGGAAATACAATATTTAGATTCCGATAAGAAATTGAAAAAATTAAAAAATTATGGTTATGCAAAAATAAAATGTAAACATGATGAGCATGGCAACATTATAGAAACAAAATTTTTTGGAGCTGACAACAAATTAAAAGAAATTAATAATATAGGAATTGCTATCTTTCTTTCTAAGTATAATGAGCATGGGGAAATTATTGAGCAAAAATTCTTTGATATTAATAATAAATTGAAAAACATGCAGGATTTAGGGATTGCCATATTAAGATTTGAATATGATGAGCATGGTAACGTGATAGAGGAAAGACACTACGGAGAGGATGAAAAACTAAAGGAGTGTAAAGATTATGGTGCAATACTTAGTTGGAAATATAATGAGAAAGGTAAGAAAGTTGAAGAGAAAATTTTGGGGGTTAATGAACAAGCTATTGAAGATGAACACGGAATTTATATGACCACTTATGAATATGATGAAAAAAATAGGCTGATAGAGAAAAGACATTTTGATGTAGATGAAAAGTTAAAAGAAGATAAATTTTTTGGCTATGATATAATACAATGGAAATATGATGAAAAAGGGAAGCAAATTGAGGAAAGATATTTAGATACAAATGAAAAGTTGAAAGAAAATAAAACCAATGGTATTGCTATTGTGCAATGGAAATATGATAAACAAGGAAACCGGATAGAAGAAAGATATTTAGGAGAAGACGGAAAATTGAAAGAGAATAAATATATGGATATTGCTATATACGGTCGTAAATATGATGAAAATGATAATATTGTTGAAGAAAGTTTTTTTGGACCTGATGAAAAACGGAAAGAATATAAAAATTGGGGTTATGCCATGCTTCGCTATGCATACGATGAAAAAGGGAATAAAATAGAAACCGGATATTATGGAACTGATGGGCAGTTGAAAAACAGAAATAAGTTGGGTATTGCTATAACCCGTAATAAATATAATAAAGATGGAAAGTTAACAGAGATATGTTATTTTGATAATAATGAAAAGCTGAAAAATAATAAACATTGGAAAGCAGCAATTATTCAATATGAATATGATGAGAATGGGGAAATTAACAAAATAACTCTCTTTAATGAAAATGAGGAAATAGTTAACAAATAAGCCTTGTAAACAGTTGGTCTCACTAAAAAAAACCAAAAATACAATGAAAAGAATTGCAGTATTTTGTGGCTCTGGCCTTGGAACAGATAAGATTTTTGAAAAACAGGCTTATATACTTGGACAAACTTTAGCGAAACAAAACATAGAACTTGTGTATGGTGGAGCAAAAATAGGCTTGATGGGTGCTGTTGCAAATGGAGCTTTGAGCGAAAATGGAAAAGTAATTGGTGTGATTCCTCATTTTTTAAAAGGAAAAGAAATTGTTCATGAAAATTTAACAGAATTGATATTAGTAGAAACAATGCATGAGCGAAAAATAAAAATGGATGAATTGTCGGATGGAGTTATTGCATTACCGGGAGGATTTGGAACAATGGAGGAATTTTTTGAAATGCTTACATGGGCACAACTCGGACTTCATAAAAAGCCGGTAGCAATTTTAAACACAGATGGATTTTATGACAATTTAAAATTCTTAATACAGATAATGGTCAACAAAGGTTTTCTTAAAGAAGTAAATCAAAAAATGCTTTTAATAAGCGATAATATTGACGAATTATTAAAACAAATGAATAATTATGTTGCTCCGCTTGTTGAAAAATGGATAAACAATGATAGAGTGTAAATTTCGATTTTTGTTTCTGTTTAGTATATTAAAAAGGCGAATTTTCTCCAATCTGCTTTTCGTTGCCAAAGTCTGTATTTTCTTTAATATCTTTATTCATATCATTAGGTTCGTTGTTAATTTTTGATGACATAATTAGGCTGCCATCAGTATCCATATTATTTCCAAAATCATCAAATTCTACAAACTGAACAAATTTTTCAATAAATTTTAGTTTTATATCGCCAAGTGCACCATTTCTATGTTTTGAAATAATTAATTCTGCTACACCTTTAGTGCTTACACTTTCTCCATCTTCATCCTCGTATTCAGATAAGCCATATTTTTCAGGTCGGTGAATAAATATAACTATATCGGCATCTTGTTCTATAGCTCCTGATTCTCTGAGGTCAGACAATTGTGGTCTTTTGTTTCCAGAACGCATCTCTACAGACCTGTTTAACTGCGATAATGCAATAACCGGTACATCAAGGTCTTTTGACATTGCTTTTAATGATCTTGAAATATTACTAACCTCTTGTTCTCTATTACCCGATCTATCTGTATAACCGGTTGTCATCAATTGTAAGTAGTCAATTATTATAATATCAATATTATGTTTTTGTTTTAATCTTCGGCATTTTGCTCTAAGTTCAAAAATTGAAATACCCGGAGTATCATCAATAAAAATTTTAGAATTTGATAAAGTCTCAATTTTATTCTCTAATTGTACCCATTCATAATCATCTAATTTTCCGCTTCTTATTTTATCGCTAGGTAATTGAGTTTCGCTAATTATTAATCTGTTTACTAATTGTAATGATGACATTTCAAGTGAAAAAAATGCAACTGATTTTTTATGATCAATTGCCATGTTTCTTGCCATTGATAACACAAAAGCTGTTTTACCCATAGATGGTCTTGCTGCAATGATTACAAGGTCAGAATTTTGCCATCCTGAAGTTATTCTGTCAATTCCGGTAAATCCGGAAGGAATACCACTAAAATCAGTTTCTTTTTTAGATACTTCTTCAATTTTCTCAAGAGCTAATTTTAAAAGAGCATTTATTGGTGCCGCTTCTCTTCTGATAATACCTTGTCCAATAGAAAAAAGCATGTTCTCAGATGAATCCAGTAAGCTGTCAATGTCTTCGTTTTCATCAAATGCCATTTTTTGAATATTCGAAGATATTCTTATCAATTCTCTTTGAATAAATTTTTGAACAATAATTAAAGCATGTGATTCAATGTGAGCAGCAGAAGCAATTTTACCGGTTAATTGTGTGATATATGCATAACCACCAACTTCGTCTAATTTTTTTTTCTTTTGTAATTGTTGAGTAACAGTAAGAATATCTATAGCTTCATGTTTTTCATACAACTCAAGTATTGATTCGTATATTATCCTATGAGCTTCTTTATAAAAATTTTGCGGTTTCAACATATCGGATATTGAAATTAGCGCATCTTTTTCTATCATTGCAGCACCCAGTACTACTTCTTCTAAATCTACCGCTTGTGGTGGTATTTTACCGGCTTGAATGTTGATATCTTTAATTGAATAAGGTTTTAGATCACTTTTTTTCGGACTCATTTACTTTTATTATATTAGGTAAAAATTATTTTTTGTAAAAAGGATGTCAAAGTTACAAAAATGAGGCACTGATTTTACACTAAATTTATTTTTATTATCAACTAATGATTTGTTAATATTTTGTTAAAAAATTTTATCGAAAATTAATGGGATTAAAATTTTATAGATAATTGGTCTGATTTTAAATGAAATGACTTGCGATGATAGTCCGAATAAGCATGTTCTCTTATTGCATCAATATGATATTGAGTGGCATACCCCTTGTTTTTGTTCCAACCATATACAGGATGTTGCTTATTGATTTTTTTCATAAAATCATCACGATGAGTTTTAGCCAATATTGAGGCAGCTGCAATTGATGCAAACTTTGAATCACCTTTTACAATACAATAATGTTCAATATTTTTATATGGTTTAAAACGATTTCCATCTATTAATAATAAGTTTGGTCTTATTATTAATTTATTTATTGCCTTGTGCATAGCTAAAAAGGAAGCATTAAGAATATTAATTCTATCAATTTCTTTATTGCTTACCCTACCAATTGCCCAACATGTTGCTTCTTTTTCAATAATAGCCCTAAGCTCATATCTTTTTTTTTCTGTAAGTTTTTTTGAATCATTTAAATGCGGAATATTTGCATTTGCAGGCAAAATAACAGCAGCAGCAAAAACAGGTCCTGCAAGGCATCCTCTTCCTGCTTCATCGCATCCGGCTTCAATGTAATTATTTTTATATGCAGATATCAGCATTTTAAAACATTGTTGAATATGTTGAAATACATTACAAAAATAATAATTAATTTTGTAATTAATTATTGAATTTACTTTTTGTAAAAAATGATTATACAAATACTCAAGCATACATTAATGATTACGGGATTTGTAATGACAATGATGCTTATAATTGAATATGTAAATGTGAGGAGTAGAGGAAACTGGAGTAAGCCTTTGCAAAAGAATAAGTACTTACAAATACTTGCAGCAGGTGTTCTTGGAATGATACCGGGTTGTTTGGGAACATATACAGTAGTTTCGCTATATACTCATAATATTGTTGGTTTTGGCGCACTTGTAACCTCAATGATCGCTACTTCGGGTGATGAAGCTTTTGTTATGTTTAGTATGATGCCGGTACTTGCATTAAAACTCACATTAATAATTTTTGTAATTGCCATAGTAACAGGAGTTATTATTACTTTGTTTCCTGTGAAAAAGCGTAAGAAAAGGAAAAAAGAATTTCATTTTGAAATACATGAGCATGAAGATACTTGCAAATGCTACGATGCAAAAGATATTATAGCACATTTTAAGAATATTACTTTTCATCGTGCAATCTTATTGTTTGTAACTATTGTTTTTATTTTTGGTTTGATAATTGGTGAATTAGGACACAAGCATTCTTCTGAGCAAGAGCAAATAGAAATGCATGATGATAACGAGCTAGTTAGCGAAAATTATGAAAAAGAATCACTAAATAATGAGAATGAATGGGGGTGGATTAGGATTTCCTTTTTAATAATTTCGGCACTTGCACTATTTATTATTGCAACAGTACCTGATCATTTTTTACAGGAGCATCTTTGGGGGCATATTATTAAAGTGCATTTATTGAAAATACTATTATGGACATTTGCAGCATTGCTTTTTATTGCAGTGTTGAAAAATTATATTGATATTGAATACTGGATTGAAACAAAACATATATATATAATTTTTATTGCTGTTTTAATTGGCATTATTCCCGAGTCAGGACCGCATTTGGTTTTTGTTACATTATTCTTTAGCGGAGCTATTCCTTTTAGTGTTTTGCTTGCAAACTCTATTGTGCAGGATGGACATGGTGCTTTGCCACTTTTTGCTGAATCGAAAAGGAGTTTTGTGAAAATGAAACTTATTAATGTGCTTGTGGGATTAATTGTTGGTTTTTCAGGATATTTCTTTAATTTTTAATTTATTGATTATGAATTTACTAAACAATAGTTTAAAACAATATTTGTTCTTGCCAATATTGATCGTGGGTTTTTCAAATTGTGGGAATACAAACTCAGCAAACAATGATGTAATAAAAAAGGATAATATTGCCGATACTGTTGTTGTTGAAAAAGAAATTATTGTCGCAGCCGAAAAAACGCAGGAGTATTTAGAATTATTAGAAAACAATTTAACTGCTGACAGGCATGTAAATATTGCAATAGTAGCAAATCAATCATCATTAATAAAAAATACTCATCTTGTTGATAGTTTGCTTGCAAGCGGATTAAATATATTAAAGATATTTAGTCCTGAGCATGGTTTTCGTGGTAATGCTGATGCAGGTGAACATATTGGCAATTATATCGATGAAAAAACAGGATTACCTGTAATATCATTATATGGAGATAATAAAAAACCTTCTATTGATGATCTTGATGGAATTGATATGGTGATTTTTGATATACAGGATGTAGGAGTGAGGTTTTATACATATATTTCTACAATGCACTATGTTATGGAGGCTTGTGCCGAATTAAGTCTGCCTCTCTTGATTTTAGACCGCCCAAACCCTAATGGATATTATGTTGACGGTCCTGTACTTGATACTGCATACAGCTCGTTTATTGGAATGCATGCTGTACCTGTTGTACATGGTATGACAATTGGTGAATATGCAAAAATGATAAATGGTGAAGGATGGTTGAAAAATAATGTGAAATGTGAACTTACTGTTATTTCTTGCGATAATTATAATCATAATATGAGATACGATTTGCCCGTTAAACCTTCACCCAATTTGCCAAATGTAAGGTCAATAGAACTTTATCCTTCATTGTGTTTTTTTGAAGGCACAAGTTTAAGCCTTGGACGTGGAACAGATATGCAGTTTCAGGTAATAGGACACCCCGACCTAAAAGACAAGGGTGAGGAAGGTTTTTCATATATCCCTGAAGCAAATGAAGGCTCAAAATATCCAAAATTAAAGGGTAAAACATGTTATGGTTTTGATTTAAGAAGTAAAGAAGAGGTGTTTGAAAACGAGGATAAATTGATTAATATAAATTATCTTTTATATACCTACGAATTGTTTACCGATAAAAAGAAATTTTTTCAAAAAAATAATCTGTTTGATAAACTTGCCGGTAACATTTTATTTAAACAACAAATAATTGACGGTAAAACAGATGAAGATATAAGAGCTACATGGCAAGAAGACTTGGATAAGTTTAAAAATATTCGTAAAAAGTATTTATTGTATAAAGATTTTGAGTGAATATTGTTTCTAAGAAAACTTTGTAGTGTTTATTGAAAATTCTAATGCAAAACAATCTCTCTTACATGCTCATTTTCAAGAACTTCGTTTACTTTACCAAGAAGAGCTGTTTTAATATACATTAGTTCGTTCCTAATAATTGAAGAACGAATATATATGTGTAATATATGATCTTTAATGTAAATTTTGGTGGTGTTTCTAGCTATAGTTTTACCAATAATATCTTCCCATTTGTTAATTAATTTAACCTCGTTTAATTTGCCCGCATACTTTAATGTTTTTACATAATTTTTTAAAACTTCCCCTAATGGTTGAATATTACTTTTTTTCATTTTCTAGTTTTTTTTCTACTTTATATTCCCCTCATTATCAATTTCAAATATCTTATATTCAATATTTGCTGTTTTTAATACTTTATTTAATCTTTCTTTGTTTGTATCAGTGATAAATATTTGACCAAAATAATTTTCGCTAACAAGTTTAATTATTTGTTTAACTCTATCGGCATCAAATTTATCAAAAATATCATCAAGCAGTAAAACAGGTTTAAAGCCATTAACATTTTTAATAAAATCGAATTGTGCAAGTTTTAAAGCCATTAAGTAAGTTTTCTTTTGCCCCTGTGAGCCAACTTTTTTTATAGGATAATCCATAAGCAATAAGTCAAGGTCGTCTTTATGAATTCCTACAGTAGTGTATTGTAATATTCTGTCTTTTTGCAAGCTTTGTTCAAAAAGTTCTCTTAAATTAGCATTGTGTAGTTGAGAATGATATTTTAGTGTTACTTTTTCATTTCCTTTTGAAATAAACTCATAATACTTGCTAAAAACAGGAATTAGTTCTTCAATAAATTTCACTCTTTTTGCATATATTGTTTTGCTAAGAATTATTAATTGTTCTGTCCATATATCAAGCGAATCTTTATCGAATGTATTTTTTTTAACAAATTGTTTTAATAATGTATTGCGTTGATTTAAAGCCTTGTTGTATTTTATAACATCAGTAAGATATTTTTTGTCGAATTGCGAAAGAACAAAGTTCATATACTTTCTTCGTTCATCGCTACCTCCAACAATAATGCTAATATCAGCAGGAGATACCATTACTAAAGGAAAAAGACCAATATGTTCCGAAAGTTTTCTGTATACTTTTTTATTTCTCTTAAAGAGCTTTTTCTGATTTCTTTTTACACTACAATTTATATTTTCGTTTTTATCATCCTTATTATAATTGCCTTGAATTACAAAAAAATTAGTATCGTGTTTTATATTTTGACTGTCAATAGGGTTGAAAAAGCTTTTGCAGAACGACAAATAGAATATTGCATCCATTAAATTAGTTTTACCAACACCATTATTCCCAACAAAACAATTAATTTTTGGTATTAACTCAATTTCTGCCTGATCGTAATTTTTAAAATTAATTAATGCAATATTTTTTAAGTACATATTAAATATATTTATCTGAAATGTAGCAAAATATAATTATCATTTTAAATAAAAATTATAAAATGAAATTACTAACAATTTTTGAATGAATAAAATAAAATATCTATATTTACAAAAATAAATTAATCAATTTATGAAAAACCCTATATTATATAAATTGTTGCTTATTACTTTAATAGCAATATTTTTTACAGGATGTAAAATACAGGAAGTTGAAATAGGAAAAGTTCAGGGTTTAAAAATTGGCGATATAAAAAAAGACCATGTAAGTCTTGAATTTATGATTCCAATTAAGAATCCTAATAATTTTAAGTTTAAATTATCTAAGGTTGACATTGATATTTCAATGAATAAGACTGATCTTGGAAAAGTAAAAAAGATAAGAAAGATTGTTGTCCCTGCTAATTCTGAAGGTGTTCATGAATTTTATATCGAAATAGAATATAAAAAGTTAATGGCAGGTACGATAGCACTGATTGGAGGTTTGTTTACCAAAAAAGCAGACATAAAACTAAACGGATATGTAAAGGTTAAAGCATTTTGTATAATAAGCAAGAAAATTGAAATACATGAAAATAACCCTGTAAAAATGTTTGACAAAAAAAAGAAATAAATAATGAAGACTATTCTTGTTCCTATTGATTTTTCTTCCGATTCGATAAATGCCCTTGAACATGCAATAAAGTTTGCAAATGTAGTTAAGGCAAGTATTAGAATGATACATGTTCAAAAATCAAAAAATTTTAAAGTCCCAAAATATTTTATTGATTTTGAAAGAATGTACAGCAATAATGTAGATGACTATTTCAAAGTTCTAATTGAAAAATATAAGTCAAAAATAGACTTTGGGTTTGATTATATAACTAGAAATGGAAAAGTATATAGTGAAATTGTGGATCAAGCTGTAAAAGACAATGCATATATTATAATGATTGGTACTCATGGTATATCAGGTTTTGAGGAATTCTGGATTGGAAGCAATTCATACAGAGTTGTTAGTAACGCAGAATGTCCTGTTATAACTATAAGAAATGGTTATTTAAGGAAAGATATAAAAAAGATTGTTCTTCCAATAGACATGACAAGAGAATCTCGTCAAAAGACTAATTTTACAGTAGATATAGCAAAATATTTTAATTCCGAAATACATATTGTTTCAGTAAAAGAGACAAATACACCTGCTGTTGTTGAGAAAATAGAAAGATATGTGGTTCAAACAACAGAGTATATAAAGAAAAAAGGGATTAAGTGTGTTAATGATTCTTTATTAGGTAGTAATATTACAGAATCAACAATAGAATATGCCATAAGCGTTGATGCCGAATTAATATCAATTATGACAGAACAAGTATCAAGTACTAAAAATCTATGGTTGGGCAAATATGCACAACAAATGGTAAATCATTCGCCTATACCAGTATTATGTAATCATCCCCAAAATTAAAAATCATGATAAGAGTATTTTGTATAACAATTTTTATATTCCTAATTGTAGATATTTCATTTTCACAAAAAGATAATGTTGAAAAGGATAAAACTATTTTTCAGATAATTGAAGAAAATAATTCTACTACAAGTAATGTTGTAATTAATCAGGAATATAGGCTAAAACTTATGATAGAAAAGCATATAGAAGTTAATGAAAAGCAAGATGGTTGTACAGGATATCGTTTAAGAATATTTTCAGCCAAAGGTAATAATGCGAGAAAAAAAACATTAGAGACAAAAGCTAAGTTTATGAAGGCATACCCAAATATCAATAGTTATTTAGATTATGTAACACCAAATTTTAAAATAATTGTTGGCGATTTTCGTACTAAAAACGAAGCTGAACAATTTCGTAGAGAGATTGAAAAATACTTTCCTAATGCATTTATAATTAAAGATATTATTAAGTTACCCAAGCTTTAATGTTTTATGCAAAAGATATCCGAAATTAAAAAATTAGAGCAAATTGCAAAGCAAATACGTATTGATGTAGTTAAAAGTATTGCTGAGGCAGGTTCCGGACATACAGGTGGTTCGCTTGGACTTGCTGATGTTTTTACGGTATTATATTTTAATATACTTAATCATAAACCGGAAAATCCTAAATGGAAAAATCGGGATAAGCTAATTCTTTCAATAGGTCATGTTGCACCTGTACAGTATTCTGCACTAGCACATTCTGGTTATTTTCCAGTTAAGGAACTTTTAATATTACGCAAATTGGGTTCGCGTTTACAAGGGCATCCGGGAAAAGATTTTGGATTACCCGGTATTGAGATATCATCAGGATCTCTTGGACAAGGTTTGTCTGTTGCTGTAGGTATGGCTATAGCAGCAAAAGTCGATAAAAAATCCTGTGAAATATATTCCATACATGGAGATGGAGAATTGCAGGAAGGCTCTATATGGGAAGCTGCTATGAGTGCCTCACATTATAATTTAGACAATCTAATTGCTTTGGTTGACAGAAATTTTGTTCAGATAGATGGAAAAACAAAAGATGTAATGAATATTGAACCTCTAGAAGATAAATGGAAAGCTTTTGGATGGTACGTAATAAATTGTAATGGTAACAATATTAGTGAATTGTTAGATGCTTTTGAAAAAGCAAAAGCATTAAAAGGAAAACCAACAGTGATAATTGCCGAAACAAAGATGGGGGCAGGAGTTAAAAGTATTGAAAACAATCATAAATGGCATGGCAGAGCGCCAATTAAAGAGGAAGCTTTCAATTTCATAAATGAAATTAAATCATCAGCTTAGAAATATGTTTGAGATTAAAGAATATAAATCGACTAAGCTTGGTTTTGGCGAGGGTCTTAAAGTATTGGGCAAGAAATATCAAAACATAGTGGCTCTTGGCTCAGATATAACAAGTTCGGTAGGTATGGATATTTTTGCAAATGCATACCCACAAAGATTTTACTCTATGGGTATTGCAGAACAAAATATTGCAGGAGTTGCAGCAGGTATGGCTCTTTCTGATAAAATTCCATTTTTTTCTACATATGGTGTTTTTGCAGCACTTAGAGCAACAGATCAGGTACGAATATCCATTTGTTATAATAATTTACCTGTAAAAATTGGCGGAGCACATGCAGGAATATCTGTTGGGCACGACGGAGCAACACATCAGGCACTTGAAGATATTGCAATTATGCGTTCATTACCAAATATGACAGTGCTTTCGCCATGTGATGCAACACAAACAAAACTTGCTACTATTGCAGCAGTTGAGCAAGCTGATGGCCCTGTTTATATACGTTTTGGCAGAGATGCTGTGCCTGATTTTACATCTGATACCCTTAAATTTAAACTTGGTAAAGCTCAAATATTGCGAAAAGGTACTGATGTGGCTATAATTGCCACAGGACACATGACATGGGAAGCTTTGCAAGCAGCAATTGAGCTTGAAAAACAGGGAGTTGATGCCTGTGTTGTAAATTTGCATACTATAAAGCCTATTGATAAAGACACATTAATAAATGTAGCCAAAATTACCGGTGCTGTTGTTACTGTTGAAGAGCATCAGATAATGGGAGGAATGGGAAGTGCCGTTGCCGAGGTGCTTGCAGGTAATTATCCTGTACCAATAGAATTTATTGGAATGAACGATTGTTATGGAGAATCGGGCGAGCCTGCAGAACTTTTAGCTAAGTTTGGCATGAAAGCAATTAATATTATTGATACAGTAAAAAAGTTAATTAGTAACAGAAAGTGAATAATTGGCAGTAATAATTCAAAGATCATAAACAAGTAGTAAGATATGAAGATATTCTGTATTGGGCGAAATTACATAGATTATGTAAAGGAAATTAAAAGCAATATGCCTGATGCACCTGTTGTATATATGAAGCCCGAAACTTCATTGTTGAAAAATAACCAGCCGTTTTTCTATCCCGATTTTACAAATAATCTGAATTATGGTGTAGAAATAGTTGTAAAGATTAATAGAGTAGGCAAAAACATAAGTGCAAAGTTTGCACATCGCTATTATTCGCAGATAGCAATAGGTATTAATCTTATTGCTAGCGATATACAATCACGACATATTGAAAAAGGTTTGCCATTGGAAATTGCATATTCATTCGACAATTCAGCACATATAAGTAAATTTTATAATATTAGCGAATTTGGCGAAATAAGTAATACCAATTTTTCATTAAAACAAAATAATAATATAGTACAGCAAGGTAATACATCAAATATGATTTTTGACATTAATAATTTAATAGCATATATCTCTAAAATCTTTACAGTAAAAATTGGCGATCTTATATACACTGGCACACCTTCTGGAGTTGGTGCTGTTTCTGTTGGCGACAAGTTTGAAGCATATATAGAAAATAAAAAATTACTTATTTGTGATATTAAATAAAGATTAGTGCATTTTGTATATTCTATTTTAACTTTTGAGATTCAGAGAATAAAAAGTAATTTTGTGTAAATCTGTCAAGCTGTTTTTATGAACAAACAAGATAGGTTTGAATAAAATTTAAAACTTATTAAATGTTTATAATAATTGTTTTTATAGTAGCAATAATACTTCAGTTTTATGCAGCTATAGTTGCTATAAGCTTAATAAAAAAGACAAAATACAATGTAACATGGATATTAGTTTCAACAGCTTTAATCCTTATGGCTGTTAGGCGTGTTATTGAACTTATACCTCACTTTGAGCATGATATTTTACCAAAAACTATTACAGTAAGTAATTTTATTGGAGTTATAATCTCAATTGTAATTGCAATTGGTTTTATGTATATAAAAAAGATATTTACATTTTTGAAAAGGATAGAAGAATTAAGGTTAAAATCAGAAAACAGGATATTAAGTGCAATAATTAAAACTGAAGAGAAAGAAAGAAGACGATTTGCAAAAGATCTTCATGATGGATTAGGCCCTCTTCTTTCATCTGTAAAAATGTCTGTTTCAGCATTGTCACAAACAGTAAGAGATGATAATAATAAGAAAATAATAAGCAATATTGAATTGGTAGTTAATGAATCAATAGGTGCCATAAAAGATATTTCAAATAATTTAAGTCCTCATATCCTTGATAATTTTGGTTTATTAAGTGCTGTAAAATCATTTTCAGATAAAATAAATATCTCTAAATCAATTAATATTGTAGTTAACTCTAATATAGATAATGAAAGATTTGATTATAATGCCGAGGTAATATTGTATAGGGTTATTTGTGAGCTTATTTCAAATACAATAAAACATGCATCGGCAAAAACAATAAATATTGATATTTATTTAGAAAAAGAAATGCTTCATATTTATTATTATGATGATGGTATTGGATTTAATGTCGATAAAGTTTTAAATAGTGAAATACAGGGAATGGGTTTTTCTAATATTTTATCAAGAATTAAATCAATTAATGGAGTTCTTGAAATAGAAAGCTTGAAAAATGATGGAGTGCATGTAAATATAAAAGTAAAAGTATAAAATATGAAATCTTTAAATATTATACTTGTTGATGATCATGAATTGTTTAGAAGTGGATTAAAATTATTATTAAGTAATTTTGACATGATAAATAATATTTATGAAGCTTCAAATGGCATAAAGTTTTTGAATGAGCTTGATAAACAAAATATTGACATTGTATTAATGGATATTAGTATGCCTGAAATGAACGGAATTGAAGCGACTATAAAAGCACTTGAAAAGTATCCAGATTTAAAAATAATAGCACTCTCAATGTACGGAGATGAAGAATATTATTATAAGATGATTAATGCAGGGGTAAAAGGATTTTTACTAAAAGATTCTAGTATTACTGAAGTTGAAGTTGCAATACAGACAGTTTTTGAAGGTAGTAATTATTTTTCACCTGATATTCTTTATAAAATTGTTAAAAATATAAATACGGTTAAGAATAAGTCAAACATATTGTCAGAACGAGAAAATGAAGTTTTATATCATATTTGTAAAGGATTATCAAACCAGAAAATAGCAGAAACCTTAAATGTTAGTAAACGAACCATTGATAAACACAGAGAAAATATATTAAGTAAAACACAATCAAAAAATACAGCAACTTTAATTATGTATGCAATCAATAATAATCTTATCAAAGTATAAAAACAATCTCTAAATACGTCTAAATACTTATTGCTATAATAAGTAATTTATCTTATAGTTGAAAGACCTATTAAATTTAGGTTTTTAAGCTGTTTTACAATCCAGTAGTTCATAATATTTTTGTCAGATAATTTATTTTATATTATGAAACTCATCTTTGTTATACTAATGTTGTCAGTATTAGCAAGTAAAGCACAATTTACTATAACAGGTCAGTTCAGACCAAGAACAGAATTCAGAAATGGCTATAAAACACAAAGAGATTCTACAACAAAACCTGCAATTGTTACATCCCAAAGGAGTCGTATAATTTTTAATTATAAAAATGAAAAATTGATTACAAATTTTTCATTACAAGATGTTCGTATGTGGGGTGAAACAAAAAATAAATCTGATATTCCGTCTATTGGTATTCATGAAGCATGGGCAAAACTTCTTTTTTCTGACAATTACTCATTAAAATTAGGAAGACAAGAATTAAAATATGATGATAAAAGAATCCTTTCATGGAACAATTGGAATAATATTGGTTCATCTCACGATATTGCTTTATTTCAATATGAAAAATCAGAACTAAATGTTCATCTCGGATTAGCTTATAATAACGATGTTAATAAAAATTTTGAAAGTAATTATCCTGAAAATTTTTATAAGACAATGCAATTTTTATTGCTATCAAAAAAATATAATAATGGATTTAATTTCTCATTAATTGGGCTTGCTGATGGTTATCAGAAATATAGTTCTGATAAAACAATATATACACGTGGTACATGTGGAGGAAATATTGGGTTTAATAAAGATTCTTCAAAAGTAGAATTATATGGGACTTTTTACAGGCAGTTGGGTAAAGATAAATATGGAAAAGATATTAGCGCATACTTTTTTCATGCAAAGGCATCGTACAAATTATGTAAAAAATTAAAAATTACAACAGCGATAGATTATTTTTCAGGAAACGACGCTTTAGATACGAACAATATGGTTAATAATGCTTTTAACAACTTATATGGTACAGGACATGGGTTTTATGGAAGTATGGATTATTTTACTGTTATAGATAATCATACAAAAGGAAGTGGATTAACTGATATATATAGTAGAATTAATTATAATATTACTAATAAAATATATGCTGAAGCTACATATCATATATTTTTCCTTTCTAATAATGCTATTGATATTAATTATATAGGAGTAGGATTGAAAGAAATTGATAAGAATTTAGGTTCGGAAGTTGATATTTTATTCAATTATAAATTCAATAAAGAAGTTAATATAAAATTTGGTTACTCACTTATGTTTGCAACAGAATCAATGAATATTATAAAAGAAGGAGATAATAGCAAATATGCTAATTGGGTATTTGTTGTGGTAGCTATAAGGCCAACATTTTTAAAGAGTTAATTTATATATTAAAAAATTCCGTTATGAAAAAATCAAAAATTAAACAAATTAGTATTTTAATACTAGCTTTATTATTAGTTAGTTGTAAAAACAATACGATTTCTGAAAATGAGGAAAATAGTGACAAATTACAAGGAACAATTAGTATTTCAGGAGCTTTTGCACTATATCCTATGACAGTTAGATGGGCAGAGGAATTTAAAAAACTACATCCTGATGTTAGAATTGATATTTCAGCAGGAGGAGCAGGAAAGGGGATGACAGATGCTTTATCTGAAATGGTTGATTTGGGAATGTTTTCAAGAGAAGTATGTGAAGAAGAGGTTGAAAAAGGAGCATGGAAAATAGCTTTAACCAAGGATGCTGTACTTCCAACAATTAATTCTAAAAATCCTTTTTTGAAAGATTTAAAAAGGAAAGGAATGAGTAGACAGGAATTTATTGATGTATATATTACAGAAAAAATAAAAAATTGGGGAGAACTTGTAGGCAACAATGATAAAAAAATAAATAATTACACACGTTCAGATGCTTGTGGAGCAGCAGGAACATGGGGGAAGTATCTTGGTGGGGACCAAGAAAGTTTAATTGGAATAGGGGTATTTGGGGATCCAGGAATGGCAGATGCAATAAAAAAAGATATTTTAGGTGTTGGTTATAATAATGTAGTTTATATATATGATATTAACTCTAAAATTAAATATGAAGGTTTAGAAGTAATACCAATTGATATTAATGAAAATGATACAATTGATGAGGAAGAAAATGTATATAATACTCTTAATGATATTACTATTGCAATTAAAGACGGAAAATACCCTTCACCACCGGCAAGAGATTTATATTTTGTTTCACAAGGAAAACCTGAAAAAGAAATTGTAATTGAATTTATAAAATGGATTCTTACCGAAGGACAGAAATATGTGAAAGAATCAGGATATGTTCAATTATCAGAAGAAAAAATAAAATCTGAATTAGATAAAATTTGCAATTAATATCAATGAATTTTTTCAATATTAATAGACAATTTAGAAGTAAACTTCATAGTAAGTGGATGTTTATATGTCTTGTGTTGATCGCGTTGTTGCCATTTATTATTTTGGTTGGATTATACATTAAATCAAATTTTTTATTAAACAATAATTCATTATTCGATTTATTATGTACAGGTAATTGGAAACCGACCGAGCAGAAATTTGGATTTTTACCATTTATATTAAGTTCTCTTTGGGTTACTATTCTTGCACTTGTAATTTCAGTTCCTGTTTGCATATTAACATCCATTTATTTAACACAATATGCTAAAACATATATTCTGAATTTAATGCATCCTGTTATTGATATATTAGCAGCATTACCATCTGTAATTTATGGTGTTTGGGGTATATTAGTTATTGTTCCACTAATTTCTAATCACATTGCTCCTTTTTTTGGGATTAACACCACAGGCTATTCTATTCTTGCTGGTGCAATTGTTCTTGCATTAATGATTATTCCATTTATGTTAAATATTCTTATTGAAATATTTAAAACAATACCTGCCGAATTAACAGAAGCATCATTATCGCTTGGAGCAAGCAAATGGCAAACTATTAAATTTGTTCTTGTTAAGAAAGCTTATCCCGGAATAATTTCATCTGTCGGGCTTGGTTTATCAAGAGCTTTCGGCGAAACAATAGCGGTATTAATGGTAGTTGGAAATGTTGCAAAAATACCAACAGGAATATTTCAACCCGGTTATCCTATTCCATCATTAATTGCGAATAATTATGGAGAAATGATGTCTATTCCTGCGTATGACTCTGCATTAATGTTTGCTGCATTGTTATTATTTATTATAGTATTAATATTTAATATTTTTTCAAGATTATCTATAAGAAGGTTTGAAATTAAAGTATAAAAGTATATAAATGAAGAATTTTAAAATAATTGAAGAAAATATTTTCAGAGGATTAATGTTAATTTCTTCTGCAATCATTGCTTTTGCTTTATTGCTGATAATTTATAGTATTTTTAGTAAAGGATTATCTTCTTTAACATGGGAAATGATATCACAAACTCCAAAAGGAGGTTTTTACTTTGGAAAAGAAGGAGGTATTCTAAATGCAATTATTGGCTCATTATATCTTTCTATTGGTGCAACTTTTTTAGCTTTTATTATAGGTTTACCGGTAGCGTTATATATAAATGTTCATTTATATAAAAATAAAAAAATAGTAAATATAATACGTTTTTTACTTGATTTGTTATGGGGTGTGCCATCTATAGTTTATGGTGCATTTGGATTTACAATAATGATATATTTTGGAATAAAAACATCATTAATGGCAGGAATTATTGTTGTAACATTGCTTATTATTCCAATAATGATAAGAGGAATTGATGAAGTATTAAAAACTGTTCCAATAGGTTTAATGGAGGCATCATTTTCTCTCGGTTCTACAAAATCAGAAACAGCGTACAAAGTATTTTTAAAACAATGTATTCCCGGAGTAATTACTGCAGTGCTCTTGTCTTTAGGAAGAGGTATTGGAGATGCTGCATCAGTACTTTTTACAACAGGTTATACCGATAATATTCCTACTTCATTATCACAACCAGCAGCAACATTGCCTTTATCAATTTTTTTTCAATTAAGCTCACCCATACCGGAGGTTCAAAACAGGGCATATGCTTCTGCAATAGTTTTAACAATAATTATTTTAATAATAAGTATATTATCTAGAATATTTGCAAGAAAATATCAAAAAAATAAAATTAATTTCTAAAATGAATAATCAACCAAAAATAATAATAAAAAATTTAGACCTTAATATTGGAAAACTCCATATTTTAAAGAACATTAATTTAGATATTCCCAGAAATAAGATAACAGTAATATTGGGACCATCGGGTTGTGGAAAAACAACCCTTTTGAAAAGTCTTAACCGATTAACCGATTTATATGAAGATATTGATGTTAATGGCAATATTTATATAAATAATGATGATATTTTGAGTGCGAAAAGAGAAATTACAGATTTGCGAAAAAATATGGGATTACTTTCTCAACGTCCTTATCCTTTGCCAATGAATATTTACGATAATATTGCTTATGGATTAAGAATTAGTGGTAGAAAAAAAAAGAAATACCTTAATAAACGTGTTGAACATTATTTAAAACAAGCTAATTTGTGGGAAGAAGTAAAAGATAGATTGAGAGAACCTGCTTCAAGTTTATCAATAGGTCAGCAACAACGCTTATGTTTAGCAAGAGGATTGGCAGTTGATCCTGAAATAATTTTGGCAGATGAACCAACATCTGCACTCGACCCTTTGTCAAGTCAGGTTATTGAAGAGAAATTTATGGAATTAAAACAACATTATACAATTATAATGGTAACTCATATTTTACGGCAGGCCAAAAGAATGGCTGATTATGTGGTGTTTATGTATTTAGGGGAAATTATAGAACAAGCACCTGTAAAAGAATTTTTTGAAAACCCTAAAATGGAAAAAACGAAGTTGTATATTGGTGGTTCTTTTAATTAAAATATAGTTATGTAAAAAAACATTTGTTTATGGTTCAGAAATTCCGGTTAAAGATATAGCAGAAATAGTTGTTAATTCAATTTCAACACAATAAGCCATTGTTATTAAAATTTATTTTTCCCTGACAACTATCTCTTTCTTTTAATCGTTTTTCAATTTTAGCTGTAATTTCAAAATTTTTTAAGCCACCCCATTTAGGGCTAATTATCATGTTGATAGGAGATTCACTTGTAAATCGTTCAATAATTATTTTTGGATTTAAAACCTCTAGAAAATCAACAATAAGGTCAACGTATTGTTCTATTGAAAAGTTTAAAAATAATTCAGGTTTATCAGAGAATAACTTTTCAATATTTGTACCTTTTATTATTTGTAATTGATGTAATTTAAGTGTTTTAATAGGTAGTTTTGAAATTATTTTTGCATGATTAATAATAACATCCCTATTTTCTCCAGGTAAACCAAGTATCATGTGAACTCCAACATCTAAACCGGCATCTGAAGTAAGATTAATTGCATTAACACTTTCTTCAAAAGTATGACAACGATTAATCAATTCTAAAGTTTTATTGTTTGTTGTTTCTACTCCATATTCAATTGAAATATATTTAGTTTTTGAGAGTTCTACCAAATAATTAATAATTTTTTTGTCAATACAGTCTGGTCTTGTAGCTATAATAAGACCAATAACTTCAGGGTGAGATAGGGCTTCTTCATAAAGTTCTTTAAGCTTATTTATATCTGAATAAGTATTTGTGTAAGCCTGAAAATATGCAAAATACTTTTGTGCTTTATATTTTTTTGAAAAAAAAGCAATGCCTTCATTTAGTTGTTGTGTAATTGATTTTGAAGGTTTGCAGTAATATGGACTAAAAGTTATGTTGTTACAATATATACATCCACCTATTCCTTTTGTTCCATCTCTGTTTGGACAAGTAAAACCTGCGTTTATTGATATTTTTTGAATTCTAGTATTATAATTCTCTTTAATGTATTTGCTATATGAATTGTAACGGGTTTTCATAAATTGCATTATACAAAAAAATCCGCAATTATTAATTGCGGATTTTCAGTATTATAATTTTAGTATCATTATTTTGAGACCCTTTCAAGCCATTTAAGCATAAAGATAATTGTAAACATTGATATTGAACATGCAATAACAAATATTCCCCATGTCATCCAAATAGGAATTGATTCATACATAATTGCACCAATAAATAATAATCCATTACCTAATGCTGTTGCTCCAAGCCATCCACCTTGCATCATGCCTTGATATTGTGGAGGGGAGACTTTCGATACAAACGAAATACCCATTGGGCTTATAAATAATTCTGCAACTGTTAAAATAAAATATGTTCCAAGTAATAAGTATGGTGTTACACGTGAAGCTTCTTCTAATGGTACTCCACCGGATTTAGTATCAATAGTTTCAAATAAAGGTACTCCCATAGAACCTATAGCCATTACAACAAAAGCTACAGCCGCAATACCCATACCTATAGCAATTTTCTTAGGTGTTGATGGTTCTATGCCTTTAGCACGTAACCAACCAAATAACCCTACTATAATAGGCGTTAAAAATACAACAAAAAACGGGTTCATTGATTGGAATATTTCAGCTGAAATATCCCAGGGTCCAAGCCTAAGTAAAGTATAATCTTTTGCAAAGAAAGTTAATGTTAATCCGTTTTGATGGAAAGAGAACCAAAAGAAAATTACAACTCCAAATACAGCAAACAAAGCATACATCCGTTGTTTAATTTCTTTAGCTTCCATTTTAACTTCTTCTTTTGAATACTCTTTAGAAGAACTAACTCCTTTTGGATCAGGGAAATTTCTTTTATTTTTAAGATAAATAACAAGAGAAATAAGCATTGCGATTATAGCAATACCAAAAGCATAATGAAAACCTGTATTAAATACGTTTAAATAATTGTTTGCAAATTCTGTTAAATTTGCAACAGGAGTTCCACTAGCTTTGTCAGCATATGCCTGGAATGTTTCAATATTTGAACTTGTAATAGAACCATCTAAAAAACTATGACAAAATTCAGGTAAGTTTGCATTGTATTCAAAACTGTGACTATTTAACCACCAATTTCTAATACCAATAGCAGTAAAAGGAGCAAAAATTGCACCTATATTAATAAATGCATAAAATAAAGAAAACCCAGAATCTCTCATTGGCTCATACTTCTCGTTATCATACATTTGACCAACTAAAGCTTGTAAGTTACCTTTAAATAAACCGTTACCAAAAGCAATAACAAATAATCCAACTATTGAAATAGTAAGATAAATAGGTACACTTGAAACCGGAGTTGGAGAAGGAACAGCCATAATAGCATAACCTAGCCCCATTAATATTAAACCTGCTAATATTGTACCTTTATAGTTTTTAATTCTATCCGCAATTATACCTCCAACTAAAGCTAAAATATATATTGAAAAATAGAATGCTGCATAAATATAACCTGCACTTATTCCATCTAAGCCAAACTTTGCTTGTAAAAATAGAACTAAAATCGCCATCATGGTGTAAAACCCAAAACGTTCGCCCATATTAGCAAGAGCTGCAGGAATAAGTCCTTTAGGATGTCCTTTAAACATTTTATAAAGTGTTTTAATTAATAAATATCACAAGGGTGCAAAGATAAAAATCTTTTTTAATCTCAATCAAATTTTTAATAAAGAATTGAAGATAGTATTTTTGTAATCAAATATTAGATGTTAATGATTTAAAATTATGAAATTATTTTGTTCTAAACAAGTTGCTGAGATAGATGATTATACAATTAAAAATGAACCAATTTTATCTATTGATCTTATGGAGAGAGCCGCAACTCAAATTGCAAACTGGATAATAAAAAGATATAATAAAAAATATGAGTTTAAAATATTTGTTGGTTCAGGAAATAATGGTGGAGATGCATTAGTTGTTGCAAGGCATCTTGCTGAACATTTTTATAATGTAGAGGTTTTTATGATAAAGATATCTAATAAATTATCAATTGATTCTGAAACTAATTTGTTAAGACTTAAAGAACAAAAAAGAACAAAAATATATTATATTACTTCAGATAATGAAATTCCTGATTTTCATGAAAACACTATAATTGTTGACGGACTTTTTGGCTCGGGTTTATCCAGACCTTTAGAAAGTTTGGCAGCAGATGTTGTTAATAACATAAATAATCAAAATGTAACAGTAATATCTGTTGATGCTCCATCTGGTTTATTTGGTGAGGATAATTCTACAAATAATAGAGAAAATATTATAAGAGCAAATTACACTTTAACTGTACAGTTTCCTAATGTTTCATTTATGTTTCATGAAAACAATGATTTTGTTGGTGAATGGCATGTTATACCAATAGGATTACATAAAAATAAAATTGAAATAACAGAAACCCCATATGTTTTATTAGAGAATAATTTTATTAAAAATATTTATAAAAAAAGAAGCAAGTTTTCTCATAAAGGAAATTATGGACATGCATTGTTGGTATCGGGGAGTTATGGAAAGATGGGCGCAGCAGTTTTAGCTTCAGAAGCATGCTTGCGAGCAGGAGCAGGGCTATTGACTACACATGTTCCTAAATTGGGGTATAATATAATGCAAACAGCTTTGCCCGAGGCAATGATAAGTATAGATGATTCTGAAAAAGTTTTCTCAAATATACCTGATTTGAAATTATTTAACTCAATTGGAATTGGTCCGGGATTAGGCATGGAAAAAGAAACAGAAATTGCATTTGAACAGATTATTTCTGAAACAAAATTGCCAATGGTAATTGATGCTGATGGATTAAATTTACTTGCCAAAAATAAAGATTTGCTAAAAAAGCTTCCTCCAAAAACTATATTAACACCGCATCCAAAAGAATTTGAAAGATTATTTGATAAATTTGATGATAGCTTTTCTAAAAATCTGGCACAAATAGAATTTTCAAAAAAATACAATATTGTTATAGTATTAAAAGGTGCTCATACTGCAATTACAACACCTTATGGCAAATGTTATTTTAATTCTACAGGGAATTCTGGCATGGCAACAGCAGGAAGTGGCGATGTTTTAACAGGAATTATTCTTTCATTTCTTGCACAAGGATATAAATCTGAGTTAGCTGCAATATTTGGAGTATATTTGCATGGATTGTCGGCAGATATTGCCGTTGAAGAAATAGGAGAGGAGGCTTTAATTGCCAGCGATATTTCTGCAAATTTAGGACTCGCATTTAATAAAATTAGAAAATAATTTGTAAAAAAATGAACATAAAAAGTAAAATCCGAATTAAAACATTTATTTTATTTAAACTCTTATTACTAATAAGCGTTATTTTTATAACTGCTTGTTCAACAGTAAAGGTAATTAATGTTAATTATGTTGAAGAATTTAAAAAACATTCAATTATTTATTCTTTGCCTAAAACTATTATTGATGTAAAAGTCAAGACAACTAAAACAACATATAAAAAAGGTCCTTATTATAATTATGCAAAAAAATACCTTGGAATTGATAATGCAATAATAAATGATAAAACTGAATGGAACATTAATGATATTGATATTTCCGATAGTTTTTTGCCTGATACTGCTAATTATTATTTATTGTATTCAAATAATAATTCAATAGCAAGAAAAATAAATCTTACTGACAACGGAATTATAAAATCATTTAACTTAAGGAATAATGATAAAGATTGTAAGAATAAAACAAGCTATTATAAAAACAATAATAATGATAATATTGATTTTTATGATTTAACAATAAAAAAACATTTCGAAGAAATAATTGATACAACATATAAAGTAATTCAAACAGATTCATCAGTTAGAAAAATACCTGTTTATAGTACACGTTTAAGTGAAAAAGGTCTTGAAAAGAAAGCAGAAGAGGCTGCTGATTTTATAATAAAATTGAGAAAACGACGACTAAGAATATTAACAGGTAAGGATGATATTATTCCAAATGGTGAAGCTGCAAAGTCAATAATTGATGAATTAAATTTGATCGAGAAAAGGTATTTGGAATTATTTACAGGTGTTGAAAGAAGTGAAAAAATAAAATATCATTTTAAGTATGAACCAAAATCAGAACGGGCAAAACCAGAAGTATTGTTTAAGTTTTCTACTATTAATGGCATTGATAATATAAAATGCAAAAGCTGTACACCATATTACATTTCTGTAAAACCATATAATTATACAACAGTTATTGATAGTATGTTTTCAAAAGCTAAGAAGCCCGTTAAACAGCATAAAGGAATTATATATAGAATACCCGAAAATTCAATTGTTGAAATATATGAAAATAGAGAGATAATTGCAGACAAAAATGTTTTAATAAATCAGTTTGGAGTTTTAAACCTTATACCTGCTTCTATTTTTAAAAGCAATGATATTGAAATTGATTTCTTTGATAAAAATGGTGCTTTAAAGAGTATTTCATCAAATTTAAAATAAATACATGACTAGCATTAAAATCTTATTTTTCACATTTATAATATCAGTTACTGCTTTAAATTGTAATAATATTGAGCAAAATTTGAATATTCTTGAAGGAAAAGATACTGTAATTACTAGTGATAAAAATGCAGAACCTAAAATATCAATAATAAAACCCCATGAGGAAGCAAATTATGAAAATATTTTGGCAATACCATTGCCTGAAGGATTTGAAAGAATTGAACTTGATAGCAATGCATTTGGAACGTATTTGCGTAAATTCCCTTTAAAAACAGAAAACAATATAGTTTTTTTACACGATGGTAATAAAAAATGGAGTCAGGATATACATTTTGCGGTTTTAAAAATTGATGTGGGTAAACGAGACTTGCAACAATGTGCAGATGCTGTAATGCGCTTAAGAGCAGAATACTTGTTTGAAAATAAAAAATATAGCGATATACATTTTAATTTCCTTAGCGATGGCAAACCAAGATATTATACTAAATATGTCGGAAACGACAGAACACATAAAAAATTTAGAAGCTATATGGATTACATATTTTCTTATGCAAACACAGCTTCATTAAAAAGAGAATTAAAAGCAGTTGATATTAATGATATTGTGCCTGGAGATGTATTTATTCAATCGGGAAATCCTTATGGGCATGCAATTACTGTTATGGATGTAGCTGTAAATAATAATACAGGAAAAAAGATATTTATGATTTCGCAAAGCTATATGCCTGCACAAGATATTCATATCCTAAAAAATTTAAATGATGAAACTTTAAGTCCATGGTATAGCCTTGAATTTGGGGAAGCACTTAATACTCCTGAGTGGATTTTTTATAAAGGCGATCTCAAAAGATTTGCTGAATAAAAAAAGGCGCCGAATAAATCCGGCACCCAATTTTCTCCAAAATTAAATGATCTTTATTACTATGAAGCTATGACGGACATACATATTATTTTGTTACAATAAAAAGTATTATTTTTAAAAATTATTATTCAAAAATTTCAAATTATGATTTATAGGTTTCTATATTCTTGTATATTATGTTTATTAATTACTACTGTTTTATATTCCCAAGAGCATGTATCAATACATAGGTCACAGAAACAGTTTTACGATAATTTGGGATTTTCTACGGATAAGGAATATGATGATTATAATGGTTTTAAATTAATGCCAAAGCATAAATCAAAAGCTAATTGCACTTTAAACAGAGTTGTATTTGGCTGGCATCCATACTGGGTAGGTAGTTCATACTACAATTATCAGTGGGATTATTTATCAGACCTTTCATTTTTTTCTTACGAAGTTGAAGCAGCAACAGGCGACCCAATAACAACCCATGGATGGGAAACATCCGATGTTATTGATAGTGCACAGGCAAATGGAGTTAATGTAAATCTTTGTGTAACCCTGTTTTCAAACCATAGCACTTTTTTTGGCAGCAGTACAGCAATGCAAAACCTTATTGATAACCTTATCAGTCTGGTGCAGTTAAGAAGCGCCCATGGAGTAAATATTGATTTTGAAGGTGTTTCTTCAACACTATCTACGAATCTTACTGCATTTATGATTGATCTTTGTAATCAGATGCACACAGCAATACCGGGTTCACAGGTTAGTATTTGTACATATGCAGTTGACTGGAGTAACCTTTTTGATTTAGTGGCTCTTGACCCATACATTGATTATTATACAATTATGGGATACGGATATTACTATAGTGGCAGTGCAACAGCAGGACCTACGGCTCAACTTTATACAATGAGTACTTTCAATTATACTTTAGCCAGAACAATAACATATTATTTAAGCAACGGAGCATCAAAAGAGAAGATTGTACTTGGCTTACCATACTACGGACATGAATGGAACACAACAACTAATGTTGTACCGGGAAGCACTACAAGTTCTGTTGGAGCACGTACATATAAGTATATAAAAGATAATGCTTCAGGAAATTATTCCAACAGGTTATGGGAAACAAACAGCTTTACTCCATATTATGTTTACAATTCAGGTAACTGGCGACAATGTTTTGTTGACGATGAAATAAGTCTTGCGTACAAATACGACCTTGTTAATAGAAGAGATATTGCCGGTATTGGAATATGGGCTTTGGGTTACGACGATACTTATACAGAACTTTGGGATTTGCTACGCGATAAATTTACCGATTGTGCTATTGTGCCATGTACCGATACTATTTATGATATGGGTGGACCAACAAACGACCATTACGATAACGAAGAATATTCATATACCATTGCTCCTACAAATGCAACAGGATTATCATTATCGTTCAATTCCTTTTTTCTAGAATCAGGCTACGATTCGCTTTGGATTTATGACGGTTATGATACTAATGCTCCGTTAATTGGTGGATATTCCGGCACAACAAGTCCCGGAACTGTTAATGCTACAGGTGCTGCACTTACTCTTGAGTTTTATTCCGATGGAGCTACCAATGAAAGTGGATGGGAAGCAATCTGGCAATGCACAAGCGATAATATTATACCCATAACTTCAATATCAGCAAATAATTGGGAAACAAATGATTTTATTGCATCTTTTACCGATACCGATAATGAAGCTGTTGATTTAAAATTTTATCAGGTGCTTGATAACGATGGTAGTGAGTGGCGGGGAAACGGACAAAATGGATTTATAAACGATAATTTTGAAACAGTTCTTCACCCTGAGTGGACTAATATTGAAGGCATATGGAATATAAATGCAAATAATCTAAATCAAACTGATGAGGTATCTGCTAACACAAATTTGTACATAGATGTTGAGCAAAATGCAGGAATATATGTGTATCACTGGCAAATGAATATTACAGGAAGTGGAACAAATCGTCGTGCCGGTTTGCATTTTTTCTGCGACAGTGCCGACCAAAGTAATCGTAACAATTCATATATGGCATATTTTAGAGTTGATAATAACAAGGTGCAATTATATAAGTATGAAGATAATGTAATGTATTTGAAAACCGATGATGACCTTAATGTTGACCTTGGCACATGGTATGATTATAAAATAATTTTGAATACAAATACAGGGGAAATAAAAGCATATCAGGATGATATTTTGGTTTCGCAATGGACAGATACAAATCCGTTAACGGAAGGAAATGCATTATCGCTACGAACAGGAAATTGTAATGTAGCGTATGATAATATCAGGGTTTTTAAAGCAAGAACTAACACCACAAATGTAAGCATAGGAACAGTTGTAGATGATGTTCGTTATCAGAACGCAAACCCTTTATCGCCTTCTTGTTTAATTAATTCAATTATTACTGATGTTGCAGGAAATATATCGGCAACAACTTCGCTTAATGTAAATATAGATTGGACAACACCAATAGATATTAGTATTGTGAATGATGGAACATCAGGCGATATAGATACAACAAATTCTAATACCCAGTTATCTGCAAACTGGACAGCAAGTCTTGATACAAATTCTTATATTGCTGCATATTGGTATGCCATTGGTTCAACACAGGGCGCCAACGATATTATTGATTGGACAAATAACGGAAATACAATTAGTGTTACGCATACAGGTTTATCATTAACATTTGGCAATACATATTATTATACTGTGAAGGCTGAAAATGGTGCAGGCTTGCAATCTAATGCAACAAATTCTGATGGTATTTTTATTAAAGAGCCAACCAATATTCCTGTTGCAGGTTTTACAGTTTCCGATACAAATATATGTAGTGGCAATAATATAATTTTTACAAGTACATCGCTTAATGCAGTTGATTATAGCTGGAGTTTTGCGGGAGGAACACCGGATACAAGCAGTTTTGAAAATCCTGTAATTACATACAATACAGCAGGAACATTTGACGTTGTTTTAATTGTAAGCAATTCGTATGGTTCCGATACTGCAACTTATTATATTGTAGTATCACAAATGCCAGATGCCGATTTTTCGGCAGATCCGCTGTACGGAAATCCACCTTTAATTGTATTGTTCAATAATAATTCTACAAATGCAGTTTCTTATATCTGGGATTTTGGCGATGCAACAACATCAACCGATAGCAATCCATATCATATATATAACGATACAGCTTTATATACCGTTTCGCTAATAGCTGTAAATGGCAATTGTATTGATACAATAACTTTTGTAGACTATATTGATGTGACAGACCCGAATATAGTTCCCGGTATTAATAAAAATGGTATTGTTATTTATCCAAATCCGTCAAGTGGGACATTTACAATTGAGGGAAAGGACATTCAATTAGTAGAAATTACAAATATTAGCGGACAAGTTATTTATAAGACAAAAAACAAAAGTAAAAAGATAAAAGTTGATATGCGAGAGCAATCAAAAGGCATTTATTTTATTAAATTTCAGAATGATAATTCTATTTGGGTTGAGAAAATAATAATTCAATAAAAACAAAATAGTTTTATATTCTTAAAACCGAATAATTTTTTTTGAAAGAGTAACATTATTATCATAAATAATATTTAGAAAATAGATACCATTAGATAAATCCTGTAAATTTAATTCGTATTCCATACTTACATAATCATTTTTTATAATAAGAACATTTCCTGTAATTCCATAGATTACAAAATTTATATTTTGATTAACAGGTTTTTCAAAAACTATTTTAACTCCTGATTTTGTATACTGTGTAGAAATGTTATTCTCAGAATTTTGTGAAATATGCGGTTTATTACTTACGATATAATCTTTTGCTGAAAAAACACATCTTACTTTATTATAATTATGTACAAATCCCTCACAATTTTTCCATGAACTATCTGCAATATCAACAGACCAACGCTTTACAGTATAAGTAATAAATAATGAAGATGTCCATATTATAGTTCCAATAGTTGTTCCCGTATAAGCCTTGTCCAAACCATGTCCATAGCCTTCACTATCATTAATATGACCTACTTCAATATCGGTAGGCAATCGCCAGCCTTTGCCATAAGTACATGGACAATACCCTGCATGTATTGTGCTATCTGCCTGTTGTTGTGATATTTTTTGTTCAACTCCGGTATTTTTAATATCGCCTGCGTTTATTAATTCATTACCTGCCCAAATATCATAAGTTCCTGTTCCTGGAGTATATCCCTGATATACTAATGTTGCATATGGAGTGTCTATTATTGCTTCGCAATCTAAATTAAAACAACTTGAATTATCAAACTGAAGAGCTTTCCCATAGGTCATTGTTATGTCTGAAACAGGACTAACAAATAAATTAGATATGTCAAACAAAGAGGATTGGAGCAGATTAGTTTCTGAATCCCATTGAAATAAAGTATCAGATATTATTCCTGCTAAGCCCCAGCCATAAAACAAACTATCAACAACATATTGTCCGTTAGGCAAGTTGCTCAAATCTGGAATTAAAATTTTATTTCCTTCCCTGTAACAATTATTTGTAGAATCATAAGAATAAACAATTGTGCCATAACTAATTTTTATATCTCTGTATCCTAAATATTTTTCAGTATTATAGGCATCATTTGCATTTGTATAATCTATTTGAGAATAAATAATTCCAGTTGACAAAGTTAAAAAACAACAACATAATATTACTATCTTAAAAAACATCATAATAATTTTTAAACTATAAATGTAATAATATTAATCAAAAATACCAAAATTAGTCAGTTATTAATATTCATCTTAATTTGAATTTATAATTTTGGGTTTAAATATTATTTAAGAATGTATTTTTTATTATTTTTACAAATATTAAATCAACTTATTTTGACCATGTTTAGAAGTGTATTTTTCATCATATTTATTTTAATTCAGTTTTCTGCTTATTCTCAGAATTCTGATTCTGAGAGTCGTGAATCATATCCATTTTGGGTAAATATTACTACTAAAGGTGGTATTTTAACTTCAAATGCAACTAACGGGAATTTTGAAGATGACCAGAATGTATATTTTGGATATATGAATCCCGGATATAATATTGGAGGACAAATTGGTGCCAATTGGGGTGGTGGCTTTGGCTTTGCTTTTGAAGGGTTATTTGCACAATCTTCTCAAAAATATGAAATTACACAGGGTGGGGTTAAATATGAAAAAAGTGTTTACTATCGAACATTTGATAAATTTATTCTATTAAGATCTATTGCCGAAAAAGGAAGTTATATGGAAATTGGCTTAAAACTTACAAAAGTTATTAAGGCATGGGAAGAGAATAACATTGATACACCATTTGGTATATATAAAAGCTATTTTTCTTCGAAGGAAAGGTTTGGTATTATTTTCGGGTTTGGAGTAAATGTTTTTTTTACACCTGTTTATAGCTTAAATATAGGATCAAGAGTATCATATACTATATCAGATATTATGGATGGAGAACATTATCTAATTGAAGATGGAGTTTATCAAAAGAATTATAATTCTTATGCTATGACAAACCCATTTATGTTGGAAATTACTCTTTGCATGAACTTTCATATTGGTGACCTGGAGAAGAAAAAAGATGATTAAATTTTAATTTTCCTTTTTTTCAACACTATAACCAAATTTGCCAATTCTATTTCCTAAATTATAATATTTTCCATTACAGTATGAGATTGGTTCAGAGTCAATAAGCTTAAATAGTCCTGTTTCATTATTGTAGAGCTTTTCATCAGCGTTTATTGCAACTACTTCGGCTATGAACATGTCATGTGACCCAAGTTGCTTAATTTCAGTCAACTTGCATTCTATGTTTAGCGGTGATTCTTTGATTAATGGAACTTTAACTATTTGTGCTTTTACTGGTGTTAGTTTCATCTCTTTAAACTTGTTGTTGTTTTTACCCGAATTAAAACCACACCAGTCGGTTGCATAAGCAAGTTCATTTGTAGTAAGGTTAATTACAAATTCACCGGTTTTTTTAATAATATTGTATGAATGCCTTTCCGGTCTAATTGATATATAACACATTGGAGGATTAGAGCAAATGGTTCCTGTCCATGAAATTGTAATAATGTTATATTCTTCAGGTTTTATCCCACAACTTACCATAACAGCAGGTAGTGGATATATCATTGTTTTGAGTTTCAGTTTTATTTTGTTGTTTTTTTGCATTTTATTGTAGGGGGCTCTTTTATTATATGAATAGTTGTACTTTACTTTCTTCAGCATCTACAAGAAATGAAGCTACACCGCATACTTCCATATGAGGATAATCTATCATTTCATCTATGCTAAATCCCATAAGGTCCATACTCATTTCACAGATACCAATCTCTACGCCAAGTTCTCCTGCTGTTTTAAACATTTCTTCAAGAGATGCAACATTTTTCTTTTTCATTAATGATTTCATCATTGATGTACCCATTCCTCCCATATTCATCTTAGAAAGTTTAACTTTTGTGTTTCCTTTAGGCAACATCATACCAAACATCTTAGACATGAAATTTTTTCCTTCACCTTTTTTCTTAAGATCTCTCAAAGCTGCTGTAGCCCAAAATGTAAAGAATAATTTCACTTTAGTATCCATTGCTGTAGCTCCGGTAGCGATGATCATTGCTGCTAATAATTTATCAAGGTCGCCTGAAAAAACAACAATAGTCATTTGATCTTTTGTTCCTTTTTCCAGTTTCTCAACTTTCTTTTGCAATTCCTGAATTTGTTTTTCAATTTCAATACTCATAATGCATTATTTTTATTTCTAATTATTGTTGGTTTATTTATACTTATAAGCAGACAAATGTAATATTATTTCTCTATTTATGTACTAATAAATTTTGCGTATATCTAATGTTTGTTTCATTTCTAATCGGTATTATAAGCTATTAAGATATTTTTCAATATTCTCCACTTCAATATCCTTAGCTATTATTGTTTTGTTTTTATCGAGCATGTATATTCTTGGTGTTTTATATATATCGTAAAGATTTATTAGGTTTGAATTCCCGCTTTGGTCATAAGCATTTGTCCAGTTGTTAAGTTTATTATCCGATATGTATTTTAGCCAGTTATCTTTGTCGTTTTCGGTATATACAGCAATAAATTTTATTTTATTTTGATATATATTACTGATATTGTGCAATATTGGAGTATAGGTTTTACAATGCCCGCATTCTATATTCCAAAAATAAAGTAGTATATATTTATCATTTAGTTTATTGATGTTGAAATCAAGTCCTTTGTCATCTTGTAAAAGTAAGTTGGGAGCTGTTTTACCAATCATATTTGGTTTAATGCTGTTTACACGTAATTTTAATTGATTGAGTAAGGTTTTGCTCATCCATTTTGCTTTTCCCGATAAATAATATGTTTCGGCAATATGCACAAAAAGTTCATCGTGTGGCATTTTGCCTGTAGATTCAAATATAGAAAGCAAATATATTATTGTGAATTTATACATATCGGCATTTACACCTGCTTTTTTAATAAGTTTGTTTGTTTCAAATATCAGAGAATCGGTGATGGGATTAACAATTTTTGAATAAAAGCTATTAATTTTTGAAGGAAGTATTGAAGAATAAAGTAATCTGATGTCAGAAAAATCGAAGTTATCAAAATAATGGTTTTTATAGTAAGAATAAATATATGTCTGCAATACGGAGTCTTTATTCAAGTTATAATCTCTAAGTTTATTGATATCGGGTTCAGGAATAACAGGTTCCGAAAGTGCATTAATTATTTTTGTGAAAAGAGCAGCTTTATTTTCACTAATTATTTTTGCTTTGTATTGCTTTATTGTATTGCTAAGTTTGTTTATTGAGTTTTGTATTTGTTTAACAGAATCGGGAATATGCCTGTATTTACCTAATTGTGTTTTTTGCTTTGTTAACGCCATCCTTAATTTAGCGCTTGTAATTTGATATTCTAAAAATATCTGATTTTCGTTTGAGTTTTTAAAATTTAAGGTTTCTAAAAAATTGCTGGTATCTGTTACAATAGAAAAGTTTTGATTTTCAGTTATCATAAAATCAAAATAGTTCATTGAGGGAAATGCAATAAAATATATTCCTTGTTGCAGTTTTTCGGTTCCTTTAAAAATTCCTTCACCTTTATTGTTAATTTGAATAGTATCAACAATAAATGTTTTTAAACCATAATGATACCCAAGATACAAATTAGAATTTGTTAGCTTATCAACTTTAATATTTATGTTGTATTGAGAATATGAAAAACTGCAGATAAACAAAAAAATGAGAAGTATATTTACCTGTAGATATTTCAAAGTTATGTTATGTTTAAAAAAAATTATTCAGTCTTCTTTTCTCCGTCATCTTTATTTTCTTCTTCATCGGTTAGTCCTAAAAGACGTTTAAGCATTTCATCAATTTGCTCAAAATCTAGTCGTTTTGCAATAATTTCTTTTTTATCGTTTAGCATATACATAACAGGAGTAGAGTATATATCGTATTTTGTTCTAAAATTTGAGTAGTTATATTTGTCGTAAACATTTATCCAGTCTAATTTATGTTTATCAATATATCCTTGCCATTCTTTTCTATCGTGTTGAGTAAATATCGCAAATACTTCAACATTATGCTTTTTATATTTATGATATGTTTCCAGTAATTTAGGTGTTACTTTTTTGCAGTGTCCGCAACTTGGTTCGTAAAAATACAATATTGTATAATCTGCTTTTACATCCCATAACGATATTGGTTTGCCATCAATTGTTTCGAGCTTAATATTGGGAGCTTTTTGTCCCATAAGGTTTGGTTTAAGAGCAATAACTCGTTCTGCTATTTTTGCTTTTAGGCTTGAATCTGCCCAATAAGCTTTATCTGTAAGATAGTAATTTTCGCCAAAGAAAACAAAAACTTTATCCATTCCCATTATTTTTGTTTTTTCATAATATCCTAACATATAAACTAGCATGTAACGGAACATATTTGTGTCGGGTTCAGAAAATTTTACAAGTCTGTCGCCCTCTTTTATAATGGTGTCAGGGTGTTGTAAAATCATTTTTTTCATATAAGTATCCAACTTATTATGAAATATTGGAGTTCTTAAAATTCTGGAATCTGTAAAGTCAATATTATCAAAATAATGGTCTTTATTGTAAAAATATGTTTTTGCACGTTTTAAGGAATCAGGGTTTGTACAATTTTTTGGTATATCAAATTCTGGCATAACAGGATCTTGCATTGCTTTAAGCATTACTGCTAGCATTGCTTTGGGTTTGTCTGTTATTAGTTTGTTCCAATATTCATCTTTTTCTTCAGTAAGTTTTTGTAGTTGGTCTTTAACAATTTTTGTAGAATCTTTATTGTCTTTTACTTTTTGTAATAATTTTTGCAATTCCATTCCTTTTTCCTGCAGTTTTACCATTTTATTTTGAAATTCGTAAAATAGTTTGTTTTCTACAGAGCCACTAACTTTCATATGTTCAACAAAATTGATAGTGTCTGTTTCTAAGTAGAAGTCCTGATCATTGTCAACCAAAAGTTCAAAATATGTCATTCCTCTTGAAGGTAATAGTACCAGATATATTCCACCCTCTAAGTTCTTGTTTCCCTGAAATACACCAACTCCATTTTTGTCAATTACAGTTGTATCAATGGCATATTTTTTATCTCCGTAGTGATTTCCCAGATATGCAATTGTATCGCTAACACCGTTTATTTTTACTTTAATTTTGTATCCATCTGCAAATAAATTGACCGACACAATTAAAAAACTTAGTATAAAAAGTAATAATAATTTCTTATTCATTTTGTTTTAAATTTTATATTTTTCACAAATATAAGCTGATTTTTAAAATTTAGCGATGTTATAAGCATATTTCATACATTTCTTTAACAATTTTTAACAATTGTTTGCTTTATTTTATTGTATCATTAAATCATTGCATCATTAAATCATTGTATCATTAAATCATTGTATCATTGCATCATTGCATCATTAAATCATTTGTATTATTAAAACATTTTTCTTATCTTTACCTCGTTAACAAGTTCAAAAATTAATTATTCACTTAAAACAAATTTATTATGTCATTAACTTATGCAGACAAACTTTCTTTTTCTAAAGTAATAGCAGAATTTATGGAACAAAACCAAAAAGAACTTGAAGCAGCAGGTTTTTTGGTAGAAAAACGTATTGGCAAACAAAACGAAAAAAATGAAAAAGCAGTAGAAGAAGATGCTAAACAAGAAAAAATGAAGGCAGATTTGGTAAAACAAACTCAAATTACTGTAGAAACATTAGATGATGCTTATGGTTTTGCATCAACCAATACAGATGCTATGGTAGGTGTATTGGGCAAAGATACCCCACTTGCAAAGCGATTAAGAAAGCTTAGAGAACAAATGCACCACGATAAGAAAAAAGAAGAATAATATTTAGAGAATATTAAATTTTCTGTAAAGAATATTGGATTTGCTTTAAAGAATATTGGATTTTCGCTAAAGAATGCCATGCTTCTTTACAGCATATTGAATTTTCGCTAAAGAATAAAGGATTTGCTGTAAGGAATATTGGATTTTCGCTAAGGAATGTCATGCTTCTTTACAGCATATTGAATTTTAGCTAAAGAATATTGGATTTGCTGTAAAGAATATTGTTTATGGACTAAGGAAAAAAGGATTTGCTGTAAGGAATATTGGATTTGCTGTAACAAATATTGTTTATGTACTAAGGAAAAAAGGATTTGGGATAGGGAAAAATCAATTTTCCCAAGATTAAACTTAATAAGAGCAAGAGTTTTTTTGCTCTCTCCTTTTTTTTTGTATATCTTTGGGGAGGTGATGTTATACAATTTTGCATTAAACGTTTACATTTGGCTTTATTAAACATTAACAACAACTTATAAAGCCAAAGTGCAAAAACCGCAAATTATATAACAAGCATTAATGCACGTTATCCTGACGTTATAACAAATAAAAGATGAATAAAGTAATTGTAATATTTATAGCATTTATTACTTCATGTACTCAATCAAATAATAATAATTTTGACATCATAGATAATAAGAGTATTGATGAAGTTAATGATAGTATTTATAAAGAATATTATGAAAGTGGACAATTAAAAATAAAAGTTAAAATAATTGATGGGTTACAAGATGATACTTTATTTGAATACCATGATAATGGTCAATTAAAGAGATTGCAGACATGGAATAATGGCGACCCCATAGGATTCCATAAGGTATTTGATAAGGATGGGAATATTTTGTATGATGAAGAATCATTTTATAAATATGAGAATCATGATAGCATTAAATCTTACAGTATTTATAATTCAGATACATCTTCTAAAATTAAGATTAATGACCGTGTAATTTTCAAAAATATGGAATCTTTAAATAAATCTATAATTATTACTCCAAAAAAGGAAGTAAAATTTGGAATTGAAAATATAATTGGAATACAAATTCCAAATATGCGTATAGTTAAAATTCTTGTTAATGATAAATATGCGACAATTTCAAAAAAAGGTTCAGGGATTTATTATTCTATATTTCCTAAACAAAAAGAAAGAAATATCTTAGTATATATTACAACAGAAATTAATGATACAACAATCGAATTTGACCCAATTGAATTTAAAATGGTGAAATAAACTTGTTATAACAATTAATAAAAAGCATTAAAACGCATTCTATTCGGGGCGTTATACACAACTATGAAAATTGTAATAAATAAATATACAATACTGTTCTTAATATTTGTTCCGTTAATAATAGGATGTAACTTTTTTAAGGCAAGACAAATGAATAATGAAGCAATTCAAATATTCAATAACGGCCATACAGAAAAAGCAATTAATATTCTAGATAGTATTTTGGATTTTGCACCTACATATCTTACAGCGTTTAACAACTTAGGATATATACATGAATCGGTTGGAAATACTGATACTGCATTACATTATTACAGCTACGCAATTAAAATTATGCCTGAATTTGAAGAAGCATTGCATAACAGAGGAAATTTATATTATAATTTAGGAAAGGAGGATTTAGCCTACATTGACTTTATGAAAGCATATAAATTAGGATTTCAAAACAAAAATTTATTTAATAGTTTATCCTTAATTTTAAGGAAAAAGGGGCAATTAGAGTTTGCTTTAGAATTAATAAATAAAGCATTAGTATTAGACAATAATTATGCAACATCATATGATAACAAAGCTATGATATTAACTGATTTAAATATTTTCAAACTAGCACTTAAAAATGAAAATCTTGCAATATCCCTTGATTCTACAAAAGCATCCCGATATAATAACAGAGCTTGGATTTTTATTAAAATGAGAAAATTTAAACTTGCATTAGAAGATTGTCATAGAGCAATTGTGATTGATAGCAATTATGCACATCCTTATAATAATATTGGTTATATAATGGACGAGTATAAAGATTATGAAAAGGCAATAAATAATTATACAAAAGCAATTGAGCTCAACTCAAATTTTAATGAACCTGTATTTAATAGAGGTGTAACCTATTTAAACGTAGGCGATACCATAAAAGCATGTAATGACTTTAATAAAGCTGTTCAAATGGGTTTTGATATAAAGAAATATGACTATTATAAATTTTATGTAAAAAATTGCCCCGCTACCGAATCCTTTCGTGTGGTTTTATGAACAATTCAGCTTAAGAAACTAACAAGCTTTGTGGCATTTTTAATATTTGAATATTGCTGAAACAAAATTTTATTTCTTTCATTGCTAATTGAATTGTCAATTTCTTTTTCCCATAACTCATTAATTTTTTCAATTATTTGTTTTGGCGAATTTGTAATATGACACAAGTTCTCAAGTCCTGTGTTGTTAATCATCATATCATTTACAATACAATGTCTGCCGCTAAACATAGAAGCTATAAGTTTAAGTTTAATACCGGTATTTTGCGATGTTGTTAAAATATTTATTTGAGCATTAGTTATTAAACTATTCATCTCTTTATCGGAAGGATTGGCAATAAGCTCAATATTTTTAAATTTATTTGAAAGTTTGATTAATGATTTTTCAGGATTTCTTCCTGCAATTTTAACGGAATAATCAATTTTGCTAAAAACAGAATTTATAAGTTCTTTAGCAGCACTAATGTTTTCGGCAACAGATAAATTTCCATGATATAAAATAAAGTTACCTGTACCCTTTTTTATTGAAATTTCATCGTTTGGGTGAAATGCGGGAATAAAAGTAGTATTGGAATATCGGGAGTTAAAGTATTTATAGTCGTTATCGGAAATAGCTGCTATTAAAGAAGCATTTTTTAATACAGGTTCATATCTTTTTAGTCTAGCTGCTTCTTCTTCGTAATAGATTTGTTTAAACAAATTTTTCTCTACAGCATGTAATTTAATGTAATAATCGGACTCTATATTGTGGGTGCGAACAATTGTAAATCTGTCTTTTAAATGCGGACTGTTTAAATGAAATGTTGTGTGAAGCCCTTCAAACATTATTGGGTGATTGTCTTTTAAAAGATTGTTTAACAATTCATCAGATTTGCGTGTTTTAACAATATAAGGTTTTTTGCCTATTGCCTGTGTTATGCCCAATAATCTTTTGTAATAGTTTACGGTTTCACAATATTGATTTAGCTCTTTAGCTCTTTTTCTACCATATTCAAAACAATGCAAATGAATTTTAACTCCCAATTGTTTTAAAGACCTGAGTTTATAAAAAACATCAATAATTCCTCCATAGTTTGGAGGGAACGGAATATTGAATGAGATTATATGTAAATGCAGATTGTTTTGCAAAATGTTTATTCCAGATTTTTTTTAATTGAATTAACTATTTCAAAACCTATTAACTTATCGTAGCGAGAGGAAATACCGCGATGATAAACATAAATTATATAATCGTTTTCGGTTTCGTAATGACTGCCTTCAATAAAAGTATGGTCGGCTTTGGTTTTACCATCTTGTAAATACACATACTGATAATTATAATAACCTTGTTTTAACAACATTTTTAGCTGATATGCTTTTTTTTCAAAATTATATATCATTTGATTATTGTTGTTAAAATTCCAGTCTGACAAAGCACCAAAAACGTAAAAATTTCCATCTATCATTGGGGCATCGTAGGGCAGGGTAAAGTAAACATAAACATAATCGGCTTCTACATTACTATCTTCACCTTCCTGATATTTTATATAATATCTGCCGTTTATATCAATTTCGTGAAAATAGACTTTAAATCTGCGGACTTCATCGCTTAATAATTTAACATGATAGTGTGGTTTTACATATTCAACCTGCGATATGTATTGCGATTGATACCTGATACTTTTAATATCAAAGTTTCGAAACTCACTACCTGCTTTAAATACGTTTTCGTAATCGTAATCGTATAACAATTCTTTATCTTTAATAAACAGTGGTTTTAAATCGTCTTTAGCATTGTCCCACCTGTTGTTTTGTGTAATTACAACTGTTAATTCGCCAAAGGGATCGTTTATATTATATCCTGTGTGGTTTATTGTAAAATCTATTTCATGACTGTATTTTCTTTCGTCAATAATAGTTGCCTGTTTTACTGTTGGTTTAATTTCAACTTTGTGTTCTACAATAGAAAACCTACGGGTTAAAACAATATTTTCTTTATCATAATCAAGATAAACTTTTATAATATAATTGCCCGATATTTTTAGTTTAATATCATCGTTTGGAAATGTTAATTTATAATGTGTGTATTCGTAAGTTGTGTTAAAAGAAAATTCGTAATCTTTAATTTCATTTTCTATAAAACCATCAAGATATTCATTGGGCAAAAGGTTTGTTGGTTCCCATTTGGCATTACAATGTACAAATGTGTAAGAGTAGCTTTTAACTTCTGTTTCAATATCGTCGAAACTTAGTACAAGTCTATCTCTAGTTTTAAGTGCAATTACAGGATAAGTCATTTCCCAGCCTTCTTTGTGTAATTGTATGGTTTTTATGTATTCTTTATATGTATGATTTTGATATCGCAGATAATCATTGTTGAAATAATCTTCGTCTGTAGTATCTTGTGCCAATACTATAAAACTGCTTAGTATAAATATGTAAAATATTATGTGTTTCATTGTTGCTTATGCAATATTATACAACGGCAAAATACTTGTTGTAATTGTATTGCATAGGTATTAATTAAAAAAAACAAAGATAGTTTTTTTGATTTTAGATTTGGCAATTTTAGATTTATTTAAGGTAATAAAAACCACAGGATGCAATTGGTAGTGGGTAATTTAATTTTTATTTTACATGCAAGCCACATTCTTTGCTGTCTTCGTTTTCCCACCACCATCTTCCTGCTCTTATGTCCTCGCCTTTTGTTATTGCTCTTGTGCAGGGTTGGCAGCCAATGCTTGCAAATCCTTTTTTATGCAACAAGTTAAACGGAACATTATGTTTGTTTATATAATCCCATATTTCCTGTTCTGTATAATTTATTAAGGGATTAATCTTTAATAGTCCATTATTTTCGTCCCATTCTATCATTTTTATATTTTTTCTGGTAGGCGATTGTTTATTTCTTAAACCGCAAATCCATGCATCAAGTCCTTTAAAAGCTCGGTTCAATGGTCCCATTTTTCTAATATTGCAGCACATTTTTCTGTTTTCAATACTTTGGTAAAACAGGTTGATACCTTTTTCATTTACCATTTTTTCTACTTCTAATGCATTAGGAAAATAAATTTTTATAAAAATCTTATATTTTGAATTTGTTTTATGTATAAGATCATAAGTTTCGGGAAATAATCGGCCTGTATCTAATGTGAATATTTTTATGTCTTTATTAATACCAACAATAATATCGGTCAAAATTTGATCTTCAATTCCAAGGCTTGATGATAAAGCTATTTTATTTTTATATTTATTTGTAAAAAACTCAATTACATCATTTGGTGTAGAGTTTTCAAATTTTGCATTTAAATTGTCAATATCCTTTTTGTTCATTTGTAACATGTTTTATAATTGTTTTTCGTTTGTCTCTTCGACTCCGCTCAGGGTTAACGTTTTTCGTTTGTTGTTAATCATTTTCATCGTTTTCAGAATCTGTTTCCATATCATCAGTATTTTCTTCGTCTTCTTCAATAATTTCAAATTTTTTAAGAAATTTTTTCACCATATTTTTATTTGCAGGATAGTATGAATATGGTTTTTCGCCTTTTTCAACTTTTAATTTTCTGTCATCGGGTTTCATTTCTCTAATAATATTATTGAATTGTTCGTTAGTAGAAAAAGTACGCATAACACCACCTCTGTATGAAAAATAGAACCAGTTTGTTTCATCTAGTTCAAGATACATGGTAAGAATGTCGCCACTGCGTTTTTTAATAATTTCAACATGACCATCAACAAATTTGTGTATTTGTTTTTTCAGAATATTGCTTATGCCAATTGAACCAATAGAATTGTAGGTATGTGTACGTGGGTCGAAATCCATTCGCAGTTCACTAAAAACTATTGATTTTTCAAGTTCTTTAGGAAATTTCTTAAATGTTCCCAAGCTGAGATTTGCAATAAATTCGCTTGCTTTTTCTTCGCCTACAAGTTCTATCATACCTTTTGTAAATTCTCTTCTTTCAAAATCTATGGGTTCAACAGCAACTCCGTTAATAACATCTGCCATTATTTCTAACATTTTATTGTTGAAAAAGAAATCGAGTATAAGAAAAATATCAAGGCTAACATTTGTAGAATCCATGCTAGAGCTAATATTTCCGGCAGCAGAATGTTCTACTTGTCCAAAACTAACTCCCAGATTCATTTTACCCTCACCATACATATTGCAAATACTTTTATGAATGCTTAAATAATTGCCGGGTAGATTAAATTCTGTAAGTTTTTCTTTGTTTGATATTTTATATTTCCCCGAACTTTTATCATAGTGTAAAAATCCACTTGCAGAAACTACTTCAGTATCGCTGTATTTTTTGTGCTTGTTAAGAAAAGTTGAATATATATGAGCAGAATCGTTGGTCATCATAAAAGCTGCGTGAACATTATTGTCGTTGATATCTGAAGGAGTTTCACTTATTGGAATATAAATTTCATTTGGATTTATTTCAGCATTAAATTTAAACCATATTGGCTTTATTTTTTCACATTCATGTTTCATTTTTGCACTACCTTTAAAGATCAGATTTTGCTGACTGGCAATCATTTTCGCTTTACCTGTATAATCAAAATTAGGGCTTAAGGTAAAGCCATCTGTAATTCCTATTTTACCGGTTGCATAAGTTTGTATTGAGGAATCAACTGATATAACATCAAAATGAATTTCTTGTTTTCTGTTAATTTCATCAATATATTCATAATCTCCGTTTGCTGTATAGTCTTTTTTGCCGTAAATATTAGCTGTGGCATTATAAATGGTATGGAAACGAGTTGTTGTATTGGCAATTATTTTGGCATCTACAAGAGTCTGCATTTTTGCTTTTTTCTCGATCACAACTTTGCCATCGCCGGGATAAACAGTTGCATCTGCAACTCTAATAAATTTTACATCTTTTGCCTTAATTATATTTTTTCTGATGCTATATTTTGCACTTGGTGCAACAAAATTTAAAGAATCTTGTCGTGGATGAATAGATATAAATTGCGATCCTTCAAGCTGAATATCTTCCAGTTCGGTAGGACTAAGGCTGTCGGTTTTTAACGACAGTTCATCTATTGCTTTACTGCTGGCACTCATTTCAATTTCTTCTTTATCCATGTACCAGTTAAATTGATCCATATAACATATATATTGGTTTTGTGGAAATTCAACAAAAGAAGCTGCTCCGTTTGACTTAAATTCTCCAATACGTTTTTCAAAATCAACATGAGCATTAACGTTTTCTGTTTTAAAAGTTAAATCATCAGATCCAAGAGCTTTGAGATTGAAAAAAGCAGTATCGGCATCAATAGCCGTATTTTTAAATGAGAACATATCTGATAATAACTGTGCACTCCCAAATTCGAGTTTTCCCCAACCTGACAATCCTGAAGGCTCAACTTTTGCTGTTCCGTTGAGTGTTACACTTTCATCATACATTTGTATTGGTTTATCTGTATCTTTTGCGAGTAATTCATCTTCATAAGGCATCCAGTGTACGTAAACATTTTCTCCGTTAACAGTTGGAAATTCAACTCCTGATTTTTGTTCTCTTACAACAAACTCTTGTGCAAGAGTATTTAATGAATCGGGGAAAAATTGGAAATCATCAGAAGTGGTTGTAGATGTAACATAATCAAAAGAACCGCTACCTCGTAATCCTTGATTACTTAATATAATATCATTGTTAAATTTTCCTTTTCCTCCATAAACCTGATAGCCTCCCGGTGGAGTTTTTCTGATAAAGCCAAGAGAATAATCGGGCATTAATCTTAATGTATCTTCAAATGGCGGGAAAATTCCTCCTGACACAAAATAACCTTTAAATTGTAGCTCATCCTTTTTCATATTATCAAGTTTTTTCATGCTAAAAGGATATATCTGAAAATAGAATTTGTCTCTGCCATATACTTCTCCAAAAGTATTTTTATTATCGTAATAAACATAACTGTCTTTTTTACTATTAAATATAGGATATTCGGGATGTCTTTTTACTCCTGATTTATTATTTGGGTCATCAATTAATAAGTTCCCTGTTAAATTTTCAATTGTATTTTTCACAAAAACATGAATAGGCATACCATTTTTATCTAATAAATGACTTGGTACTCTCATTTTTACATACTCAACATCGGTAAGGTCAATTTTAAATTTTTCATAATCGAAAAAGAAATTTGAACCGGAAAACAAGAAATACCCTGCACGAATTTTACCATTAAATTCAAAGTTCAAATATCTTTTCAGATTAATTTCTTGATTACTGGGATATATCACAACATTTTGCGAGTCGCTAAGAAATATTTCTTCTACACCGTTTATTTTCAGATCAAAATTTAGCAAACTCAATTGTGCATTTTCAAAACCCTGAGTTCTTGAATCAAATTTAATAACATCATAATCGCGCTTACCAATACTTGAGGAGATATAGTTGTATAATTTTGGATTTACTGTTATAATACCATTGTTAAAATCGTAAGAAACAAATCCTTTAAAAGCAAGATTCATCAGATACCATTTTGTTTGTTGAATAGATGAGCGTAAGAAGCCTGAAAATTCTTCAACAGTAAATGTTTCAGTTTTATATGTTCTGGTATAGTTCCGAACAACAACAAGAGGGTTTTCATCGTCTTGCATCTGCAAATCAAAATACCTGTTTAATCTGAAGTAGCTTGATGATTCAAAACTGGATTGATTAATATTTGTAGTGCTTTTCATAGCAGACATATCAATTTTTGGTTCATCAATTTTCCAACTTATTCGTTCTACATCCATATTAATACCATGATATGTATTTACAAACAGACTTTTTGAAATCCCTTTTTTATCACGGATCAGAGTAACGGTTTTTTTGTTAACATTGTACTTAAAGGTTAGTCCAAGGTGATAGATCGAATCTGTGTCTACACGAAAAGTAATAGCTGCTTTTTCTGCAATAATCCCATCTTTTTTAAAAATATATAATTTTGCAGCAGTTGTGAGAAAAATGTCATCTTCTCTGTATATGTATAAGTATGCATCTTGTTTTTCGTCTCCTTGTCCAAGAAATTTTGCTCCTTTCATATAAAATCCACCTGAGTAATCAATGTTTTCATAAATATTTTTGATGTTAAAACGTTTAGTATAGGATTCGAATCGTGGATATGATGCTTTTTCAGCTTTTACATCAGCCAAAACTTTTTCTTCAATTTTTCCCATCAATGGTTCATTAAAGTATGTAGTATTGATAAAGGTTACAGAATCGGCTTTATAATTTGATTTTTTCATGTCAATTTTATACTTGCTTAAAAAAGCAAAAACATTCTCCTCTTCAAATCCTGCTCTTTGCCATGTAATTTTACCATTTACTCCTGTCCATGTAATTTTAAGAGGGTCAAATATTCCTTGTGTTTTGATAATTTGTGTGCTATCTCTTTTTGCATAACATGTTAAATTAATTTCGCCAAAAATTATTTTGATATTTTTTCCGTCAAAAAGATACCTGTAGTCGTTATTGCTTGCTTGCCACTCGGTTGTAGAAGATTTGTAAATTATATTAGAATTCCATAAGTTTTTGGATGTTTTCAAATAATTTTCTATTGCACTTAATTTTACTTTCTTATTTTTTAATAAATATGAAAATCCTTTTCTCCAGTTTTCGTAACTTTCATTATTCTTATCGGTTTTAGAATAGGCTGTTAGAGATTCAATAAAGGATGAGAAATGGGGGAATGTTCTGCATTTTTTTGTTAACATTCTGTTTGCCAAAGTATGTATGATCTTTTTTTGATTTTCATTATACATATTTGATTCCCATATCGGCTCAAATTCATCAATTATTTCTTTAGCTTTTTTTGCATTACTATTAGATAAAAATGAGTTCATCTTTTTCAAGAATTTTTCATGGTTATCAGGAAAACTAGTGATAGCTTGAGAATATGAATGAAAACAGGAAGCTAAAAGTATTGCAATTAATATAATTATTTTTTTCATTTTTTGCACAAATAAAGTTGTTTAAAACTACGATGAAAAGTAAATAATTTTAGAATAATGTGCTAAAAATATTTTAAATAGATATTATTTTTTTTTAAACAGAGCAATAATTCAGTTATTTATATCCCTATAATTGAATGTGTTGGGATTTATTATTAATTTGTAAATGAAGTTAAAAAGAATTTATAATTCCAACAAAATCATTTGCATTTAAAGCTGCTCCTCCAATTAATCCTCCATCAACATTTGGGTTTGAAAATAATTCTCCGGCATTTGTTGGTTTGCAACTTCCTCCATAAAGTATGGATCTATTATTTGCAATATCATTACCATATTGTTCTTGAATAACTTTTCTTATAAAAGCATGCATTTCTTCTGCTTGTTGGGGGCTGGCAGTAAGACCTGTCCCAATTGCCCAAACAGGTTCATAAGCAATTATTAATTTTGTGATGTCATCATTTTTGAGATGAAATAAACTTTCTTTTAATTGTTGTTTTACAATAGAAAAATGATTGTTAGAGTTTCTTTCTTCAAGTATTTCTCCACAACAAAATATTGGTAATAATTGATTCTTTAAAGCAATATCAAGTTTTTGCTTTAATATTTCGTTTGTTTCATTAAAATATGCTCTTCTTTCAGAATGTCCAATTAATACATAATCAATTCCAATAGATTTTAACATTTCGGCAGAAACTTCGCCTGTATAAGCACCTTTTTCATAAGCTGCACAGTTTTGTGCTCCAATACTTACAAAAGAATTATTAGTTTCATTTAAAATGCTAGTTAAATGAGTAAAAGGAGGAAATATAATTACTTTAACTTCATTATTTTTTACTAATTTAACAATATCAACAGAAAGATTTTTTCCTTCCTGAATGTTTGTATTCATTTTCCAGTTTCCTGCAACAATTTTTTGTCTCATATTATTTATTTTTTAAAGAAATCATTTTCAAATTCCGCTATTTCAGGAATATCATTGTAATGCCATTTTCCTAAAACTGTTCCTTTTTTTAGTAATACTAAGCCGGGATTAGCTCTAACAATAGTTTTAAGAGTAATTTCATCTGTAGAATAAAATTCATAAGGAGCTTTTGTTTTATCTACAAACTCTTTAATGTGTATATCAATAGATGAGGTCATGCAAATAAATCCATAATTATTATTTGTACAATAATTTGTCAATTTATTAATCTGTTCTTGTTTGCTTATGCTTGATTCATTTAAGTCGTAAGCAATTAAAATAAGATAGAATCGTTCATCTTCAAGCACAATATCTGTAATATCCTCTCCATCTTGCGATGCTATACTAAAATCATGAATTGGTGGAGTGTAGCCTTTTTTAACAAGAATAGGTTCTGAACTATCAATAAATTCCCATGGTGAACCTTCATGCCAATATGTAGAATCATTAACATATTCTTCACTGTTAATTTCAAGTTCTTCGCCGGTTTCGGTATTTTTCAAAACGTAATTATATATGTATTCATCTACAATAGCATCATCGGGCATTTTCATTCCATCTGGTATATGTGTTCCTACTTTGTATGGTCTGAAATCCATTAATGGCAAATGTTTATAACAATATATTGATGTTCCAAAAGTAAGTATAGCTAAAATACCTGTTATAATCCATTCTTTTCGGACTGACAGAAACGGTTTGTAGCTTTTCCTGAAATAGAAAACAATAAATGCAATTATAAATATGATAATATTTTTATAAAATGTTTGCCAATTTGTTACAATCAGTGCATCGCCAAAGCATCCACAGTCTTGCACAGGATCAGCAATTGCTATATATAATGTTAATGGTGTAAAAACTATCATAAATAACAATATACCCAAGGAACTTATTTTAGTTCTAATGTTTATTAACAAAGTAATACCAAACAGGAATTCAATTGCTGACATAAGAACAGCGAGAGCAAATGATGCAGGAATCATCCAGTCCATGCTAAATGCATCGTGAAAATAATCGGCAAACTTGTATGTGGAACCAAGTGGGTCTATAACTTTTACAATACCTGAAAAAGTAAAAACTATACCCAGTACTATTCTTGCTATTATTAATAAAATTTGTTTCATTATGTTTGATTTTTTAAAGCTAAGATTTCTTCATACTGATATGTAATGAAAATACAATGTATCAAAATTATTAATAGGTATGTAAATTAACAAGTTTTATATGTAAAAAGATGTTAACGTGTGTTAATCCCGATTTGCTTTTTATATATAATTCTAGTTCGTTTCTTAAATTATGTAGAAAGTCTATGTAGGCAAACTATATATGACATACTCCTTTGTACTTTTGCCATCGCCTGTAATAATTATAATTTGAACGGGATAAATTATTGAAAAAATGGCACCCGTTTACAGGATTAATAAAATTTCAAGTTAACAATTATCTAATCTTCTAATTCAATCATAACGCTTGTTATTTCAACCATATCACCAATAGCAACATTTACTTTTTTAACAATTGCATCTTTTGTTGTTGTAATACTATTTTCCATTTTCATAGCTTCAACAACAATTAATGTATCTCCTTTAGATACTTTGTCGCCTTCTTTTACATTTAACTTGAAAACTTTACCGGGCATTGGGGATTTTATATTATTGTCGCTACTTGATGATGCTCCATCTGAACTTCCTGCTACGTCATCTATCAAAATGTCGTTTCGGCTCATATTGAATTTGTCGCTGTTAATTGTAATAGCAAATTCTTCCTCTTCTTTTACAATTTTTGCAAAATACGCTGTTTTATCAATTGTAATATCAACTTCATCTTTATCAATATAGACTAAGTTTGCAGCAAAAGTATTTTTTGCTATTGTAAACTCATATTCCTTATCTTGTATTTTTCTAAACGCAACAGGAATTACTTCGTCTTTATAATTAACATCAACATTAATGAGGTTTCTCCAATATCCAATAGAGTTCCATATGTTATGTTCTTTTGGCAAAAATGGTATTTCTCCAATTCTGCCGGTGTTTAATCCGTGTAATAAATACGCGGTTATTGCAACAGGATAATCAACTTTATCTTTTTTATACGATGCTCTGTTTGGTTTTTGACTTGTATTCATAGCAATATTTGTTTTTGATGTTTGAGGTGCTCTGAGTTTTTCCAGTTCGGCTTCAAAACTTTCTTTTGCCACACCTGATTTATAATCTCTATATTGTGTTTCGTGAATTGCAAATTCAAATAATTCTTCTTCGTCCTCGCCAAGTTCCCAATTATTTTCTTTCATTTCTTTTCTGTACGTATCAAGTACGTCCGGATAAATCTTTTGTGGAACTCCTGTATAGAATTTTTTGCCTTGTTCTTTTGCCAGTTTTTCGAAAACAGGGTCTATTTTTCCCGGTAGATTCCCGGCTCTTCCAAGTAACATATCCCATGTGTTAGGGTCAATAGACATAAATCTTTCTTTACCTTGTGCAAGGTTCATAACATTTACTAAAGCAGTGTTTTTTACATACTGGCTAAATGGTGTTACCAATGGTGGATATCCCATAAGTGGCCATATATACGTTACTTCATCAAATAGTTTTACAAGAAGTTCGTCTTCCGATAATTCAGGTTTACCTGCTGCCGACATTGACATATTAATTGCATCGTGAACTCCTTTAAGGTCGGACATAAGGCTGCCCATCATTCCTCCCGGCAACCCTGAATCTACCATTAATGATGATAAATATCTGTTTTTCGGATTAATGAATAAGCCAAGAAAATCATCAATAAACTCTTGTGTTAATGCTCTTGCTTCCATATATGCTTTCATATTAATATCAGGAACATCAAAGCCATCGTCTAAAAGCATGTGACGAATTGTAATAACATCGGGATGAACCATTCCCCACGAAAGCGGTTCCATTGCAACATCAATATAATCTGCTCCGGCACGTGCAACTTCAAGTGTAGAAGCAACTGAGAAACCGGGTCCTGAATGACCATGATATTGAACGATAATATGAGGATATTTTTCTTTTATTGTTTTTACTAGTTTACCAAGTGTTGCAGGTCTTCCAATACCTGCCATATCTTTCAGGCAAATTTCATCTGTACCATATTCAACTGCTTTATCAACAACACCCATAAAATACTCAACAGTATGAAGGTCGGAATGAGTTATACTTAAAGTAGCTTGCGATATCATGCCTGCTTCTTTGGCATATTTAATCGAAAGTTCAAGATTTCTATGGTCGTTTAATCCGCAAAACGAACGGGCAATATCAACACCCTGAGCTTTTTTAATTTTATACATTAATTTACGAACATCAGCAGGAACAGGAAACATTCTTATTCCATTTAAAGCTCTTTCAAGCATGTGTGTTTGAATGCCTGCTTTGTTAAAAGGTTTTGTCCATTCACGAACCGCTTTATTTGGATTTTCACCATAAAGCAAATTCACTTGCTCAAAAGCACCGCCATTTGTTTCAATTCTATCAAAACAGCCCATATCAACAATTACCGGGGCAATTTTTTTAAGTTGATCCACACGAGGCTGATATTTTCCCGAAGACTGCCACATGTCACGGTATATTAAACTAAATTTTATTTTTTTACTCATGTTTTATTATTTTTTCAATTTGCTAATTATCACATTAACTAATTGTCTAATTATTTTACCCAATTAGGTTTTCTTTTTTCTAAAAATGATGCCATTCCCTCTTGTCCTTCTTTTGAAGCTCTAAGTTCTGCAATCATTTTTGCAGTGTAATTAATAGATTCGTCAAAAGTAAGTGTATTTGATATATCGTAAATTAAAGTTTTACATGCAGCCATGGCATCAGGTCCGCTAGTCATTAATACTTTAATAATTGAATTCACGTGTTCATATAGTTCCTCAGCAGCTAATGATTTATTAACTAGCCTGTATGATTCGGCTTCTTTACCTAAAAATCTTCTACCAGTAAGCATTAAATCTCTAGCACCATATTCTCCAATTCTTTTTGCAACGTATGGCGATATTGTTGCTGGGGTAATACCAAGTTTAACTTCGCTAAATGCGAATTTTGTTTCATCATCACAATACACAAAATCACATGCTGCAAGAATACCATTTGCGCCTCCAATTGCTGCACCATGAACAACTGCAATGGTAGGTTTTTTGCAAGTATAAATAACATTAAAACATTTAGCCAAACGTAAGCTATCTTGATAATTTTCTTCATAACCAAATTCTGCAATACCTTTCATGTAATTAAGGTCTGCACCTGCACAAAACGATTTTCCTCTACCTTTAATAATTGCAATCCTGACATCATCCATATTGTTAATTTCCTCAAAACAATCAATTATTTCAGAAATCATAACATCATTCATTGCATTATGCTTATCCGGACGATTGAACCAAACCGTTCCGATATTATCTTTTAATTCAAATTCTATGTTTGTATAATTTTTCATATTTATTTAATTATCCAATTAGGTTTACGTTTTTCTAAAAATGATGCCATTCCTTCTTGTCCTTCCTTTGATGCTCTTCTTTCTGCTATTTGATTTGCAGTATAGTCTATTGAGCTATAAAAACTGTTAAGATTTGCATTTTCATATAAAAGATTTTTACATGATGTCATTGCATAAGGTCCACTAGTCATCAGATTCCTAATTATTTTCTCAAGATATTCATTTAATTCACTTTCAGGTAATGATTTATTAACAAGCTTATACTTTTCAGCTTCATTGCCTTTTATTCTTCTTCCTGAAAGCATTAAATCTTTTGTTCCAAATTCTCCAACTCGCTTTAAAATATATGGTGAAATGCAAGCAGGAACAATTCCTATTTTAACTTCGCTTAACGAAAATGTTGTGTTTTCTTCGGTAAAAGCATAGTCGCTTGCTGCAATAAACCCGTTTGCACCACCAATCGCTGCTCCATGAACAATTGCTATTGTTGGCTTTTTACAAGTATAAATAGTTTTAAAACATTCTGAAACAATAAGGCTTTCATTATAATTTTCCTGATAACTGTATTTTGCTACATCACGCATCCAATTAAGGTCTGCACCTGCACTAAATGATTTCCCTCTTCCTCTTATCACAACTACACGAACATTATTCATTTTGTTGATTTCTGAATAACATTCAATAATTTCTTTAAGCATAACAGCATTAAAAGCATTGTGAATTTCAGGACGGTTTAACCAAACAGTGCCAATTTTTTTACTTAACTCAAATTCTATGGTGTTAAATTTTTCCATAAATTTTCAAACTCATAATTTATACTCTATAGAGGGAGTTTTTACATTCTAAATACACCATTATTATGTTCTGGATATGGATTGTTAAGAGACATTGCAATGCCCATTGCAACAATTTTGCGGGTATTAACAGGGTCAATTATTCCATCGTCCCAAAGGCGTGCTGTACTGTAATATGCTGATCCTTCTTTTTCGTATTTACCCATTATTGCACTTTTCATATTATCAATTTCCTCTTGTGGCATTTCCTGTCCTTTAAGTTTGTACTGATCCATTTTTACTTGTATCAATACATTGGCAGCTTGTTCGCCTCCCATTACAGAAATTTTTGCATTTGGCCACATATATAATAATCTTGGACTGTATGCGCGACCTGCCATACCGTAGTTTCCTGCACCAAACGAACCTCCCATAAGAACTGTGAATTTAGGTACATTTGCATTTGCAACTGCATGAACCAGTTTTGCTCCGTCTTTTGCAATTCCCCTTCTTTCAAAATCTTTACCAACAATAAAACCGGTAATGTTTTGTAAGAATAACAAAGGGATTTTCCTTGTTGTACAAAGTTCAATAAAATGAGTTGCTTTTAATGCTGTTTCAGAAAACAGAACACCATTGTTAGCAATTATACCAACAGGAAATCCCATTATTCTGGCAAATCCTGTAACAATTGTTGTTGCGTATCTTTCTTTAAATTCATGAAATTTGCTTCCATCAACCATTCTCATGATTACCTCGCGTGGGTCAATCATTTTTTTAAAGTTAATAGGTGCTATTCCATAAAGTTCTGTTGGGTCATATAATGGTTCTTCAATTGGTAAAACATCAAGCTTTTGTTTTACCGATTTTTTCATCGATTGAAAAATATTTCGACATATTTGAATTGCATGAGTATCATTTTCTGCCATATGATCTGCTACACCTGAAATTGATGTATGAACATCTGCTCCCCCTAATTCTTCAGGAGTAACAACTTCTCCAGTAGCGGCTTTCACTAATGGAGGACCTCCAAGAAAAATAGTTCCTTGTTCTTTTACAATGATAGCTTCATCACTCATAGCAGGAACATAGGCTCCACCTGCTGTGCAAGAGCCCATTACAATAGCAATTTGAGGAATTCCCATTGCTGAAAATTTTGCCTGATTATAGAAAAATCTTCCAAAATGATCTCTGTCTGGAAATACTGTATCTTGTTCAGGTAAAAATGCACCACCACTATCAACCATATAAACACATGGCAAATGATTTTCCATTGCTATTTCTTGAGCACGTAAATGCTTTTTAATAGTATATTGCATGTATGTACCGCCTTTAACTGTAGCATCGTTGGCAATTATCACTGTTTCTCTGCCATGAATAATTCCAACTCCTGTAACAATTCCTGCTGAAGGAAAACCATTATCATAAAGATTATAGGCAGCAAGTGATGATAATTCAAGAAATGGTGTATTTGGATCTATTAACAGATTTATTCTTTCGCGTGCAAGCAATTTCCCTCTGGATTTATGTTTTTCAATTGCTTTTTCGGAACCACCACGAGTAACCGATTTATGAATTTCGTTATATTTGTTTAAGAGTTTTAGAAACTCTTCTTTATTCTTTTTAAACTCATCGGAGTTTGTATTAATCTTTGTTTCTAATGTAAACACAGCTTTTTATTTTTTAATTGTTATTTATATATTCAACAAATTATTATCAAGGCACAAATTTATAAAAAAAAATGATTTTTTAGATTGTGAACATGTGTTGTTTAAAATAAAAAAAGTTGAAATGAACTATATTTAATACAAGACATTGTTTCTGTTCGTTATTTAAATATCAAGAATTCAATTATTAAAATTGATTTTACTTATATTCTTTAACTTCTACTTCGCCTTTAAGAGCCATAAAACAATTCATAGCAAGTGCCATCATTTCATCTTCGCCCGGGTATATCATTACATTACCAATATGCTTAACTCTTTCTGTAATAAGGTCGGTAAATTTTTCGCTGTAAGCTACGCCACCTGTTAGAATAATAATATCAACATTACCTTTTAGTACTGTGCCCATAGCACCAATGAGTTTTGATGTTTGGTATGCCATTGCATTATATATTAATGTAGCTTGTTTGTTTCCTTCTTCTACTAATTCTTCAATTTCAGCCATATTATTTGTGCCCATGTATGCAACAACACCACCGCCTCCTTTTAATTTGTGTAATACTTCCTGTATTGTGTATTTGCCGGAAAAACAAAGTTTAACAAGTTGTCCTGATGGAACTCCACCTGCTCTTTCGGGAGAAAACGGACCATCGCCGTTAAGTCCGTTATTGGTATCAATAACTCGCCCTTTACAATGTGCTCCAACAGTAATGCCTCCACCCATGTGAGTAACAATTATATTAAGGTCTTCGTATTTTAATCCTTTTTCTTTGGCATATCTGCGTGCAACAGCTTTTTGATTTAGTGTATGCAAAAAACTAAGCCTTGGTATTTCAGGAATACCTGATATTCGTGCTATTTCATCCATTTCATCAACGCAGGTTGGGTCAGCAATGTATGCATTGATATTTTTTCCTGCCATCTTGGCAATTTCATAAGCAATAACTCCACCTAAATTTGACACATGTTCGCCCATAGGATTCTTAATGTCATCAAGCATTGTTTTGTTTACTTTATAAACACCACCTTCAATTGGTTTCAATAAACCTCCTCTGCCAATAACTGCATTAACTTTTTTTATATCAATATCGGCTTCTGATAGCTCTTTAAGTATTTTTTCTTTACGATATTCATATTGATCTGATATTTTCTCAAATTTTGATATGTCTTCAACAGAATGTTTGATGTTTTTAAGAAATATCAATTTTGTGTTTACAGTTACAGCTACTTTTGTTGAAGTAGAACCAGGGTTTATTACAATAATTTTAAAAAAACTCATAATTTAATAATATGTTAGTGTGTTGATTGGCACTTGTGTTATAAGTTTACTCATATGTTTTTATTTATTGAGAGTTAGTTGTGATCCATAGCAGCAGCTAATGCAATTGATAAAAATTTACTTTTTTCACTATCAGATCTTGATGTTAAAACAAATGGAACTTTTGCTCCCATAATTACAGATGCAGAAACTCCACCACCTATAAAGGTAATACTTTTATATAGAATATTTCCAGAATTAATATCAGGAACTAAAATAATATCGCATTCACCCGCCACATAGCTTTTAATTCCTTTGTGTTCTGCAGATTCTTTTGAAATTGCAGTATCAAGAGCTAATGGCCCGTCAATAATGCAATTTTTAATTTGCTCTCTTCTGTTCATTTGTGTTAAAGCTGCTGCATGCACTGTTGCTTCCATTTTAGGATTAACAAGTTCAACTGCACCTATAACTGCAACTCTTGGAGTTTTTACTCCAAGTTTATGAAATGCTTCAACGGCATTTTTTACAATAGCCAATTTTTCGTTAAGATCCGGTGCAATATTCATTGCCGCATCTGTAACTCCAAATATTTTATGATAATATGGACTTTCAAAAAATGCGATATGACTTAATACTTTTTCTTTTAGTAATCCTTTTTCTTTATCAAGAAATGCTTTTAATAATGGTCCTGTACTTACCATTCCTTTCATTAATATATCTCCATCTCCTTTGCCAATAATAGTAACAGCTTCTTTCGCAGCCTCAACAGAATTTGCAATATCAATAATCTCTACTTCTTTAAGATCAAAGCTAATCTCCTTGCTTATTTTTGTTATCATTTTTTTATCCCCAACGAGAATTGGCTTAATAATGCCTTCTTTTTTTGCATCACGAACAGCAGCAAGTACATGATAATCTGCTGCAGCAGCAACAACCAACCGTTTTGTTTTTTTGCTTTTTGCAATTTCAACAAATTGTGATAGTGTTTTTAGTTTCATGTTTTTAATATTTGACAATTAAAGAGCAAATAGACAGAGTGTATAAAAGAGTTATAGTTTATCCATTAACAATTTTTAGTGTATCTCTGGCAATAACTAATTCTTCGTTAGTTGGAACAACTAAAACTTTTACTTTTGAATCGGGCATTGAAATATCTGCTAGTTTAGCTCGTAAACCATCATTAACTTTATTATTAAATTCTACTCCCATATATTCTAATCCTTCACATATTGCTTTACGTGTTTCAGGGCCGTTTTCACCAATTCCACCAGTAAAGATTATCACATCAATTCCTCCCATTATGGCTGCATAGGCTCCAATATATTTTTTTACTTTAGAAAAATACATATCTAATGCTAATTGAGCTCTATGATTTCCTTTATTCCATGCAGCATCTTCAATATCACGCATGTCTGAACTAATTCCTGAAATCCCAAGAACACCACTTTTTTTATTAACAAGTTCGTTTGCTCCTTTAACATCTAAATTTTCTTTGTTCATAATAAAGAACATAGCACCAAGGTCTAAATCTCCAGCACGTGTACCCATCATTAATCCTTCTACAGGTGTTAAACCCATTGATGTGTCAACAGATTTACCATTTTTAACTGCAGCTATTGAAGCTCCATTTCCAAGATGACATGTAATAATTTTTAATTTGTTATAATTTTCACCAAGAAATTCTGCTGCTGTTTCAGAAACATATTTATGACTTGCTCCATGGAAACCGTACCTTCTTATTTTATACTTTTCATATAATTCGTATGGAATAGAGTACATATAAGCATGTTCTGGCATTGTTTGATGAAATGCTGTATCGAAAGTTCCACATTGTGTTACATTAGGGAGTAATTTTTTCATGGCATATATTCCCTTTAAATTTGCAGGGTTATGCAATGGAGCTAAATCAATACATTCTTCCACTTTATCAATTACTTCATTAGTAATTTCTACTGAATTACTAAATGTTTCTCCTCCATGAACAACTCTGTGTCCAACTGCACCAATTTCTTCGAGACTATTTAAAACACCTTTTTCATTGTCAAGTAATGTTTTTAAAATAAGATTGATACCAATGGTGTGATTTTCTACCTCAAGAACTTGTTTGTATTTATCTTTACCCGGTACTTTATGAGTTAATTCTCCTTCAGCTAATCCCACTCTTTCAATAATGCCGGATGCTAACACATCTTCATTTGTCATATCAAGTAATTGATACTTAATTGATGAACTTCCACAATTTAAAACTAAAATCTTCATTCGCTACTTACTGTTTAATTATTTATATTATTTTTTATTTAACAATTTCTTTTGTATCTCTTGCAATAACAAGTTCTTCATTTGTAGGCATTACGATACATTTAATTTTTGAATTAGGTTTATTTATTTCAGCAGCTTTTCCTTGAATTTGCTTATTTTTTTCTTTATCGAAATCTAATCCAATAAAAGACATATGCTCGCATATTTTATGCCTTATTATTGTTGCATTTTCACCAATACCGCCTGTAAATACAATCATATCTAATCCTCCCATTGCAAAAGTATATGCTCCAATATATTTTTCAACTCTGTAAGCAAACATATCAAGTGCAATTTTTGCTCTTTCGTGCCCTTCTTTTGCTGCATTTTGTAAATCTCTCATATCTGGAGAAATACCTGAAACACCCAATAATCCACATCTTTTATTAACCATATTGTTTGCTTCTTTATATGAAAATCCTTCTTTTTCCATAATATAAAGTACAGCTCCAAGTCCGATATCTCCGCATCTAGTTCCCATTAACAATCCTTCAACTGGTGTCATTCCCATTGATGTATCTATTGATTTGCCATTTTTTACAGCAGTAATTGAAGCTCCATTTCCAAGATGACAGGAAACAATTTTTAAGTCTTTAATATCTCTATTAATAAATTTACTTGCTTCATTAACTACATATTTATGACTTGTTCCATGAAAACCGTATCTTCTAACTTTGTACTTATTATAGTATTGGTAGGGAACACCATATAAATATGCATAATTCGGCATAGTTGTATGAAATGAAGTATCAAATACAGCAACTTGTGGTACATTGGGAATAATAGATTTCATTGCTTCAATTCCCATAATGTTTGCAGGATTATGTAATGGTGCCAAATCACTACATTCTTTAATTTGATTCATTACTTCGTCATTAATTAAAATGCTTTTTGTAAATTCTTCACCACCATGAACAACTCTATGACCTACTGCTTTTATTTCATTAACATCATTTAATACTCCATGTTCGGTGTCAACTAATATTTCAAGCACTAAATTTATTCCTATTGTATGGTTTGGAATATCATCTGTTGCCTTGTAAATAGTTCCATTATGATTTTTATGACTTATTTCTCCATCACTAATTCCAATTCTTTCAACTAAACCTTTTGCTAATAAGAATGCTTCATTTTTCATGTCGAGCAACTGATACTTAATTGATGAACTTCCACAATTTAAAACCAATATTTTCATTTCAATATTTTTTTAAGATTTAAGTATTATATTTTAATTACCTGTTGCCTGATTTGCTGTAATTGCAACCAGATTTACAATATCACTAACTGAACATCCTCTTGAAAGATCGTTGATTGGTGCTGCCATGCCTTGTAAAATTGGTCCTATTGCTTCGGCACCAGCCATTCTTTGAACAAGTTTATAAGCAATATTTCCTGATTCTAAATTAGGAAATACAAGAACATTGGCTTTTCCTGCAATTTTGCTCCCGGGAGCTTTCTTTTGACCAATTGCTTCAATAATTGCTGCATCTGCTTGTAATTCACCATCAATTTTCAATGACGGATCTATTTCTTTTGCAATATTTGTTGCTTCAACCACTTTGTCAACCATTTCGTGTTTTGCACTTCCTTTTGTTGAAAAACTTAACATAGCAACTCTTGGTTCCATTTTAGCAATAGCTTTTGTTGTTTTTGCAGTAGCTACTGCTATTTCCGCTAATTCTTTTGCTGTTGGATCAGGATGTACAGCACAATCGGCAAATACCATCATACCATCATCACCATATTGTTTATCTTTTAAAATCATAATAAATGCACCGGAAACAACGCTAATACCGGGTAATGTTTTTACATATTGAAATGCAGGACGAAGCACATCGCCTGTCGCATTCATAGCACCAGCAACTTCACCATCAGCATCACCTGCTTTTATCATAACTGTAGCAAGATATAGTGGATCTTCAATTTGCTTTAAAGCCATTTCTTTAGTCATTCCTTTATGCTTTCTTAATTCTACCATTAAGTCTGCATAAGCATCTTTTTTTTCATGATTAACAGGATCAATGATTTTTGCATTTTCAATATTATTCAGGCTAAATTCTGTTGACTTATTCCTTATTTCATCAGGATTTCCAATTAGAATAATCTGAGCAATGTTTTCAGCAATAATTTCGTTAGCTGCTTTTAAAGTTCTTTCTTCTGTTCCCTCAGGTAAAACAATTCTTTTGTTATACCTTCTTGCATTTTCTTTAATTTTTTTTAATAAATCCATTGTAAATTAGTTGTTTAATAGGTTTTGTGAATTATGAATTTTAATAAAATATCGCTTTACAAGATAATATAATTATTTAATTCTCACATTATTTTTTTTATTGTTTAAAAACAATAAAAATATATTAATTATGCCTATTTGAAAATTTAAACTTTTGCTTTATAAATAAAAAAAGAACCCATAATAGCAGGAATTGCCAGATTAATAATCCATAATATAATTGATGCTGAAAGTGTTCCTGTAAAATCTGAAATAAATAATTCTGTAAAATAAATTATTACAGACCCTCTAATTCCTAATTCTGCAAGTGTAATTGAAGGAATTAACGCCATAGTAAAATATGTTGCAACAATTATCAGAATAGCTTCATGTAAAGGCAAATCGACACCAAAGAAAACAAAGAGCAAATAAAATTGAATTAGAAAAAGAAAATATCTAACAATACTTAATAACAATACTTTTAATAACTCTTTTCGTGAATATGAAGAAAAAATGATGAAATTTTCTTTGTATTTATTTAACCATTTTATTTTTGATAATAGCCAATTAATAATTTTAACATTAAAATAGAATATAACAGAAAGCATTGCAATTAAAGCCATTAAGCTGACCACAATGTGTAATTGAATTGAATTAAATTGAAACTTGTTTAATAATATTAAAATTATTACAGACAAACTACCTAGAAATATAGTTGTTGTTAATTGGCTAATACTACCAACAATTGTAGAGAATATTGCTTTTGTTCTATTATGATTTTTCAATACAAAAATTCTACCAACAAATTCACCTGTTCTATTTGGAGTAAATATTGCAACAGTGATTCCTGATAAAACTGCTTTGAAGGAAGTTAATATTGGAACTTTTTCAAATTTAGAAATTAACAATTTCCATTTAATTGCTTCTGTCATCCAATTGGTAAGCATTAATGCAAAAACAATTAAAAATAATAATATTCCATTAATATTAATTTTTAATAATTTGGATAATGTGTTTTGTAATTCTTCATATTCGTATAATTTGTACACAATAAAGCTATACGAAGCAATAATAATTAACAGTTTTAAAATTAATTTTATGTTTTTATTGATTTTCATTTTTAAAGAAAAACAAATATACGTTTTTAATAGAATGTTTTTTATTTTTGACTCCTAATAAAAACAAGAATTATTCAAAGTGCATAGTAAACCAAAAAAAAGTTTAGGACAACATTTTCTTGTCGATAAAAACATTGCCAATAAAATAGTTAATAGTCTTACTGATAATACGGCGAGAAATATAATAGAAGTTGGTCCCGGAAGGGGAGTATTAACTGAAATACTTTATGATAAATATGGGGAGAAATTGTTTCCTATTGAAATTGACACTGAATTATTTAATAAATTATCAAATAATTTTCCGGTATTAAAGAATAATATTTTTAATGTTGATTTTTTAAAGTTTGATATTTTAAAGGAATTTAAAGAACAAACATCAGTGATAGGGAATTTCCCATATAATATTTCAAATAGAATATTTTTTAAAATACTAGAGAGCAAGCAAATAGTGCCAGAGGTTGTTTGTATGATCCAAAAGGAAGTTGCTGAAAGAATTAATTCAAAATCGGGCAATAAAGTTTATGGTATTTTAAGTGTTTTGCTTCAGGCATTCTATAATATTGAATATCTTTTTACTGTTAACGAGACTGTTTTTGACCCACCTCCAAAAATAAAATCTGCTGTTATAAGATTAAGTCGCAAGGATGATTTTTCAATTGATTGTAATGAAAAAGACTTTTTTATAATTGTAAAAACAGCTTTTAATCAGCGAAGAAAAATGTTAAGAAATTCACTTAAAAGTTTGTTGCAAGATAAAAATATTGAAGATGAAATTTTAATAAAAAGACCTGAACAGCTTTCCGTTGAAGAATTTGTGTATTTAACACAAATTATGCAAAATGAATAAGTTTTTAAAAAACAAATCCTGCATTAAATCCTAAGATTAATTTTAAGTCGCCTTTATAAATCATAAAATAATCTTCATCCAAGGTATTATTAACCTGATTATAATGTTCAATCCATGCATTATCTCTATAGCCGGCTCCTAGATATGCTTCTATTGCAAATTTATTGTAAATAAATTGATAACCAATAATAGCATTATAGTTAACATAAACTGCTTTTATGTAGTCGTCAACATTATTAAGATACTTTGTGGAAAATTTACAATATGAATAAGAAAAATGTGGACCTATATATAATCCTTCAGGAGTTTCCTCTCTTGTTAAAAATATTTTATATGTTAATTGAGCTCTATAACCTCTTACCAAAAATTCAAAATTACCTGGATCAGATTTTTCCATTAATAATAAATAAAAACTTTTCCCTAAATATGATGCACCAATTTGAAATGATTGATTATCTGACAATACCGTTTCATAAGAAAGGCGATATTCTGCAGCAAGTATTATTGGACCAATAAGCATTGCAAAAGGATTTGTTTTTAATGTCGAATTATAAAATCGTAAACCTTTGATATCTTCTTTGGATTTCAAAATTTGACCATATGCAATATTGCTAAACAACAATATTAAAATAATTAATATGTATTTTTGAGTTTTATTCAATTTCAATAATTAATAATTACAAATGTAAGTTTTTAATTTCATTTTTTTATTAAATTGATTTTTAAAAATTTACAAATAATTTACATGTAATATTATCTAGTAATTTCTCTATTATATTGAAATAACAAAGATTTTAATATTTTTGTACAAATATATTAAAATAATTATGCGAAACACTTACTTAATAACACTAATAATCAGTATTATTTTTTTCTTTTCGTGCAATGATTCAAAAAGAGATGATAATAACATTGAAACAATTGTAAATATAGAAATAGAAGAAAGAATACTTGGAATTGAAGGCGAAATTACTAACATTGAATATGTGAAAGATGATATTGAGTATCAACCAGAAGAAATTGAATATGTGTATTCTGTTGAGATTACTTTGAAAACAGGAGAAGACATAACAATTTATGAAGATACTTTGCTTTTAAAATCAGATATTTTGAGATTGCGTGAATTATATAAACAGAATAATATTTCAGTAATGAAGTTTGGGGATATAGCAGATATTCAAAATGATTTGAACATATACAATGACTACAAAATAGGGGATAAAGTAATAATCAGAGTCCCATATTTGTCGGTTGACGAGTACCTTAATAATAAATCAGATTTAATTCAAATATTTTTGATTGAGAAAGTGCAGTAAGCAAAAACACCACAGTATTCTTATACAGATATGGAATGAAAATGCAAAAATTTTCATTCCATAAGAGTCCTCGCGATAAATGACTACAATATTAATATCTGTAATGCTCTGGCTTATAAGGACCTTCTTTCTTGATGCCAAGATATTCTGCTTGTTCGTCAGTAAGTATTGTTAATTTAACACCGAGTTGTTCAAGGTGCAGTCGTGCTACTTCTTCGTCAAGTTGTTTTGAAAGCCTATAAACTTTATTAGTATATTCTTCTCTATTTTTCCAAAGGTCTATTTGCGCAAGTGTTTGGTTAGAGAAAGAGTTGCTCATTACAAAAGAAGGATGCCCTGTTGCACAACCAAGATTCACAAGCCTACCTTCAGCAAGCATAAAAATTGCATGACCATCGGGAAAGAGATATTTATCAACCTGTGGTTTAATATTTATTTTTTCAACTCCTGGTATTGCTTCTAATTCTGTAACCTGAATTTCGTTATCGAAATGACCAATATTACAAACAATTGCTTGGTCTTTCATTTTTGACATATATTCAGCGGTAATAACATCTTTGTTTCCTGTTGTGGTAACATAAATATTACCTTTTGAAAGAGCGTTTTCAATAGTAGTAACTTCAAAGCCTTCCATTGACGCTTGTAATGCACATATTGGATCAATTTCAGTAACAATTACTCTTGCTCCATAAAAACGCATTGATTGAGCACAACCTTTTCCTACATCTCCATATCCACAAACAACAACAGTTTTACCAGCTATCATAACATCGGTAGCGCGCTTAATTCCATCGGCAAGTGATTCTCTACATCCGTAAAGATTATCGAATTTTGATTTTGTAACAGAATCGTTTACATTAATTGCAGGTATAAGTAATTCTCCGGCTTCCATCATTTGATATAAACGATGCACCCCTGTGGTTGTTTCTTCTGAAACTCCTTTCCAATCGGCAACAGTTCTGTGCCATTTTTGATTATCTTTAGCTAATGTTGCTTTTAAAAGGTCTAATACTTCACTTTCTTCTATACTTGATGGTTTTACATCTAAAGTAGATGCATCTTTTTCTGCACGATAACCTTTATGAACTAAAAGCGTGGCATCGCCGCCATCATCAACAATTAATTGTGGACCTTTACCACCGGGAAAACTTAAAGCTTGATTAGTGCACCACCAATATTCTTTTAAAGTTTCGCCTTTCCATGCAAATACAGGTACTCCTGTTTTAGCTATTGCAGCAGCAGCATGATCTTGTGTGGAAAATATATTACAACTTGACCATCTAACATCTGCACCAATTTCAACAAGAGTTTCAATTAAAACTGCTGTTTGAATAGTCATATGTAATGAACCCATTATCCTAACTCCTTTTAGGGGCTTTTCTGCAGAGAATTTTTTTCTTATTGCCATTAAGCCGGGCATTTCTTTTTCTGCTATTTCAATCTCTTTTCTGCCAAAATCAGCAAGATTTATATCTTTAATTTTGTAAGCTAAGTTTTCCACTAATGTTTCTTTCATACTTTATTATTAAGTTATTTGTTTCTAAATTTTTTGCAAACTTAAATAAAAAAATACTTATCCGAAAAAAAACAGGAAAAGTATTGCTAAAACAAATTGAAGTTATATTTTTGCAAATCGAAATTTTTGGATTATTTATCCAAACTAATTACATTTTAATTAATTAACAGCAACATTTGTTGCATAAAAAATTATCATCTTATGAATACTATTTTTTGGATTGTACCTATTGCTTCTGTATTAGCATTGGTTTTTGCTTGGTTATTTTTTAAATCAATGATGAAAAACTCTGAAGGAACTGATAGGATGAAAGAAATTGCTCAATATGTTCGTGAAGGAGCTATGGCATACATTAAACGACAGTATAAAGTGGTTACGTATGTGTTTATTATTTTATTTATCATTTTAACAGCTATGGCTTACTTTGGTGTTCTGAACCCATTTGTGCCAATTGCTTTTTTTACTGGCGGTTTTTTCTCCGGTCTTTGCGGATATTTAGGAATGAAAACAGCAACTTTTGCTTCTGCAAGAACCGCACATGGTGCTTCATCTTCTTTAAATCGTGGCTTAAAAATAGCTTTCAGAAGTGGTGCAGTTATGGGATTAATTGTAGTAGGATTTGCCTTACTTGATATTGCCGCATGGTATTGGTTTTTAAGCAGTATCGTATTTACTCCGGAAAATTTGGTGACAGGTGTACATTTTTTAGGACTTGATTTTGTTCATTCTGGAACAACAGAAAGTCAGAGATTAATTGAAATTACAACAACCATGCTTACTTTTGGTATGGGAGCTTCAACTCAGGCATTATTTGCTCGTGTTGGTGGTGGTATTTTTACTAAAGCTGCTGATGTTGGTGCTGATTTAGTTGGTAAAGTAGAAGCAGGTATTCCTGAAGATGACCCACGTAATCCTGCAACAATTGCTGATAATGTTGGTGATAATGTTGGTGATGTTGCCGGTATGGGAGCAGACCTTTACGAATCGTATGCAGGATCAATTCTTGCTACTGCTGCATTAGGTGCCGCACTTCATTCAAATGCTAGTATTGATGTAGAAAAAGCAGTTATGGCTCCAATGGTCGTGGCAGCTATTGGTATAGTGTTGTCAATTATTGGAATATTTATGGTTCGTGCCAAAGAATCTGCAACACAAAAAAACTTACTTAATGCTCTTTTACTGGGAACAGGAGGAAGTTCTTTTCTAATTCTTGTTGCCATGGTTGGAATGGCTTATTTTGGATGGGTAACATGGGGAGTATTTTTTGCTGTAGTTATTGGGCTTGCTGCCGGTGTAATTATTGGACAAGCTACAGAATACTTTACATCTGATGAATATAAACCTACTAAAAATATTGCCAAGCAGGCTCTTAAAGGACCTGCAACATTGATTATTGAAGGTGTAGCTGTTGGAATGTATTCTACATGGATTCCGGTAGTAACTATTGTTCTTGCTATTATAGGCTCTTTTTGGGTATCTGGAGGTTCAGAACATTTTGCTATGGGAGTTTACGGAATTGGATTTGCTGCTGTAGGAATGCTTTCTACATTGGGTATAACATTAGCAACTGATGCATTTGGACCTATTGCCGATAATGCAGGTGGTAATGCCGAAATGGCTAAGCTTCCAAAAGAGGTTAGGGAAAGAACAGATGCTTTAGATATGCTTGGAAATACAACTGCTGCTACAGGTAAAGGTTTTGCAATTGGTTCTGCTGCATTAACTGCAATGGCGCTAATTTCCGCTTACATGGAAGAAGTAAGATTATGGTTTGGTAAAATTGCAGATGCAGGAGAGGGATTTGTAGAAAAAGGTGCTTATGTATTTTATTCTGATGTTGTTCCTGCTGTTGAAGAAGGTATTAAGGCAATTCAGATTTCTACAGCTTCAGTAAAAGATTTTTCTGCAGCTTACGATATTACTTTATTTAACCCATTGTTTTTAGGTGGTGTATTTCTTGGTTCTATGATGGCTTTTGTATTTAGTGCTATGACAATGAAAGCTGTTGGTCGTGCTGCCGGAGCAATGGTTGATGAAGTACGCCGTCAGTTCCGCGAAATTAAAGGTATATTAGAAGGAACAGCAACACCAGAATATGCAAAATGTGTTGAAATATCAACTAAGGGCGCTCAACGCGAAATGTTGTTACCATCGCTGATTGCAATTATTGTTCCTGTTGCAGTAGGTGTTATAATGGGAGTTGCAGGTGTTATTGGATTACTTGCAGGAACATTAACCGCAGGCTTTACTCTTGCCGTATTTATGAATAACTCAGGTGGTGCATGGGATAATGCTAAAAAATATATTGAAAAAGGTAATCTAGGAGGTAAAGGAAGCGAAGCTCATAAAGCAGGTGTTGTTGGTGATACTGTTGGCGACCCTTTTAAAGATACTTCAGGACCATCATTAAATATACTTATTAAATTAATGTCAATGGTTTCTGTTGTTATGGCAGGATTAACCGTTACCGTTAGTTTAATGTAAAAGCCCCTCCCAGCCTCCCCATACTTCGACTATGCTCAGCATAAAAAGGGGAGTAACTAGTAAAATATAATATTTAAACAAAAAAAGGCTGTTCTTTTATAAGGGCAGCCCTTTTTTTATTTATGATTTTATATTTTGTATTTTCAATTTATTTCATATCTTTACAAGATGAACCTCAATAATATTACACCACAAAACCCAAGAAGCTCGCAAACCCTTGCTGCTCCACACACACACACACACACACACACACACACACAAGT
>Ga0208648_1000051_pt1 | contig 112126 bp, 85 predicted proteins | sample AntAceMetag02UKL_FD_184772 | JGI IMG/M metagenome (GOLD analysis project Ga0208648, IMG submission 184772) | Saline lake microbial communities from Ace Lake, Antarctica - Antarctic Ace Lake Metagenome 02UKL (SPAdes) (version 2) | ecosystem: Environmental > Aquatic > Non-marine Saline and... | reverse complement strand
CATTATCAAACAACCCTGTATTTCCTGTTTTTTTGTATATTTGTGTTTTCATAATTATTTGTTTTATTTGATGCAAATATACGAATAATTATTTGAATAACAATGATTTAATTAATAGAAGTCCCCTAAAGACGAGGGATGTGTCATTTCCGGAATAAGCAGTGTTCATAAATACAAATGAGATATTCATCACATTATTTATTGGATTATTTAATAGAGCATTACCAATAAAAGATAGTTGTAAAAGGGTGTCATTTATTTTTTCAAGAAAAGGAATAAGTCCACTTGGAACATTTTGAAACTGTACTTTGTTACTTGCAAAAAAATCATCACCATTATTTCCTGTAAAAACTTCATTGTTATAATTGGTTAAGCTTATAAAAAGCGAATTTGAATTATCTATGCTGCCATCATTTAAACTTGACTCGTTGTAAGCAAAATATTGTTGACTGTAAAGAAGAGCAGGTCCTTCAGGAAATACAACAGGTGCAGGTGAAACACTATACATGTTACATGTAATTTGCCAATCATTATAGGGGGGGGCATAACTTATATTATAATTTTTATAGATCATATCTATGCTATCTTTCAGAATTACCCATTTATACATGCAGCCAATAAACTCGGTATAGGCAAGAATGTAGGTGCCATTTTTATAATATGGATGTCCCTCATTAATTCCCTGTTCAAAATATATCCCATTGGCAAGCGGATCTCCGGCTCCGTAAACGATATAATTGTTCCCAAAAGCAGCTGTAGAAAGTAGAATGGTCAGCAATAAAATAATAAGGCTGTTTTTCATGTCAGGTAGTTTATTAATAGACTGCAGATTGTTTGAAAAAGTTGCATATTGCCTTGTTAAATATTTTATATTATTAAATTTTAATCTCTACTGGTTAAATTCTCTAATCTCTTTGGACAGTATAAATATAATAAATAATTATATGTTTTGATTTTTTCACAGAAATAATTTATTTAATTTTGCTATTTAAATTTAATTTAAATAAGGAGAGTGATGGAAAATAATACTGATGTATCGAATATTGAAAATATTGTAGCAATTGCTTCGGGTAAAGGCGGTGTTGGGAAATCAACTATTGCTGTTAATTTAGCTGTAGCAATGGCAAAAAAAGGATTAAAAGTAGGCTTGGTTGATGCTGATATTTTTGGTCCTTCAATTCCAAAAATGTTTAATGTTGAAAATGAAAAGCCTCTTGTTCATAAAGTTGGTGATAAAGAATTAATAATTCCAATTGAAAAATATGGTGTGAAAATGCTTTCAATAGGATTTTTTGTTAATAAAGAAGACGCTGTTGTTTGGCGAGGACCATTGGCTTCAAATTCATTAAAGCAACTAATTAGTCAGGCAGACTGGGGAAAGTTAGATTATTTATTAATTGATCTACCTCCAGGAACAAGTGATATTCACTTAACTTTGGTTCAAACAGTTGCGGTTACAGGCGTAATTATTGTTAGTACACCCCAAGAAGTAGCTTTGGCTGATGCGGTAAAAGGTATTAGCATGTTTAGGGGAGAAACAATTAATGTCCCCATATTGGGAATGATTGAGAACATGTCGTGGTTTACTCCCGAAGAGCTACCCAACAATAAATATTATATTTTCGGAAAAGATGGAGCAAGTAAGCTTGCCGAAAAACAAAATGTGCCTTTATTGGGACAAGTTCCGATAGTTCAAAATATCAGAGAAAGCGGAGACACAGGAAATCCTATAGCTCTTGATGAAAAATCAATTATTGGAAGTTTATTTGCTGAAATATGTTCAAAAGTTGAAGAGCAAGTATCTGTCAGGAATTTTAAAATGGACCCTACAAAAGTAGTTGAGATAAAACAAAAATAATTAATATGGCAAATGAGGAATTGTTTAATAGAGTCGATAAGGCTTTAGGTAAAATACGACCATATCTTGAAGCAGACGGAGGAAATATAACCCTAATAGATGTTACGGACGACCTTATTGTTAAAGTAAAATTAGAAGGTGCTTGTGGCTCTTGTCCCTATAGTCAAATAACATTGAAAGCAGGAGTAGAACAAGCTTTAAAAGAAGAAATTTCTGAAATTAAAGAAGTTGTTTCTGTAAATTAAATCAGTTGTGGCCTTTGCCAAAATACAGAGAGCTTCTTTTTATTAATTAATAATTAGGTTACAATTAGATTTTTATTTTGGGTAAATGTTTGTGGAATCAGGGTTGAAAAAAATACTAATAAATCACTTGCTAATTATTCCAGATATTTTATATTTGTAATCTTAACTAAAAAAAAGTATATTATGAAAAGATTATTATCTTTTTCAACATTATTGGTTGCAGTAATGTTGATTATTGCAAGTTGTGGAAAATTTGAAGAAGGGCCCAAAGTGAGTATTAAGTCAAAAAAAAGTCGTTTATGTAAAACATGGGTTTCTGAATCAATGACTGTTAATGGAATTGCTGCTCCGGATTCTGCGTTTTCAGGTGCTGAAATAACTTTTGAAAGAGATGGAGTTTGCAAAATGGGTTATACGGGATTTTCATTTGAAAGCGAATGGGAATTTTCTGGAGATGTTAACTTAAATATTATAACTTCTTTTTCAGGTTTATCATCTACAGAAACAATTGAAATATTAAAGTTAAAGAGTAAGGAGTTATGGATTAAAGATGTTGATGCCGGAGTTATAACAGAAACTCATATGATACCTAAATAGAAAGCATTTTAACCAAACTATTAAAGAGAATTGTTTTTATTAACCCAAAAAATTTATAAATTTTTTGGGTTAATTGTTATTATATAGTCCCAACTCTTAATTAACAAGCTTATCACACATTTGTTTTTAAGATATTGTATTATTATTTTTTCAACTTCCATTATATTTTCGCTTTTAACCTTTTTTGTATTCTCAATTTGTTGGCAAATTGCTGAAAACGAAAATGTCATTAGCAATACAAAAATTTATTACTATAATAGCTAATGTGCAGGGAAATAAATTTTTATTTAAATTAAAGTTTATAGAATTTTAGCCAAGAATGTAGATTCTATGATTAATTTTGCCTAGTATGTTTGCATCAATATATGGAGAATCTGCTGCATTGTTCACTGCTTTTTGCTGGACAATTACTTCACTGGCTTTCGAGTCTGCGGGCAAAAGAGTAGGTTCTTTATCTGTAAATATTATCCGCTTATTTTTTGCTATTGCAATTTATATTGTTTTTCTTGGAATATATCGTGGTAATATCCTGCCTTTTGATGCTACTGCACATCAATGGATATGGCTTAGTTTGTCGGGAATAGCAGGCTTTGTTATTGGTGATCTTTTTTTATTTCAAGCTTTTGTAATAATTGGTGCCAGATTATCATTGCTTATTATGTCATTGGTTCCACCCATTGCGGCAGTTTTAGGGTGGATATTTTTAAATGAAATACTTGATGCAATTAGTATTCTGGCTATGATAATAACAGTATCAGGAATTGCTCTGGTAATACTCAACAAAAAGAAAGGAGAGAAACTAAAGTCTAATATTCCGTTAATAGGACTTGGGGTAGCTTTTCTGGGCGCAATAGGACAAGCAGGAGGACTTGTTTTAAGCAAATATGGTATGGGAGATTATGACCCTTTTGCATCTTCTCAGATTAGAATATTTGCAGGTGCAGTTGGCTTTACTGTTATATTTACCATAATGAAAAAATGGAACAATATTGCAATAGCATTTAAAGATAAACAAGCATTAAAGGGAATTTCCTTAGGTACAGTTTTTGGCCCGTTTTTAGGAGTTTCTTTTTCTTTGGTTGCGGTAAAATATATCGATACCGGAATAGCTGCAACCATAATGTCAATTACACCGGTACTGATAATCCCCGTCGTAATTTTAATGAAAAAAGAAAAAGTATCTACAAAAGAAGTTATTGGGGCGTTGGTTGCAGTAATAGGTGTAGCTATATTATTTTTGAAACCTTAAATTATAAGTTTAATAAGCTAATCAAATGGAAGCCTCGCACTTTTGCATTACTGCATAGAAAAGACTCTTTAATATATTTGGGAACTCTTATTCTGTTAATTAGTTGTTAAATAAATATTTATTTATACATTTGCATTATTACCAATAAATATAAAGAATATCTATACATCTGCAACAAATAAAACTCAACAGAAAATGAGAAAATTATTTATTTTATTTTTTAGCATATTTATTTCAATACAAACAATAAATGCCCAAGATAATAAAATTTATTTCAATAAAAGGGGAATATTAACAACAGAATCAGGAGCTTATTACTACAGAGTTGAAACCGGAGAAAATGAATATAAGTCATATTATATATCAAATGGCAATCTTTATTTTGAAGGAAAAATAAACACTATTTCTAATGATGAGTCAATTACATGTACCATAACTACTCCTGAGGCTTATTCTTATTACCGATGGTACAATAGTGAATATCAGTATAGCAGCTATGATTATAATTACAACGAGGGTGCTTCATATACCGAATTATTTAATAATAACGGTACTTATACTATAACATTAGTTGCCGTAAATGAATTTGGTGGCGATAGTAGTTTTGTAAATATTACTGTTGGAAATTATGGAATTGTAAAATGTACAGGTACTATTACATTTTATGATGAACCCGAATATTGTATAATAAGTTTGTATCAGAATTCATCTAGTGAAGATATTTTACAAAATATTCAGGGCTCTTCATTTGTTGAAAGTGGCGGTTATTTCAGATATGATTACGATTTGAATGTTAATTTAAGTACCTTAGCAAATGTTGATCCTCAACAAACCTTGTCTTTTAGAGTAGTAGGGAAAGAATTGAATTATTACTACATATTCACAAAGTATGACAGCTTTAATCCTAGTAATAATGAATTCAGTTATAATTGCACATTCAGTTAATTTAATTGGCAAAAAGCTTGAGTTTTACAAGTCAAACCCTGACTGAATAAAATTTGCACCATAGGAATGAAACTCCTATGAGAGGGGTTTATTCCAAAACAAGTTTACAGAACCCCATTCCTTTATCTGTACTTACCTTTATAATGTAAAGGCCTTTTGGCTGTGAGCTTAAATCTACTTCAATCTTCTGGCTTCCGACTTCAGTCTTCAGCACTTCTTTTCCATAAATATCAAAAACCTCAACATTTTTAATTTTTAACTCTTTATTCTTAATTATTACAATACCTGTTGTAGGATTTGGAGATATCTGTATAGAGAAATTTTCTTTTTCAATTGCAAAGCTCCCTGTCATTTCTGCATAACGAGCCATAAATTCTTCGTAATACATATTTGCAATAACCGCATCATGAATTATTAATGTATTTTCATCATAGTCATCTTCGGCAGAATTTGTCCAGTTATGAGAACCGGTTATTACTACAGGGTCGCTACTTGTATTATTTGCATCAATTATTCCGTACTTGTGATGTAGGAAATAAAGAGTTGTGAAATGAGAATGAACATCTACGCCTGCACTTTGCAAGCCAGAATATTCAGAACCGAAATATACAACATTTTCAATAATCCCTTTTACATCAACACCTGAGTTATGAATTGAAATAACTGCATCGCCCAAATCATTATTAGTAAAAGTAAGCATGGCAAACTGCATATCTGTATTTGCTGTCAAAATTGTACTTTCAATATGTGCGGTTGTTCCATCGGAAGGAGAGAAGTAGAGTTCAACATTTTTTCCTCCAATAGAGAAAGAATGAGGGGTATTATCGGTTTTGGCATTACCAAATTTAGCATTTGTAAGATTTGGAGTATTTGTGGTACTTCCCCACATTTCTTCAAACTCTAGTTTATATGCCAAGGCAAGCGATTGGTCTTCTACTATCACCATATTATTAAAATCCTGATGACAGCTATTGTCTGTATGGTTTGTTGATCCTGTCAAAACTTTCGAGATAGTTGGATTAGCACTATCAATTATTATAAATTTGTTATGCATTACCTCTCCATCGTCTGGGCGTTGAATCATAGGTATAGTAGCCGATAAATTTCCAAGTTCATTATTGTTTGTCCCTGTATTATCAGCTGCAATATATCTAATTATTACAGCTCTGCTTTCGGCAGCATTTATTGCATTTACAATTGGTAAACTACCTGTATTATAATTGCAAATATCTAATGTGTTTTCCGACCTGTTAATATATGCAATAATAGTATCTTCAAATGCTGTAACATGAATTGCGTCTGTTATTGATGAAGCATTATTATCAACCCACTGATTGAAATAAACTGTAATATTGCCCGATGATCTTGATTTGGTTGAATATAGTTTAATGTCAGATGTTTTGTTATTTGCTTCACTTATAGCTCTTACAAAATAGAATGTAGCATCTTTAAGATTATCTATCTCATTTCTATACACCTTCCCTAATTCCAGTTCCTTTGTCAAGCCATATTCTAAAATAATGTCTTGCTTGTTTTCCCAATTGAACTTTAGAGAATTTTCACTTACATCTATTATTTCAAGACTGGTTTCTTGACCATAAGTAACAAAACTTATAAGAATAAATATTATAGATATTCCTTTAAAAATAGACTTCATTATGTTTTAATCTTTTAAAAAGTTGATGAAAGTCCTCATTTACTGTATTAAAGTTCCTTCTATAGAACCAATTGTAGATGAGTTTTCAATACCTGTATTTGTATATCCAGAACCAGTATAAGTATAATTCTCAGAATTTGTATTTTGAAATTCTCCCTTTATAATCATTTCTTTATTTTTTAATGATAATAATTGCCAGACTTCAGAATTTTCACCATTTGCAAATGTTTGTGTAATGGTTTGGTTGTTAGTATTACCTTCTATATCTAAAGAATTATATACTGTTATCTCTTGTTGAATATTTAATATTATTCTTTCTTTATTCTTATAATCTTCTTCAACAGAGCCAAGAAAATTCCATGTGCCTTTTACTTTTATACTTTGATTTACATTGCTAGTACTACTTGAATTACTACCCGAACTTGTATAAGTACTGCTATAATTACAATTTGTATATTCAATTGTTTTTTCAAAAGTGCCATCATTTTCAAAAGTCATTGAAGCTGCAGCTATGCCATTCATTGTAGATGTCTGGGTACTTGTACCTGACGAATAAACATATGTGGAAGAAGTTGAACTTGCAAGATTATTTCCATTAATGTTTAAAACTGTAGTTCCTGTTTCAGTATCTGTACCACTGCTAAAATTTGATGTATTATTAAAATTTGATGTTTCTTTCCAAGTATCAATAGTCCATTCGCCAACTACTTTTGATTTTCTAGAACGTAAAGATAAAAATGGATCATCTTCTCCTTTTTTACAGCTATTAAATACAAACATTATTGCAAATAAGAAGAGTGTAAGTTTTAAGATATTTTTAGATTTTTTCATAATATAGTTTTTAAGTTTTCTTCTCCCCAAAGATACTATTTTTATTTCATTTGGCTTTTTATATTATGGAACGCTACAGGAGTCGCGCATCAGTGGAGGTAAGTTTTCTCTTTTTGGACTAAAGCCCATTTGATTTTTGTATTTTAATTAATTTGGTTTAATTTTATGGGCTTAAGAAATTTGAAATGATAATAAAATGAAAAGAAATATAATTGTAATAGTTTTTGTATTTGTTACTTGTAATTTATTTTCACAGGTAAATAGTAATATTAGTTTTGACCAAGACGGTAATATCTTGGGCTCTAGCAATGCAGGTGTTGTTGAAACAATAATTGAGCCCTATATACCAAACCCCAATATTCCCAAATCTGCTAAAGCATGTAGCGTCCCAACTGCTGCCGATGTTGCAAGATGTGGAACAGGTACAGTTACACTAACTGCCTCAGGATCATCAGGAGTTTATCAATGGTGGGATGCCGCTTTAGGGGGAAATCTATTAGGTACAAATGCATCATATACAACTCCATCTATTAGCACAACTACAACATATTATGTAGAAGCTCTTTGTGGTACTTCTGGATTTATTGACGATTTTGAAGATGGTAATGTAACTGAATATAGTGGTGTTGTGAATTTTTCTGCTTCTACAGCTAATCCATATAATGGAAGTTATTCTGGAAGAATTACTGGTAGTTGTCCAGGTCATTATTGTGATGCTTATTTACCATTTACAGCAATTACTCCTCCTTACATTTCATTTTGGGTATATGCCTCTACTGCAGGAGCTTCGCAAGGATACTTTGTTGTGCAAGATGGCACTGTTGGTGTTACCGGAACTCAAATGGTTATGTTCTATATAAAGAGTGGTACTACCTTAACGTGTGTTGTTGATGGTGGAAGTTATGTTGAGAAGGCTGTAACTATAGGTACATGGCATCATGTAGAATTTAAAAATATTGATTGGATTGCCCATACTTTTGATATTTGGTATGATGGTGTAGTAGCAGGAAGTAATATTGTTTTTAGAGGACAAGCTTCTGCAAATAATTGTGACAGGATATTTTTCTACAATTACGCTAATGCAACAGCTTATTATGATGATATTCAGATTGGAGAAATTAGCAATAGAGTTGCTGTTGATGCAATAGTTTATGCTCCACCTACATCTAATGCAGGTATAGACGCATCGATGTGCGAAACCGATGGAAATTATACTGTAGGTGGTAGTGCTACAAATTATTCTTCTGTTTCATGGTTTACTTCAGGCACAGGAACTTTTGCAAATTCTACTGCATTAAATACAGCATATACACCAAGTGCAGCCGATATTTTATCTGGCTCTGTCAATCTAACATTACAGGCAAATGGAAATGCTCCATGTGGAAATGCAAGTAATTTTATGGTACTTACTATAATATCTTCGGCAACATCAGATGCTGGTATAGATGCATCGATGTGCGAAACCGATGGAAGCTATACAGTAAATGGAAGTGCCACAAATTATTCTTCTGTTTTATGGACAACATCAGGCACAGGAACTTTTGCAAACTCTATTGCATTAAATACAGCATATACACCAAGTGCTGCTGATATTTTATCTGGCTCTGTCAATCTAACATTACAGGCAAATGGAAATGCTCCATGTGGAAATACAAGTAATTTTATGGTACTTAATATAATATCTTCTGCTACATCAGATGCGGGTATAGACGATTCGATGTGCGAGAGTAGTGGAAGTTATACTGTAAACGGAAGTGCTACAGATTATGCTACCATTTTATGGTCAACATCTGGCACAGGAACTTTTGCAAACTCTACTGCATTAAATACAGCATATACACCAAGTGCAGCCGATATTTTATCTGGCTCTGTCAATCTAACATTACAGGCAAATGGAAATGCTCCATGTGGAAATGCAAGTAATTTTATGGTACTTACTATAATATCTTCGGCAACATCAGATGCTGGTATAGATGCATCGATGTGCGAAACCGATGGAAGCTATACAGTAAATGGAAGTGCCACAAATTATTCTTCTGTTTTATGGACAACATCAGGCACAGGAACTTTTGCAAACTCTATTGCATTAAATACAGCATATACACCAAGTGCTGCTGATATTTTATCTGGCTCTGTCAATCTAACATTACAGGCAAATGGAAATGCTCCATGTGGAAATACAAGTAATTTTATGGTACTTAATATAATATCTTCTGCTACATCAGATGCGGGTATAGACGATTCGATGTGCGAGAGTAGTGGAAGTTATACTGTAAACGGAAGTGCTACAGATTATGCTACCATTTTATGGTCAACATCAGGCACAGGAACTTTTGCAAACTCTACTGCATTAATTACTGCATATACTCCAAGTGCTGCCGATATTTTGGCAGGAAATGTTACTTTAACATTACAGGCAAATGGAAATTCACCTTGCGGAAATGTAAGTAATTCTATGTTATTAACTATTATTTCTTCGGCTACGTCAGATGCAGGTATAGACGATTCGATGTGCGAGAGTAGTGGAAGTTATACTGTAAACGGAAATGCTACAGATTATACTAATGTTTCGTGGTCGACATCTGGCACAGGAACTTTTGCAAACTCTACTGCATTAAGTACTGCATACACTCCAAGTGCTGCCGATATTTTGGCAGGAAATGTTACTTTAACATTACAGGCAAATGGAAATGCTCCATGTGGAAATACAAGTAATTTTATGGTATTAACTATTATTTCTTTGGCTACGTCAGATGCGGGTATAGACGATTCGATGTGCGAGAGTAGTGGAAGTTATACTGTAAGCGGAAATGCTACAAATTATTCTACCATTTTGTGGTCAACATCTGGTACAGGAACTTTTGCAAACTCTACTGCATTAATTACTGCATATACTCCAAGTGCTGCCGATATTTTGGCAGGAAATGTTACCTTAACATTACAGGCAAATGGAAATTCACCTTGCGGAAATGTAAGTAATTCTATGTTATTAACTATTATTTCTTCGGCTACGTCAGATGCAGGTATAGACGATTCGATGTGCGAGACTGATGTGAGTTATACTGTAAACGGAAATGCTACAAATTATTCTACCATTTTATGGTCAACATCTGGCACAGGAACTTTTGCAAACTCTGCTGCATTAATTACTGCATATACTCCTAGTGCTGCCGATATTTTGGCAGGTATTGTTACTTTAACATTACAGGCAAATGGAAATGCTCCTTGTGCTAATGTAACTACTGATATGGATTTAACTATAGAACAGGCTCCTATTATTAGCGCAGGTGTTGATGCTGCAATTTGCGAAGGAGAAGATTTTACCCTGTCTGGCACTATGAGTGGAAGCCCGTCTTCTGTTACATGGACAAGTTTGGGCGACGGCATATTTGATAATGCAACATTGTTTACGGCAACATATACACCCGGAACTACTGATATTACAAATGCCAGTGTAGTATTAACATTAAGCAGTGACGACCCCACAGGACCTTGCCCCATTGTTACCGATGATATTACTTTAACTATAAACCCAAATCCGGTTATTGATTCAGTAATTACTACTTTGGTAACAAACTGTATCAGTCCTAATGGTAGTATTTATATATATGCTACCAGTTCTTCTGTTCCTTTACAATACTCTATCGACAATGGAAGCACATTTGCTACAGATAGTATTTTTATTAATCAGAATAATGGCAACTATGATATTATTGTATTAGATGTATATTCATGCTCTGATACTTCTTTTGCAGTTATCAGTAATTCTGCAGGACCAATTATAGATACAGTATATGTAACAGAACCTCTTTGTAATGGCGATAGTACAGCTCAATTAATAGTAGAAGTTTTAAATATGGATTCATTAACATATACTATTGATAGCTGGAGTACATATCAGAGTGATAGTACATTTAATAATTTATATGCAGGGATATACAATGTTGAGATTGTAGATTCTTTGGGATGCACAGACTCATGGATTGCAATAATTGCCGAACCTACAGAACTTATTCTTGATACAGTTCAGGTTGATAATGCTGTGTGTGGTGCTACCGGTTATGCCGAAGTAATTGCTACAGGAGGTATATCACCTTATTCCTACCAATGGGAATATAATAATGATACAACAACAAGTATTAGTAATATTCCGGCAGGAAGCTATAATGTATCAGTTACCGATAATAATGGCTGTATTGATTCCATTACAGTAATAGTAGATAATGCAGGAGGACAAGGTGTTGTCGAGATTATTGATTCAACAATGGTAAGTTGCAATGGCTTTTCTGATGGTAGCGCAACAGCTACAATGATAGGCGGAACATCTCCGTATACATATTTATGGTCTAATACAAGTTCTGATACAACTGCTATTGCCGACAGTTTATCATTAGGCATATATTATGTTACAATAAGCGATACATACGGATGTACAGGTACCGATACAGTTTCTATAACAGAACCTTCTTCATTACAAGTGCTTGAGAGCATTCAAGATGTTTTATGTTATGGCGATAGTACAGGTTCATTATCAGCAACTGTATCAGGAGCTACACCTCCATACAGCTATTTGTGGGATAATGGAGATAGTCTTAACACGATATCAGGATTAATAGCAGGTATATATGGACTAACAGTTACTGATAATAATAATTGTAATTTACCAATATCTGTACAAATAACTCAACCTAACTCTGAATTACAAATTAATAATTATAACATTATACCAATAAATTGTTTTGGTGATATTATAGGAAGTATTGAGTTGACTGTAGCTGGAGGTACTCGTCCTTACAATTATCAATGGACAGGTTTTGGCAGCGATAGTTTAATTTCTAATATAGGAGCAGGCAATTACGAAGTAATTATTAGTGATACAAACAACTGTACCTTAACAGATACATTTACTATTTTACCAGCCATTCAGATGATTGTAACAGATTCTGTTTATTATTTAAATAGTCTTGGAAATATTGAACTAACAATAGATGGAGAAGGAGCAATGTCATATACATACTTATGGGATGATATTAATAATTCTACATCAGAAGATATATTTAATCTTATAAGTGGAGATTACACAGTAATAATAACTGATGCTAATTTATGTGAATACAGCGATACCTATACAATTACTATCCCATTTGAAATACCAACATTATTTACACCAAATGGAGACGGATTTAATGATACATGGAATATAAAGAATGTTGGTAGCTTTGCCAGTGTAAGTATTGAAATTTTTAATAGATGGGGAAGTGTGGTATTTACTTATGAAGGAACAGGCTTACAATATTTAAGCAGCGATGAACAATGGGACGGAACTTATAATGGGAGTCAGCTTCCAGTAGGCGCTTATGTATATATATTAAATCTGGGCGATCAGGAATCATATAATGGAGTAGTTTCCATAAAACGTTAGTGGATAATGTCAAGTATTCTAAAAATATCTACTAAGTCTTTTAAGAATACTTTACGGTTTTCTTTGAAAATCACTCAAGCTGACAAGGGGCTTGCTGTCACTTCGAGTGTTCGACCTTAGGAGAACATATCGAGAAGTGAGAAATGGGATAAGCTCAGGTCTCGATACATCCCGCTTTGCGATTCTGGCGGCAGCGCGGGAGCAAGGGTAATCAAGTTAAATTGCTTGAAGAATACTAAGTTTAAAAACCTTTAAATCGGCTCGATCTCATTCCTTGCTAAATACACCTCCACGATAATCCTGGATACCAATTCAAGTGTAATTTCATGTCTATCGATAAGAAGTGTGTAAATCGCTTTTTTACCCATATGACCATTCTTCTCGATCATCCCAAGTTCCAGCATTACTTTTCGTACAAGGAACTTCCCGCCATAACCATATCTGAAAGATTTATTGTTGATTTCACCATGCAAGACAGAAATCCTGTTAAGCATATTAAAGGTCTTATTGAAGTATTTTTTATATTGTTTTATTCGACCTTTTGATACCTCTTCGCCATGTATGATCGTTGCCGTGTATGTTGCGATTTCATTCAACTCAGCTAAGAATATCTTACGTTCTTCAGGACTATGCTTCATTGCACCTTTATTCATCTTTAAACCAACTGAATCACTTCATGCTGTTCTTTGTGATTCACATCTTTGTATTAAGCATAACACCCTGCTAAAATGCAGTAGTGTTTTTTATTTCTATTATAGCTACACCTTGTTAAATTATCCCTCAAATATACAAAAAATAAAACAGATTGTTTTGCACGGATTTTAGGTGAAAATCCGCGCCAGTGGGTTTTTTAACCACCAGAAAGGATTCTGGTGGCAGCGGGGGGGAAACGGGATAAGCTCAGGTCTCGATACATCCCGCTTTGCGAGATACTCGACCTGACAGGGCTCCCACACTTTTACATTACTGCACAAAAAAAAGGGAAGTTTCCTTCCCTTCTTGATTTCTGTTTGACCCCTCTTTATCTCCCCTATAGGGGAGAATTCCCCCTTTCAGGGGGGGTAGGGGGTCATATAGAGCTCACTCTGTTTTCCTCAGCGCCACATCCAATTTCTTAGATTCGCCCGGATACAATACAATTTCTTTTACAAGTGTATCGTAGTTTGCAAAGCTGAAAGTAATTATATACTTATCGGGCTCAAGGCTTTTAAATCGGTAGTAGCCTGTAATGGTTGTTAGTTTTTGTACTGGAATTTCAGTATCGGCAGCTGCTTTTGACCTAATAATTGTTACTGCTACATACTGCAATGCCTGTTTGGTTTCCTCGTCGCTTACGTTACCGTAAATATCCAAATGACGAGTAATAGGATCAATTATTTCGCGTATTTGCTCATACTCGTTATAAAATACACTGTCAGAGTTTATGTAGTTTACCATAGCATTATCTAAGTTGCCTACTACTAAAGTGCGCAGTTCTTTTATTGTTTCCTTAATTTTTAAGGTAGCAGTAGCTTTTTCGGCAATTGCCTCTCTTGGCCTTGTCATGCGGTGCAGAAAATCGTAGCTGTCTGCATCAAACTTATCCATATCTTCTTGTGTAAGACCGTAAGCTTCTAATTCTTTAAAGTTTTTTACAGCAATCTTTTTTACATTTTCGGTATAAACAAGCAAAACAGTGTCTCCCATACTGGCAATCTTTGATACAGGCAGTTTTACTGCATTATACATTAGTGCATTACTTGTATTGTAGGCGTAGGTGCGAATTGCACCACTCACCAGAAATATAATTTCGGCAAGTTGTTTTTTACTTTTTTGCTTATCTTTTGCCAAACCTGATGTATCTTTCTTTTGTATTTCACGAAAATGTGCTATCAGGTTTACTTTTTCGTTAATAAGCTTTAAAGCGTTTTGAATTATTGCATTGTCTTTAATTTTTTCTGCATACTTTGTAAAGAAACTGATCAAAGCAAAGATCATTTTCATGTATACTCTGTTTTGTGCTTTCATAATAAATAATTTTTAGTTAATATTAATTTAATATATGTTCAATAAAATGAACATTCGATTAATATAACGCCGATATATTAAATTATATTGTATTGATGGTATATATTTATTTAGAATTTAACACTTGTTAACATTTATCTCACATTTTGTACTAAATGCACAATAAACAAGACTTATTTGCGTTTTATATTATTTGCCCCTTTCTTTATTTAAGAAGTTTTTGCCTGTAAAGGCTTATTAGAAAAGTTTCATTTGTGGTTTAGTAGTTTGGAAACTACTTTTATTTAAGACTTAGTTTGGGAACTAAGTAGAGCAGGGGTTATTTGTCACGGATTACAAATCCGCGCCAGCGGGATTAAGGTTCTTTAACTTTTTAATTCTTTCTTCTTTTTTCATTTTAAATATATTTCATTCTTAATATAACTTGCATTTAACCAAAAACAGTGTTTTGTATATTCACTTGCTTTTGTAAATTGATCTTTCAATGGTAAAGGGTAACAATCTTTTTTGGTTTGTGCATGAGGTCTTACATGACTCACTTTATTCTGTGTTTTTTTCGGGAAATAAGTTTTTCTTCGCCCTTGTTTATCTACCTCTTTAACTATTTTACCTTCTTTAATTGTTTTAACAGTATACTTCCAAACCTTTTTTGCTTCTTGTATATCTTTATAAGGCATGTTCCAAAACTTTACTTTTTTCAATATTAATTCTTCACCTGAATATTGGTAGAAAACAAAAAAGAATTTCCTCTATAATCCCTAACGCAAAAAACCCGATAAGAAATCATACTTTTTATGATACATATTGTCGGTTGATCAAAACATACAATGTGTATAATTTTGCACAATGGTAAATAAACATTTAATAGCAGAATTTGGATTAAGAATTAGAGGGTTAAGAGAAGCCAAAAAGATTAGTCAAGAAAAATTATCTTTTTCTACTGGATTTCATAGAACATATATTGGAATGATTGAAAGAGGTGAGCGAAATATTTCCTTAACAAATATGGCTGTTTTTGCAAAAGTATTTGAAATAAATCTTTCTGAATTGTTTGATTTTAAATCAATTAATTCTTTTAACAAATACGAAACTAAAACTCAAAAATAATGTCAAGAAATCATTCATTCACTTTGACATTATCAAATAATGTTACTGAAAAAGAAGGCGTTCTTTTTCTTTTAGATAATCATACGGGTTTTTTTAAAATTGATTTAGACACAAAAAAAGAATTACTCGATTTGTTAAAAATTGATAGAAGGTATTTGCAATCTTTTGATTTAATTTATATTCCCGAAATGGTTGGTAAAACAATTAATTCTGATTTTTTAAAGACATATTTAGAAGATATAATTTTTGTTGAATTAAAAACTACTAAAAAATATTTACCTGAAAATCCAAAAGGTTTCTTTTTTGGTGCAACCGAAAATGAATTTAATTTCGGAAAAATACTCAAAGATAAATTTCTATTTTGTTTTGTAACTTTGAATGAAAAAGCACCTTCATTTGTTTTATTAAGTATTAAAGAACTTGAAAATAAAATAAGAAATAAACGTATTCAGTATCAGATAAATTTATAAATCTTATTTACTTTGCCAAATATGAAATAAGATATTTTCGTAATCTTTTTTAGTACAAGTATTATTTTGATATTTTTCTATAAGTGAGTAAATAAATTCGTATGCTTCATTTTCTTCTTCAATTAATTCTTCCATATGGTCTGGGTAATTATTATTAAAAGTTTCAGCCCAACTTTCTAATTCGTATGCAATCCAACTTTTATATTCGTGTGTCATTTTATGTTGCGTTAGGGATTGAAGCATGTTGCATTTTAGTAGATGGTTCCCATTGATTGCTCCAAACAACTTCAAATTGCTTTTTGTTTTTTTCTAAACCTAAACGAAAGCCACCAACTCCCGCAAATAACTCAACTGCTTTTATTTTCACCATTCTTTATTAAGTCTGTAATTCTCAACAAACAATCATTGAGATTTTTTTTAATTTCACACTACCAAATTACTAAAACTTTCCATTTAATATCAATCAATCTTAAATTTTTTTATACAATCAATTTCAACAAGGGTTCAAGTTATTATTGAATTTAATTGTTTGCATTGTTTAAAATGCTTACGCGCTTCACTCGCAATGACGTTAGAATGAAGTTTGCCATTCTGTCACAAAACACTTAGAGCCTAATATACAGCAAATTAAATAGTAATAGCCTAATTTATTGCCGTGTTAGCTACCTTTATTGCAATAAAACGGGACTTTATTGTCGTGTTAGCCACCTTTATTGCCATAAAACGGGACTTTATTGCCGTGTTAGCCACCTTTATTGCAATAAAACGGGTCTTTATTGCCGTGTTAGCCACCTTTAGCACGACACTACGGCAGTTTAGCAGGGTGTAAGGCTCCTTTATCGGCTTAATAGACTCCTTCACTTGCCCATTTGCTTCCATTACTTTTCCGTTTGCTTACGTTATTTGTCCGTTTGCTTACATCATTTTCCCTTTTGGGTCCATCATTGGATTGTTTGCTTCCTTTATTTGTCCATTGGGCTCCTTCATTGGCTTATAATGGTTCATCATTGGCTTGTTAGAGTCTAGCCTTGTCGTCAAACCTTCAAGGTTTTCAAAACCTTGAAGGTTTTTGTATGAACAAATAGGGCTAATATTTAATTGTTACTATACCCTGAATTGGTTCTGTATCGTTATTAAGAGTAATAATAAAAACATAGGAGCTAAGTGGTAGTTTTTTGCCTTTAAATGTACCATCCCATGGCTGGTTATATCCTTCCGATTCAAATACAATATCGCCCCACCTGCTATAAACTTCAATTATTACCTCAGGATAAAGCTCTATGCCTTTTATTTCCCAATAATCGTTTGCACCATCGCCATTTGGAGTAAATAATGTAGGTATTTCAAGACATGATATCTGTGTTTCGGTAAGTTCAAATGTTTCAACAAAGTAACAATCGTTATAATCTGTTACCGTTACTATATATTCTCCTGCATAAAGCTCGGTAATAAGTGAATCGCTTTGCTGATTTGTCCATATATATGTATAAGGCTGTGTTCCTCCATAAACTGCTATTGATATTTCCCCGTCGTAATTACCAATACAGCTTACAGGGCTTATTTCTTCGGTGTAAATCATTTCTAAGGGTTCTGTTATTGTTGTCTGCCCTGTTTTGCTACAGCCGTTTGCATCGGTAATTGTAACAAGATATAATCCACTTGTAAGACTTACGCTTGTTGATGCTGTTTGCCCATCACTCCAAATGTATGTGTAGGGAGGAGCTCCTCCTGCTGCCAGTGCCTGTGCAGTAGCATTGTTGCCTCCATAACAATAAACGTTTTGTGTTGAAAAAATAAGCAATATAATTGGCGGCTGGGTAACATCAATTTTAGGAAGTGTTATAATACATCCGTTAATATCGGTAATTGTAACACTATAAGTCCCTTCCGGTAGATTATTTAAATAAGAACTTGATGAAGAATCGTTCCACAAATAATTATAAGGCGGGTTTCCTCCCGATATTATTAATTCTATCATACCATCGCTCAATCCATTACACGATACATTAGTAACAACTACTGAATCGGCTAATGGCAATGGCTCAGTTATTAAAATAGTATCAAAAGCAGTACAGCCAATAGCATCGGTAACTGTTACACTATAATTACCTGTATTAAGATTTGTAATAACACTGCTTGTATCTAAATTATTCCAGATATACACAAAGGGCGGTATTCCGCTAATAATATTTATACTTGCTGTGCCGTTTGGTGCTCCGTTGCAATCAATATTTGTTCCCACCAATGTAAACTGTGGGGCAGGATTTATACTTATTGTTACACTTGCAGTATCGTAACATCCAAAATCGTTAAATACTGTAACTGTATATACTGTAGTAGAATTGACTGTTGCCACAGGATTTGCAATTAAGGGATTGTCTAATCCGTTAACCGGACTCCAGGAATAAGATGTTCCACCACTTGCAGTTAGTTGTAAGGAAACTCCCTCACAAATTGTATCTGTTCCTGTAGCTTGCGCAACAGGTAAAGGATGAACATATATGCTTAATGTATCCTTATTAAAACAGCCTGAGTTTGTATCGGTAACTGTTACATAATAATCAGTATCAACAAGAGGAGTAAGTATAATAAAATTGAGAGTATCGCCGGTATTCCACAAATATGTATCTCCTCCCGATACATTGATAGTAGTAGCTTCTCCTATACATAAGGAGGTATCGCCTGCAAATGCAATGTTTGGCAATGCATTTACTGTTACCAATTGCGACTCAATTGTAAAACATCCCGAAGTTCCGTCTGTAACTGTAACATAATAAGTAGTATTGCCTGTAGGCGATATTATTGTTGCAGCAGTAGTATCGCTGTTATCCCACAAGTATATATCACCTCCGCTTGCTGTTAGCGTTGTTGATTCTCCATCACAAATAGTGCTTATTCCGCTAATACTTACTATTGGAGCAGAACTTACACTTACTAGTTGTGAGCCAATTGCAGTACAGCCTGTAGCTGTGTTTGTTACTGTTACATAATAAGTACTGTCTGTAGCAGGATTTACAGTAGTTGAGTCGGTAATATCGCCTGTACTCCATAAATAAGTATCACCACCACTTGCCGTGATAGTTGTAGAAGCTCCATCGCATATTGCAGCCAATCCACTTATGGTGATAGTTGGCAAAGGATTAACACTAACTAATTGTGAAGCAGTTGCTGTGCATCCAGTTGCAGTGCTTGTTACTGTTACATTATATGTTGTGTTTAATAATGGATTAACAGTAGTTGTATCTGTATTATCGCCTGTATCCCAGGCATAAGTATCGCCACCACTTGCTGTAAGCAATGTTGATTCTCCCTCACATATTGTTATTGTACCGCTAATACTAACACTTGGCAAGGCATTAACTGTTACAAGTTGTGAGCCGCTTGCAGTACATCCTGTTGCAGTATTTGTTACTGTTACATTATATGTTGTATTTACCGTTGGACTTACTGTTGTTGCCGCTGTATTATCGCCGGTATCCCAGGCATAAGTATCTCCACCACTTGCAGTAAGAGTAGTTGAAGCTCCTTCACATATTGTTATTGTTCCGCTTATGCTAACACTTGGTAAAGCATTAACTGTTACAAGTTGTGAGCCAGTTTCTGTACATCCGGTTGCAGTATTTGTAACGGTTACGTTATATGTTGTATTTGTTGTTGGGCTTACTGTTGTTGCCGCTGTATTATCGCCTGTATCCCAGGCATAAGTATCACCACCACTGGCAGTAAGACTTGTTGATTGTCCATCACATATTGTTGTTGTTCCCGATATTGATACAATTGGTGCAGGATTAACACTTACAAGCTGTGAAGCAGTTGCAGTACATCCGGTTGCAGTATTTGTTACTGTTACATTGTATGTAGTATTTGATGCCGGGCTTACTATTGTTGCTGCTGTATTATCGCCTGTATCCCATGCATAGGTATCACCACCACTTGCAGTAAGAGTTGTTGAGCTTCCCTCACATATTGTTGTTGTTCCGCTTATACTTGCGCTTGGCAAGGCATTAACTGTTACAAGTTGTGAGCCGCTTGCAGTGCATCCTGTTGCAGTGATTGTTACTGTTACATTGTATGTTGTATTTGTTGTAGGGCTTACTGTTGTTGCTGCTGTATTATCTCCGGTATCCCACGAATATGTGTTTCCACCACTGGCGGTAAGAGTTGTTGATTGACCAATACATATTGTTGTTGTTCCCGATATTGATACACTTGGTACAGGATTAACTGTTACAAGTTGTGAGGCGGTTTCAGTACATCCTGTTGCAGTATTTGTTACTGTTACATTGTATGTTGTATTTGTTGTAGGGCTTACTGTTGTTGCCGCGGTATTATCTCCGGTATCCCAGGCATAAGTATCTCCACCACTTGCTGTAAGACTTGTTGACTGACCATTGCATATTGTTGTTGTTCCAGATATTGATACATTTGGAGCAGGGTTAACAGTAACTGTTACCTGTGTTGGATAACTGGGGCATATACCTCCTGTTAAACCGGTAACTGTATATATAGTTGTTGATGTTGGGCTAACATTTATTGTAGCTGTTGTTGCACCAGTATTCCATGAATAAGTGTCAGCACCACTTGCTGTTAAGTTCACTGACTGACCTTCGCAAATTGTTGGATTAACAGGAGCAATTGTAACTATGGGTGTATCGCAAGGAACATCTATACATAAGGTTGTTACTGCAGGAGTAATGGTAGGAGAATCGGCCGGAATATTATTATCGCTCCCGCCACTAAAATCTGTATGAGCAGCAGCAATTGGAGGAGGAGCAAAATTTCTTTTATTGGCAGAAAAAGGAGTTTCGTTGCAGTTACTATTTCCAAATTCATCTGTTTTGATAAGATAATATTCATATCCTGTTCCCGTACCAATTGTACCAATAACATAACCATTATCGCTTGTTTGTTGGCCATCGGTAAAAATGAAACTCATTCCCGTACCATAATGCATGGCAAAATCTATTGCTCCGCTACTTGCAGATTTCATTAAAAAGCTATTAAACGAAAGCGGGAACAAATTGGATATTGTAAAACCAATAATTGCATAGCCTCCATCAAGTGTTTTTTTAACGCATTGTGGTTCATCAGCAAAACCAATATCATAAGCACTCGACCATGTTATGTTGCCTGTGCCGTCAATATCAAAAACATATGAGTCTGATGCATCAAATCCTATTATAGATTCGGTTGTTGAGCCAGATACAATAATACTTCCATCATTAATTAATTCTATGGCAGTTGCCGATTCATGTTCAAAATCATTTCCATAAGTATTTAGCCAAAGAACATTCCCTGCACCATCTGTTTTTAAAATAACTATATCTGATGTTGTATCCACTCCTGCAAAAACCTGTTCTGTTTTACCAACAACTATATATCCATCAGAAGCCTCTTCAACAGCATATGCTGCATCATCATCGTCAGGACTTACTTGTATTGCTCTGTCCCATGTCATATTTCCATTAAGATCAGTTTTTACCATATATATATTTGTAGAGTCTTTTGCACCAAAACTTGTAGATGTTCCAACTGCCAGATATCCTCCGTCTTGGGTTTGCATAACATAATTTCCATTTTCACTATTTCCTCCACCATATCCTTTTGACCATGTAACATCTCCTGTGGAATTTGTTTTTATTAGAAATAGATCATCGCAAGATGTTCCAGAGCACTCACCTGTTAATATATAACCGCCATCAGACGTAAGTTTCACATCATTTAAAAAATATGTGCTGAAATTAAAGAAGTTATTATCACCATATTGTCTTGCCCATTGAACTACTCCGGCAGAATCAACTTTAATCATCGAAGAATAAACTGGCGGAATTCCTATACTTGTTCCTGTAATAACATAACCTCCATCAGTAGCTTGCTGTACATTGGAAAATAAGTCCATAATGCCTCCCAGATTATAAGTCTTTTGAAATGTTATTTGTGAAAATATTACAGAATTAGTAATTGATAATAAAATTATCAAATAGATAGCTTTTTTCATAATGTGGTTAATTTGGTTTTGCAACGCTAAAATTATGAATAATAATAATATAAAAAAATATTATTGATAAGATTACTGTTTTTCAAATAAAGAATAAAGAACAGGAACAACAATTAGTGTTAGTGCTGTTGAAACAAATAAACCGCCAATAATTGTCCAGCCAAGCGGAGCCCATAGTGTTCCTCCGCTAAGAGTTAGGGGTAATAGTCCGCCAATGGTTGTAACCGAGGTTAATATAATTGGTAAAAACCGTACTTTGCCTGCTTCAATAATTGCTTCGTTCTTTGGTTTACCTGCCCGTTTTAATTTATTGGTATAATCAACAAGTATTATTGAATCGTTTACTACAATACCAAACAAACTTATAAGACCAATAAAGGCAGTAAATGAAAATGTAAAGCCCGACAAATATAATGCGGCAACAGAGCCTATTAATGCAAAAGGTATTGCCGAAAAAATAATAAGCGGCTGTGTAAACGACCTGAACTGTAATACAAGCAGGGCAAAAATACCTATCAAAGCAAACAAACTGGCTTTATACATTCCGCCAAAAGTCTCTTGTCTGCTTTCAAATTCTCCTGTGTATTTATAATTATATCCATCGGGAAAAGGGTATTCTTTTAATTGTTCATCAATGAGTTTAATTATATCGTCCAAAACAAAATCTTTTTCTATATCAGCTGTAATTGTTGAACTTCTGTTAAGATTATAGTGAGTAATATAACCTGGCGATGGTTTTAATTCAACATTGGCAAGTTGTTTTAAGGGAACTAACTTGCCGCTTAGCGATGCTACGTATATTTTATCGAAATCGCTAATTTTAAACTTATTGTTGAGCGGTAAACGTAATACAATATCAAATTCCTCGCCTTCTTTGTTTCTATATTTAGAAACCGATGTTCCGTTAATACATGTTCTAATGGTTTTATCAATTTCATGTATAGGAACACCATACATTCCCGCTTTATCTTTATTTATATTAAAAAACAGGTCAAGCTTTTTACTTGTGAGTCGGTTGTCGATGTTTAATGTGCCTTTTGTATCTGTTACAATTTGTTCAATATCATCGCTTATCGCCCTGAGCTTTTCAATATCATCGCCGGTTAGTTTAATAGCCAATGGAGCTTCAACGGGTGGTGCCTGTTCAAATTCTTTGATTATAATTTTTACATTTACAAAGCCATCGAATTTTTTTCTTAGCTTAGCAATTGTAGCATTAAATTCATGATAATTATAATCGTTAAGCTCAACCATTATAGAGCCCAAATTACTTGCATAGCTATGTGGGAAAACACTATAATAGATACGCGGATTTCCATGTCCTATATTGGTTGTAATATTTTTAACTTCGGGGATATTGTCTAAAGTTTGTTCAACAAGTTTTACAATTTTTGTTGTTTTATTGATATTTGTTCCCTCGGGAGCAAAAACACGAACCAGAAAAATTGGTTTCTCAGCTTTTGGGAAAAAACTAATTCCAACCTTTTGAAAAAGCAAGCCTGCACCCCCAAGCAACACTATCGCAGTTATAATAACCAAGGCTTTATTTTTTAAAGAAAAGTTTAATATTTTTTGATAAGGTCCTTCAATAAACTTTGTAATTAGTTTTGGCTTTTTCTTCTTTTTAATTTTAACGGTTTTATCTTTTAAAATATATTTTGATAGAAAAGGAGTAAGGGTTAAAGCTATAAAAAGAGAAGCTGTAAGGGTAAAAAATACTGTTACAGGCATGCTTTGTATAAATCGTCCTGCTTTGTCGGGCATTGTTATAATTGGGATAAATGCTAAAAGAGTTGTTCCTGTAGCAGTAATTAATGGCCATCCTAATTGTGCTGTTCCTTTTATGGCTGCTTCCTTTTTGGAATATCCCATCTCTAAAAAGCGGTCAATATTTTCAACTATGGCAATTGAATTGTCAACCATTATTCCAAGGGCAATTATTAATCCGGCAATAGTCATTTGTTGAAAACCAAAACCAACCAGATCAACTAATGCTAATCCAAGAAAAATTGAGAACGGAATTGCTATAATTACCATAATTGTTTGCCTGTAACCTAATGCTAAAAAGATAACCAGACCTACAAGAAAAATTCCCTGAAAAAGATTCTTTAAAAAATTATTAACCCTGTGTTTAACACTTGCCGATTGGTCGAAAACATATTGCAGCGATATGTCTTTACTTAGGGTTTTGTCAAACTCGGCAACAACTTCTTTAATATTCTCAACAACATCAAAAATATTAAAATCCATTTTTTGTTGAACAGTTATAAAAACAGAACGTTGTTTGTTAAAGCGGGCGTAATAATTCTGGTCTTCGTAGTCAAATTTTATATCAGCAATGTTTCTTAAGTATATAATCCTTCCCATATACGAACTGACTACCGTGTTTTTAATTTCTTCAATATCCTGATATAAACCGCTTGTTTTTATATTAAAATGCTTGTCTGATATTTTTAAAGAACCTCCTGGAATATTGGCATTATTACTCTTTATGGCGTTTGAAACATTATCAATTGATATATTCATTTGTGCCATTTTTTCAATATCAAGTGAAATTCTGAGTTCTTTATCTGGACACGCAAGGATTTCAACTTTTCTAACACCTTTTGTTTTTTCAATTTTTTGTTTTAAGATCTTTGCCTTCTTGTTTATTTCGGAATATTCTGCTGTTTCGGAAACCAATGCTAAGTGCATAATTACAACATCTGCACTCGACCACTTGCTAATATCTAATTTGTAAATATCCTTTGGCAAATCGGCTCTTATATTGTTTACCTGCCTAACTACTTCATCAAATTTTTCTTTAGGGTCAGTTTCAAACGAAAATTCTATTGCTGTTGAAACAATCCCGTTTTTAATTCCTGTTTCAATTTTCTTAATATCTTCAATTTCGTTTAATGCTTCTTCAATGGGGTCGGCAATTAATTGCTCCAGGTCAACAGGATTAGCTCCGGGATAAATAACGGTAACACTCGCTCCGGGTATATCAATGGGCGGGTCTTCCATTCGTGGCATAGTAAAGAATGAAATAACACCCGCTATTAACAATGTTAGAAAAACAACAATTGTAAAATGATGATTTTCTATGGCTATTTTTGGCAACTTCATTTAGTTAATTAAGAATTAATAATGAATAATTAATAATGTATGGTTATGAATAGAGAATGGTTTCATAATTTAATTGTTTTTTGAGCTTAATAAGATTGATGATAAATTTTTTTGTAGTTCCTCGCATTCTGTAATTAATTCATTTGCTTTTTTTTCTTCAATAAAACTACTGTCTTTTAATAATCTTAGCCAATAATGTGTTTCTCTGGCTTCTTTATATGCTATTGAAAATTTTGCAATGAAATCTTTTTTTGATTGTGCTCCACTAGCTTCTTCAGAATTTGCACCAATTGAAGTTCCACTTCTCAAAATTTGTTTAGACAATTCAAATTCTTTCTGATGCTTTCTCATATATTGATACAATTCAATAATTTTCAGAGCAAAACTGTAACTTTTATCTAAAATGACACTTTTTTTCATTCTTAAATTCTTAATTTTTAATTCTTCACTCTTAATTCTTAATTATTTCAATCCTGCTGTTCTTCTTAATATAACTTACCCCTTCGCTTATAATTTCTGCATTTATATCAAGTTCTGGCAAAATGTAAACGTATTCATCTTTTATTTGAGAAATTACAACTTTTACCCTAACAGGTTTTTTTTCTTTAATGATATACACATATCCTGTTGAGCCGTCAGCATCAACTAAAGACTCGTAAGGTATAAGCATTAGTTTTTCACTTGTTGATGAATAAATATCAAGCTTTGCTGTAAAACCCGACGATAAAGATAAATCCGTTTTATCTAAGTATAATTCTACTTCATAGGTTCCTGTATATGGATCGGCAGCTCCACTAATTTCAATTATTTGTGCTTTAAAATCTTTTAATGGATAAGCATCAAACTTTATTGTTGCTGTATCGCCAATCTGTATGTTTACAATATCTTTATCTGTAATATTTGCTTTAACCACCCAATTGTTTTGATCTGAGCCAAGTAAAAATACAGGATAACCTGCACCGATCACCTCATTTTCCTGTGATAAACAATTTAATATCTTGCCGGTTACAGGCGCAGTAATTGTAGAATATCTTAAATTAAAGTTTGCTATTTGCAATTTGCTTTCGGCTATTTCCAATTGTGTTTTAGCATTTTGAAACTGCTCAAGAGTAACAACACTGTCTTTGTAAAGATTTTCGGCTCTTTTAAAATCACGTCCTGCTTTTTCTAATCCAAGTTTTGCCTGATTTGCATAAGCTTGTATTTCCGATAAATTAAGTTGCGCAAGTACTTGTCCTTTTTGTACCGATTGTCCTGTATTAACAAGGATTTTATTAATTATACCTCCGGTTTTAAAACTCAGTTTCATTTCCGATTTTGATGATAATTTACCGCTTGTATGTATGACCTTGCTGATATTCTGAATTTCAACTTTACTTGTTTTTACTTTTATTGGTTTTGTATTATTGGTATTCTTTACATCCTCAGTACATGAAGAGATAAAGAGTGAAAGAATAAAAAATATTAATAGAGTTTTTGTTTTCATATGTTTATGGTTTAATTAATCCGTTATTGTAATTCGCCAATTTTTAATCGTCATTGCGAACGAGGAACGAGTGCGGCAATCTTTTTATTATAAACAGATTGCTTCGCTTTGCTCGCAATGACGTTGGGTTATTTGTATTTTTTTCATATTTGTTCATTATTCTTCATTTAGTGGATACATCGCCGTTATTCTTTCAAACTCGGCATATTTTATTTTTAGGTCATATTTTCTAATTATTACATTTTGTTGAGCATTGGTCATTGTTGTTCTGCCATCAATATATTCGAGCAAGGAAATTTGTCCTTCTTTATATTTTTTTTCAATTATGTTATATGCTTTTACAGCTGTTAATTTTTGATTTTTTGCCGATACCAGTGTTTTTTGACTTGCCTCAATATCGTAGTATGAGTTAATTACCTGCAGTTGAATTTGATTTTTTAACTCCTCGTTTTTTGATTGTAAAATGTAGTTGTCTATTTTAGCCTGTTGTATTTTATATCTGTTCTGAAATCCCTTAAACAGCTCCCATCTTAAAACTATGGATGCTAAAACAAAATCGTCGTCATCGGTAAAGCTGTATTCTTCTCCCTGAAAACCATAATCAACAGCACCGGTAAGTGTTGGCAAGCCATTAAATTTGTTTAGTTTGATATTCTTTTCGTTAATGTTTGAATATATTTCAAGTTTTGAAAACTCTTCTCTGTTTGTTAGTGCATTGGTTTTAGCTTGTTCCAGTTCGTTTTCAACTTCAACAATGTTATCATCAACAAAGTTAATATCTGAATTTAATGGTTTGTTTAGTAGAAAATTAAAATATGCCTTCGACGATTTATTGTTTTTAACAATTTCCGCCTTTTGTTGCTCCAGTTTGCTCAATTCAGACTTTGACCTGTAAACAGCATCAATGGTTACCTTGTCGTTTTCAAAAAGTTTTTCATTAACCCTAATATTTTCGTTTGCAAGTGCTGTTGTTTTATCAATTAAGTTAAGAAAATGTTCTGTTTTAATATAGTTGTAGTAAGCTTTTTTAATTTCGGCAACAAGTTCTCTTTTATATGTTTGCACATCTGTTTTTTTTATGTCAACCAAGTCTTTTTTAATTTTATAGTTGAAAAATACCTGCGGATTAAATATTGGTTGTATAAGCTGCAATTTCGTTTCTTGTTCATGTGGTCTTAAAAATTCTATTTCCTCATTTTCAAGTTCTGTGGCAGGAAATACTTCATCAGTGAGCCCTAAGGCATACATTTGAGTTGTCATCTGATTTAGTGTAGAATAAACGGGATTAAGCATATCTCCTACAGGAAATTCAATTACTCTTCCTCCGTTTGCGATTGAATATCTTGCATTCAAGCTTATGTCGGGCAAAAATAATCCGCGGGCTTCTTTAAGTGCCAAAAGACTTTTATCGTAAGAAAATAGTTTTTGCTTTAAGGACTGATTATTTTCCAATCCTTCTTTTATATATGTATCAAGAATGTTTTCCTGAGCCAACAGACTTGAACAAAAACATAAGATTGTTAAAAAAGTAATTATAATATTTCTAATCTTTATCATTTAATTGTTGACTCCGTCAAGTAAAATTTTAAAATTATTCATTATCATATCCTCAATATTGATGTCAAACATATTCAACATTTCTTGTCTTAACACAATAAATTCCATTGCTCCTGATGTTTGTGACCAAAGCAATATCGCAAGTTCGTTTGTAGGGATGTCACTTCTAATGGTTCCGTCTTCTTTACCTTTTTCAAGTATATTTATAAAAAACATTAATGGCGATTCGGGTTGAAAAATAATTTGTTTTTGCTCATCACTAATTTTATCAATTTTTGATGAATGAAACTGCATTATTGCTTTGAAATAATTATTATGTTTTTGCGAAAATTGCACATAAGCTTTACCAATTTCTAATAAATTTTCATTAGCAGGCTTATTTTGACTAATACTTTTATTAAAGATTTCTGATAAAATTTTTATCCCACGAACAATAATAGAAAAATGCAGTTCTTCTTTGTTTCTAAAATATAAATACAATGTACCCTTACTTAATTCTGCTTCGTTTGCAACATCATCCATTGTTGCTGTATCAAAGCCTTTTTCGAAGAATATATTCTCTGCAGCATCAATAATATCGTTTTTTCTGCGTTCTTTTTCTCGTTCTTTTCTTTCTGAAATACCCATAGTTTTAAACATTATCACATTAAATGACTATTAGTCATATTTTGTACAAAGATATAATATGATTTCATAAAACCAAAAAAAATATATTAAACAAAAGCGGACAAAACAACAACAACTACCAATTTGTTATTATCATTCAGAGATTTGGAGCACCCTTGTTTATTTAGAATGATTTCAAATAGGCTGCTTTATGTTAATCAACATAGTGGGTACACCTTTCAAATACTAAATTCGTGAGATTTAAAATCAACATAAAATTAATAATTATAAAATTTCTTAACTTATGAGTAGTTTTTTGAATTCGTCTATCGGTAAGAAATTAATTATGAGTCTGTCAGGCTTGTTTTTAATTATGTTTTTACTGGTGCACCTTACAATTAATTTAACCCTATTTTTTGGTGCTGAAGTATATAATGCAGCTTGTTATTTTATGGGAAACAATATAGTAATGAGAATAATAGAACCGATATTGGCAATAGGATTTATTATTCATATTTTATATTCTGTTATTCTTTATTTCCAAAACCTTAAAGCTAGACCAATAAAATATAAATTGGTAAATCAAAAAGAATCAAGTTCTTGGTCATCAAGAAATATGTTATTTTTAGGATTAGCTGTTCTATCATTTCTCGGAGTACATCTTGTTAACTATTTTTATAAAATAAAATTTACAGATCTTATTGAAAGTGGTGAGATGACTGAATATAGCCTTGTTACCGGATTGTTTACAATAGAATATTGGTATTTTGTTGCAATATATGTAGTAGGGGTTATAGCCCTGGGTTTACATCTAAACCACGCATTTCAATCAGCGCTTCAAACTATTGGATTAAATAATGAATATTGGGAAAAACGATGGAAGGTTCTAGGTTCGTTATATGCTCTACTTATTGCAGTAGGCTTTTCAATAATTCCACTTTACTTTTTAATAACAGAATTTATATAAAGATATGGCTATAAACTCAAAAATACCGGAAGGACCAGTAACTGAAAAATGGTCAAATTACAATGCAAAATGTAAACTAGTTAATCCTTCAAATAAAAGGAAACTTGATATTATTGTTGTAGGAACTGGATTGGCTGGAGCATCTGCAGCTGCATCACTAGCAGAAATGGGATATAATGTTAAAATTTATTGTTATCAAGATAGTCCAAGAAGAGCTCATAGTATTGCTGCTCAAGGAGGAATTAATGCTGCTAAAAACTATCCAAATGATGGCGATAGTGTTTTTCGTTTGTTTTACGATACAATAAAAGGTGGAGACTATAGATCAAGAGAAGCTAATGTTCATCGTTTAGCTGAAGTTAGTAATAATATCATTGACCAATGTGTTGCCCAAGGTGTTCCATTTGCAAGAGATTATGGAGGATTACTTGATAACCGTTCATTTGGTGGAGCACAGGTGTCAAGAACATTCTATGCAAGAGGACAAACAGGACAACAATTATTGTTAGGTGCTTATAGTGCATTAAGCAGACAAATAAAAAAGGGTAATGTAGAATTATTCAATCGTCGTGATATGCTTGATGTTGTAATTGTTGATGGCAAAGCAAGAGGAATTATTGTAAGAAACCTTAAAACAGGTGAAATTGAAAAACATGCTGCTCATGCAGTTGTTCTTGGAACAGGTGGATACGGAAACGTATTTTATCTTTCAACCAATGCAATGAATTCTAATGTAAGTCCTGTATGGCAAGTATATAAAAAAGGAGCTTATATTGCAAATCCTTGTTTTACTCAAATTCATCCAACTTGTATTCCAGTTCATGGTGATTATCAATCTAAACTTACACTTATGAGTGAAAGTTTAAGAAATGATGGTAGAATATGGGTTCCAAAGAATAAAGAAGACGTTGAGAAAATCAGAAATAAAACAATTAGACCAAGAGATATTAAAGAAGAGGATAGAGATTATTACTTAGAAAGAAGATATCCTGCTTTTGGAAATCTTGTTCCTCGCGATGTTGCTTCAAGGGCAGCCAAAGAACGATGTGATGCAGGATTTGGTGTTAATAAAGAAGGATTTGCTGTATTTCTTGATTTTAAAGATGCTATTGCGAGAATGGGAAAGGATGCTGTTGAAGCTAAATATGGTAACTTGTTCCAGATGTATGAAAAAATTGTTGATGATAATCCATATGAAACTCCTATGATGATTTATCCAGCAGCTCATTATACAATGGGAGGCACTTGGGTAGATTATAATTTAATGACAACAATTGAAGGATTATATTGTCTTGGTGAAGCAAACTTCTCCGATCATGGTGCAAATAGATTAGGAGCATCAGCATTAATGCAAGGATTAGCCGATGGTTATTTTGTGTTACCATATACAATTTCCGACTTTCTTTCTGGAGAAATTCATACTCCACGTTTTTCAACTGATACTCCTGAATTTGTTCAGGCAGAAAAAGATGTTAAAGACAATATAACAAAATTATTATCTATAAAAGGAAATCGCTCAGTTGATTCATTCCATAAAGAACTCGGTCATATTATGTGGGATCATTGCGGTATGTCTCGTAATGAAGCTAGACTTAAAGAGGGAATTGAAAAAGCTAAAAAACTTCAAGAAGAGTTCTGGAAAGATGTTAAGATAACAGCAACACACGAAGAATATAATCCTGAATTAGAAAAAGCAGGAAGAGTTGCTGACCTTATTGAGCTTGGCGAACTTATGATGCGTGATGCTTTAAACAGAGTAGAATCTTGTGGGGGGCATTTTAGAGAAGAATCGCAAACAGAAGAAGGCGAAGCAAAACGTAACGATCAAGATTTTGCTTATGTAGCAGCCTGGGAATATAAAGGGAAAGGCGCTGAACCTCAACTCCATAAAGAAGAGCTCGAGTTTGAGACAGTTGAATTGGTTACGAGAAATTATAAATAATTCATTAAACAATATAAACATATAATAAAATGAATTTAACATTAAAAATATGGCGTCAGAAAGATGCTAATTCAAAAGGAAAATTTGAAACATATAAAATAGAAGATATATCCCCCGATTGTTCTTTTCTGGAAATGATAGATATACTTAATGAAAAGTTAATCTCAGAACAAAAGGACCCGGTTGCTTATGAAAAAGGCGATTGTGGGCTTTCATTTGACCATGATTGTCGTGAAGGCATTTGTGGTATGTGTGGAATTATGATAAACGGGAGAGCTCATGGACCAGACACAGGTATTACTACATGTCAACTGCACATGAGAAAATTTAAAGATGGTGACACAATTGTTATGGAACCATGGAGAGCCAAAGCTTTCCCAATTGTTAAAGACCTTATTGTAGATCGCAGTGCATTTGATAAAATAATACAAGCAGGAGGTTATACATCAGTAAATACAGGTGGAGTACCTGATGCAAATGCAATTCCTATACCTAAAAAAGATTCTGACGAAGCTATGGATGCAGCATCTTGTATTGGTTGTGGTGCTTGTGTTGCAACATGTAAGAATGGTTCAGCAATGTTATTTGTTGCTGCAAAAGTTTCTCAATTTGCTTTATTACCACAAGGAGATGTCGAGAAAAAGGAAAGAGCAATTAATATGGTAAAAGCAATGGATGAAGCAGGTTTTGGTGGTTGTACTAACACTGGTGCATGCTCAATTGAATGTCCTAAAGAAATTTCGCTTAATCATATTGCCCGATTAAATCGCCAATATTTACTTGCAAATATTAAAAAATAAATATTAATAATTCTTTTTTTTAATGCCGATTACGAAAGTTTTCGGCATTTTTTATTTTAGCTTGCATAATTGCCTTCCCTAAAAATCAGATTAGTAAAATTGTGATAATAAAATAATTATGTTAATTTTAATAAAAGTTCTATATAAAATTACACTAAAATTATGTCCCAATGTCAAAAGTATTGTTTGCAAAATTAAGTTTTTTAAAAAAGGTATTTACCATGTATTTATCTGTGAATAAAGATCCCGGATTTTTTGAATTTACTGTTTTAAATCAGACAATAGTTTTACACGATATAACTATTTCATTGCCAGGAAACGACGAATAAGTTTTTATTTATAATAAATCTTGTTGCCATAACCGATATATTTGAAAGCCGATTGTATTATGCTGTCGGTATTAAAATACACATATAAGCTTTTTTAGATATTTTTATTATCTTTAAAAAATTCTTTTAAGTTTATGAGTAAATTTTTAATATCTGTTTTAATATTATTTTTTATAATTTCTCATCCGTATTTTACTTATTCCCAGTCAGAAAAAAACACATTAGAACTAATTGACAGCCTGGAAGTTTTATTAAAAAAAGCAACCAACAAAGCAAAACTATACTATGAGCTTTCCGAACTTTATGCTTCAAATTTTCCTGAAAAAAGTTTAGAATATGGCAAAAAGGCATTAAAGACTGCTATTGAAAAAAATAACAAAAAACAACAAGCCAATGCGTATTGTTCAATCGGTTACTACTATTACGATGTGGCAAGTTATGATGAAGCCATGATACAATATCAAAAAGCATTAAAAATAGATTTAGAACTTAAAAACGATACAAGCATTGCTACTGATTATAATTTAATAGGAACTGTTTACGAAGCAAAAAGTGAATATGATAAAGCTTTGGAATATTATCACAAATCATTAAAAATTAATAAAAAAATAGATAACAAACCGGTATTAGCTCACAATTATAGTAATATAGCAATGATATATTATAATTGGGGAAAATATGAGGATGCAATTGAACACAATTTAATTGCAATAAAAATTGACAGCACTTTAAATAAACTTAATTCTCTTGCTATTGGTTATAACAATATCGGCTTATGCTATTTCTCTACTAACGAGCATGACAAGGCTATTGAATATTTTAAAGCAGCATTAGAAATTAGTAAAAAAATTGGAGATGAAAAACACATTGGTCCTTTTTTAAATAATATTGGACTTGTTTATTATAGGTGGAAAAAATATGAAAAAGCGGTTGAATATTTTCAAAAAGCCATTGATGTAAGTGAAAAATATGGAAATGTTAGAGATGCTGTTATCTTTTCTTTAAATATTGGGTCGGTATATAGCTATAAATGGAAAAATTACGAAAAAGCTTTTGATTACTTTGAAAAATGTGAGCAGGTATGTATTGAAAATAATTACACGAGAAATTTGTCAACAGTCTATTTATCATACTATAAAACATATCTGTTTCAAAAAAATTACAAAAAATCTCTTGAATACCATGAATTATATACAGCAACAAAAGATTCAATATTTAACCAAGACAGCCGAGAAACATTGGAGAAATTTAGAGCAAAATATGAAACAGAAAAAAAAGAACAACAAATTGTTTTACTGGAAAAAGATAAGGAATTAAAAGATGTTACTATAAAGAAAAGAAATACAGTTATTTATGCCATATCGTTTGGGTTTGTTTTAATACTTATACTTGGAATAATAATATTGCGTGCATATAAACAAAAACACAAAGCTTATGAATTAATTAATGAGCAAAAAAATCAGATTCTTGAAAAAAACGAAGAACTTAACCAGCAGAATGAAGAAATAGTAACCCAAAGAGATGAGATCTTAATACAAAAAAATCTTCTTGAAGAGAAAAACACGCAAATAACAAGCAGTATAAAATATGCGAAAAGAATACAAAATGCAATATTACCACCAGAAGAATGGGTAACCAAATCACTTTCTGAACATTTTATTTTATTTATTCCTAAAGATATTGTTAGTGGCGATTTTTACTGGGCTACCACCATTAAAAATAAAATTGTAATTGCTGCCGTAGATTGCACGGGACACGTTGTCCCCGGGGGTTTTATGAGTATGCTGGGAATTGCGTTTCTTAATGAAATTGTAAACAAGGACAATACTTTAAATGCTAATGAAATATTAAATAAACTTAGAACTTACACAATAAATTCTCTTCATCAAACGGGAAAAGAAGGAGAAGCACCCGATGGTATGGATATGTCCTTGTGTATTGTTAATAAAAAAGAAATGGCATTGCAATATTCAGGAGCCAACAACCCTCTTTGGATTATTAGAGACAATGAATTAATTGAAACAAAGGCAGACAAAATGCCAATAGGTATTTTCAGAGAATCAAAAGGTTCATTTACAAACCATAATATTGATCTTAAAGTTAATGACGTAATTTATTTGTTTTCTGATGGATACGTAGACCAGTTTGGCGGGGAAAAAGACAGAAAGCTTGGGAAAAGTAATTTCCAAAAATTATTGACAGATATTAACGATCAGGCTATGAAGAATCAAAAAAAATTCCTTAACAATTATTTTAAATCATGGCGTGGTTCCAACAAACAAATAGATGATGTTCTTGTTATTGGCGTTAGAATTTAAACAATCTTTTTTTTAACCCCCTCGCATTATGTTAATGGCAAAATATGTTTTGGCAAATAATTTAACAATATAGGCTATTACCTCAATTAAAATACGACCTTTGCGGCTTAATTGATAAAAATAATATATGAACTCTTTCGCAGATATTGACTTACATGATGAAATACTAGATGCAGTAAAGGAACTTGGCTTTGAAAAACCAACCCCTATTCAAGCTAAAACAATTCCCCATTTATTGTCTTCTAATCAAGACCTGATTGCTTTTGCCCAAACAGGAACCGGAAAAACAGCAGCTTTTGGGTTGCCCGCTATCCATTTGACAAATGTTGAAGATAAAAAAACACAAACCTTGGTGCTTTGCCCAACAAGGGAACTCTGCATACAAATTACCAATGACCTTATTAAATTTTCGAAATATATTAAGGGGCTTAATGTTGTAGCAGTTTACGGTGGAGCCAATATTGAAACACAAATTAAATCTTTGAATAAAGGAGCTCAAATTGTTGTAGGAACACCGGGTAGGACGAAAGATCTAATTAGACGTAAAAAATTAATGCCGGGAAAGGTGAAGCGTGTGATACTTGATGAAGCCGACGAAATGCTCACCATGGGCTTTAAGGATGAACTTGACGCAATTTTGGCCGAAACCCCTCGTGAAAAACAAACATTATTGTTTTTTGCAACAATGTCTAAAGAGATTATGGCCATTACAAAAAAATATATGAACGATCCTATTGAAATCTCTGTTGCACGAATGAACACAGCTATTGAAAATGTAAATCATTGTTTTTACATGGTTCAGGCTAGAGACAGATACGAGGTACTTAAGCGAATTGCAGACATCAATCCCAATATTTATGGAATTGTATTTTGTCGTACACGACGCGAAACCAAGGAAACAGCAAACAAACTAATGCAAGACGGCTATAATGCCGATGCTTTGCATGGCGATTTATCGCAATCACAACGCGACGAGGTAATGGGCAGATTTAGGGTGCGTCAGCTGCAAATACTGGTTGCAACAGATGTAGCTGCACGAGGACTAGACGTAACCGACCTTACTCATATAATCAATTTTAACTTACCTGATGATGCAGAAGTTTATGTCCACAGAAGTGGGAGAACAGGAAGAGCAGGAAAAAGCGGTATTTCAATTGCAATAATTCACACTAGGGAAATAAGGAGGCTCAAAGAAATTGAGAAAAAATTCGGAATAAATTTTTCCAAAGAGCTTGTACCTAATGGTAAAGAAATCTGCACAAAACAACTGTATACACTCATTGATAAAATAGAAAAGGTAAAAATTGATGACAAACAAATTGAACCATTTATGCCAGCTATTTATAAAAAACTGGAGTGGTTAAGCAGAGAAGATCTTATTAAACATTTTGTTTCTACTGAATTTAACAGGTTTTTGGATTACTATAAAAACGCCCGAGACATTAACGTCTCAGAAAACCAAAAAGGAGATGAAAGAGGCAAAAGAGAAAAAAGAAGCAAAGATAATAGAAGAAGGGCTTCGTTTTCAAGACTATATATTAATGTAGGAAGTAAAAACAACTTAAATCCTGCACGTTTAATAGGCTTAATCAATGAAGGCTTAGACTCTAAAAATTCGGAAATTGGGAAAATTGAAATAATGAAAAAGTTTTCTTTCTTTGAAGTAGAAGACAAAATAGAAACACAAATCATTAAGGCTTTGAAAGGTAAGGATTTTGAAGGAGTATCTTTGTTGGTAGAATCTTCAAAAGAGAAACCTGTTGGAGCTTCGTTTTCAAAAAGCAAGCCTTCAAAACAAGGCGGATATGGAAACAAAATGGATAGCAAAAGAAACGATAGGAACAAACGTAGTGGTGGCAGTAAAAATCGTCAAAACCAGAGAAAATAATAATTAAACCTTATCTAAAAAAAATATAAATTTTATGGATAATATTTTTTTATGGCATCTTAAGTATAGAATAATTTTTATGTTAAACTTAAAATTTAAAAGCCATGAAAAAAATACTCTTTATTTCAATCGTCTTAATTTTATCTGTAAATCAAATATTCTCACAATCCGGCTCCTTAAAAGGCAAAATATTTGATGAGGATAATAATCCTATGCCTTTTGTTCATGTATATGTTGAAATTGCCGGTTCTAAAATAGGAGATGTTACCGATATGGATGGTAATTATTTTATTAAAACTATTAACCCCGGATTGTGTGACATTAATATTACATCAACAGGTTATCCTAATTTAACTATTTCGGGAGTATACGTAAAGTCCGAAGGAATTACATTTGTTGCAAATCAAAAAATGAATAAAGGTACGGGAATAATGCTTACTGGAGCAATAGTTTATGGTGGAGGCAAGCCTTTAATTGATCCTATAGAACCTAATAAAATGACTTTATTAGGTCCTGAATTAGAAAATATGCCGGGTGCTCGTGATTTGTCTAAAGTATTGACTACAGTATCGCCCGGGATTCAGATTAGTGACGATGGAAAAGATATAATTATCAGAGGTTCCAGACCGGGTTCTTCAAGCTATTTTGTTGATGGTGTTAAAGTTGATAACTTATCTTCGGTTCCGGGTTCGGGTATTGCCAGCCTTACAGTTTATACGGGCGGAATTCCTGCAAAATATGGCGATATTACAGGCGGTGTTGTGATAGTTCAATCAAAAACATATTTTGATTTTTTAAACGAGCATAATGCAAGAATGAGAAAAAAGAAAGAATTAGAAGAAGAAGCTAATGATAATTTGTCTAATGTTAATGAATGATATTTTTCAATAAAAATAAATTAAATAAACTTGATGATATTGCCCTTGTGGAAAAATATAAACACTTGGGCAATACTGATATTGTTGGAATTTTATTTGAAAGATATTATTATTTGGTTTATGGTATATGTTTAAAATATCTTAAAAATGAAGCAGAAAGTCAGGATTCCGTTTTACAAATTTTTGAAAACCTTATTACAAAACTTCAGGAAAATGAAATACAGAATTTTAATTCATGGCTTTATTCTGTTAGCAAAAATCATTGTTTAATGCAGATTAGAAGTAATAAGAGGAGAAACAGGAGAGAGGAAATATTTGAAACAGAAAAAAAAATAACCGACGAATTATTTGAAAATCATAATACAAAATATGACGAAAACACTATTAAAAATTTGAAAATCGCTATTGATAAGTTAAAAATTGAACAAAGGCAATGTGTAAATCTATTTTATATAGAAGAAAAAACCTATAAAGAAGTTTCCCAAATAACCGGTTTTACTACAAAAAACGTAAAAAGCTATATTCAAAACGGGAAACGCAACTTAAGATTAATACTTGAAAAAAATGAGTGCAAACAATAAATATAATCCAAACCATCTAAGTAGAGATGAGCTTGAGAGTTTTCTTAAAGGAGAGCTTTCTGATACGCAAACTGTGGAAGTGGGTAATAAAATTAATTCAAATGAATTTTATAAGGAAGCTGTTGAAGGTTTTAAAAGTATGCCGGGTTCAATAAATTCATTGAATAAGCTTCAAAAATCCTTTTCTAAAACAAAATTCAAATTTTGGAATACTCAGAATTTTATTATTTCAATTCTTATAACTTCTATTACTGCCTTAACTATTGTTATATCTAATGATTTTACTCCAAAAATTAATTTCAAAAATTCAAACAACATTACTGAAAAAAATATTTTGACGGAAGAAGATAAAATGGAGATTATAGAAATTGAAACAGCGTCAGATATTTCTGAAAATAAACAAATTGATTATATTGAAGCTGTTAAGAGTCAACCTGAAACGATAGAGATAATTGACAACAAAAGTTATGAATACATTCAAAAACTTTCATCTAAAGGTCCTGTGGCGATTAATATTACCGATGAATCAATTATTAATGAAAAACCAGTAAATAATAAAAGATACACATACTCGAATTTTCCCGTATATTATTTGATAGACCTTAAGTCCGTTGATTACAGATTAGTATATCAAAATAAAATTAAAAATGACGAATTTCAAATTGGTGGTTTAGACCCCAAATATGCAAATCCCGATGAAATAAATAATGAATTACATGCTTTAACTACTGTATTATACACATATCAGGAATTTTTAAGGAGAGCATTGAGCAAATTTAAGAAAAACAAATATAAAGAAGCCTTGTTTGACTTTAGAACTATTTTAAAACAGTATCCCGAGGACATGAATGCACACTTTTATGGAGGATTGTGTTACTATAATATTGGAAGAAACTCAAAGGCAATAGAATGGTTTGATTTTGTTATAGATCATTATATTTCAGCTTTTGACTCAGAGGCTGAATGGTACAAAGCCAAAACACTTATCAGTATGAATAAAACAGACGAAGCAGTAGGGCTTCTTAATGAGATTATTGAAAAAAACGGGTTTTATTCAAAGCGCGCAAAAAAAGTTCTTGCATCTGAAAGTATAAATTCTGAAAACTAAAAACTCTCTCTTAAAAAAAAATACTTTTATTAGACCTTTGGATATGGAATTATAAAACTTCGGGTTTTTTGGCTTTTGGTTTTTAATGAACTACCCCGAGGCAAAGCCTCAAGTAATTTGCTTGATTAAATTCATTTGTTCGGCTGTTTGTTGCCTCCAAATGAATAATACGGGTTAAATAAAAAAACTCATGTTCATTTCCTCCGTAAATAAAATTTATGTAGGTTTGTTTAAATTTAAATGCATAATATTTTGGCAAGATCAGGAGCAAATGTAAAAACTCCTTTAATGGAGCAGTACAACAAGATAAAAGCAAAACACCCCGATGCTATCTTGTTATTTCGTGTTGGAGATTTTTACGAAACATTTGCTGATGATGCTATAAAAGCTGCTGGAATTCTTGGAATAACCCTTACAAAAAGAGCAAATGGTAAAGCAAGCTTTGTTGATCTTGCAGGATTCCCGCATCATGCCCTTGATACATATTTGCCAAAACTAGTAAGAGCCGGACAACGAGTTGCTATTTGTGAACAATTAGAAGATCCTAAACTAACAAAGAAAATCGTTAAAAGAGGAGTTACCGAGCTTGTTACTCCCGGAATTTCTTTTAATGACAATGTGTTAGATAACAAAAAAAATAATTTTCTGGCATGTGTTCATTTGGAAAAAAATATTGCAGGACTTGCTTTTTTAGATATTTCAACAGGCGAATTTCATACAACAGAAGGAAGATATGAATATATTGATAAATTGCTGCAAAGTTTTCAACCCAAAGAAATACTTTTTGAACGAAGCAAAAGAAATGAGTTTAATGATATTTTCGGAACAAAGTTTTATACTTATCCATTAGAAGATTGGATATTTACTGAAGATGCAGCAAATGATAGGCTGTTAAAACAATTTGAAACAAAATCATTAAAAGGTTTTGGTGTACAAAACATGAAACTTGGAATAATAGCTGCCGGAGGAATACTTCAATATTTAGACATTACACACCATCATCAAATTAAGCACATTACAAACTTGTCAAGAATTGAAGAAGATAAATATGTTTGGTTAGACAAATTTACTATCAGGAATTTAGAGCTTTTTACTTCAATTAACGAAGGAGCTAAAACACTTCTCGGCGTTGTTGACCATACAGTTTCACCAATGGGTGCAAGAATGTTAAGGCGTTGGATAGCCCTGCCATTAAAAGATATTCAGCCAATTAACGACCGTCTTAATATTGTTGAATATTTTATTGAACATAAAGATATAAAAGAAGAAATTGATGCCTCCGTTAAACATATTGGTGATATTGAAAGGATTATTTCAAAAGTTGCAGTTGCAAGAATAACACCAAGGGAAGTAGTTCATCTTAAAAATGCCTTAAATGAAATTATACCAATAAAAAAGAACTGTAAACAAGCCAAAGCAAACACCTTAAATAAAATTGGAGAACAACTAAATCCTTGTGAAACAATAATTGAAAAAATAGAAAAAGAGATAATGCCCGACCCTCCAAATATGCTTAACAGGGGAAATGTTATTGCCAAGGGAGTCTGCAAAGAACTTGATGAATTAAGAGAAATTGCATATTCTGGTAAAAATTATCTTACAAAATTACAGGAAAGGGAAAGGAAGAATACTGAAATTCCATCTTTAAAAGTAGCCTTTAATAATGTTTTCGGGTATTATATTGAGGTTACACATACTCATAAAGATAAAGTACCCGATACATGGATTAGAAAACAAACACTGGTAAATGCTGAACGTTATATTACCGAAGAATTAAAAGAGTTTGAAACAAAAATATTGGGTGCCGAGGAAAAAATCCAGGTGCTTGAAACAAAACTATTTAATGAGCTTGTATTAAGTCTTGCCGATTATATTTCTACTATACAATTAAATGCTTCGCTAATTGCCCGATTAGATTGTTTGTTGTCTTTTGCGAAAATTTCGGAACAATATAAATATACAAAGCCGGAAATTAACGATACCGAAACAATTGACATAAAACAGGGAAGACATCCTGTAATTGAGCAGCAATTACCCGATGACGAAAGCTATATTCCAAATGATGTTTTTCTCGACACAAAAGAACAGCAAATAATAATGATAACGGGTCCCAATATGGCAGGTAAATCTGCTCTATTACGACAAGTTGCTTTAATTACACTCCTGTCTCAAATTGGTTGTTATGTGCCGGCAGAAAAAGCCAAAATTGGCGTAGTGGATAAAATATTTACCAGGGTTGGTGCTTCCGATAATATTTCACTCGGTGAATCTACTTTTATGGTAGAAATGAATGAAACTGCCAGTATCCTAAATAATCTTTCTTCAAGAAGCTTAATATTATTAGATGAAATTGGAAGGGGAACCAGTACATACGATGGTGTTTCAATAGCATGGGCTATTGCAGAGTATATTCATGAACAACCAAAAGCAAGAGCCAAAACACTTTTTGCCACACACTATCACGAGCTTAACGAAATGGAGAAATCTTTTTCTCGAATTAAAAACTATAATGTTACTGTAAAAGAAATAGATAATAAAATCATTTTTATCCGTAAGCTTGAACGTGGTGGTACCGAACATAGTTTTGGTATTCATGTTGCACGAATGGCAGGAATGCCCAAAAGCGTTGTAAAACGTGCTAATCAGATAATGTTAGACCTTGAAAGTTCAAGCAAAAAAGATAAACTTAGTAAGCCGGTAGATGAGTTGGCAGAAAAACGTGAAGGTTTTCAATTAAGTTTTTTCCAGCTTGACGACCCAGTACTTAAACAAATTCGAGACGAAATTATTGAAATTGATGTTAATAATCTAACTCCTGTTGAGGCTCTCAATAAGCTTAATGATATTAAAAAACATTTGGAATAATTTATATCTAAAAAAAGTTTTTATACTCACAAAAGGTTTAGAAGTGCCTATAGAAGCTTAAAAACAAATCTTAAGTGGTTGTTTACTTGGTATGATTACATTGAATTACACATTCCTAATACAACAAATGCTATTGATGGTCATTTTGCCGATTTAAAAAATAAACTGCGCAATCATAATGGACTAAATATTGAGAGAAAAAAAAGTTTATAGATGAGTTCTTAAAAACAGCCTCCTTTTTGTCTATTAAGCCTAATTTATTAAAAAAAAGACAACTTTATAAACCGTCTTTTATTATTATTGGATATAATTCTAAGAACTCTTTATTAATTGTTTTGTGTATGCTTTTTTTCCGTTAGTTACAGAATATATATATATTCCTTTTGTAAGTTTTTCACCGTTAAATTTAAAGTAATTATCTCCTGTACTGGATCTTATTTTTTCAGAATATACTTTTTCTCCAAGAATATTGAATATTTTTAATTCTACTGTTTCATAGGCATTGTTGTAAAATCCGATTTTTGAAGTTGAATAAAATGGATTTGGAGTATTTCCAAGCAATGAAAATTCTTTATTAATAAGATTATTAACTCCCACAGCATTCTGAATAACAATAACAAGCGATGTATCGTCTGTTTGTTCGGAATAAGGAACTACAAATCCACCAATATCTACATAAGGAATAACTCTAACTCCTAGATTATATGTGCCAGCAGTGGTTGGTGTTCCGCTTATTAAAACACAATACGAGTTGAAAGCATACATCTCTGTTGCATTTGCATCATATACAAGTCCTGGAGGCATATTATCAACACCGGTAAGAACAATATGATCTATTGTTACAGTGCCTGATCCCAAATCGGATTCGTAAGGAGGAATAATTGTTACAACCTGAGAATATGGTACACCAACTTCACCGTCGGGCAAGTTTTCAGGGCAAATTTCTCCGGGATTTAATAAATCTGTACATGAAGGGTCGGGAGTACACTGTGCCGATAAATTATTTCCCCATATCACAATTGTCAATAATAACAAAAAAGGTAAATATTTTTTCATGGTCATATTTTTTAAAAAATTATATGTAAAGGTATTACAATTTTATAGGAATACCTTTATAAAAGTCTAAAATTTTTGATTTAAAAATATAATCGTATTTTGCCTGAATTAAGTCTGATTGTGTTTTTACAAAATTGTTTTTTGCAATATTATAGTCAACAAAATTCATTAATCCAACATCAAATTTTTGTTGTGAATACATAAAAGCTTTCTCAATTGATGAAAAAGCTTTTTTAGTTGAATAATATTTTTTTAATGCAGCCAATACATCTGTATATTTTTGTTGTATTTCTTTATATGTTCGATTTTTTTGAAGTTGCAGGCTATATTGAGCATTCAAAACACCAATTTTTGCATTACTGATAGCCTTAGATGCTTGCAAGCCATTAAAAATTGGTATGGTTAAACTAAAAGCCAACGAAGTACTTTTATTATCTTTAATTTGATCGCCAAAAGGGCGTACTTCACTATCATAATTTAAATTATAATTATAACTATATACATCGTAAACACCTGTGCCGATTTGTGTGTAGCCGGACAAAACTGTTCCAAATGTTGTATCTGTAACAAAATAATTTTCATAAGCATTTGAGTATCCTGTACCAAACGATGCACTTATGCTTAATCGGGGACTCCTTCCACCTTTTGCAACCGACAAGCCTTTTTCGGAGCTAATCAGCATATATTCAGCACTCTTAATTTCCGGCAAATTATTAACAGCCTCATTATAAATGTCTTTAATGGAAAAATTTATTATCGAGACATCTAATTCCGGAAATTCAGGTCTGATTATACCGAAATTTTCAACAGAATCAAGGTCAAGTAATTGTTGCAAATTTAAAAATGAAATATCAAGTTGGTTTTGTGAATTAACCACTTGTAGTTCATCACTTGCAAATTGTGCTTCTATTTCAAGCAAATTACCTTGTGGCAAACTTCCTGCTTCAACCATGTTTTTAGTCCGTTCTACTTGTAAACTTGTAATTTCAAGTTGTTTTTCTGTATTTTCAAGTAAATCCTGATTAAATAAAATTTGCAAATATGCAGCTGCAATATTTAATGAAATATCATTTTTCATTTTTTCAACATCCTGAATACTTGCTAAAAGCTCAAATTTATTTTGTTTTATTTTGTTAATATTTTGAAATCCATTAAAGACAATAAAAGAGGAGCTTAATGAGAAATTGTTTGAATTTACATCATTTTCAGTAAAATCATTTGTATAAGGGTCAACAGATCTTCCCCATGTAAAATTTTGAGAAGAATTACCGTTTAATGTTGGCAAGACTCCGGCTTTTGATTGAACATATCTGTTCTCAGATAATTTTACATTTAATGCTTGTTGTTTTATTTGTATATTATTATCAAGCGCATAATTAACACAGTCTTCTAAAGTCCATTTGTTTTGCGATGACATTAACAAACTTGTAATAGACAGTATTATAGTATAAAAATAAATTTTCAGATTCATGGGAATAAAAAATTATTTGCTTAAAATCAACTTAAATTCAACAGTATTACCTTTAGAATTTTTTGGCAATAATTTCCCAATGTAAATACCATTTTCAAAATTGCTTAGGTCTAACTCTATATGTGTACCATTTAAATTTGTAATATGTTTTATCATACTTCCTGTAATATCATAAACAGCAAGATCGTATTCTCCTGAAAGTGGTTTTGCAAAACGAATTGTAGTTTTTCCGGCAAATGGATTTGGGTATATATTTAACTGATCACTGATATCTTTTATATTTGTGTTTGTGAAAATAACGCCGGGAGCATTTAATACCCAGTTGACAGGGTCAACTTCAATTCCTGTAACAGTATTTGTAATATGGAATTTATATTGTTGTATGTTCTGTGTTTGACTTACTCTAAATGTAGTATCTCCGGTATCAAATATTATTTTGTATTCCATATCATTACCAAAGAAAGGAGTTACAGCCGAAGAAGTAGTTTGTTCAACATCTAATGTTACTGTATCATTAATATGGCTCCATATTACATTATAAGTAGGAAATCCTTCTCCATAATACCATTGGTCAAAAAAATCTGTAAAATCAATACTTGAATTTGTGTTTAAAAAATCTCTAAAATCTGCCCCGGTTGCAACGCTATCTTTAAAATCGGTTTGAAAATCGGCTAATATATCAAAGAACAAAGTATCGTTATCAAGCATAAATCTTATCATATGAACTATTGAAGCGCCTTTTTTATAACTTAGTGCATTGCTGAATATTCTTGATTCATTCATAGCATCAGCAAGTGGGATATAAATAGTTCCAAGAGGTTCATCCATAGCATAATCATGTGCTGCTACCATCCAATTATCAGCTTCTGCCTGAGAAACTAAAAATTGATTTGCAAGATACTCGGTATACGATGCAAAACCTTCGTTTATCCATATATCCTGCCATGTTGCACAAGTAACATTATCTCCAAACCACTGATGTCCCAATTCGTGAGCTATTAACCAAAAAGAAAAATAACCTGTGGTAGTCATGGTTTGATGTTCCATTGCGCCATTCAAAGGAGCCTGACAGTGTCCATATTTCTCATCTTTAAAGGGATACATTCCGTAAAGTTCTGAAAATAATTCAATAAGATCTGCTGTTTGATCAATGTCTTCAAGATTGCCAGGACCTATATCATAAACATAATTCTGAACCAGTACAGAATCAGTTATTCCTGCAGGATGAGCGTAAAAATTATACTCTTCATATTCAGATACGGCTAAAGAAATTAAATAATAATTTATAGGATAATATGATTTCCATTCATATCTGCTTTTAGTACCGCCAACAGGAGTAATGGCTGTTAAAATACCATTTGAGCCAGCTTTAAGGCTATTATCAACAGTAATAAAAACATAAAGGGAATCAGCCTTATCGCTCAAAACCTCTTTTGCTGGAAACCATTCTTTTGCATGAAAAGACTCTGATAGTGTCCATGTAGTATTAGGAACGGCACCAGACCAGTTGCCCGATGTTAATCCTCCTCCTGCTGAAGTTCCAGAATAAAATACCTGAACAGTAAAATAAGTATTTACAGTTATTGTAGGAATTATTATTGATATTTCATCACTTGAGTGTTGATATGCTACATTAATATCGTCAAACAAGATTGAATCGATATTCATACTATTATCAAGTTGAATAATAAATGTGTCAAGGTCATTAACAGCTATAGCTTTAATAAAAGTATTACCCTGAATAAATTCAGTAGTACTTGATACTTCAAGATCAATAAAATAAAAATTTATATCATAATTATTCATTGCCAGATTATAAACAAGACCTGCTTTTAAATGCTCTGTATGACCATGAGAACATTTATGCTTTTCAAAATGTTCTACTCTTTGTGAAAAAGAGATATTAATTAAAAAGCTTAATGCGATAATAAAAAAGATATTTTTCATATTTGGTATTAATAAAAAAGCTTATATAATTTTAATTATTTATTAATATATTAATTACAATTTATCCATCCTCCAGGAATAGTATAAACTCTTAGTTTTTGAGTAGTACCATCAAAGTAAATATCTCCTGGTAAAGCCGGATTAGGTTCAGTAGCTCTTGGTTCAAGTCTCATTACATCATTTATATGCAATTTTCTGGTAGGAGTAGCAATACCTATACCAACATTTCCTGTTAATGGACTAATATACATTGTATTTATTTCCATTAAAGTAGGCTCGGTGTAAAACACATAGCCGCCGGATGCTCTAACCATAAATTGATTGTCGAAAGTTGAGTTTGTTGGAACAATTGTTGAAATATCACCAATAATAATAGAACCGGTATGACCATTTGTTGAAACATTATTTCCAAATGCAGTAGAACTAATTCCTGTTGCCTGAACATTAAATCCTATTGCTGCTGAAAAATCGCCACTTGCTGTTGCAACATTTCCAAAAGCTACAGACTGAATACCTGATGCCTGAGAATAAAATCCTACTGCTATAGAACCATAATTTGTTGCTTGTGTATTTACTCCTATAGAAACCGATGCTATTCCTGTGGTTTTTGCACCCAAACCGGCTGCAAAAGAATAATCTCCATCAGCTTCTGTATAATTACCTGTTGGCACACCTATATCATTAACTTCTTCCGAACCTAATGCTACTGCTCCTATTCCACGTGTTGTTGTTAAATGACCTAGAGAGAATGACTTGTCTCCTACTGCAGTAACTTCATCTCCTACAGCAAATGAATTTGTTCCTTTTGCAAAAGTATTTATTCCTATTGAAGTTGAGAAATCTCCCAAAGTTCTGGCTTTATAACCTAAAGCATGTGACCAGCCTCCCTGTGCTTTTGATTCATATCCTGTTGCAACAGAATTTAATCCAACACTATCGGGATGTTCTATAAGAACTCTGCCAGCAAGTACAGCTTCTTTTTGTGGATACCATAAAAATCTGGGCTCACTGGGGTTAATGGTTTCAGGATTCATTAAATCTTCAATATTAAAAAAATAATCCCCGGGAGATTTTGCCGGATTAAATCCTCCTACAGCAAAACCACCACGGCTACCAGATGCTTTAGCACCTCCTATTGTCTCTTTGATATAAACTCTAACACTATCAGGTGAAACTCTAAAATATTCATCGCTTGTACTTTTAGCAGGATTAAAACCACCAACAGCGAATCCTCCACGACTACCGGTTGCTTTTGCGCCTGTTGTGTCATCACTTACCCATATTCTCACGCCTTCCTGATATACAGCAAATACAGTATCTCCAACAGCATTTAAAACACTAAATATAACATCATTGATATTTGCTGTTGTGTCGCTATATACTTGCAATTTCCCATTTGGAGTTATTGTTCCTATACCTACATTTCCTTCATCATAATATATGTCATTCATATTAATTTCCCACAAACTGGAATCTGAAACGCCTGCCTTTTCTGCATATAGGGCATAAGGTACAGACATAAGCTGTGAAACTCCCATTAGCTGATAACTTGTTCCTCCGGTTTCGTCCAGTTCTATTTGTACAAAGTAAGAATTATTACCCCAAACTATCATTGTAAAATCTCCTGAAAGTACTGTTCCTGTACCAATATCCAGATTTACCAGGCCAAAATCATTTGTTGAGTCAGCATGTTCTTCTTCATATATTGCCGTACCACTTATTGATCCTTCAAGAATACTGATTTTTATACCAACATTCTGATTTTTAATGACCAATCCTGCGGCATCTCGCACCACTGCTTGGTATTTAAAGCTTTGTGGAGATTGAGAAAATAAATTTATGGATATAAAAATTAAAATACTTATGGTAAAAATACTTTTTTTCATAAATTTGGGAATCTTAAATTTTAAGCTTGCAATTTAATCAAAATAAATAAAAAATGAATAATTTTGAACAATAATTTTTGTTGCATTTTAAGCGCAATTACAGAATTGGCATTACTTTTATAAAAATTAATTTATATCATAAAATGAAAAAGAAAAATTGGATATTTTGGATACTTGCAATACTGATAACCACAGGGGCTGCATATTATCAGCGAGTTACGGGTCCTTCATATAGTAAGATCGTTAAATTTGAAATTTCCGGCAATCAGGAAAAGTTTGTTTTACTCAGAAGTCATGCTGGAAAAACGGATTGTTTGTTAGAATTGCCTATAACTGACAATACTGTATCAGGAAATTTGTTTTATAAAAAATATCCATCAAATGACAAATGGACAGAAGTAGCATTAAAAAGAAAAAATGATACATTATTTGCGTTTATGCCAAATCAGCCTAAAGCAGGGAAATTAGTTTACTATATTGAATTAGACACTAAATCCGGCAAAATTGAAATTGAAAAAGATAAGCCCGTTATTATAAGATTTAGAGGTGATGTTCCTGCCTATGTTATGATTCCTCATATCTTTTTTATATTTTTTGCAATGCTGATATCTAATCTCGCAGGCTTATTCGCAATTGGGAAAAGAAAATTTTATTTAGGATATGGTAAAATTGCATTTTTGTTATTATTAATTGGAGGAATGATACTGGGTCCAATTGTTCAGAAATTTGCATTTAATGAGTTTTGGGCAGGCGTTCCTTTTGGTTGGGATTTAACTGATAATAAAACTTTAATTGCGTTTATCGGATGGATAATAGCGCTTGTTTTAAATTGGAAAAAAGAACGTCGTTGGGCGGTAATTGGTGCTGCAATATTAATGATAATTATTTTTTCAATACCACATAGTATGTTTGGTTCTGAATTAGATCATACTACCGGAGTTATTTCTCAAGGATAAATGAATACATGTACAAAATGGATATTATTTTAAAATATTTTCCTGAATTATCTAAAGAAAAAATCGCACAATTTTCAGCACTAAAAAACATGTATTTATATTGGAATGAAAGGATAAACCTTATTTCCCGAAAAGATATTTCTTATTTGTCTGAAAGACATATTTTACATTCATTATTTATAGCTAAGATTTTTGATCTTAAGAAAAATAGTAAAATATTAGATGTTGGAACCGGTGGTGGTTTGCCAGGAATTCCTTTGGCAATTTATTTTTCAGATGTACATTTTCATCTTGTTGATTCTATTGGGAAAAAAATAAAAGTAGTGAAAGAAATAATAAAAGAATTAAGCTTAAAAAATGTTACTGTAGAGCAGATTAGAGTTGAAAATGTTAAACATAAATATGATTTTATTGTTAGCAGAGCAGTAAGCAATTTCCCTGATTTTGTATCACTTACGAAAAATAAAATTAAGCATCAAAAAAATGAAAAACGAGGGATACTATATTTAAAAGGAGGTGATTTTAATGATGAAATTAAAGCATTTGAAAAGGCTGTAAATATATTTAATATTTCTGATCATTTTGAAGAAGAGTATTTTGAGACAAAAAAATTAATCTTTCTATCTTTATGAATAAAAAAAACCCTTGCTTATTGCAAGGGTTCAATATTTTTATATTTATTTAATTTTGCTACAATAAGCTGGAACCGGTATTAGCACCTTCTCCAATATTAAAACCGATCATTATTTCGTGTGAGCCACTTGAGTAATTATTGATATTACTGAATGGATAATCAAATGCATAACCAATATAATATTTATCAACCTTTATACCAATAATTGCTACAATATCTTTTGAAGAACGATATGAAACACCTAACCAGTAATTTTTCTTGTAATAGCCTTTTGCATTAAAATCCAATTGAAATGGAGTTTTTTCTGTTCCTTTTACAAGAATTGACGGTTCAAGATCAAATTCTTCACTAATTTTAAATTTATAACCACCTGTAAGATAATAGTGACGAACCATACTGTTTTTATTACTTTCGTCTAATTTTATATCTAACTCAATAAGTTGTGTAGCAGCAAAACCGGCAAAATATCTATGTTCGTCGTCATAAAAATATATACCAAGGTCAGCATCTGGTATAAATGTGCTTTCTTTTGCATTTTGAACAACTGGGTCATTTTCATCTATAACGGTTAATGCTGTTTCATCATATTCAAATTGAAATGCCTTGAAAGCAATTCCCAAAGCCAGTTTATTATTTGTTCCCATTTGTAAATGGTAAGAGTAGCACGCTTGTATTCCTGTTTGTCTTATTGGGCCAAACATATCGTTATAAATATAACCTCCCAGTCCCATTTTTTTATTATTGAACAAATAATGACCACTTATTGCTTGTGTTGACGGAGCATCAGTTATTCCTACCCATTGCTGACGTACTGTTAATCGCAAAGGAATGTAATCTACATTGCCTGCCATAGCGGGATTAAGCAAAAAGCCATTCATCATATACTGACTATATAAAGGCATTTGTTGTGCTTTTGAATATGACATTATTGTCAATAATATTGTGCTTAAAATTAAAATCTTTTTCATGTTTTTTCGGTTTTAGATTTTACAAATATAATTTTATTTTATTAAAATTTACCGTATATTATAATATTTAATATTTTATTGATACTACTCCGGTATAAGGGTCTGTATCATTTTTAAGATCTATTATATATACATACGAGCCCATAGGAATATCTGCTCCACCATATTTCCCATCCCATGGAGAATTACTATATTTTTCTCCATTTCCACTAAAAGTAAATACCAGATCTCCCCATCGGTTAAAAATTTCTATTGATATATCCTCATATTCATCCATATTAGTAATTCTCCATTCGTCATTAAAGCCATCTTTATTAGGAGTAAATAATGTTGGGATAATTAATGGAATAATTATTTCAACACTATCTATTATTGTACATAAATTACCATCTGTAATTGTTACTATATATATGCCGGATTCTAATCCAAGAATGTCTTTATCAGTACTTTCGTTAGACCAGACAAATATATATGGCGGATTTCCACCGGAGACAGTTAATTCTATACTTCCTGTATAATCTGCTTCTATTGTATCTTCTATTACTACAGTTATTTCTGTCGGGTCATAAATAGTTGCAATATCTAATACTGTACATGAATGTGCATCTGTAACTGTAAGGCTATATGAACCTGCTACAACATTAGTTAATACAGAATCTGTAATTACGTTTGACCAGTTTGCATTGTACCATGCATAATTGTATGGTATTGTTCCTCCATATACAATGACTTCAATTTTTCCTGTGGTATCTCCGTAACATGCCGGTGAAAACTCATTTAGTGTCATTGTTAATTCAATAGGTTCTCCTACATCAATTTTAGGTTCTATTATTGAACAAGCATTTGTATCTGTAATAGTAACAGAATAGGTTCCTGCAGGTAAGCCGGAATATATACTATCACCTTCGGTATAACCATTTGGTGCCCATATGTATGTGTATGGGACTGTGCCACCTGTTGTATTCATATGTATTTGACCAGTACTATCACCATAACATGAAACATTAATTACTGTATATGTTGTTACAAGAGCGCTTGTTGGTCCTGTAATTGTAATGTTGGTATCAGCCTGACAATCATTTGCATCTATTATTGTGACAAAATAATTTCCTGCAGCAAGATATGATAAAGTATCAGTATACGAACTTGTTATTACTGTATCATTTGTTGACCAATAGAATGTGAAATCAGGTGTTCCATTTGTTAATGTTACAACAATTTCTCCATCATTATCACCAAAACATAAAACATTATTTATATAATCAACGGTAATAGAACCTCCTCCCAAATTATATATTTGTACAGGTAATGAGTCATTACAACCATTTGCATCATTTACATAAACCATGTAATCGCCAAAACTTAAATAATTAGCTGTATCAGTAATTGATATTTGTGTTCCTATACTGTTTATCCAGTTGTATGTATAAGTCCCTGAACCCGTTCCCCCTGTAACAATAACATAAGCCATTCCATCACTTCCTCCACATGTAGCATCTGTAGTATAGCTATTAATAATTAATGAATCCGGTTCACCAATTTCAATACTATCAATAATAAAGCATCCATTCACATCTGTAATTGTAACATAATAAGGAATACCGGCTGATAATCCTGTTATTGTATCATTTGTTGAGGTGTCAAACCATTCATAAGTATGATTTCCTGTACCTCCCGAACTACTAACAATTGCTTGTCCATCAGAACTGCCATAGCATAGTGTATTGATTCCAACAATGGTTGAATTTAAACTATCCGGTTCAGTTAATGAGATACTTCCAAAACTCTCACAACCATTAATATCTGTAACTGTAATATTGTATGTTCCCACTGATAATCCGGTAGCAATAGAGTCTGTTGGAGTACTACCTCCATCCCATAAGTAAGTATATCCGGGTGTTCCTCCATTTGGAGTTGCGGTAATTGACCCATTATTATCTCCATAACATAAAATATTAACAGAATCTGTAAAATTTATCTCAAGTAATGGTGGTTCTGTTATTGTTATTGACCATGGTGTTGCAATACAGTTTCCTACATCAGCAACCATAACAGTGTAATTTCCGGCACTCAAACCTGTATAAAGTGTTGAATCTACATAATGAGTAGCTCCATTATCAATACTATATAATAATCCACCTGTTGCAAAAATCTCAATTTCTCCTCCAGATCCTCCATAACAATCAACATCAGTTACCAAAACACTATCAATTACAGGACCTGTTGTACTTCCAATAATTATAACGGTATCTAATACAACATTACATAATCCAACATTACTTAAAACAACAATATTATAACTTCCAACATTTAAGCTATCAAAAATATTACTTGAATAATAATTAATTCCATTATTAATTGAATATTGTAAAGGTGCTATTCCACTACTGGCATAAATAATTATTTCTCCATCTGGTGGTATGGGAGCACAAGTGGTTACATCAGAAACAAAAACAGAATCAATTGTGGGAGTTGGATTTATACTTAATATTAAATCATCAAAAGCAGCAGAACAAGGACCACCTGCATCAGGGTCGTCAGTAGTTATAGTTAATGTAACTGAGCCATTAGTAATATCAGTTGTTCCACAAGTATATATCGTATTGATAAGTGAAGCATCATCAAAAACACCATCTCCTGAACTTGTCCATGTAATTGAACTTGTACTTCCTCCATAAGAACCTACAAGAGGATAATCATCTCTTGCGCAAATTGTAACATCAGCTCCTGCATCAACTGTAGCAGCCTGATTAATTGTTAAAATTATATTGTCTGCTTGAAGAGGACAAGGGCCACCTGGATCATCGGTAGTTATTGTTAATGTTACACTTGTTCCTATATCATTAGTTCCGGGAGTATAAGCGGCATTTACATTTGTATCATCATTAAAAGTACCATCACCGGAAGTTGTCCAAGCAATACTTGAGGCACCTCCGCTAAATGAACCATTTAAAGTAAATGTGCTTCCTTCACAAATAACATCATCAATTCCGGCAGCAACAACAACGGCAGGATTTATAGTAATTGTTATATTGTCTGAAGTTGAACTACACGGACCTGTAGGATCATCAGTAGTTATTGTTAATGTTACGCTTCCTGCAGAAATATCTCCGGAACCCGGAGTATATGTTGATGTTGGATTGGTTGAATTACTAAAAACTCCATCTCCTCCTGACCAGATTATAGTATTTGTTCCACCTCCTGAAGAACCGGCAAGTGTATAAATATCCCCTTCGCATATTATATCATCTGACCCCGCATCTACAATAGGCATATCATTAATAGTAATATCCATATCATCTGAAACAGCATCACATGGTCCACCGGGGTCATTAGTTGTTATTGTTAATGTAACTGTTCCCAATGTAATATCTCCTGCTGATGGAGTATATGTTGCATTTGTTAGTGTAGCATTATCAAAAGTACCTGTTCCGGAACTTGTCCATGTTATATCAGAAGCACCTCCACCATACGATCCGTTTAAAGTATATGAATCACCTTCGCATATAATTGCATTATTATTTGCATTTACTATCGGTGCAGGACTAATTGTTAAAACCATATAATCACTGACCGCATTACAAGGTGCAGGGGGGGTATTTGATGTAATTGTCAATATAACACTACCATTTATTATATCATTTGCTGATGGAGTATATAATGGATGAAAAAGCGTATTGCCGTCAAAGCTTCCAGTTCCAGAACTTGTCCATAACATTGACATTGTACTTCCTCCAAAAGTAGAATTATTAAGCTGATAATTATCCCCTTCACATATTGTAGCATCTGTTCCAGCATATATCTCAGGTGCCTGATTTATTGTTACATAATATGTACTGGAGTCTGCTGCGCAGCCTCCAGAAGCAGCAATAGTATTTGTGATAGTATATGCTCCTGCTGTACTAGAGGTCAAATCTATTTGTCCTGTTCCTGAATTTATAAAAACTAAACCTGCAGAAGAGGTATAAACACCATTACTTCCTGTTGAATGACTCGGGAATGGATTTGTTTCATTTGAACAATAAGGTCCATTGTAGAAAAACTCTGCATCAAATCCACTTGTAATTGTAATATAAAAAGTATTACTATTAGGACAAGCCCCATTTGTAGTATATGTAACAGTATATGGACCACCTATTGTACTTGCAGATAAATCTATTGCTCCGCTTGATGAATTTATAATAAGAGCGACCGGAGCACTAAATGAACCTCCTCCTGTATTAATAGATGGTATAGGATCAGTTCCTGTAGAACAATATGTACCCTGTGAATACGAAAACCCAGTATCATCAAATGGATTAATAGTTAATACTATATTGTCGAATGTTGATACACAGGGTCCTGCGGGATCATTTGTCGTTATTGTTAGGACTACGCTTCCATTTGAAATATCATTACTTCCCGGAGTATATGTTGGAGCAATAATACTTGAATTATTAAAACTCCCATCACCAGAAGTTGTCCATATAAAAGGAGCCGCATCTCCGCCAAAACTTGATCCTGAAATAGTATAAGTTTCACCCTCACAAATTGATGCATTATTCCCTGCAATTACTGTTGGAGGCTCATAAAGAGTTAAAACTATATTGTCTGAAACGGGATTACACGGACCAACCGGATTATTTGTAGTAATGGTTAAAGTAACACTACCTGATGAGATATCTGCACTTGATGGTGTATATATTGCATTAACAAAACTACTATTATTAAATGAACCTGTTCCGGAAGTACTCCAAGAAACCGATGTAGCACCGCCACCCATACTCGCTCCAAACAATGTATAAGGTGATGTTCCACAATTATTATCTCCAGAACCTGCACTTACCTCTGGTGCATCATATACAACTACTGTAATATTATCATTTGTACTACATGTGGCATTATCAACTACAGTATATGTTAAACTGTATGAACCTGCTGGTGCTGTGGATAAAAATGTAGGGTTAGTAGCTGATGTTGATGACAAATAAGTGGTTCCTGCACCTGTCCATAATTGTGATGAATAAGTTCCTGTTCCACCGGATGGATTTCCATTTAAAGAAACTGTTCCTCCTTCACAAACCTGAGCAGGATCAGGAGAAATATTAGCAAATATTTGGGATGGTTGAGTTATATTTACAGACAGAATAACTTCACATACTCCAATAGCATCGTTAACTGTAACATAATGGATTCCGGCATTAAGATTATTAGCAGTTGCTGTTGTTGCCCCACTGTCCCAATTATAAAAATATCCGGGAGTTCCGCCTGAAGCAGATGCAGTTGCAGACCCATTATTATCACCATAACATGTAGCATTATTATTAATGCTAACTGTAGCAGCAACTCCCGTTACTGTAAAAGATAAACTATTAAGAGTTGTTGAATGAGCACAAATATCATCAATTTGGTCAACCAGATTTAAAGAATATGTACCACCGGTTGTTAAAGCCTGATTTAAGGTTAGTTCAAAAACTCGCGAATAAGTAGCTCCTGTTGCACAATCAACGCTATAAATACTTGTAATTGAATATGGTCCTCCCGGTCCGGTTACTGTAAAATCCCCCAATCCAACACTGGCACAGGTAACATTTTCATCAAATTCTACAGTAATTACATTTTGTCCGCAGGCAGGAGAATTTAAAATTGATTCCAGTGAAGGTCCTGTGTTATCAACAATTTGAGCAGTTCCTCCAAATGTAATAGAATAGCCAGATTGAGTAGAGCTAAAATTACTCACATTAACCACGTAAATCTCTCCTGCAGTAACAGGAATTACTGCATTATATGGGGTACACCATGCTGGATCACCATATTGACAATTAGTACTTCCCCACCCATTTGGTCCAGTTTGATTAGCGATACCACAAAAATTACAACTGGTTTGCAACGAAACATCTGTAAGAATATCAGAGCAGTTAGCATTTGTTAAATTATATACTGCCCAATCATAATCATCGGAAGTATTAACAGGCGAAATAGTAAAAGCAACGTTTCCACTGGTTTGCACTGTAAACGTGTACCAAACATCATTTAATTCTCCCGCTAAAAGGCAATTCCCGGGACAATTATTATCTGAATAAGGAGTACCATATACATTTATTTCACCGGGATAATTTCCTGTTCCTGAATATGAGGATGCTGTAGAATATGTACTAAAACATAAAGGTATTGCTCCCATACAATCCTGTTCAGTTGGCACTTGAGCAAAACTTGTAATTATAACAAATAATAAGGCAATGAGTAAATATGTCTTTTTCATAGTTTTACTGATTAATATTTGTGAAATATTATTGTCTATTTAATTTTAATAAGATTGGATTCAGTATCAATGTCAACTTCTTTAAGAATTAACAATTTTCTAATATATTCACCATTAACACCTTTTCCAAAATTTACCTGGCATCGATATTTATTGTCAACATCAATAAAAATTCTAATATTAGAAAGGTTTTCATCTTTTTCAAGAAATTTTACAATTTGTTCTGCGTGTTCGTTGTCTAAAATACCTTTAATATGAAAATATACTACTTTTTCAAAGCTATTATTCCATGCCGTTTTTGAATGAAGGAATTCAATTTTTTGTTGAGCAAAACCCTGATTTACACCAAATAACAAAGCGATCGCTATTAGCAATTTTAGTTTTATCATAGTGAGTTTTTTAGTTGAAATATGTTTTTTAAAATACAATATTAACAAAATTTTCTTTTAAAACAAAGAAAATTATTATTTGTTAATAACTTCGATATGATGAATAAAATGATTAGACGAAATCATTAATGTAAAGCTTGCTTATTTTATAAAAAAATTAAACAGTCTAATATTAAGAAAGTTTTTCTACAGAAGATTTAATTCTTGTTAATGCTTCAATTAGTCTTTCATCAGATGCTGCATATGATAATCGCAGGCATTCAGGGCTTCCAAAAGCAGAACCTGTAACTGTTGCAACATTTGCATCATTCAATAAATACAAACTTAAATCTGTGGCATTATTAATTTTTTCATTTCCATTTGATTTTCCGAAAAAATATGAGATATCAGGAAAAACATAAAAAGCTCCTTGTGGTTTATTTATTTTGAATCCTTGAATATTATTAAGCAAATCAAGCACCAGATTTCTTCTGCGTTTAAAAACTTCAAGCATTTTGGCAATTATAACAGGACTCTTTTCAGAGCTTAAGGCTTCAACAGAAGCTTTTTGCGCAATTGAAGAAGCTCCTGAAGTATATTGCCCTTGTAATTTTGTACATGCTTTGGCAATCCATAATGGAGCTCCAATAAAACCAATTCTCCATCCTGTCATTGCATAACCTTTTGATACTCCATTAATTACCACTACTCTATCCTTAATAAAATCAAATTGAGCAATACTCTCATGTTTGCCATCAAAATTTATATGCTCATAGATCTCATCTGAAATAATAATAATATTTGGATGTTTTTCGAAAACTTTAGTCATAGCACCAAGTTCTTCTTTAGTATATAAACTACCGGTAGGATTAGAGGGTGAACTAAATAGAAATGCTCTGGTTTTGGGCGTAATTGCTGCTTCGATCTGTTCAGGTGTGACTTTAAAATCATTATCAATAGTTGCATTAATAATAACATTAGTTGCTTCAGCCATTTTAATTATTTCAACATAGCTAACCCAATAAGGTGCAGGCACAATAACCTCATCTCCTTTATTTAAAATACTTAAAGCAACATTTGCAATTGATTGTTTTGCACCTCCCGAAACTACAATTTGTTCAGGTAAAAAATCAAGATTGTTCTCGCGTTTAAATTTATTTGAAACAGCTTCTCGTAAATCGGCAAATCCTGGTACCGGCGAATAATGAGAAAAATTATCCTCAATAGCTTTTATCCCGGCTTCCTTTATATGTTCAGGAGTATCAAAATCGGGTTCTCCTATACTTAAATTTATAATATCTTTTCCTTGTGCAGTTAACTCCCTGCTTTTCTGTGTCATTGCTAATGTTTGCGACACTGATAATACGGCTAAACGATCTGAAACTTTTTCCATGATATTTAATTTGTTTAAAAAATTTAACTCACGAAATTAACTTTTATCTTAAAATTAATTAATATTGTAAAACATAAATTATAATTAATTTTTTAAATCGTTTACTTTTAGCCTTATAAAACCATGGATTTATTTATTACTTTTTTAATGGTGGCAGTACCATCTTTAATCGTTTTTTTAACTGCTTATCTTATTTTAAAAAACTATTCGGAAAAAGAACTTCATAAAAAACGATTTGAAGTAAAAATGAAAAATCAAAGTTTAATAACGCCTATTCGCTTACAGGCATACGAACGTATAACTTTATTTTTGGAAAGAATTGAACCAAATTCTATGATAATGAGAACACAAACTCCAATGATGACAACAAAACAATTGCAATCAGAATTATTGTTAAGTATTAGAACAGAATTTGAACACAATCTGTCTCAACAAATTTATGTTAGCCAGCCCGGATGGGAAGTTGTTAAAAGTGCAAAAGAAAATACTGTTAAAATAATAAATTCGGCAGTAGATAATGTTAAAGAAGATGATCCTGCAATTGAACTCAGTAAAGTTATTTTTTCAAAAATTATTGAGGTTGGAAAATCTCCATCAAGTATTGCTATAGAATATCTTAAAAAAGAGGTAAATCAATATTTTTAAAATAATAATATAATTTTTGTAATGTGAAATTTAATTACTTTTGATATTTATTATAAAATATTAACCTATAAAACAACTTACAAATGAAAACCGTATTAATTATTCTAATAGTTATTGCAATAGGATTTGTTTCTTGTGATAATGCGAATCCTGAACTTGATGCTGCAACAATAAAATCAGATAGTCTTCAGGGATTACTTAACGATAGAGATGAAACCGTAAATGAATTCTTTGAAACTTTTAATGAAATTGAAGAAAACCTTGCATTAATAAAAGAAAAAGAAAACATTATTACAGTTAATACATCTTTTGAGGCAGAACTTAGTCCTGATACTAAAGATAAAATAAATGATGATATCCTTCTTATATATGAATTATTGCAGGAAAATAAAGAAAAGCTTAACTATCTAAATAATAAATTGAAAAATTCTGAATTAAAGATACTTGAATTAAATAAAATGATTGCTTGTTTAACAGAAGAAATAAGCAACAAGGATTCTGAAATAAATAAATTAAGAGAAGAGTTAACAATACTTAATATTATTGTAGATGATCTAAATGCAAGTATTGATACCTTAACCTTAAAAAGTCATATGCAAGATGATGTGATTGATGAACAAGATGAGGCATTGCATATTGCTTTTTATGCTTATGGAACAAAAAAAGAATTAAAAGAAAATGGTGTTATTACAAATGACGGAGGATTTATTGGTATTGGTGCAGCTCAAAAATTAACTGAAGATTTTAATCAGGAATATTTTACTAAAATTGATATTAGAAAAACCACAAAAATTTCATTAATGTGTAAAAAAGCTAAAGTTCTTACTACGCATTCATCTGGAGCTTATGTTTTTGACGGACCTGATGGCAAGGTAGACAATCTTATAATTACAAATTATGAGAAATTTTGGGCAGCATCAAAATATCTTGTTATTATAATTGACTAAAGGATATGTGTAAAGTTGCAAAAATATGTTGTATTGCAACTCTTGTTTTTCTTTTAAGTACACATATTGCTACATCACAAGAAAGCCGGTATAAACAGTTTCGTAAATTATCATGTCCGGAAAAACAATGGGTATTATTTCACCCTTTTTCTGCAAAAAAAGCTTTTAGAATAACCGTAGAAGCCAGAAGTGTGGTTAAAACAATAATGGACAATCAACAATTGGATGGTGATAATAATGGCGGTCAGATTGATGCATTTAGACATGCATATTGGATGGCAAGATTATCACAAGAAATGCACTGGAGAAAAGTATATAAACTCGGCAAAGCACATGAAAAAGGCAACAAAAAATACTTTAAAAAACACAAAACAGAAGACGGAACAATACCTGATGCCATTAGTTGTGAGATGGATCTTTTAAATAATGATATTGGAATAGAAATTGGTAAAAACAATAAAGAAATCAATAAGGAAAAACTCAAACAACTTATTGAAAAGAAAGTATATACCGGAGAATTTTGGGTGATAAAAAAAGATAAAAACAGTAATTTTTTAGATAAAGAAGGAAACATATTAAATCCTGATGACTATATTGGAAAGTGGGAAAACAAAAAGTGTTTGGTAAAATCGAATTATAAGAGGCGGTAATTTGGTCAAATAAGCAGTGTAATGCCCTAGAGTAATATAGATTGGGCAAGTTTTCCATATTCTTGGGATTCAATATATATATATCGTTATAGCAATTATTTATTTTTCAGTTCAATAAATTCTTTTACAATGTCATTTGGTACAGTAACAGATAAGTGATAGTGTTCAATTTCCCATTCTGCATTTGTTTTGTGCAATACACCGGAAGCTCTGCAATCTCCCATCCATGTATCAAGTAACTCGTCGAACCATGCATATTGTTTGTCTTCCGAAAGATATATATTTCTGTCTTTTGTCTTAAAATCCCATGCTTTATCGTCTTCAAAGAATTTTTTGGCAAAATTGTAAAATTTATCTTTTGTCCAGAGTTCTGTAGCATCAGTGCCAATGTAAATTCCGTTTTTTGCAATTTTATCAAAATAAGCTGTATTACCTATTGAGGCATCATTATGCCATTGAGCAATAAATTTATTAAGTGATATTTTAAGCAAACTGTCTTTTATGAAAAATTCCACACAGTTTTCTTTATTTCTGGTATCAGTTATTTGAATAATTTTCCAGTTATCGTCAAATTTCACAAACTGAAAAGCATTTACTCCGCAATGATAAAGTTCCATGCCATAATAGAAATTATATTTTGTCCAGGCTGTTGCAAGATTATCATCAATTTTAATTTCATAGCCCGATACTTTTTCGTCCCATATCTTTTTATGTGGTGTTCCAACAGCTTTAATAAAATCCTCTAATTTTTCATTTGCGATTATTGTTTCTCCGTTTTTAATAGATATTGTTTGTAATTGTGCTGAGGGAATAAACAATGAACGAACCAAAGAGCTGTCTTCGTTTTTCATGCCTTTGAAAAGATTATCTATTATCAATATAATTTTATGTTCATCAGATTGCGAAAATCCAGTTTGAGAGAATATTATCAGCCAAGCTATAAGTGTGTATTTCATGTATTTATGCTTTTGATTGTCATTTACTTCGTGTTATTTCCTTAGCCTCTGCCTTAGCCTTTTTAAATTAATGCTTCAAACAAAATCTCTACAGGATGCAAAACATCTCTGTTCGTTCCGTCTTTAATTTGATGTCGGCACGATGTTCCCGGTGCTGAAATCATTATATCATCAGGTGTTTTTCTGATTTCGGGAAACAGAACCAATTCGCCCACTTTCATTGAAAGTTCGTAATGCTCTTTTTCATATCCAAACGAGCCTGCCATACCACAGCAACCCGAAGGTATTTCTGTTACCTCATAATTTTCGGGAAATGATAAAATTAATTTCGTTGAATCTGTGCTTGCAATTGCTTTTTGCTGACAATGCCCATGTAGCTTTATTGTTTTATGTTTTTTTGTAAATTGTTCTTTTCTGATATTTCCTTTTTTAATTTCATTTGCCAAAAACTCGTCTATCATAAAAACATTTTGTGCTAATTTACTAGCATTGCCTGCCATTTCTCTATTAACAAGCTCTGGGTATTCATCTCTAAACGACAAAATTGCAGAAGGCTCAATTCCTATTAATGGATTTTTCTCAGTAATAATATCTTTTAGAAGTTCAACATTTTCCTCAGCAATTTTTTTTGCTTTCCTAATAAGTCCTTTAGAAAGAAAAGACCTTGAACTGATTGTATGATTTGGGATTACAACTTCATATCCAAGTTTATTCAATAATAGAATTGCTTTTATGCCAATATCACTATCGTTAAAATTTGTAAACTCGTCATTAAAGAAATATACTTTTCCGTTTTTACCTGATGTGGAATTTAGTTTTTTATAATATTTGCTTAATGTTGATTTTTGCAAAAGCGGAATATTTCGTTTGGGTGCAAATCCCAATATCTTTTTTATTACTGATGATGTAAACTTATTTTTAAAAAAGAAATTTGTTACTTCTGGCAATATCGCTCCAAGCTTATTTAACGATGAAATATATGCAATTGCTTTCGACCTGAAGGGAATACCATTTTCATCATAATAATGCTGTAGAAACTCAGCTTTTAATTTAGCAACATCAACACTTGATGGACATTCCGATTTACATGCTTTGCACGATAAGCACAAGTCCATAACATCGAATATTTCTTTATGGTCAAAAGGGTTTTCTTTGTTTGAGTTTGTTAAAAATTCTCTTAAAATATTTGCTCTGGCTCTTGTTGTTTGATTTTCATCCCGACTAGCCATATAGCTTGGGCACATAGTCCCGCCAATTATTTCAGATTTCCTACAATCTCCGGAACCACTACATTTTTCTGATGCTTGTATAATCCCTCCTGTTTTCGAAAAATCAAAATAAGTATTAATTTTTTTATCTTTTTGTCCAGGCTTAAACCTCAAGCTGGCATTCATTTTAGGAGTATCCGTAATTTTTCCCGGATTAAATATATTGTTAGAATCCCATGTCGCTTTTATTTCTTTTAAAAGGTTATAATTCTGTTCACCAATCATTAAGGGGATAAATTCTCCGCGCAAGCGTCCATCACCGTGTTCTCCACTTAACGAACCATTATATTTTTTAACAAGATGAGCAACTTCAAGAGCAATAGTATGGAATAATTCTACATGATTTTCATCTTTTAAATTAAGCACAGGTCGTAAATGTAATTCACCAGTAGCAATATGTGCGTAATACACACATGATAAATCATACTTCTTTAAAATTTTTTGAAAATCGGCAATATATTTTGGAAGCACATTTGGGTTTACGGCTGTATCTTCAATAACAGGAACAGGTTTTGCATCTCCCTTCATATTTGACAACAAGCCTAAACCTGCTTTTCTTAAATTCCATACTTTTTTAATGTCGTCACCAAAAACTATTGGAAAATGATAACCGAAATTTGATTTTTGCATTTCAGCTTCCATTTGTTTTGCAATTTCAACAATTTCTTCTTTTGTTTCTTTGGCAAATTCAACTATTAAAATCGCAGCAGGCCTATCCTTAACAAAAAATCTGTTTTTATTCTGCTCAATGTTGTCTTTCGTGAGTTCAAGAATTATATCATCCATTAACTCAATTGAACATGGTTTATATTTTAATGCAATTAAATTTGCTTTTAAAGCATCCTCAAGAGTATTCATGTGAACGCATATCAATGCTTTTTCTTTGAAAGGTAATGGAACAAGATTAAGTTTTATTTCAGTTATGAATATTAATGTTCCTTCAGAGCCTGCTATAAGTTTGCTGAAATTAAATTTTTCTTTAGTCTCAGTAAATGGCTCTGTTTCTAATAAAAGGTCGATTGCATATCCTGTATTTCTTCTCTTTATCGATTTGTCGGGAAATTGTTCTCTTATTTCATCTTGATTTTTTTTATTAGATAATATTTCCCTGATATTATTATAAATTTTATTTTCTAAACTGTCTCCCGCGCATTTTTCGTTGAATTCATCTTTTGATAAATCTTTGAATTCTGCTTCAGAGCCATTGCTTAAAAACCCTTTTATCGATATTGTGTGATCGCGGGTTGAACCATAAATTAAAGACCGAGCACCACAAGAGTTGTTGCCAACCATTCCTGCAATCATACACCTGTTTGATGTTGATGTTTCCGGTCCGAAAAATAAATTGTAAGGATTTAAAAACAAATTTAATTCATCTAACACAACGCCAGGTTGAACTTTTACCCAGCATTCTTTTTCATTAAATTCAATTATTTCGGTCATATATTTCGAAACATCAACAACAATTCCATTACCTACTACTTGTCCGGCAAGAGATGTTCCTGCTGTTCGTGGAATTATTGAAGTTTTATTTTCTTTGGCAAATTCAATTATCTTTTTAATGTCATTATTATTTTGGGGAAGAACAACCGCAACAGGTTTTTCGCGGTAAACAGATGCATCGGTAGCATACATCAAACGTGTTGATTCGTCATAAAATATATCGCCTTCAAAATTCAGCTGAAAATCGTTTAATTTCTTATGTATAATATTTGCCATATTTTTTATTGAAGAAAACAAAAGTAAGAAAATTTAATTTTTCAAACATCAAAGCATTGAACAGATAAAAAAAAATTAAATATAGAAAAGGATATTGTATAACAATAAATATAATATTATGTAGTTTTGTATAATAATTTTGGAAGAATTAAAAAAATATTTAAAATGAAAATATATCAATTATTAGTATTTACATTTTTTCTAATTTTTTCTAATGTCTTTTCGCAAATTGGTGTTGGTGAATGGAGAGATCACTTGCCATATTCTAGAGGCAATAAAGTTGCCGTTGCCGGTAACAAAATATATTGTGCAACAGAATCAAATGTTTTTTACTATAATAAATCTGATGAAAGCGTTAATAAAATATCAAAAGTTCATGGATTATCTGATATAGGAGTAAGTTCAATTGCCTATAATAGTGAATATGATGTTTTATTTATTGCTTATTCAAATGCTAATATTGATTTAATTTCAGGTCAAACAATATATAATATTCCGGACATTAAAAGAAAACAAATAACCGGAAATAAGACTATAAACAACATTTTATTTATTGATCAATTTGCTTATCTTTCTTGTGGTTTTGGAATAGTGGTTGTTGATATTGAAAAAAAAGAGATTAAAGACACTTATATAATAGGATCTAATGGTAGTCAAATAAATGTTTATGAATTAACTACAGACAACACTTATTTTTATGCTGCAACAGAAAAAGGCATATTCAAAGCAGAAAAAAACAGTCAGTTTCTTGTAAATTATGTATATTGGGACCATTTAAATGATGCTCCACAAAACAATAGAGAATATAATTCAATAGCATATTTTAATAATAAGCTTTATGCTGCGTATAATGATTCTGAATCAGGAAAAGACACAATCTTTGTTTTTGATGGTGCATTATGGAATTTTCTTGACACCGCAAATTTTAAAAATATTATTGGGCTTTCTGTTAGCAACAATCATCTTATAATTTGCCAGTCTTATGGCCTTTCAACAATAAATAGTTCAGGATATACAAGTGATTATTCTAATTCCTTAAGACCAATGCATGCAGAATTTGATTCTGATAATAATTTATGGATAGCAGATAGATATTATGGTTTAAGAAAAGCCAAAAATACGACATCTTTTGAACCCTATTTTCCAAACGGACCATACAGCAATAATGTTGTTAACATGGATGTTCAGGGAAGTAATTTATATGCTGTTGCAGGAGGAGTAGATGTTTCATGGCATACACTTGGTAATAAGGCAGAAGTAAATATATTTATTAATAATGAATGGAGAACATATAGAACAGGAACATATAAAGACATTATGAGGGTTATTGTTGATCCTTCCAATCCTACAAAAGCTTATGCCGGTTCATTTAATTATGGTATATTAGAATTTAAAAATGGTGATTTTGTTAGGGTGTATGATGAAAGCAATAGCACTCTTCAATCAGTAATTCCCGGTCAAAAATATGTTAAAATAGGAGGAATGGCTTTTGATTCCGAAAATAATTTATGGGTTTCTGTTTCTTCTGATGGCGATAAACCTGTTTCAGTAATGCTTACTGATGGCACATGGCATGCTTTTAATTATGGTAGTTTGTTTAATAATTTTGTAACAAGTGAAATTCTAGTAACTCAATATAACCATAAATGGATTCTTATACCAAGAGGTGTAGGTCTTTTTGCTTTTGATGAAAAAGGTACCTATGAGGATTTAACTGACGATGACACAAAAGAATTCAGTGTTTTAGATGAAATAGGAAAAGTAATAACAAATGATATTTATTCATTTGCAGAAGATCTTGATGGAGATATTTGGCTTGGTACAAATAAGGGAATTTTAGTATATTACGATGCAGAAAATGTTTTTACCGGAGATAATTTTTATGCTCAAAAAATAATTATTGAAATAGATGGTAATACACAATACCTGTTAGAAACTGAAATAGTTACTGCTATCGAAATTGATGGAGCAAATAGAAAATGGATAGGTACCCAAAGTGCAGGAGTATTTTTAATGTCGGCAGATGGAACAGAACAGATATTAAATTTTAATACTGAGAACAGTCCATTAATTTCAGATAATATTACAAGTATTTCTATTGATCATATTACAGGGGAAGTGTATTTTGGAACAAGCAAAGGAATAATCTCTTATAAAAGTACTGCAACAATGGGTGATGAAGATTTTAATGAGGTTTATGTTTATCCAAATCCTGTAAAGCACGATTATTCGGGCTTAATTACGGTTACAGGATTAGTTGCTAATGTAAATGTAAAAATTACAGATATTACAGGAAACATTGTTTATGAAGTAACGGCAGAAGGCGGGCAAGCAATTTGGGATGGAAACGATTTTTCGGGGAACAGGGTACATACAGGAGTTTATCTTGTTTTTTGTTCAAATGAAGATGGCTCTAAAACTCATATAACAAAAATATTATTCATTAATTAATTGAATTTGTATGCTCCGTAAAAGTAAAGGAGTAGTTTTAAACCAAATTAAGTATGGCGATTCAAGTCTGATAACTCATATTTATACAGAAAATTACGGAATACAATCTTTCATAATTAAAGGTGGCAAAAGCAAAAAGCAAAAAGCAAAATATAGTTTTTTACAAGCACTATTTCTAATAGAAATAGAAAGTTATTATAAGCCATCACGAAATATTCAACTTGCGAAAGAAATAAGCCCTCATTATATATACAAGACAATACCTTTTAACATTACTAAAAGTGCAATTGTGTTATTTTTATGTGAAATATTATTGAAAACTTTAAAAGAAGAAGAAAAAAACATAAAACTTTATAATTTTTTACAATCAACATTAATACACTTTGATGAAAATCAATCTAATTTTTCAAATTTTCATTTATTCTTTTTGGTACATTTAACCAAATATCTTGGGTTTTTTCCAAATACCGACAGTAGTGGTGAGCAGCAATTTTTTGATATAATGGAAGGTTGTTTCACAAATTATAAACCAAAACACAAGTATTATTTATCCGGTAATTCAAGTGAGTTGTTTTTTTCTATTACCAAAGCAAGTATAAATGATTATTCAAAAATAATAATTAAAAAAAAGGACAAAGTTTTTCTTTTAGAAAAAATAATAGAGTATTTTAGTATCCATCTTGAAGGTTTCGGAACAATTAAATCTTTACAGGTATTAAATGAAGTGTTTTCATAATAAATAATAATAATTTAATTAATGAATTCCCTTATAAAATATATAAAACTAATTCTCAAATCGCCATACACATTGTTGTTATTTATTGCAATTATTGCTTATTGGCAAATTGCTTTTTTAACAAATAGTATTCAGTGGGACATGATAGATTGCCATTTACCTTGGCGATATTTTGTAAGCGAGACTATTCAAAACGGCGAATTTCCATTATGGAACCCCTATCAACAACTTGGTTATCCAATACATGCAGATTTAAGAACTGTCTGGAATCCTGTTGTTTTATTAGTCGGGTTATTTGGTATTTATACAAATTACACATTACATTTTTTTTTAATATTGTATCTATTCCTTGCAGGATCAGGAATGTATCGTTTAATGATGCACTTTAATTCCAACAAGGAAATTGCACTTATTGTAGGCATTGCATATATGCTTTCCGGATTTTTTATTTCTCATGCACAAGAAATATCAGCTTTTGCAGGAGCAGCATTTATTCCATTTATTATTTTGTATTATCTAAAATTCTTTAATCGTTTTAAATATATTGAAATAATTAAAGTTAGTGTTTTATTATTTTTAATGATAAGCACTGCATATCCGGCTTTTACTATAATATTGGCTTATCTGCTTATTACTATATTTTTATTTTATTTTATTGCAATTATTGTAAGAAAAAAATATAAATTATTAAAGAGAACAATAATTGCTCATTCAATCTTACTTGTAATTATGGGATTATTAAGTTCTGTATTTATTGTTACTTTTTTACAGGTAAGTCCTTATGTTAGCAGAATAGGAGGATTAACTGCAGAAAAAGCCATGATTGGAGCATTTACACCTCAATCAATAATATCGTTTTTGCTTCCTTTTGCGAGTGTTAAAAATGCTGATCTTTTCAAAACGGATATTACAATGGCAAATGCTTATTTTGGAGTTATTATATTTATACTTTTTGTCTCCTCTTTGTTTAAAAGAAAAACTTTATTTGAATATTTATTGTTGGGATTTGGAATAATTACATTATTTGCTTCGTTTGGAGATTATACTCCTGTTAGAGAATTCTTATATAATTACCTGCCATTATTAGATAAATTCCGGTTCCCGAGCTTTTTTACTTTATTCACAATAATTTTTTTTTTAATTCTTACAGGGAATTTTCTTACAAAAACATATAAAAATGAAAAATGCAATTATAAACCAACACTTTATATTGCTTTTTCGGTATTGCTGACACTTATTTATGCTATAATTTATTCAAAGATTAATTTCTCATTTAACGACTTTACCTTTTTTAATAAGGAACTTACTTTTTGGGAAATGTTAAAAAAATCAACATACTATGAACATATTTTTATTCAGGGAATTATACAGTTTATAGTTGTTGCAGTATTTATTTATTTTTTAATTAAAAATAAATCAATAAAAAAAATCTTGATATACTTAATTTTATTTGAAATGATTATTGCTGTACAATTCAATATGTATTATACAGGCATTTCTGAAGCTAAGCCAAAAAACATAAACTCTTATATAGATAGCTGTCCAAAAGGATTTTATGCTCCGGAAAGCAATTTAATATCAGAAAATACTGATAAAAAATCGAGTTTTTGGCCTCTTTGGAGAAACACTTCGATATTTACAAAAAAAGTTTCTTTCGATTCATTTAACTCTTTCTTTTTAGAAGGATATGAAATTTTGATTGATTCATTTCCTGAATTAAAAAGTGCGATGTTGAAAAACGAACTTCTTTATTTGTCTGACAGAATTTTACCTTATTCTTCTATCAACAAAACAAGTATAAAAAATAATGATACTTATGTTCATGATACAATATATAATAAGAACTACAAGCATGAATTAGAGACAGATCGTGCCGATAAAATTGGAATAACTAAATTTTCTTCAACAGGAGTAACAGCAAATACAAATACAAAAAACACACAAATAATTACATTTTTACAAAGTAATTATTATGGTTGGAAAGTTTTTATTGATGATAATCCTGTGCCTCATTTCACATCTAATTTTCTCACTATTTCAACAATTCTTCCTGCAGGAAAACATAAGATGGAATACAGATACAAAAATGAAAATGTAATGACAGGATTTGTTATTTCTTACTCAATATTTGGCATATTGCTTATTATATTAGCTTTATATTATGCTCTGAGATTAAAAAAGCAGAAAAGAATTATACTTTTTTCCCTTTTATTAATTATTTTGATCTTGACATATAAGATTATTTATATTTCAGTTAAAGAGATAAAAATACAATCATATAATAAGCCAACCGCATATAGTAGTATAAACGATTTTGAAACACAATATAAATATTGGGAAACAGATACCTCATTTATAAATAACTTAAATTATTATTCTGAAAATAAAAGTTATATAATCGATTCTTTATCTGAGTATTGTTGTGTGTTTGAATCAAAATACCAAAATTTAATAAAAGAGAATAATAATGTTGATATACTGGTTAATGTTAAAATATTATTGGAAAATAATGTAAACTCAACTCTTGTCCTTTCTGTGGATAGGGGAGAAGAATCAATATTGTGGGAAGGCTCATTAATTAACGATTCATTATATTCTAAAAATATTTGGCACGAAATAAGGATAAATGCTGATAATATCAAATTGCAAAAAAATGATATTGTTAAAACCTATATATGGAATAAGAATAAAAATCAATTCTATGTTGATGATTTTGAGATATCGTTTTTATCCAAGTAAATTCATTTCCCCCGTTTTTTAGCAATTACAAACATTATGTCATAAGTATTTATTGGTACTTTTAATTTGTTTGGGATTGATTTATAAATAGAGTTTGTAATTTTTCTGGGTTTTTTATTTAACATAAAAAGAGAATAAAATATCTGTTTTACACTTCTGTAAATATAAGGATATGTAATACTTTCAATTGTAAAACCATTATTACATAATAATTTTGATATTGTTTTTGCAGAAAAATAGTGCAAATGACTGGGTGGATGTATCATTCTCCATTTATGTTTTTTTATTCTCGGTATAAACCTATCAATATCTCCTGTTGTTATATATATTTTTCCTGCATCGCTTAATTCGTCATATGCTTTTTTTATATATAATTCAGGATATTGCAGGTGTTCAATTACATCCCACATAAAAATATCGCTGTACTTATTATTCGTATTATAATTTAAATAATCGGCTAATTCTAAGTGTTGATTAAATTCGTTTTTTCCATATTCAATTGCTTCTGTAACAATATCAATACCTATATATTTAATATTTTTAAGTCTTGAATTAATAGTTTCAGCAAAAAAACCATAAGCACAACCAATTTCCAAAACAGATTTAATGTCGTTTTCATTAAATTTTTTAAATATATAATTTAACCTTTTGTTGAAATTGCATTGCAGAGAATCTTTATCTTTAACATAGTCAGAATATTCTTCGCCTTTAAAATAATTTTCAGAATAAATTTTGTTTAATTCATCATTGCTGATATCAATGTTGGCAGTAATAAAATTACAGGCTGTACACTTTTTTAAAGTGTTGTTATAGATAAGCTCAAAATCGCTATTATTACAAATAATACAATTTGTCATTAATTTTTTTCTTTGATAATATAGTTTGGGCGTCTTTTATTTTCCATAAATAATTTGCCAAGATATTCCCCTAAAATACCAATCATTATAAGTTGTATACCGCCAATAAATAAAACACTTACAATAACAGAAGTCCATCCTGTAATTGCTTTATCAGTAAAAATTACGGAATATATAGCAAACAAGCCATATAAAAAGGCAATTGATGCAATAATAAAACCTATTACCATTGACAGATAAAGAGGTTTTGTACTAAATGATGTAATACCTGAAGCGGCAAATTTTATCATTTTTCTGTAAGTATATTTTGATTTTCCTGTTAAGCGTTTATTTTGCTTGTATCTAATAGTTGTTTGTTTAAATCCTATCCATGAAACCAAGCCTCTGATAAATAAATAATTTTCCTTAAACTGTTTTAATTCATCAATAACTTTTCTGTCAAGAAGCCTAAAATCTGCAGCATCGTATGGAACATCAGTATCTGATATACTGTTTATTGTTTTATAAAATAATTTGGAAGTTAATTTTTTGAAAAATGGAACATTTTTTCCCTCTCTTACTGCATATACAACATCAAAACCTTCTTTCCATTTATTAATAAGATTATCAATGATCCCAGGTGGATGTTGTAGGTCAGAATCAAGGCTGATAACACAATCGCCTTTAGAATAATCAAAACCGGCTTTTAATGCATTTTGATGTCCAAAATTTCGTGATAAAGAAATAAATTTAACTTTTGTATCTTTTTCTGCAATAGTTTGAAGGTTTTTAAATGTAAGATCTGTACTTCCGTCATCAACAAAAATTATTTCATACTCTGAATATTTTATTAATATTTCAGTTAATTGGTCATATATAGGAACAATATTGTTTTCCTCATTATAACAAGGAATTATTATTGATATTTTAAAATTATTTGTCATATTAATAAGCATCAATATTTTATTTTGTAAAAATAGTATTTTTTTACAAATTCTATTACTTCCTGTATAACTCAATTAGTGACAAATTATTTTAAAATTTTATTACTTTTGATTTTTTTACCAATATTAGTTTAGAAAAAATATGAATTTCTTGGCACACCTCTATTTATCTGGCAATTCTGACAATGTGAGATTTGGGAATTTAATAGGAGATTCTATTAAAGGAAAAAATTATTTAAAATTTCCAGAAGATATTTCAAGAGGCATTTTGTTGCACAGACGTATTGATGCTTTTACCGATAGTAATAAAATAGTTAAAGAATGTAAACCATTGTTTGTCGAAAAATATCATAAATATTCAGGGGTTGTTGTTGATATTGTCTTTGATCACTTTTTAGCAATAAATTGGAGTAAATATTCAAATCATGATTTGCATGCATTTTCCAGGCATGCTTATGCTATTCTTGTAAAAAATTATTCGCTAATACCATCTCGGATAAAGTTTTTCATGGCATTTATGATAGTGAATAATTGGCTTGAATCATACAAAAAAATTGAATTTATAAGAAAAGTTTTCAATCGTATGCCATATAGAACATCTTTGCCTAACGAACCAGACTTTGTTATAAATACTATTGAAAATAATTATCAATACTTAAACGAACAGTTTGATAAATTTTTTATTGAAATTAAAAAATATGTATCAACAGAATTTAATATAGTTTTTGATTATAATGAATTTAAAAAATAAATTACATTTGTACATTAATTTAAAAAATAAAAAAAATGGAAGAACAAGTAAATAATGTAAAATCAGATGAAGATAAAACAGTAGCAATTTTAGCCTATATTACATTAATAGGATGGATAATTGCTTTGGTTATGCATAATGGCGACAACAAAACAAAACTTGGAGGATTTCATATTCGTCAATCCTTAGGAATTATGGTTTATGCAGTTGCTATTTTAATTATTGGTTTTATTTTCGCATTTATACCATTTTTAGGAGCATTTATTAGTATTATTTTAAACTTATCAATTTTAGTTGTCTGGATTATGGGGCTTATTGGTGCAGCAAGTGGAGAAATGAAACCTTTACCGATAGTTGGACAATACTTTCAAGATTGGTTTGCAAGTGTGGCAAGAGATTAATTTAATGCTACAAATTAGGGATCATCTTTAGAATCAAAGATTTTCACAAATGTTTAATAAATCTGACCTTAAGTTTTTAAAAAATAAGAGTATCTTATTAAAAACTGTTGAAAAACAGATTTTTAATTTTAAAAACGGATTTCCGTATATACAGATATCAAAAGCAGCAACTATTAATAATGGTATATTAGAGATAAATAATACTGATAAGGTAAAATTTATTGATTTTTACGAAAACAATCTGCCAAAAGATATTGTAAAATTTGTTCCCGCCTCAGGTGCTGCAAGCAGAATGTTTAACTCTCTATATGCTTTTAATAAACTTTATCAAGGAGATGATTCGGGTTACATTGATTTTATGAAATCAAGCGGATTAAATTCTGTTATGAAATTAATGATGAAGATTGAGAAATTTGCTTTTTATAATGATTTGAATGAGTTGTTGCAACAAAAAGGCAAGGATATCAAAAAAATGATTGATTACATGGATTATGCAGGAGTGATAGATGCAATTCTTGATGAATCTGGTTTAAATTATGGTCAATTACCAAAAGGTCTTTTAAAATTTCATAATTATTTTGGAGGATACAGCAGAACTGCAGTTGAAGAACATCTTGTTGAGGGAGTTTTATATTGTAAAGACAACAAGGGAAAATCTAAAATTCACTTAACAGTATCACCTGAACATAAAGTATTTTTTCAAAATAAAATTAAAGAAGTAATTAAGCAGTATGAAAAACAATTTAAGATTGATCTTAAAATATCATATTCAATTCAAAAACCTTCAACTGATACAATAGCCGTAGATATAGAAAATAATCCTTTCAGAAATAATGATGGCACTTTACTTTTCAGACCCGGAGGACATGGAGCATTAATTGAAAATTTAAATGATATTAATGCAGATATTATTTTTATAAAAAACATTGACAATGTTGTTCCTGATAATTTGAAAACCGAAACAATAGTTTATAAAAAGATTATTGCCGGAGTACTGTTATATTATCAGCAAAAAATATTTAATTACTTGAAGGAGCTTGAAAACAATCAAATAACAGATAATTTAATTAATGAAATTAAACTGTTTTTGGAAAAAGACCTTTGTGTTTTACCCGAAACTCGTGAAGTTTCAATCTCTTATTTAAAAGAAAAACTTAACAGGCCATTGCGTGTTTGTGGAATGGTTAAAAATGAAGGAGAACCAGGAGGTGGTCCTTTTTGGTGTATAAATTCTGATAAAACGGTTTCATTGCAAATTGTAGAAAGTTCACAAATTGATATAAATAACAAAGCACAATTAGAAATATTAAAAAATGCCACTCATTTTAATCCTGTTGATATTGTTTGTGCAATAAAAGATTATAAAGGCAAAAAATTTGACTTGAAAAAGTATGTAGACTACAAAACAGGTTTTATTTCTGAGAAAACACAAGACGGGAAAAAACTTAAAGCACAAGAACTACCGGGCTTATGGAATGGGGCAATGGCAGACTGGAATACAATTTTTGTAGAAGTCCCAATAATTACTTTCAATCCTGTTAAAACTATAAATGATCTTTTAAGAGATGAGCATCAATAAAAAAAGCAAATAAATATTTATTTGCTTTTTTTTAAAATTCAAGAATTTATTTTTTAAATATATATCTAGTAATAAAAAGCCCTTGTTTATCATCCTTACTCCCTTTACTTTCAACTCCACTCAATACAAAAACAAGTTCCCATCCTTCTTTTGCCATTTCATTAAGTTTAGAAGAAATTAATGCATCGTTTGAAGCAACATTTTGGAAATTAATACCTACTCCACTATAGAAGTTGAGTAATTTTGTTTCAGACATTTTGTCGATTTTTGCATCACCTCTTTTAACGTTCCCCTGTCCACTGTCTTTTCCTCCTGTTCTTTCAGTAGTAAAATCAGCATAATTTAATGGTTGTTGATGCTCAACAATTCTAGACCTACCTAATCCCATTGGAACAACAGATTCAATTACTGTAATAACCTTGTACTCTTGAGCATTTATTGTAAATATAAGTGCAAAAGCCAAAATACTTAATAATAACGATTTTTTCATAGTTTAAATTTTAAAAATTACCTACTCTTATAACGATTTTCGGTTTACTCGTTTAATACATACAAATGTAAAAAAATTTTATATGTAAAAAAAATGATTCAATTAAATCCGATTCCATATCCGTATAATCATTAAGAAATGCATTGATGATTATGTTAAAAAACAATTTGTAAATTAAATAATGACTAATAAATATTCTGTATCTTTGAGAAAAAATCAATAATGAGAACTATAGATACAACCAAATTATCATCCGATGAATGTTGGGGAGTTCAGATTAATGGATTAAAACATTGTGAAAATTGTAAATGGACAGGTATAAGTGCCTGCGAAGGAAAAAATATTGTTAAAACAGGATACAACTCAAAAGGATACAAAATTGGATTTTATGGAATTGAAAACGAAGGCAAAACAGAAAAACAAGAGAAATAAATTAAAACTTCAAACAAAATCCTGTTGTAAGATTAAATCCTGATAAATTTATTATTAAAGGCTCAATACCTTCTTTAACTGTAATTACTAAATCTCTGTTGTTGTACAACATATTGTATTGATATACAGCATAGGCTCCATGAAAATAAAATCCCAGTGAATTATTAAAATAATGATTAAACCCAAAGCCAATGTGATAGAAATATCCATAACCGTTCAATCCATCAATTTTTTTTCTGTTTCTCCAAATAAATTCTGAATGACCTAAACATAAATCTAAAAAAACAATATCGTTGGAACTGTTTAAAAGCAAAATTTTACTATTTATTCCAAAATTGATTGTTCTGGCATATGTATTTGTAGAATCAAGATTGGTTGGGATATTATTATATTGCATTGATAGTCCCACAGACAATCTGTCAAGAATAAAATAATTTACATTTACAGGAAATAATATTTTAGCAGTATTTATACCTGTCTCAGGCACTTCGTTTATATCGTTTGATGCAACACCATATAAGCCAATTCCTATACCCGTACTTATATCAAAATTACCTTTTTGAAACGATTGCGAAAAAATAAAATTGCAAGCAAAGAATAATAAAACAATTAATATTGTTTTTTTAAAAAACGGTATTTTATTTTGTATCGGCATATTTTTTATAAACTTCTTCATAAACAGCAATATATTCATCTACTGTTCTTTCCCATGAATAAGTTTCAACTATTTTTAGTCCTTTTTCAATCAGTTTTTCCTGAAGATCTTTATTGCTATATAATTTAAACATAGAAGCTGCCATGTCTTCAACACTATAAGGATCTGTATGTATTGCAGCATCTTCTGTTATTTCGGGCATAGCGGTAACATTAGAAGTAACAATAGGCGCACGAGAATACATAGCTTCTAATAACGGTATGCCAAAGCCTTCATAAAGCGAGGGATAAATTAAAAAGTCTGTTATACTGTATAAAGCATCAAGTTTATCGTCACTAATAAAACCTGTGAAAACAATTTTGTCTTCTAATTCTGTCTCGCTTACAGCTTTATCACAAAGTTTTTTCATTTCATCCTGATAGGGTGCATTTGAAACACTTCCGGTTATTAATAGTTTGCCTTTATATTCTGATTTATCAACAAAAACCTTAAAGGCATGAATTAGCCGTACAATATTCTTTCTTTCGTGAATTCCTCCAACATTCAGGATAAATCCATTTTCAAGTTCAAACCTTGTTTTAAGGTCATCAATTAATGTTTGGCTTGGTGTTAATGGTCTTCTTAATCCATTTGGGATAACACGTATTTTTTCTATTGGTACTCCAACTTTTTCAGATATATCCTTTTTTGAAAAATTGGATATTGTAACAACAATATCATTCAACTCACATGCTCTTTTTATACCAGGCTTATAAAGATGTTTATTTGTATGTTCGTCCATTGCTTCACGAAATGTAAATGGAATTACATCGTGGATAGTTAAGATTGTTGCCGCCTTCTTATTTGAAGGGAAACTCCAGTTATATGGAAAATGTATTACTCCTGCATCTTCCTGTTCTGCAATATCCTGAATAACTGTTGAATCAATTAACTCATTTTCCTCCGAGATTGAATGATTATCGACATCTAATGGGATAATTTTTAAATTAGAATCGTTGCTAAATAATTCTTCAACATTTTTTAATGACCTCTTTTTACATAATAATACCACAAAATGACCTTTGGCAATAACACCTTTGGTTATCTGAATAACAACCTGTTCAACACCGCCAATTACTCCATCATATTTGCGAAAATCCATTACTATCTTCATAACTAAATGCTTTTTAAATTTTTTGTTGTGTATAATTGCAAACCTACATATATTTTTTTGTAAAAATATACATAAACAGGATGAAAAAAAAATATATGTAGGTTACCTCTGGTAAATTAAATACTTTTTTACAGAGGAAATATAATGATTTTTATACGCTTGACAATTTTTTTATAATCAAATCTTGAAGATTTAAAAAATGCATAGATTTAATCCTATATTTGAATAATTCTGATTAATTTTGAGTATAATTTTATAAAATGAAATATATTAAAAACCAAAATTCGAAAATATTATACAGCGATTTCAGGAAACAAATAGTTGAAGATTACAAATTTGCTGTTTATAGTCGTAATATAGGTATAACATGCAAAAAAAACATTTTAAAAGGGAAAGAACTTGTTAATATTGCTATAGCAAAAACCTTAAGAGAAGGTGATAACAATTTTGAAAGTTATGGCAATTTGGTCTCTCAGATAATTAACAAATCCGTATCAATTACAGAACTATGCAATACTAAAGCCATTAGTACAGAAACCCAAATGTTACAATTATTGGAATTCGCAAAAAAAACTAAAAACTCAAATGAAAAAAAAGTTGCTTATGGTTCAATAAGAAATATAAGAACGCATGATAAAAGTTTCTGGGAAACAATAAGTATTGCCGCCGATTTGCAATTACCAATGGCTGTTTCTGTTTGGAATGACGGGAGTGAACTAATAGAGGAGAAAAACCAAGCTGACACAAAAAAATATTTATTGGAATCATTACAAAAACTTGAGCAAAAAATTAACGAAAAGAAATTATTAATATTTAATGTTAAGGGATGGGATTATTCCGGTATTATTAAAATTTACATGAATAGAATTTCATTATGCAGAAATAGTAAAGTTCCTGTTATTTTTAATATTGAAGAAATGATGCAATTAGAAAAAAACTCCGATACTCTTAAAAACAAACTTGAGTATGAAAAAGAATACGACCCCATTACAAAAATGTATGATTGGATAATTAATAATAATATTGCTAGCATTGAAGAATTAGAGGAAATTAAAAAACGTATTGAAAAGGAAGTTGTTTTAAATTAAACATCTAAATCGATAACCCTCCTTTGCTTTACCGCCTCATAAGTTAAAATTGCAGTAGCTACCGATACATTTAAAGATTTAATTTGACCTGAAATTGGAATTTTTGCACAATAATCAGACATATCTATTATTTCGTCACGTATTCCTTTTTCTTCTGAGCCCATTATAATAGCGGTGGGGATTGTAAGATCAATATCGTAGTAATTATTGTCTGCTTTTTCTGTTGTGGCAACAATCTGAATACCACTGCTTTTTAAAGCTTCAATTGTTTGTTTTAACTTTTGTACTCTGCAAACAGGAATATTAAACAAAGCTCCTGCCGAAGCCTTAATTGCATCGGCACTTATTCTTGCACTTCCTTTTTCGGGTATTATAATTGTGTGTACTCCTGCACATTCTGCTGTTCTTGCTATTGCTCCAAAATTTCTAATATCAGTAATATTATCAAGTATAATTATTAATGGTATTTCACCATTTTCGTAAACATTTTGGACAATATCCTCAAACTGATGAAGAGTAATAGGAGAAGAATATGCAATAACTCCTTGATGATTTTTTTTTGAAATATGATCTATTTTCTGAATTGGAACAAACTGAAAAGGAACTTTATGTTTTCTTAGATCATTAAGTAATTCATTAAAGCCTTCTCCTTTTAAACTTGAACTAATTAATACCTTGTCGATATCTTCACCCTTTATAACAGCTTCTTGTACTGTTCTAATCCCAAAAATTACTTCTTTATTTGCCATGTTTTTATTTTTTCCGATTTTACTATTATTTAATCATTTAATCATTGTATCACTTAACTATAGAAAAAACTCTGCCATTACGCCATGTTTCTACTGCCTGATACCATATCATTTTATAAATATCGCTTCTATTTAATACATAATCGTTATTTGAATACGGGTTTGAAACTTTTACAAAAGTGTAGCTCATTGTATGCATTCCCTGTGTATTTCCATAAATCCACCTTTCCTGATTATCGTTTTTGTAAATTGTATTTGGAGAACCATAGATCATATATAACATTCCCCTATCCGTACGCCATCCTTCAGTAAACGAACTAAAGTAAGTATTTGTAAATTTTACTCTGTTATAATAAACTCGTATTAACTCTTTTGCACGATTTAAGTTTCCTGTTGATTTTAACCAAAAATTATCTATGGCTTCTTTTTTATTTTTAAACATCATATATTCTTTAAATTCTCGTGATGTTGTTAGATATCTTATTGGTTCTAATAATTTTATTTGTGTTTTAACAACGGGATAATATTTCCCAAAATTAAATAGCGTTAATCCTGTTCTGTATGAAGTATCTAAGCGAAAATGATACATCCCATATTTTTCCAGATTAAATGTAGAAGTATCTGTAAGCATTATTTCCCAAGTACTGTCGGGTGCCAACACATATGTTTTCATTATTGATACACTAAATGGGGGAGCAGGCAGTTTATATTTGCCTTTATAATAACTAACAAATAGTTTTTTGTTTTTTAAATTTTTATGTTTTATCTGAAACTCTGTTTCGTTGTCCAAGTAGTTTTTAAACAATGGATCGTTATCTGTTTTTAAAGTAAGTAAATAGTTTTGCTGTGTATGTTCGCTTGATTTATCAATTTCAATAAAATGCTGATTTCCTCTGCCACGATAAATATCTGTTGCAATAATATCAAGTAAATATCTTTTAGAGTTTTTTGCTTTAATTGTAATGTCGAAAGCAATATTAAAAAGATTAGAATCTTTTTCAATAAAAAACACTTGTGTTGCACTGTCAATTATATTATTGCCGGTAAAAGAATCGAATAGTTTATAATGAATTTGTACAGCAGCTTCAGGCTTTTTATTATTTAGTTTTTTAATATACAATAACTCATTTGCTGTTAATTTTATAAAAACCAGTGAAGTTGAATCTTCGTTATGAAATACTTTATATTGTGGATGCAAGGGAGTACTGCCCGGATTATAAATATATGCAACATTAGAGTTTCTTACGGGAGTTTTATATGAAAAACAAGAACTTAATACAAGAGTGAAAAGTATTACTACTATAAATAAGTGATGATATTTAGTGCTTAATTTCATTTGTAATTTTTGCTAAAATTATAAAAATCCTTGTTCTTTTGAAAATCGCTTTTAATAATTGAGCACATTATTGAATTTTTGAATTTGCCTTCAATTAAAAAATTTTCTCTAAGCAATGCCTCTTTTTTCATTCCCGATTTTACATTTGTTTTATCAATAGCAATATGTTTTTCATAATACTGCGATTCAATTCGGTTCAAAAATGTTTTTGTAAAAGCAAAATTTATAATAGCTTTTTTAGCTTCGGTAATAATTCCTTTATTCCAGTATTCCTTAATCAGTAATGCACCTAATGAAGCATAAGCATGTGCATTATTTATATAAAAAAGACCAATATAACCAATCATCTTTTTTGTAGTTTTTAATTCAATTCCCCATGTTATTTTCTCTCCATTTTTGTGTTGGGCTTCATTTTTATTAATAAATGCCAATATTTCATTCTTTCCCTTTATAAGTGGAACACCTGTGTATCTCATAATTTCATGCTCAGAGAATAGATGATACATAATATCTATATCAGTTTCAATTATTTTCCTTAGCAAAAGCCTTGGAGTTTCAAGTTTGTCGAAAATTATTTTTGATTCCATAAATTATACATCTTCTCTTTTATCTGTTAATATTTCAAGTTCATAAGATAATTTTTCCCAGTTTCTTAATTCATTATCAAGTTCTTTTTTAAGGCTTTCATAATTTACAAACAAATTACTATCGTTTAGGTCTATTTGATTATTATCGGGGTTTTGCAAATTATTATCAAATACGGCAATATCTTTCTCTAATTTTTCAATTTTACTTTCAGTGCTTTTTATTTTATTGCTTGTTTTTCTTATTTCTTTTTCAAGTTCTTTTTTTGCTATATAATCTAATTTATTTTGCGATACCTCGTTACCTGCCTTTTTTATAATATGTTCTTTCCTCTCTAATTCATTAAGATTTTCAATTTTCTTTTTTCTCAGAAAATCATAAATACCACCTAAGTTTTCTTTAATATTTTTATTTTTAAATTCAAATACTTTGCCTACTAATCCATCTAAAAAATAACGGTCGTGCGAAACAATTATCAGTGTGCCGTTATATTTTATCAAAGCATTTTTAAGAATTTCTTTCGACGACATATCTAAATGATTTGTAGGCTCATCAAGTACAAGTAAATTTGCGGGTTCAAGCAATAATTTAGCCAGAGCAAGCCTTGAACGTTCTCCTCCCGAAAGCACTTTTACTTTTTTATCAATATCTTCGCCACTAAAAAGAAAGGAGCCGAGAATACCTCTAATTTTTGGACGAATATCTCCTACGGCAATATCGTCAATAGTTTCGAAAACGGTTTTATTATCATTCAGCAATTTGTCTTGTTCTTGGGCATAATAAGCAATTTTTACTTTATGCCCTGTTTTAATTTCCCCATTGGGCTTTAATTCACCCACAATAATTCTCGACAAAGTAGTTTTTCCTTCTCCGTTTTTGCCAACAAAAGCAACTTTTTCGCCACGTTCTATTATCAGGTCAATATTGTTTAAAACCTGTTTGTCGGGAAAAGACATACTCAATTCTTCGGCTTCAAAAACAATGGTACCTGAATGTGGAGCAGGCGGAAAACGAAAATGTATGGAAGAGGTATCTTCATCATCAATTTCAACACGTTTTAATTTATTTAATTGTTTTATTCTGGATTGTACCTGAACCGATTTTGTATTTTTATACCTAAACCTTTCAATAAAACGTTCGGTGTCTTTAATCATTTTTTGCTGATTATTGTATGCCGCAAGTTGTTGCTCACGACGTTCGGCACGCAATGTTACAAATTTTGAATAAGGAACTTTATAATCGTAAATATTTCCAATTGATATTTCAACAGTTCTTTTTGTTACATTATCCAAAAAAGCCCTATCGTGTGAAATTAATAATACTGCTCCATAATAATTTGCCAAAAAATCTTCAAACCATTGTATAGATTCTATGTCCAAATGATTTGTGGGTTCATCCAATAAAAGCACATCGGGTTTTTGCAACAGTATTTTTGCTAGTTCAATTCTCATTCGCCAGCCACCACTCAACTCCTTAGTTGGTTTATTAAACTCTTCTTTTAAAAACCCAAGACCAAGTAATATCCGTTCTATTTCTGCCTGTATATTGTTTCCTCCAAGTATTTCGAAACGTTCTGTTTTTTCGCTTAATTTATTTATCAGCTTGGAATATTCATCATTGTTGTAATCGTTTCTTTCGCTAATATCTGCATTGATATTATCAATTTCTTTTTTTAGTTTTTTCAGCTCTTTAAAAGACAATTCGGTTTCTTCAAAAACTGTATGTTTATCTGATACCGGCATTTGTTGCGGAAGATATCCTATGTGTATATCGGCGGGTTTGCTAATTGTTCCTGCATCAACAGACTGAAAACCCATAATTACTTTTAATAATGTTGTTTTTCCTGCACCGTTTTTTCCCACAAGCCCAATTTTATCTTTTTTATTGATAAGAAAAGAAACCTCTTTAAAAAGCTCAAATCCACCAAATCGTACAGCAACATTACTAAGAGATATCATTACAGAATGATTTTTTTAAGACTGGTAAAAATATATAATAAATAGCAATTGTTAAATTATTATATAAAAACAATGAAGTAATGAAACAATTGAACAATCTGCTTGAGTAGGATTGGATATTATTCCTCATCCACCAAAATAACATCCAGTTCAAACGAACTTATATCGGAAGCACTAAAAAAGCCTAAAGCACCATTGCTTATATTTGTCGGGATATTTGCGGGTGGTCCGTCAAAAGGGCTTCCACGCCAATCTGTTTCTAGCATTACAGCAACATTATATTCAAGTAATTCGTAAGGTATTGAAAGCATATCAACCCTTACTCTTGTTGTATCTTTTTTAAGTTTATCAGATTCGATATAATATATGTCAACTCCGGGTAAATACATCCCATCCATAAACTCATCGGTATCGTAAACAGCTTCTCGTAAAGTGTCGTTATCCCAAACACCATCTAAATATATGTTAAATTGATAATTGTTGCCTTTACCTTCTGGTTCTTGAGCAAATAATTTTAAGATGTAAAAAGTTACCGGATTACCATGAAAAGGGAATTCTTTATACTCATAATCTATCAAGTCCATTTCAGGTACTGTATCAAGATATGTTGTGGCAGAAAACTCTTCACCATTACTTTGTTTAATATATAAAGTGTAGTTTTTCCCAACTTTTCCTGCAACACTATCGGTTTGATATATTCCGGGTGCGGCTTCATTTAAAACAAAGGCATTTGGGCTTCCTTCTTCTTGTATTTCAACTATTGCTCCGCTTTCAACAGGAGCAGGCTGGTTTGCGAAATAACTCGTTGTTCTAGTTAGTTTTATTGTATGAATAGTTTTTTGGGTTGTAATATTTCCTTCAACAACTAATCTTGAATTCTCATCATCGTTTAGTTCAATGTCAATTTTTTCTGAACATGAAATTGTTAGAAATGATACCAGAATTATAATAATATATATTGAGTTCTTCATAATTATTAAAATTTAAAGTTATAAGTTATTGATGGTATAGCTTTAAATAGATAATACATTTCAGCTATTGTTTCGTTTGGATTATCTTCCGATTGAGAGAAATTTATAGAATATGGATTTTTTCTTGAATATGCGTTATAAACTGAAGCATTAATGCTGTGCTCAAATTTATGTTTTTTATTTTCATCGTTATATCTTCTAAAATAATATGTTAATGATAAATCCAGTCTGTGGTAATCAAAAATTCTAATACTGTTTCTATCAGAATAAACAGGAACTAGCATGCCTCCATATTCAAACCTGCCTGTTGGCATGGTTCTGGGAGGAGCTGTTGAATATACCCATGTTCCCGATATGTTTAATTTTTTATTTATATCATAAGATAAAACAAATGATACATCATTAGTTTTGTCGTAAGGTGCAAAATATGGTTTTCCGTCATTTATTTCAGGAATCGTTCTCATGGTTCTTGATAAAGTATAACTTATCCAACCTGTAAGTTTTCCTTCCTGTTTTCTTAAAAGTAATTCAAAGCCGTAAGATTCTGCATCTCCTCTTCTTAATTCTCCTTCCAATCTGTCGTTTAAAAGTAATTCTGCATGGTCTCTAAAGTCAATTGAATTTTTCATTTTTTTATAATAAACCTCAGCAGATGTTTCAAACACATTGTTTTTAAAATTTCTAAAATATCCCAAGGCAACCTGATCGGCTATTTGCGGTTCAACATTAGGAGTTGATGGTATCCAAATGTCAAGTGGCGTTGCTGATGTTGTGTTTGTTGCCAGATGAATATACTGACTTGTTCTGTTGTAACTGGCTTTAATGGAGCTGAATTCATTGAGCGTGTATTTAATTCCCAGTCTTGGTTCAAGATTTGAAAATGTATTATAAATTTTTCCGTTTGGCTGATCTATTGTATCTGTAACCTCATAGTTTTGCGAATCAGCATCATCATATAAATAATAATGTGCTTTACCAATATTCTGGAATACTGATAATCTAAGACCATATTGAACACTTAATAATGGAGTAATTTTTTGTTCGTTTTGAAAAAAAGCAAAATGTTCAAAGGCATAATTGTTTGGCATTATAATTTCAAATTTAACAGTATCCATTTGCCCATTTATTACACCCGGGTCAAAATCATGATAAATTGAACCAAGACCAAATTTTATTGTGTTTTTTGGGTTTAAATAATATGTTAAATCTGCTTTTAAATTGTAATCTCTTATATTAGATCTCCAATCCATTTTCATTAATTCTTGTTCAAAACCTAAGTGATAATTATAATTGCTGAAAATAAATGTTGTATTCATAAAAAGCTTATCATTAAAAAGATGATTCCATCTGGCAGTTCCTGTTGCATTTCCATAGTCGATAGCCATCATATCTCCCATGCTCAATACATCTCTGCCAAAATATCCTGATAAGAAAATTCTGTTATTTTCATTAATTGTATAATTTATTTTTGTGTTTAGATCGTAAAAGTATAATCCACTTTTCTGAACCATAGTATCATTTGATAAGGGTAAAAACAGATCAAAATAAGTACGCCTGCCAGAAATAATGAATGATGATTTATCTTTAATAACAGGGCCTTCAACTGTTAATCTGCTTGCAAGTATGCCAATGCCACCGGTAGCACTATATTTTTTTGTATTACCATCTTTCATCCTAATATCAAGAACTGATGATAATCTGCCACCATATTCAGCAGGGATACCGCCTTTATAAAGTTTCATGTTTTTTATTGCATCTCCGTTAAATACAGAAAAGAAACCTGCAACATGAGATGCGTTGTAAACAGGAGCATCATCTAATAAAATAAGATTTTGATCAACGTTCCCGCCACGCACATAAAACCCCGATGAACCTTCTACACCAGCTAATACACCGGGTAATAACATAACGGCTTTTATAACGTCAACTTCGCCAAGTAAAGCTGGAATTTTTTTAATAGCTTTAATTGGAATTTTAACGGTACTCATTTCAACTCTTTCAATATTCTGATTTCTTTTTTCACCAATAATTTCTACTTCGCCTATTTGTTGGGAAGTAGTAGGTAAGGAAATATTTAGCTTGATATTATTATTTAAATCAACAGTTTTTGTAATGTCTTTGTATCCAATAAATGAATAAGTTACTTCGTGTTTTCCTTTTGGAACAGTTAAGGAATAGAAACCATAAACATTTGTTATTGTTCCAACTTTAATTGATCTTATATATACTGAAGCACCAATAAGTTCTTCACCGGTTTCGTTATCTTTCACGTATCCGCTAATAGTGCTTTTCCCGGCAACATCACTTTCGTCATTAATAGAAAATGACAAAAATGAAATTAAAAGTAATGTTGTTAAAAATATTATTCTCATTAGAGTGTTTTTTCAAATTAAAACATAAAATTATTAATAAAGACGGTTTTTATTTTTTTATTGCATAAATAACATTGTAGCTTATAATATCTGGTTTAATAATAATCCTGAATCCCTTAGCTTTTTAAAATATTTATTTGACACCACTAATTCAAGTCCAATAACATAATTAATATTATGAGCATCACTTCCAATAAATTCTATCATATTATTTTTAATAAAATTTTCCGCCATATTTTTTGCTTCAACAGAAAATACTCCATTTAAGGATAATGTATTCATTTGAAATAATACTCCTTTGTCTTTTAATTTTTTAAATATGTCTATATTATTATTCCAATAATTATACCTTTCAGGATGAGCTAAAACAGGTTTGTAACCATGTGTTTGCATTTTAAAAACGGCTTCATCAACAATGTTTGTTGCGTTATAATATGAAAGTTCAAACAATACATAATTATCTCCAAAAGTCAGCAATTCATTTTTTACAATACTATCAATAAAATCATAATTTAAATAGTATTCGGCAGCAGCTTCAACTACAATGGGTATTTTTAACTTTTTAATTGCAGCATTTAATTTTTCTAAACCCAATCTAATTGTTTCAGGTGTATTATGAAAATATTCAGAGTTTATATGTGGTGTAGTAATGATTTTGGAAAACCCTAAAGCATTAAGTCTTGAAATACATTCAATTGCTTCTTTAATAGATTTAACTCCATCATCAAGTCCTGGAATTAAATGAGAATGGATATCTGTTTTTAAAAAAGAATAATTATCCGTATTGTTGTTCGTAATATTTTTCATAATCACCGGAAATGATATTATTTAACCACTTTTCATTTTCAATATACCAATCAACAGTTTTAACAATTCCTTCTTCAAATTGTAATGTTGGGCTCCAGTTAAGTTCACTTTGAATCTTTGATGAATCGATAGCATATCTTAGATCATGACCAGCTCTGTCTTTTACAAATGTAATAAGTTTTGCGGAAGCTCCTTTTTCTCTACCAAGTTTATTATCCATAACTTCACAGAGTTTACGAATTAAATCAATATTTGTCCATTCGTTATTGCCTCCAATATTGTAAGTATCTCCAATTTTTCCTTTATGGAAAATTAAATCAATAGCATTAGCATGGTCTTCAACATATAGCCAATCTCTTATATTTTCCCCTTTACCATATATTGGTATTGGCTTATTGTTTTTAATATTATTAATTGCAAGTGGTATTAATTTTTCAGGAAACTGATTTGCCCCATAATTATTTGAGCAATTAGAAATCACTACAGGTAAATTATAAGTATTATAATATGCACGTACCAAATGATCTGAACTTGCCTTAGAAGCAGAATACGGGCTTTTTGGGTCATAATTTGTTGATTCTGTAAAAAAACCTGTTTCGCCAAGTGAACCATAAACTTCATCGGTAGAAATATGGAAAAATCTTTTTCCCTTATAATCGCCCCAAAATTGTCTTGCAGCATTTAACAGGTTAACTGTTCCAATAATATTTGTATTAATAAACTCTAGAGGATTTGTTATTGACCTGTCGACATGAGATTCTGCGGCTAAATGAATTATACCATCAATATTATATTTTTTAAAAATATCATTAATAAAATTCTCATCAACAATATCACCTTTTATAAATTTATAATTAGATTTTTTCTCTACATCTTTAAGATTCTCGAGATTTCCTGCGTAAGTAAGTTTGTCAAGATTTATTATCTGATATTCGGAATATTTTTTCACAAAGGTCCTTAAAACATGCGAGCCAATAAACCCTGCTCCTCCTGTAATTAATATTGTTTTCATCTATTTATTTTTTATTTTTCAAATATTGCTCCCATTTCCATGCTGATAATAGGGTTTCGTCAAGCTCTAATTCTGTTTTCCAACCAAGCTCTTTATTTGCAAAACTTGTATCTGCCCACATTTGTTCAATATCACCTTCCCTTCTTTCAACAATTTTATAATTTAAATTTTGTCCTGTTACTTTTTCAAAAGTCTTAACAACATCTAATACTGAATTTCCTTTACCTGTACCAAGATTAAACACCTCAAATCCTTTTTTATTTTTATTTTGCATTAGTCTTTCAATTGCAACAACATGAGCTTCTGCAAGGTCAACAACATTTATATAATCTCTAATACATGAGCCATCAGTAGTATTATAATCTCCTCCAAAAACTTTAAGTTGCTCACGAATACCTATTGCTGTTTGGGTAATATATGGAATTAAATTATTAGGAACACCAAGAGGTAATTCTCCTATTAATGCAGAACTATGAGCTCCTATTGGATTAAAATATCTTAATGAAACAGATTTAAAATTGTTATCCGATCTTATAGTATCAAAAATAATATCTTCTGATATCTGTTTTGTATTTCCATAAGGTGAGTTTGCTTTTTTAAGTGGTGCATTTTCCGTAACAGGCAATGTATCCGGTTGCCCATATACCGTACACGATGAAGAAAACACAAGGTTTAAAATTTTGTGTTTTTTCATTTCATGTAAAATATTTATTAAAGAGCTTAAATTATTATGATAGTATTTTAAAGGATTTTCAACAGATTCACCAACGGCTTTAAATGCGGCAAAATGTATTACTGCTTTAATGTCGGAGTATTTATTAAAAAATATTTCTAGCTTATTCTTATCACAAATGTCAATATTCTCAAAACAGGGACGAATTTCAGTAATTTTTTCAATACCATCTAAAACTTCAATTTTTGAATTAGAAAGATTGTCAATTATGATAACATCATACCCGGCATTTTGAAGTTCAACAACAGTATGAGAGCCAATATACCCAACACCACCTGTAACTAGTATTTGCTTTTTCATATTTTACAAACTTAAATAAGTCAGTTTTTTGATTTTATCTCTGTAAATACCCTTAATGTCAAATAAAATTCCATTATTTTTACTTATTGACAAAAAATAATCCTCGTTAAGTTCTTTGTATTCATTATGGTTTACAGCAACTATTATTGCATCATATTTTCCTGTTGGCTTATCTGATAAATCTATATCATACTCCTCTTTTATTTCTTGTTTTGAAGCTAAAGAATCAACAACATCCACATTTACTTTGTAAGATAGTAGTTCATTTACAACGTCAACAACTTTTGAATTTCTGATATCAGTAACGTTTTCCTTAAAAGTAATACCCATTATTAAAATTCTGGCATTACGAATATTTTTATCTTTAGATATTATACATTTTACGGTTTGCTTTGCAATATATCCTCCCATACTATCATTAACAAATCTTCCAGAATTAATTATCTGTGCATGATAACCCAGTTTTTTAGCTTTATAGGTAAGATAATATGGATCAACTCCTATGCAATGTCCGCCAACAAGTCCAGGGGAAAATTTCAAAAAATTCCATTTTGTTCCGGCAGCTTCAAGTACTTCGAAAGTATTAATATCTAATCTGTTAAAAATTATTGACAATTCGTTCATCAGAGCAATATTTACATCACGTTGTGTATTTTCAATAATTTTTGCTGCTTCTGCAACTTTTATAGAACTTGCTCTATGAACACCTGCTTTTACAACAATTTCATATATTTTTGCAATATTATCTAAAGATTCATCATCACTACCCGAAACAATTTTTACAATATTGGTTAATGAATGTTCTTTATCTCCGGGATTAATTCTTTCCGGAGAAAATCCAACTTTAAAATCAATATTAAATTTTAATTGTGATTCTTCTTCTAAAATTGGGACACAGTCATCTTCTGTACAGCCGGGATATACCGTTGATTCAAACACAACATAATCTCCTTTCTTCAATACTTTACCAACTGTATGGCATGCACTTATCAAGGGAGTTAAGTCAGGGGTATTGCTTTCATCAATTGGTGTTGGTACAGCGATAATAAAAAAATTTGAATCTTTAAGATCTTCAACTGATGCAGTAAAATGAATATCACATCCATCAAAATCTTCTTTTAATAATTCCTTACTAGGGTCAACTTTATTCCGCATCATTTCAACACGGTCTTTTTTGATATCAAATCCAACAACGGGTATTATTTTAGCAAATTCTAATGCAATTGGTAATCCAACATATCCCAGTCCTATTAAACAGAGTTTGGCTTCTTTGTTTATTAATTTATTATACATTTACTTAAATATTTGTTTTACAAAAAGGATGATAATCTCCGGTTAAACCTATTGGTTTAGAGTTTCTAATATTATATGCAATATTTATTGAACTGTTTGCTTCTTCAAGACCAAATCCATTTCCGGTTAAGATATCTTCATAGCTTTTAGTATGGAGATCTGTAAAACCACCACTAAATTCAATTTCTTCATCATCAATTTTTATTGAACGATAAGTTCTTTGTCCTTCTTTTTTAATGCTTTTTGGAACATCATCATAATCAATACTTAAAAACCATCTTACATTAGCTTTTTTTAATTGTAATAAGCCGGCAGTTTTATTGGGTTGTGATATATGAACAATATTTTCCTTTACTTCACCAAAAATCCAGGAAAGCATATCAAAAAAGTGAATGCCAATATTTGTAGCTATGCCTCCTGATTTTTGAATATCTCCTTTCCATGAAAAATCATACCATTTACCTCTAGAAGTAATATATGTTAAATCAATATCATAAACTTTATCCGTAGGATTATTTTCTATTTTTTGTTTTAAAGCAATTATTGATGGATGTAAACGTAATTGTAAAATATTATATATCTTTTTCCCGTTCCTTTTTTCAACTTCTTTCAGTGCCTCAACATTCCAGGGATTTAAAACCAATGGTTTTTCACAAATTGCATCTGCACCACTTCTAAGAGCAAACCGAATGTGTGAATCGTGTAAAAAATTAGGTGAACATATACTTACATAATCTAAATTTACACCACTCCTTCTAAGTTTATCAATGTGTCTGTCAAATCTTTCGAATTCTACAAAAAAATCTGCATTTGGAAAATACGAGTCAATAATACCAACACTATCAAATTTATCTAAAGCTGCAAGCATTGTATTTCCTGTGTCTTTTATTGCTTTTAAATGCCTGATTGCAATATATCCTGCAACTCCAATTACTGCAAATTTTATTTGGTTTGATTGATTTTCCATATCTGTAAATATTTTAATCTGTCAAATTTTTGTTACAATATTATTTGTTAGTTTATATTTCTCTTTGCTTTCCTGGCATTCTGCAAAACCTTGTTCATCAAAATCAAGTCTTTGTCCATATTCACTCATCCAGCCAATTTGTTTAGCAGGATTTCCAACATAAAGGGCATAAGGTTCAACTTCTTTTGTTATTACTGCTCCTGCTCCTATAAATGAATATTTTCCAATATCATTTCCACATATTATAGTAGCATTTGCCCCAATAGAAGCACCTTTACCTACAATTGTTTTTAAATATTGATCTTTTCTAATTACAGCACTTCTGGGATTAATGACATTTGTAAAAACCATTGATGGACCTAAAAAAACATCATCTTCGCAAATAACGCCGGTATAAATAGAAACATTATTTTGAACTTTTACATTTTTGCCTAAGATTACATCGGGAGAAACAACTACATTTTGACCAATATTACAATTTTCACCTATTTTACAATTGGGCATAATATGTGAAAAATGCCATATTTTAGTTCCTTTACCAATTTCACAACCCTTATCAATTACTGCTGTCTCGTGTGCAAAATATTCCATTTAAATAATAATATATTTTATAATTACAATTGGTATTAACTTTTATAAAAAGTGTGTAAAGATACAATCTTAGCATTTAACTAACAATAAAAAAAGCTGCATAAAATTTTTATGCAGCTTTTTAAAAACGTTATATAAAACTTATTTACTACAAATTACTTTGCGAACAAGTTTATTCCCATTTATATCAAAAGTTATAAAATAAACACCATTATCAACATTATTAATAATCTCACTTAGTAATATTTTATTGTTTCCGGCAATTCCAGTTATATCATAATTACCTATAACTTCTCCTATTACATTTGCAACTGAAATACTAATGTTACTATTATCAATTAAATTCAAACTCAATGTTGCATCGTTACTAAAAGGATTTGGATAAATAGCAAGACTTATTAAATGTTTACTTAATTCATCAACATTTACTGGTGAAGAAGTATAATTTAATGACCAACCATCTGCATGATTTGCAATATTTGTAGCGAATTTAATCCATGCTATATCCGACGGAACAAATATGGAACCGGAAGGAGGTGATGCATTTGTAAGGGTAATTATTTCATTTGCAGTTATTGTTGATTCTTTATAAATTTTAACATAATCATAAGTATCTGAAGAAGACAAATCGAAAGAAGTAAAATTGAGAGTAATAGATCCTACTCCGGGAGGAGTGATTTCCCAACGACAATAAGTTGATTCATAATCACAAGGTCCACTTCCATCGGAAATTGTTCCTGTTGGGGTAATTAATGTTTTAATTCCTCCGCAATAATCTGTTGTATAAGAACCATACCAACCTATATCTGTTCCGCTGGAATTTGTATTAAACTCAATAAGCAAGGCTCCATTATCTGCAGTTACACTACCAGGAGTATCATTGCCGGTATAAGTAGCTAAAATAGGGTCTGAAACTGAAGTACCATTGTAAAATGTTACAACATCATTAGCTTCAAGTTGAAATACATCAAAAGAAAAATCAATTTTATTACCGCATATTGGTTCTATTAAATAAAAACAATCAATATTATTTAAATATTCTTCATTGCCACTACCGTCATTAAAAGAACCACTTGAGCCATCAATATTTTTTGTCCCGCTACAATATTCAGGGTATCCTGAAACAGGATAAATTCCAATTACAGCTTGAAAATCACTGTCAAAAGTAGAACCACTAGGATTAAGGTCGTCAAGAGCATAATAGCCATCGGCATAACCATCCCAACCCCAATTCATGTGAAATTCGCTTCCTTGGTATCCGTCACAATTCCAGGCATGACCACTGCTGGCAGAGGCATCACTTCCCGAATATACAATTGGTCGGTTATTATCGATTTCATTTTTTAATAAAATTTCCCAATTTGAAGGAGAATAAGCATTTTCATAAACATGATTAGCATTATATCTAAAATTTGAAATTAAGGCGGTTTCTACATCGCTAGTTTGAGCACCGGAGCCGGTAGGAGAATAATACATATTAACAGAAACACCACAATGATATAATAGTTCTGCAATATCGTCGTTTTCGCTATAACAGTTGTAAGGGATATTTGCCCAATGATAATTTGTTGTTCCAAAATTAGCTGATAATGTCCCGTATGGCCAATATGAAGGCCAACCGGCAGGATAACTATAACTATTTGATCCTTGTCCTACTGCAGGGTGGTCATAAAATTTCATAACTTGCGCCATTGCTACTGCAACACACCCCACAATGGCCTGTTCTCCACCATCTTCAGGACATGCATCATTGTAATATCCATCTTGTCCCCATATGCTTAGTAATAAAGGAACAATTGTTTTAATATCTTTTAAATTTTTATTTGTAACATTTTCTAAGTCTCCCCATTCTTTTGATATTTCAACCGAAGCTTTTAAATCATTGTCTTTTAAAAATTTCAATTGATTTGCTTTTGTTTCCATAAAAAAAGCAGCTGATGGCGGGGTATTATTTATATCATATATTCCATTAAACGAATAAGCTATAATTGGTTTAGCAGAATTATCGGCAGAAATAATAACAAAACCATCGTTTTTATTAACATTAAAAATATAGTAAATTGGTTCATTATTGTATACATTAGTATATACAAGAGACAAATTGATATTACTATAATCTATTTCTTCAATTTGACTAATGCGCTCAAAATAAATGTTTTTTGCGATTTTCTGTGCATACTTTACGTCAATTTTTTCGGCAAAGACAGATACTAGAATAAAAAAAAAAAATAAATTAAAAAAAATATTTTTTTTCATAATATATAAAATTGATTAAAAATGGAATTAATTACATGCAAAATTACTTAAAATATTTATTAAAAAAAAGCGATATTTACTGATAGCAAAAGAAAACTTGTTACTATCTGATATATTGACGTTAATTTTTACTAAATAGTTGCATTTGGATATTAAATTATACCAATTGTAATTCAAAATAGTTCAATTTGACCTAAAATTTCTTAAAATTTTGCACATGAGATTTAAAATAAAGATTGTCTTTTGCTATGTAGATATGTTTACGTAGCTTTGACCAATTTAAATTTTTATCACAATCAATTTTTATCACGTTGTTGTACAGCCATATACCAAAAGAGAAGTATAGATATATATTTTCATTAATTATATTAATATTCATATTTTCCTCATGCTCTGTTTTTACAAAAAAACCAAAGATAACTACCGATAAAGATCTAAAATTAGAAAAAAGAGAACTTGAGTTTTCTTATTCTTTCATGGAAGGCAATAAGCAAAAGATGCTGGGTAATTATGCCGAAGCAATAGCATACTATGCTAAATGTCTTCAAATTAATGAAAAAAGTGCTGCAACAATGTATGAACTTGCAAATATGTATATTTTACAAGGTGATATTTCTACGGCACTTATTTTAACGCAAGAAGCAGTAAAAGTAAATCCTGATAATATTTGGTATAAATTATTATTAGCAGCATTATACCAACAAAAAAATATGCTAAGCAAATCAGCTGGTATTTATAAAGAATTGGTTAAAGAACATCCTTATAATATTGAATATAAGTTAGAGTATGCCTCTATTCTGAGCTTAAATAATAAATTAAAAGAAGCTTTAAAAATTTATGATGATATTGAATTAAAATATGGAGTTATTGATGAAATAAGTTTAGAAAAAGAAAAAATTTATATGAAATTAGGTGAGAAAGAAAAAGCTTACGAAGAACTAAATAAACTTATTATAGAATACCCTCTTGAAGTGAGATTTTATGGCTTGCTTGCAGAAATTTATGTTTCAAACGAAGAATACGACAAAGCACTTGCAACATACAATAAACTATTAAAAATTGATCCTGATAATGGACTGGGGCACCTCTCATTGTCTGAATTTTATCGAATAACTAATGATTTTGACAAATCTTTTGAAGAAATAAAAATTGCTTTTGCAAGCCCTGATGTTAAAATAGATATTAAAATTAAAATGATACTATTATATTATTCTTCCTCTAGAGTAAATGTTGAAGTTAGCAAACAGACATATGAATTACTTGCAATATTAGAAGAAACACATCCTGATGACCCAAAAAGTTTAGCTGTTTACGGGGATTTTTTAATTAGCGATGAAAAATGGGAAGAAGCAAGAGAAAAGTACAGAAAGGTTATCGAAAACACTAAAAATAATTACTTAATATGGGAACAACTAATATTTATTGATAATCAATTGAATGATTTTAAGGCTTTGTATTATGAAAGCAAAGAAGCTCTAGAATATTTTCCCAATCAGGTTAATTTGTACCTTTTTAATGGCATTGGAGCCATAAAACAAAAAAAGTTTGACGAAGCTATTGAAAAATTAAAAACAGGATTAGGATTAACAGTTAATAAAAAATTAGAAGTACAATTTTATATTTATCTTGCGGAAGCATATTTTAAAAATAAAAACAATGAAGAATCTGATAAATATTTTGATAAGGCATTAGAATTAGAACAGGATAATTTATACATATTAAATAATTACAGTTATTATCTTTCCCTGCGTTCCGAAAAACTTAATAAAGCGCTGGAAATGACTAAAAAATGCAATGAGCTTACTGTTAATAATGCAACATATCTTGATACCTATGCCTGGGTATTATATAAAATGCAAAATTATGAGGAAGCTCTTACAATAATTGAAAAAGCAATTGAACATGGAGGTGGGGGAAGTGCTGTTATTATAGAACACAAAGGGGATATCCTTTATAAATCGGGTAAAATAAAAAAAGCTGTTGAAATATGGAAAAAAGCAAAAGAAACAGGTAAGGGGTCTGAATTTTTAGATAAAAAAGTTGATGAAGAGAAGATGTATGAATAAGTCGGCTATTAATAAAATACTCATGAATTATAAAAACATAATGTTTTTAACAGCATTAATATTTATGTTATTTAGTTCGTGTAATGTTTCAAAACAAACGATAAAAGAAGAAAAACAAAAAAAACTACGTCAGATATCTTTGAAAAAACTTCAAAACAATGTAGAAAACGCATATCTTGATTTTAACTATCTCCAATTAAAATTTTCCGCAAAAGTTAATATGGGACAAAAAAAATACTCTCTTAAAGGACAAATGCGAATAAAAAAAGACAGTTTAATTTGGATGAATTTAAATCATGCAACAGGTATTCCTGTTGCAAAAATGGTGTTTTTGCCCGATACAATTAAATTTTTAAACAGGTTAAATTCGGAATATTTTTATGGTGGATATGAATTTTTTGAAACGATGTTCGGTCTTGATATTAATTATAATTATTTTCAATCAATTTTTACAAATGAATTGTTTACATATCCCGACCAAGAGGATGTTTTAGAGTTAAAAAAGGGAAATTATAAAAACAATATCGACTCTAACCAATATTGCCTTCAATCATTAAAAAACAGGAAAATAAGAAGAAAACTAAAAAAGCGTAAGGGTACAGATCTAATTGTTCAAAAAATTTATGTATCACCTGAAACTTTTAAAATATCAGATATTTTCATTAATGAATTTAGCCAGGACAGAACATTAAGCATTAAGTATTCAGACCATTATTTAATAGACGAAAAATTATTTCCTGAAAAAATTAATTTTGTTCTTAAAAATGACACAAACAATGTGGAACTTTCAATAAAATATACTAAAATTACAAATAATAAAAAATTGAAATTTCCATTTAAGATACCTGAAAAATATACTAAAATTGAATAAATAGTGCTGTTCCTTAAAAATACATATCTAATTAAAAGCTTTTTATTTATAATAATTTTTACATTTATTTTCAACTCATCATTTGGGCAAACCCACAAGGATTTGGAAAATAAAAAGATAAAGAATCAGCGAGAAATTGCATATACAAACAAGCTTTTAAAAGAAACCAGAAAAAATCAGGAATCTTCATTTAATCAACTAAAACTTATTGATAAAAAAATTGATATAAGAAAAGATCTTATTCAAAACATAAAGGATGAGATATTTTTTTTGAATGAAAGAATCAATGAGAATAATTCAATTATTACATCTCTAGAGTCTGATCTGCAGCAATTAAAAAATGAGTATGCTAAGATGATATATTATGCATATAAGAATAAAAATTCTTATAGCAGATGGATGTACATTCTCTCATCAAAGGATTTTAATCAGGCTTACAAACGAATGAAATATCTTCAGCAGTATGCAAAATTCAGACAAAGGCAAGTAGAAGCAATAACGGCTGTTCGGGATATGATAAAGAAAAAGTTGTCTGACCTTGAAAGCCAAAAGCAGGAAAAGAAGGCTTTAATAAACGATGAGCAGGAAGCAACAATAACTTTATCGATAGAAAAAAAGCAACAAAATTCAACACTTAATAAATTAAAATCAAAAGAAAAAGAGTTAAAAATAAAACTTGCACAAAAACGAAAAGCTGCTCGTAAACTGCAAAAGGCCATAGAAGATCTAATTGCTAAAGAGGCTGTTGCGACATCAGGAGCTAGTAAAAAATATAAATTAACTCCCGAAGAAAAACTTATATCAGATAAATTTGGAATAAATAAAGGTCGTTTACCATGGCCAACTTCAAGGGGAATCATTACAGTTACTTTTGGCGAGCATAATCATCCTACATTAAAAGGTATTAAAATTCAAAGTAATGGTGTTACAATAGCAACAACAACAGGTACTCCTGCCCGGGCAATTTTTGACGGTGTTGTTCGCCAGGTAATTACAATACCAGGAAAACATAAAACAATAATAATAAGACACGGTGAATATCTTTCGGTTTATTCTAATTTAAAAGAAGTATATGTTTCTGTTGGGGATAATGTAAGTGCAAAAGAAGAAATAGGTGTAATTTATACAGATAAAGAAGGGGACAATACTACTAATGTTGAATTGCAAATTTGGAAAGGAACAGTAAAGTTAAATCCTTCTTATTGGTTGTCGAAAAAGTAAGCCTAAGCGTTCACAGTATTTACACCACAAATTATCACAGATTATTTTTTATTTTCAATTTTTTTTCGACATCAATTTCAATCTTTAACCCATCTTCGGCTGCAAAAGTCCTTTCAAATACCGAACTCGCCTCGCTTAGTAGTTTGTCAATATTTTTATATCGTGCGGAATAATGTCCTATCAATAAATTTTTAACATTTGCCATTTTTGCAATTGTAGCAGCCTGAATTGTTGTTGAATGTTTAGTTTCAATTGCATGTTCTAACATATTGTGCATAAATGTTGTTTCGTGATAAAGCAGGTCAATATTTTCGATAATTGGCACAATTTTTTCAAAATATGCTGTGTCGGAGCAAAATGCATAAGATCTTGGCTCCGGGGATGGAATTATAAGATTTTTATTAAGAATTTTATCTCCGTTTTTTGTTGTAAAATTATCTCCTTGTTTTATTTCGGGTATATTTTTAAAAGGAATATCGTATTTTTCTATACATTCCTTTTTAATATTAGGCAGTCGTTTTTTTTCTTTAAATAAAAAGCCGGATGCTGGTATTCTGTGTTTTAAAGGAATTGTATCAACAGAAAGATGTTTATCCTCGTATATTCTTTGACTTTTTTTAGTGCTAATAATTTTAAATATTATTTCAAAATTTAATTTATCGGCAAAATAATCCAATTGAAGTTTTATTATTTTTTCAAGATCAGCACTTCCATATATGTTTAGTGGATTAATCCTGCCAAGTAAATTATAAGAAGATATTAGCCCCACAAGTCCAAAAATATGATCCCCATGAGGATGACTAATAAAAATATGATTTATTCTGGAAAAAGGGATCTTAAATTTTCGCAGTTGTATTTGTGTTCCTTCTCCGCAATCAATTAAAAAAAACTGCCCATGTACATTAAGCACATGAGCAGTAGTAAATCTTGTTGAAGTAGGCAATGATGAACTACTTCCCAGAACAGTTAAAGCAAAAGTCATAAAATACTAAAACTATTTATTTTCTTGTAATATTAAATCAATAGCTTTATCAGAAGTTAGTGTGATATTCAGCACAGTATCTAACTGTGAAATAGTAATTAACCTTTCTATTGCTGTTTGTAATCCTGATAATACAAATATTCCGTTTGTATTTTTACACAATCTGTTTGCAACAAGAATAGCACTAAGACCGGAAGAATCACAGTAACGACAATTGCTAAGATCTAATATAATATTTTTTTGTCCGTTACCGGCAATTAAAACCAATTCTGATTTTAATGCAGGAGCAACGTGAGTATCTAATTTTTCAACTAATACTGAAATTATTGTATACTTTTCTTTTTTAGAAATCTTGAAATCCATTCGCTAAAAATACAATTTTTTTTTAATATTAAAATTAATAATAGTTATTTTTTAGTTTTTTCTTTCTTTTCAAGTTTAGATTTTAATGCTGCTAATTCAGAAACATCACCAAGTGTTGTCTTTTCAATTTTTGATTGAACTTTTTTAACAGAACGTTTTGTTTTTGCTTTTTGTGTATCATCTGCATCTTTCGTCTTATCATCAAATATTTTTGTATGCGAGAGTGCTATTTTTTTCGATTCTTTTGAAAATTCAATTACTTTAAAATCTAATTTTTCATCAATTTTAGCAAGAGTTCCATCTTCTTTAGCAATATTTTTCTTTGATGCAAATCCCTCTACTCCATAAGGTAATGAAATTATAGCACCCTTATCAATTATTTGTATAATTGTACCTTCATGAATTGAACCAATTGAGAAAACTGTTTCAAATACATCCCATGGATTTTCTTCTAATTGTTTATGTCCGATACTTAATCTTCTGTTTTCTTTGTCAATTTCTAAAACAACAACATCAATCGAACTATTTAGACTTGTAAATTCTGCAGGATGTTTAACTTTTTTAGTCCATGATAGATCAGATATATGTATCAATCCATCTATTCCTTCTTCTAATTCAACAAATACCCCAAAGTTTGTGAAATTTTTAACAATAGCAGTATGTTTTGAATCAACAGAATATTTTTCTTCAATTTTTAACCATGGATCCGGTTTTAGTTGTTTAATACCTAAAGACATTTTTCTGTCTTCTCTATCAAGAGTAAGTATTACTGCTTCAATAGGATCGCCAATTTTTAAAAATTCTTGTGCACTTCTCAGATGCTGTGACCATGACATTTCTGAGACATGAATTAAGCCTTCTACTCCAGGAGCAATTTCAACAAATGCACCATAGTCAGCCAATACAACTACTTTTCCTTTTATTTTATCTTCAATTTTCAATTTTTTATCTAATGAATCCCATGGATGCGGAGTCAATTGTTTTAATCCTAATGCAATTCTTTTCTTTTCATCATCAAAGTCAAGAATTACCACATTTAATTTTTGATCTAATTCAACAATTTCTTCAGGATGATTTATTCTGCCCCATGAAAGGTCTGTGATATGGATTAGCCCGTCAACACCACCTAAATCAATAAATACGCCATAAGATGTGATATTTTTAACAGTTCCTTCAAGAACTTGTCCTTTTTCTAATTTCGAAATAATCTCAGCTCTTTGTAATTCCAGTTCGGCTTCAATTAATGCTTTATGGGAAACTACAACATTTTTAAATTCATGATTAATTTTAACAACTTTAAATTCCATTGTTTTGTCAACATATATGTCATAATCTCTAATTGGTTTTACATCAATTTGAGAACCCGGTAAAAATGCTTCTATTCCAAAAACGTCTACTATCATACCGCCTTTAGTTTTACATTTTATATACCCTGTAACTATTTCTTCTTTCTCAAGAGAAAGATTAATTCTGTCCCAAGCTCGCAAGACTCTTGCTTTTTTGTGAGAAATAATTAATTGTCCGTTGGCATCTTCTTGAGTTTCTACTAAAACTTCAACACTATCTCCAATTTTTAAATCGGGATTATATCTGAATTCGTTAATATTAATAATTCCTTCAGATTTATAACCAATATTTACAACTATTTCTCTTTTTGTTTGAGCAACAACTGTTCCGTCAATCACTTCGTTTTCAGCAATTGTGGAAAGGGTTTCATCGTAAATTTTTTCTAATTCTGCTCTTTTTTCCGGAGTATATAATTCTTCGGATTTTCCAAAAGCATCCCAATTAAACTCTTCTTCTTTTACAGTTTTGATTTTTTCTTCTTTCTTTTGTTTTTCGGCAGAATCTATTTTGTTTTTATCCACTACTGGTATCTCTGCGGTTTCTTCTTCAACAGTTTTTGATGCTTCTACAGGTTCTTTTTCAACAGTTTTTGATGTTTCTACAGGTTCTTTTTCAACAGTTTTTTCCGTTACTGTTTTAGGTGCTTCTGTAATCTCTTTTTCAACAGTTTTTGATGCTTCTATAGGTTCTTTTTCAACAGTTTTTTCTGTTACTGTTTTAGGTGCTTCTGTAATCTCTTTTTCAACAGTTTTTGATGCTTCTACAGGTTCTTTTTTAACAGTTTTTTCTTTTACCGTTTTTGTTTCTTTTACAAGCTTTTTTTCAACTGTTTTTGGTGTTTTTACAGCTTCTTTTTCAACCGTTTTTTCTTTTACAAGCTTATTGGTTGTATCAGTTTTTTCTTCTTTTTGTGCCATTTAAATTTAATTATAATTAATAAGTTAGACAATATATTGATTTTTAATTGAGGTGCAAAAGTATAATTTCAATTCATTATAACAATAAATTTTACAAAAAAATATTTTTCACAAGAATTTCAATTTGCTTTTTATTCAATCTAAAAGATAATTTTAACCTAATTTATTAGTAAAAGGAGTAAAGTGAATTTTTTAGGTTAACATTGAATTTTATCCTAAATATGTTCTTAAATTTTTATTTTTAGCAGTATTTCGTAATCTTCTTAATGCTTTTTCCTTGATTTGTCGTACACGTTCTCTAGTTAAATTAAATTCTTCACCAATTTCTTCAAGTGTATGTTGGTGGCAACCATTTAACCCGAAATATAATTTAAGGATACCAGCTTCTCGCTCATGTAGTTTTTTTAAAATACGCTCAATTTCTTTTTTCAACGATTCTTTAATTAATCCCTTATCTGGAGAAGGAGTATCTTTATTTTTCATAACTTCATATAATGAACCCTCTTCATCCAGTATTAAAGGTGCATCCATTGAAATGTGTTTCCCTGATGAGAATATAGAAATTTTAACATCTTTTTCTTTTATCTCTAATTCTTTTGCTATTTCATTTATTGATGGTGGGCGTTCATACTTTTGCTCTAATTTGGAAAATAATTTATTTATTTTATTTATTGATCCTATTTTATTTAATGGTAATCTAACTATTCTGGATTGTTCGGCAATAGCTTGTAAAATAGATTGTCTTATCCACCATACAGCATAAGAAATAAATTTAAATCCTCTTGTTTCATCAAATCGTTGTGCTGCTTTAATTAAGCCAAGGTTTCCTTCATTTATCATATCCTGTAAACTTAATCCTTGATTTTGATATTGTTTGGAAACAGATATTACAAATCTTAAATTTGCATTTACAAGTTTTTCCAATGCTATTTGATTTCCTTGTTTTATTTGTCTTGCCAATTCTACTTCTTCGTCTGCAGATATTAATTCTAATTTACTAATTTCATGTAAATATTTATCTAAAGATGCAGTATCTCTATTTGTAACCTGTTTGGTAATTTTTAATTGTCTCATATGCTCTCAAATTTTTCGAATGTGGTTATATATTATAATTTACGTTGAAATTTTATAAAAAGTTGCAATAAATACACGAATAACTATTCAAAATGCAATAATTTTATTGCAAAATGATAAAAATTTATATCATTGATAATCATGTTTATTTAGATGTTTGTTATTGTTAGAAAAATAAAATATATATATTTTTTGATATTAAATACATTATGTATAATATTGCAGTAAATTATTGAGGGTGATTCTGGCGAGTGTTTTTCAAAAACTACTTCATTTTAAATAGTTACATAGATAAATTTCAAATTAAATAACTACCTTATTTAAAAATAATTATTAATTTAATATTATATACCTTATGTTTGATATACTTGAATTGAACAAAAAATTAGTTAATGAACTAAGAGACATTGCTAAAAATTTAAAAATAAAAAAGACCGACTCATTAAAAAAACAAGAGTTGATTTACAAAATACTAGATCAACAAGCTATTGATGCAGCCAATGAAAAAACTATTAAACCAAAAGCAGAAAAAATACCCGATATTAAAAAAGAAGTCAAAGAAAATATAAGCATAGATAAAAATATTTCTACTTCTGACTTATTTGGTGAAATTGAACAAAAAGAACCTTTTATCACTAATCCTGATTTAAAACCCGAAATAAAAAATAAAGAAGAAAATAATACTCATAAAGATGAACCTGTAAGAGACAGAGATAAAAAAAGAACTAATGACAAGTACGAATTCGATGCAATGGTTACAAGCATTGGTGCTTTAGAAATAATGCAGGATGGATATGGATTTTTAAGATCATCCGATTTTAATTATTTAAATTCTCCTGACGATATTTATGTTTCTCAATCTCAAATAAAATTATTTGGATTAAAAACAGGTGATGTTGTTGAAGGATTTATTCGTCCTCCAAAAGATGGTGAAAAATATTTTCCACTTATTAAAGTTAAAGAAATTAATGGTAGAACTCCTGAAAACATAAGAGATAGAATTCCTTTTGAACATCTTACACCATTATTTCCTGATGAAAAATTTGATATTACAACAGATAGCGAAACAGGCACTTTGTCTGTAAGAGTGATCGATCTTTTTTCACCAATTGGGAAAGGACAAAGGGGACTAATAGTTGCACAACCAAAAACAGGAAAAACAGTTTTACTTAAAGAAGTAGCTAATGCAATTGCAGCCAACCACCCAGAAGTATATTTAATGATACTTCTTATTGATGAACGCCCAGAAGAAGTTACAGATATGGCAAGAAGTGTAAATGGAGAAGTTATTGCATCAACATTTGACGAACCGGCTGAAAAACATGTTAAAGTTGCAAACATAGTTTTAGAAAAAGCAAAAAGACTTGTTGAATGTGGGCATGATGTTGTAATATTATTAGATTCTATTACTCGTTTAGCAAGAGCCTATAATACGGTACAACCCGCTTCAGGGAAAGTTTTATCGGGAGGAGTTGATGCTAACGCTCTTCAAAAACCGAAAAGATTTTTTGGTGCAGCGCGTAATATTGAAAATGGAGGATCGCTTACTATTCTCGCTACGGCTCTTACTGAAACAGGTTCAAGAATGGACGAAGTAATATTTGAAGAATTTAAAGGAACAGGAAATTTAGAACTTCAATTAGATCGTAAATTATCTAATAAAAGAATATATCCTGCTGTTGATATTATTTCATCTAGTACTCGCCGAGAAGATTTACTTATTGAAAAAGAACTTATAAGCAGAACTTGGATCTTAAGAAATTATTTAGCAGATATGAATCCTGTTGAAGCAATGGAATTTATTCGTGACAAAATGATTCGCACAAAAACAAATGAAGAATTCTTAATTTCAATGAATAGTCAATAATTTTTGATTTTCAAAAACATTATTAAAAGCTCGGAAATTTTATTTTCGAGCTTTTTTTAATTTCAAAATATAAAGTACATAAATTTAGTGATTTGTGTCATAAATCAGTAAAAATATAAAATATGTAGTTCAAATTTATTTTCTTTAAAAATCTTATTTATTAAATTTGTATCTTGCAATTATTATAAAACATGCAATGAGAATACTTATATTGTTATATATCATTATTTTACTTCCTGTAATTATACTTGCACAAGTAAATAAATATGGTGTCCCAATAATTAATAATTATAGTCCACAAACTTTTAATGCAAGTGATCAAAATTGGTCAGTTATCCAAGATCAAAGAGGGGTTATGTATTTTGGGAATAATGATGATGGACTTTTAGAATTTGACGGAATAAATTGGAGAAAAATTAAATACTCTAATAGCTCAACCGTACGTTCTCTTGCAATTGATAGCAGTGGGACTGTTTTTGTTGGAGGTGTTGGTGGTTTTGGATATATAACACCAGATGAATTCGGTGAGATGAAGTATGTTTCATTATCTGAAAGATTAGATTCAAGTGAACAACAATTCCAAAACGTATGGAAAACATATACAACCAAATATGCTGTATATTTTTGTACTACTGTTAGTATTTTCAAATATGATTATAATAAAGTTTATAAATTTATTACACTTCCACAATCTTCTTTATTTAGCTATTATTTTAAAGGAAAATTTTATTTTGGTAATTATCAACGGGGATTAATGATGATAGACAATAAAGACACTATTGTTGTTAGAGGTGGTGATTTCTTTTATAGGAAAAACATATTCTCAATTTTACCTTATAGTGATAATGAGATTGTTATTGGCACTATGTTTAATGGCTTATTTATTTATAATCTAAATACAGGGAAAGTTTCAGATTCCAAAATACCTGAAAGTACAAATAATTATTTTAGAACAGGAAATGTATTATCTTCGGGTTCCGCATTATCTAATGATAGATATATTTTTGGTACAACTACAAATGGAGTAATAATAGTTGACAAAAACGATTTTACTATAATAAGTAAGCTAAATACTTCTTTAGGACTTCAAAGTGATATTGTTTATTCAACTTATAATGAGCCTAATTGCCTAAGTCCTCAACCATTGTGGTTTGCAATGGATAAAGGAATTTCGAAAACTAATATTAATTCTCCATTTAATTATTTTGGTGATGAAAGTGGAATTGAAGGTTCTATTAATGATATTATCAAATTTAATGGAACATTATATGTAGCAACTGTTGCAGGAGTATATTATCTTGAATACGAGAATAATGATCCAAAATTTATTCAAATTGAAGGAATTTCTTCAGCATGGAGCTTTTTAAATTTTAAACCTAAAAGTTGTGAAAAAGAGATACTTCTTATTGGAACCAATTATGGACTCTATGAAATTTTTGACAAAAATCAAACAAGTCAAATTGAAAGGAGTATTAGTAATTTAGAGAATCCAACTCATAAATTTTACACATACATTCTTTATGCGTCTAGGTTTGATCCAGATATGTTATATATTGGGACATCAAGAGGATTTATAGGCTTAAAATATAAAAATGATAAAAACTGGGAAATTGAAATTGATCTAGAGGACACCTTAGGTCTGGAAATTAGAAGTATAAGAGAAAATAAAAATAAAGAAATTTGGGCATGTTCTGCATTTGATGGGATATATAAGATTAGTTTTGATAATAATAAAGAAGCAACTATTGAACATTTTGATACATCAAATGGCTTACCAATGTTAAAAACGAATTTCGCATGTGATTTCAAAGAGGATTTAATTTTTGCTACAGAAAAAGGATTTTATAAGTATTCTGAAATAGATGATGAATTTATAAAAGATGATATTTTTGGGGACAAATATTGTAACGGATCTGTTGCAGTATATAGATTTATAACTGATACCCATGGAAATCACTGGCTTAGTTTATCAAACAATAATCCAAATAAAAAAATAAGATGGGTGGAAGTAATTACACCTTATGATGATGGGAATTATAAAATTACCGATGTTCCATTTATGCCATTACCAAATTTAGCTTATGAGGTTATTTATACTGATAATGAAAATATTACATGGTTCGGTAATTCAAATGGACTTTATAGTTATGACAAACAACTTGATCGTAGTTATGAAAATAAATATTATGCCTTAATTAGAAAGGTTACTGTTAACCAAGATTCTGTTATTTTTCATGGTACTTATTTCAATAGGAACAAAGATAGTATTGCAATAGCAAATACAATACAACCTGAAGAGTTAATCCCTACTTTGGAATTTAGCTTAAGAAACCCAATTTTCTATTTTGCTGCTCCGTTTTTTGAAAATGAAGAATCAACTGTTTTTAGTTATTTTCTTGATGGCTACAGTAATTCTTGGTCTAAATGGGATAAAGAGCCAAAAGCTGTTTATACAAACTTACCAGAAGGTGATTATACCTTTAAGGTAAAAGCAAAAAATATTTATGGTTATGAAAGCGAGTTGGCAGAATACAAATTTACAATACTTCCTCCTTGGTACAGAACTATTTGGGCATATATAATGTATGTAGTAATTGGTGGTTTTTTGTTTTGGTTGTTTATTTCGATGTACACAAAAAAACTTAAACAAGATAAAATAAGACTTGAAAAAATTGTTACAGAAAGAACAGCTGAAGTTGTTAAACAAAAAGACGAAATTGAAGAACAAAAAGACGAAATTGAAGAACAAAAAGACAAAATGGAAGAAATAAATATTGAATTAACCGACAGTATTCAATATGCAAAAAGAATTCAGCGTGCAATTTTACCTCACGAAGATTATGTAAACGGTATATTATCAGACCATTTTATTCTTTTTAAACCAAAAGATATTGTTAGTGGTGATTTCTTCTGGTTAACAAAAATAAAAAATCTTACTATTGTTACTGCTGCCGATTGTACAGGACATGGTGTGCCCGGCGCATTCATGAGTATGTTGGGCGTAGCGTTCTTAAACGAAATAGTGAAAAATAAATCTGTACAGAGCACGGGTCAGGTTCTTGATGCTTTAAGAGGCCATATTATTAAATCCCTACAACAAACAGGAAAAGAAGGGGAACAAAAAGACGGAATGGATATAGCAATTTGTACTATAGATGATGAAACCGACAAACTGCAATTTTCCGGTGCAAACAATCCCTTATATGTTATTCGTCACTCATCTTTTGGAAATAAACTAACCGTAAAAGGTGTTGAAACTGAAGTAATATTAGAACCTGTTATAGATTTAGATGAATATAATCTGTTTGAAGTTAAAGGAGACAAAATGCCTGTATCAATACATGTTGTAATGGATTCATTTAAAAGCTTTGAAATACAATTAGAAAAAAATGATACAGTATATATATTTTCTGATGGATTTGCTGACCAGTTTGGTGGCCAAAAAGGAAAGAAATTTATGTACAAACCATTTAAAAAACTATTGCTAAGCATGCAAAATCAACCAATGGTTGAGCAAAAAGTAGTTCTTGACAAAGCTATAGAAGACTGGAAAGGGTATGAAGATCCTATATCGGGAGGTACATACGAACAAATTGACGATATCGTTATTATTGGTATTAGAAATATTTAACACATAATCCATAAAAAACATGAGACTATTATTAATCAGTAACTCCACTAATGCAGGAGAGGAATATTTAGATTATCCTAAATATAATATTAAAGAATTTCTTGGCGAAAACAAAGTAAAAGCCTTATTCATACCTTTTGCTGCTGTTACATTTTCTTTTGATGAATATGCCGAAAAAGTAAACAACAGGTTTAACGAGGTAGGACACGAAGTTGTAGGGATACACACATTCAACAATCCTATACAAGCAGTAAAAGATGCCGAAGCTATTGTTGTTGGTGGTGGAAATACTTTTCATCTTGTTAAAATGATGCAAGAACAAGGACTTATTGATGCAATTAGCGAAAAAGTAAACAGCGGAACTCCTTTTATTGGATGGAGTGCAGGCTCAAACGTTGCATGTCCTACAATTTGCACAACTAACGACATGCCAATAGTACAGCCACAAAGTTTTAAGGTATTTAATTTTATCCCTTTTCAAATCAATCCTCACTATCTTGATGCTAACCCCGAAGGGCACGCTGGCGAAACTCGCGAACAAAGACTTGAAGAGTATCTGGCAGCTAACCCCAATATGTATGTAGCAGGATTAAGAGAAGGAACAATGTTTTTATTAGAAAATAACATACTAAAACTTATTGGAGAACGCCCATGCCGTATTTTTAAACAAGGCATTAAACCATACGAATTAAGCAATAATGACGATTTTAGCTTTTTGCTTAAATAATAGTAATATAAGCCTGCCAGCTTAATACGGTTATCAAATATAACTCTGCAATGAAAACATTTATAATATCATTAATAATATTATTTGGCACACTATTATTAAATAGTCAGAAAAACTATATAATAAGATTTCAAATTAAAGGCATGCAAAATAATGCTGCATTGCTTTATAGTGTTTATGGCGATAACACCACCATAATTGATACAGCCTACGTAACAGAAGACAAAAAAATAGCTTTTCTTTTAAACGATTCTAATCATATTGGTATGTATCGTTGTCTTTTTGGCAATAACAGATATCTGGATGTAATATTCAATAAAGAGAACATAGATATTATAACAACATACAGTCAGCCGGGCGATAGTGCACAGGTAATTGCATCGGTAGAAAACAGATTGCTTTATAATTATTTTAAATTAAATAGAATATATGAAATGAAATCGGAATATTTAATACCGGTAATTCGATTTTATCCTGAGCATGACGATTTTTATAAACTTGCCGACAAAGAATATAATAATCTGCAAAAAGGAAGAGATGAATATATTGATGAAATAGTTAAAAAATATCCAAATTTAATAGTTGCAAAATATCTTAAAACAAAAAAATCGCCTATTATTGATACTAAAATGCCCGACAATGAAAAGGTGAATTATCTGAAAAACCATTTTTTTGATAATGTTGATTTTAACGATACAATATTATTATATACCGATGCATATTCTACTAAAGTTATAAGTTTTTTGCAACTACATAAAGACGAGGATGCAGACAGGCATCAGGAAGAATTAAATTATATAAAAGGTGTAGATGCCTTAATGACACATATTAGTAACAAAGATAAAGCATATAATTATATACTGGAATATCTTGTAAAAGGATTTGAAAAATTTAAGTTTGAAGAAGTTTTGGAATATATTGCAAGCAATTATACGGCAGCTAAAACTTGCG
>Ga0208648_1000050_pt1 | contig 113489 bp, 101 predicted proteins | sample AntAceMetag02UKL_FD_184772 | JGI IMG/M metagenome (GOLD analysis project Ga0208648, IMG submission 184772) | Saline lake microbial communities from Ace Lake, Antarctica - Antarctic Ace Lake Metagenome 02UKL (SPAdes) (version 2) | ecosystem: Environmental > Aquatic > Non-marine Saline and... | reverse complement strand
TTCTTCGCAGTTGATACTTTACTTCAATCGAATATGATTCACCAACTAAATTTTATTCTGTATATCGGGTCCTGCCCCTGTCAGAGACTAACCTGCGATACAAAATCTTTTGTGTCTTACGGAAAATGGCCTTCACCTCGGCAAAGGATTATTTTTGAAATATATACCCGATATCACAGGAGGTTTTAGCTTCAAAAAGGCTTTGAGAGATAGCAGATGCACTGAGATCAGATTTGCTCCGATCGTATCGACGACAACATATCAATGACAAGAACCTCTTCTGTTACCGATGGCGCTCGGTTGCTTGACACCCGAAGAAATCGCAAGGTCATGGCGTGATAAGCGCGAGATATAAAATGGAAGAACCAGCTCGAATTAATCTTATATCGAAAATGAAAAAAACAGGCCCCTAGCTCAACCCCCGTATGCCCGCCTTGATTGACCGTATTGTGGAATAGAAAAAGGGGCTCTTCAGGTGAAGAGCCCCCATGGGGTCAGCTATTTTTTGGAAGAAGGTTAATTCCAGCAGGGACCGCCCCGGTTCCTACCATATCCGCCGCGGCCTCTAGCGTAGCCACCGCCATCAGCACTCTGCGGAGCTAATTTACGGGTTTCCAGCCTGTAGGCGAGGCGTTTATCCGCCATCTGCGACTTCATTGCGCTAAGTTCCTTCTGCAAAGTCTGCAGTTTTGCCGTATCGGGATTTTCCCCGTTCAAAAGCTGTGTCATTTCATTTTGTTTATTCCAGATGTTGTTTCTCAGGGCCGAAGTATCATTTAAAAATTTTTGATCCAGGTTGTTGAGTTGCTGCTGCTCAGGAGTCGCTGCGGGATTACCCCCCTGATCCCGCCAGCAATATCCGGGACCATTACCCTGCCCACCGCCGGAACCCCACCCCGAACATCCTCGTCCCCATCCTGGGCCTCTTGCGAAAACGGGGTAGGCCATTACGCCGACCAACAATAATACGCCTAATACAGTTACCAGTTTTTTCATGTTGCACCTCCAAAGTCTTAAAAGGGTTTAATTTTTGAACCGATTATCATTTAAGAAGCTGTTACAGCAAAGGGTGTGCCGGAAAAATGAGAAGACGCTTAACATACTTAAAATACCTCGTTTTTCCTAACCTTGATGTTGAAACGGAATATGCCCTTGCGAAGAGCGAAGGAAAAGAGGATACTTTGTACCCGGTTCTCAATCCCGGGCGGGTACAAAGTATCCACATGGACGAGAAATGGGATATTGCGTATGCTTTTTTCCTGTTTCAATCGGTTTTTCCATTTCGGTACTATTCTTGCTTACCAAAACCATTATGATGCGTCACAATCAAAAAAAGAAACCATGGCTATGGATACCCCCCTGGGTGGTCATTGGTGCGGTACTGGTGCTGGCACCGATTTTCTTCTTCCTGACTGTGGATTCCATCAACCGCCAGAAAGAAAGCACCATTGCCCTTTTAAAGGAAAAAGGAGCGGCTCTCATCCGTTCCTTTGAGGCCGGGGCCCGAACCGGCATGATGAGCATGCAATGGGGCGGCACCCAGGTACAGCGATTGCTCTCGGAAACCGCTCAGCAAAAAGACATCGTCTATATCCTGGTCACCGATGCGGAGGGAACCATCCTGGCCGACAGCGATCCTGCCAACATCGGAAAACCTTATGGCCAAAGCCTGAATTTACGCCAGATTTCCCAATTCCACGCCCTTCATTGGCGCGAGGTTTACACCGGAGATGGGAAAAAAGTGTTTGAAGTATTTCGCCAGTTCGTTCCCATGCAGGGCAGAAGCGGTGGACATGGCCCGGGGAGGAGGTCTGGAATGAGATCGGGGATGGGGTCGGGCGACTGGTGCCGGGGCCATATGAATCCCCAAAACGCAACCGATCGCGATTCGCAGATCATCTTTGTGGGATTAGACATGACATCGGTTGAAAATGCCGCCGCTGAAGATATCCGACACAGCATTCTAATGGGCTTTATTCTTCTTCTCATCGGGTTTGCCGGCATCGTGACCCTTTTCATGGCACAGGCCTATCGTTCCGCCAGGACATCCTTTTCCAGAGTCAAAGCCTTTTCAGACAACCTGGTTGAGAACATGCCCATGGGGCTAGTTGCCGTCGATCCGGAAGAACGGATTGCCTCTTTCAACCAGACCGCCGAATCCATGCTGGGGATCAGCGCCCGTCAAACCCTTGGAAAGCGGCTCCCCGAAATTTTACCCCCCTCTTTCCAGAATTTTTTCAACCAATTGAAATCGGAATCGGGACCCATTAACAGGGAAATGGAAGCGTCTCTCAACAATGAAAAGAACCTGCCCCTGGAGGTCATCGGCACGGCGTTGACGGGAGAAGATAGCGCGGCCTTGGGCTGGGTAATCCTTTTCAGGGATTTAACCGAGATCCAGCACCTCAAGAGGGAAATTGCCCAAAGTCAGCGTCTGGCATCCATCGGTCGGCTGGCCGCGGGGGTCGCTCATGAAATCAGGAACCCTTTAAGCTCCATCAAGGGATTTGCCACCTATTTCAAAGATCGGTACCGGGATACGCCGAAAGACCACCAGATCGCCGAAATCATGATCCAGGAGGTGGAACGGCTGAATCGGGTCATCGGGCAACTCCTGGAATTCGCCCGTCCCATGTCCATTCAAAGAAGAGCCACACAACTGGATATTCTGATCCGGCATTCCCTGAAAATGGTTGAAAGAGACGCCCAACAAAAGGGTGTCAACTTGAGTGTGGAAAGCGATCCCCATATCAACAAGGTGCACATAGACCCGGACAGGATCAAGCAGGTTCTCCTGAATTTATACCTGAACGCCATGGAAGCCATGGCGGAAGGCGGAAACCTTTCAGTAGGGGTTCTTCCGGGGGACACAAAACGGAGCATCCAAATCACCGTTTCGGACACGGGTCCGGGGATCAAACCGGAAGATCTGCCCCATTTGTTTGATCCCTATTTCACCACAAAACCGTCTGGGACAGGCCTGGGGCTTGCCATTGTCTACAAGATCATAGAATCTCATGAAGGGGAAATCCAGGTCAAAAGCATGCGTGGGGAAGGTACCACCATCACCATGATCATCCCCCATGCCCTGGAGGATTAAGACCATGACCATCAAAGAAAAGACGATCCTGGTGGTGGACGATGACCATGCCCACAGGATCATGTTGTGCACCCTTCTTTCCGGATGGGGCTATGCAATAGAAGAGGCGGATGACGGCCAGACAGCCATTGAAAAAGTCCACGGGAAATCATTCGACCTCATATTAATGGACATCCGGATGATCAAAGTCTCAGGGCTTGAGGCTCTGGTGGAAATTCAAGACTATAACCCGGCCATTCCAATCATCATCATGACCGCTTATTCCTCCGTTGAAACGGCTGTGGAAGCCCTTAAAAAAGGGGCTTACGATTATCTGACCAAACCCCTGGATTTTGATGAATTGCGTTTGGTCATGGCCCGGGCCATGGATCACCGCCTCCTGAAAGAGGAAAACCTTATCCTGAAAGAGCGACTTGGAAATCAGTTTAATACCCAAAACATCATTGGCCGAAGTCAAGTCATGGTCACGCTTCTGGAAACTGTGGCCCAAGTGGCCCCTTCCGAAGCAACCGTTTTGGTGACCGGGGAGTCGGGCTCGGGAAAAGAATTAATTGCGGGAGCCGTCCACTACAACAGCCCGCGAAAAGATGGGCCCTTTATCAAAATGAACTGCGCGGCCATCACCGAAACCCTTTTGGAGTCGGAACTGTTCGGCCATGAAAAAGGGGCTTTTACCGGAGCCCACAAGCGGAAAGAAGGGAAGTTCCGCCAGGCGGATGGTGGAAGTCTGTTTTTGGATGAATTGGCTGAAATGTCCCTGTCCATGCAGGTGAAACTGCTGCGCGCCCTGCAGGAAATGGAATTTTTCAGGGTTGGCGGAGAAGAACTGCTCAAAGTGGATGTGAGGGTGATCGCGGCAACCAACAAAGACCTGCTTCAGGAGATTGCGGCGGGTCGTTTCCGTGAGGATCTCTATTACCGGCTGAACGTGGTTGCGCTGGCAGTCCCATCCCTGGCGGACAGGACAGAGGATATCCCGTTGCTGGCCCGTCATTTCCTGGAACGTTTTTCCAAAAAAAACCACAAAAAGATCAAAGGATTTTCTCCGCAAGCTATGGACCAGATGCTGCGATATGCTTGGCCGGGGAATGTTCGGGAGTTGATGAATGCGGTGGAGCGGGCTGTTGTCATGAGTCGATTTGAATATATTCAACCCCATGATCTGCCCATGGAGGTTCAGAGCGTTCATTCAGGAAATGCGGTTGATCCTTTCCTGCAAATACCGGATGAGGGCATTTCCCTTGAAAGGATGGAGAAGGAAACCATCTTGAAAACCCTCGCGTCAACATCCGGCAACAAGAGCGAAGCCGCCAGGAGGCTGGGGATTACACGAAAGACCCTCCGTAAAAAGTTGAAGAATTATGAAGTCCAGACGTGAAAGACGTTAAAATTCAGCGGTCAGCCGCAACCCGAAAATCCAACCTTTGGGGCTGTCCCCCACCGCCATTGAATCCTTCATGTACTGAACATCCCCGGTCAGCCCAAAGATATGGTCGAAGGCAATCCGTCCGTAAACCTCGAAAACATCCGTGTAATCCACACCTTGATTGCCACCCATAAGGCGGGCACAGCCGATCCCCACGGTATCTCCCTTACGGCCCAACAGATTGCCACTGATGTGTAATCCGTCGCAATTTTGTGCGGCCGCAACCAAAATGGGGTCTGTGGTTGAAGACGAATTCAATTTCTCCGGCGCCCTGACAGGGCAGGCGGATGCGCTTGTGCGCTGTGAAACCATTGACGTGGATGTGCCGGGGCGAGCCCGAGATCGTCATTGAAGGACACCTGTGCCATGGGGCACCATTATGGTGAAGGAGAAGTGTTCCGTTATCTGCCCATTCAAAGCAACCTTTACAATGTCCTTCGAGAGATGGTCATCGGTTTTCGCGACTGCTATCTTCTCCTGGAAGAGAGAGGTTATCCGCGCCAGAGGCACGATCTTTCCGTCCCTCTTCACCCCCTGCTCGTCAATGTCATGGCGAAACTTTATATGGGTTAAAAAACATCATACAGGAGCACTCAGAATGCAAAGCTCTGACCATTCCGCCTCATGCTGGCAAAACGTGGTGCTTTGTTGGCATGAAATCTGCTTTCTCATTTGATTGTATCATCCGTTAAGATATGAAGTGTGAACATTTATTAAATTGCGAGGTGCAACATGAATACGCAAAATACCGACAAATATCTTGTCTATCCAGTCTGCCAGATGAAAGTTAGCAAGGAAGGTGAAGTGCCACCTTTTATGTTTCATTCCCATGCTTACCATTTCTGTACTGATTCATGCCGAAAAGCATTCATAGCCGATCCTGAAAAATATCTGAAATCCAAGCCGGCAAAACGCAAAGGCTGGTGGGGCCGATATTTGGATAGGGTTAGAAAAGCAACGGGTGGCACCCCCCCGTGTTGTCATTGAATAGCACCATGTGGTTTTGGGATCTTAAAGGATCGGGTTAATTTTACCCGGACGGTGATGTTTGCCGGGGAGAAAATACCCAGCTATTGATGAGAAATTAATCGCTTAAGTGGGGCATAGTGAAGCCTTCAGGAAAAATCCCTGCGCCTGCGACTTTGATGAAATCGCCGCTGGTGATATCCTTACTACCTCTCAATAAATTCTCTTTTTGGGCCTCACAGATTAAAATGAATAACCTCGCCAGCCACCGCCGGGGCATGTCCAACCGAGATCTCCAAACTCCCGACTGCACTGAAACAAATAGGTGTTATGTTTTTGTTCCAGTTTAGCCCTCAGCTCCGTTATCTGGTTGGATAAGGCTTCTATTTTCTTGGGATCCGGATTTTGCTGGTCGCATAGAACCTGCAGTTCCATCTCTTTGGCGTTTAACTCCTGTCTGAGAGAAAAGGTGTGTCGCAAAAAATCAGCGTGCATTCGCCACCATTCTATCCTTCAATATCTCTTCTTATGGTTTCAAATTCTTCCTTTGTTATCTCACCTTTAGCGTACCGTTTTTTTTAAACCTCGATTGGGCTCTCTGCATTCAACCTGTCCTGATTTCCGGAGTTTTTGCTCCGTTCAAAAACGAAATAGACGACAACCACTACAAAAATTATCAAAATCAGCCACATGAGCAGTCCTCCATAACCGCCGTATCCCATCATATGGTCCCATCCCCCCATGGATCCGCTCATGGGTTGGTGCGTACATCCGAAGACGAGAAATATGGGAATGATTGATTTGAAACAGATCAAAAGGCTTTTTTTCATGGCTGTCCCCTCTGTTGTTCCCTATAAACAAGGGCAGTACGACCCCATCCAAGCGATCTTATAATTTTTGGCATATCTGATGCGTCTTTGCAATACAGTTCAGCATGTATATGCAGACAAAAAATCCTGTGCTGCATCAGCTAGTGCTATCCATTGCAGTCAGGAAAATGAGTTGTTTTGATTTTCCTTTTGATAACTTTAGAAAATCTTCTCCTTGCGCAGATAATTTAAAACTATTATCATTATATTTCAGTTAGGAATCAGGCAACGTTTCTATGGAACGTTTTCCTTGGGTTCGGTATCGGAAGTTCCATACGTTTTCACGTTCCGGTTTATTCCAAGAAGAACTGGAGGAGAATAAAGAGAAACAGACGATGAAATGGCTTATTTCAACGGTCCTGACCATTCTTCTCACGACCGGTTCGGCGTCTCCCAGTTCCCTTTCGGAGAGGGATACCCGTCTCATGGGCCGTGTTACGGTTCAAGACCTCATTGCCTACGCCTACCAGAACAACCCATCCATCCGTGAAGTTCGTGAAGCATGGCGGGAAACCGTTGAACAGTATCGCATCACCACAGGCTACCCTGATCCCGAAATAAGGTTCACTCATTTTCCCGAACCCATCGAAACCCGTCTGGGACCTCAGGACTGGATTGCCAGTTTGAATCAAAAGATTCCGTTTCCGGGAAAGCTCACCCAGGCAGGGAAGGTTGTGGAAACGGAAGCGCGAGTGGCGCATATCAAGCTGGACAGGACCGTCAAAGGGGTCATGGCGTCGGTTCGTCGTTCCTTCTATGAACTCCTGTACATTAGAACAGCTCAAAAGGTGGTCGCTCGGAATCTAAAGCGCCTAGAACATCTCAGGAAAGTGGGAGAGACCGCCTACACCAGAGACCGGGCCGCGTTGATGGATATGGTCAAGGCCCAGTCCCAGCTGGGGCAGATCCGATACGACGGCATACTTCTGGAAGAACTGGAACGCACGGAAAAGACCCGCTTGAACGGGTTTTTGAACCGGGCGCCCGATGCGAGAATCGGAAAATTTGTGGAAGGGAAATTTCAGCCGGTTGTTTTCAACCTTAAAGATCTTTACCGGCTGGCCGAGGCCAATCAGGAAGATCTTCGGATCGCCCGCGCCCTTGTGGACCGGGCCGATGCAAAAGCCGAACTGGCCCGTTTGGAAAACCTCCCTGACTTCAATGTGGGGGTATCCTACTCATCCATCGGCCAGCCCGATGTGCCCGTGCAACCCCAGGATGCAGGGCGGGACGGGCTGGGCTTTCAGGTGGGCATGACCATCCCCCTGTGGTTTGACAAGAACAGCGGTCGCGTGGCAAAAGCGCAAGCGGGGATTCGAAGGGCCAAAGCGGCGGAAGAGGTTGCCACCACTGAAATCCGGACCCGGGTGCACGATCTTTTTTTCCGATTGAACAACGCGCAGCGGCTGATTCTACTTTACCGGGACGATCTTTTGCCCCAGGCTATAAAGTCCATGGAGATTGCCGAAACCTGGTATCGAGAGGGACAGGCCAGTTTTTCCGATTTTGTGGAAACCCAAGCCGTCTATTACAATTTCCAGCTTTCCCTTGCAAGGGCCAGTGCCGATTATGGCAAGGTCTTGGCCAGTCTAGAGCAACTGGTGGGGCAATCCATTACAAAGATTTCCGGCGGAATCGACGTAAAGGCCAAGGGAGGAACCAAATGACAGGAAGGTATCTGTTCCCATGCATTCTGTTCCTTCTGGCCTTTTTGGCGGGATGCTCCAACTATTCAGAGCTCAACAAAGACCTTGAACGATACCGACCACCCGCATATGCCGCTTCCCCCGCCCAAAGTGAAAGAACGCAGACAGGGTCTTCAGATGGTACGGCATTTGCGCTGGAGAAAAAGAAGATCAATGAGGCGAAGGCACGCTGGGATAAGGCCTTGAATACAGCAGAGAGCAAAGAGACTTTTTTCCATCCCCCTTCCGGTCTTTATAACGCTCTCAAGCCTGCCGCTTCCAATCCGGCGAGTACCGCAGCGGCTCTCAACCCTCGATTCTCACTGGTAACTCTGGAGACCCTGGCCTTGCTTCGAAACCCGGGCGTAAAGGCCGCCCAAGACCGGGTGCGTGCCGCCGTTGATACCTACAGCCAGGTTATGGCGCTCGATGACATTCTTCGACAGTATACGGCCTTTACCGAGGAACTCATGACCGGTGTGGGGCCCATGAAAGGGAAGGAGCCCATGAAAACAAAATTTCCCTTTCCCGGTGTATTGGCTCTGAAAGGGGAGATTGTCGGCCAGCAGATCAAATCGGTCATGGAAACCCTGGAGATTGCCAAAAGAGAAGTCATCACGGAAGCGCGAAAAGCTTACTGGGATCTGCTGTTTGTTCATAAAGCCGAAGACATCGCTCGAGAGACCCTCGGCCTTTACCGGCATTTGGAACAAGTGGCTACAGTCCGTTACGAGACCGGGAGTACAAACTATCAGGATGTGATCAAGGTGCGCATTCACAGGGAACTCCTGAAAGAAGATCTGGACACCTTGCGGGAAAGAGGGCGAAACGGGGAATCCAAAATCCTCGAAATCCTCAATCTTCCACCTGAAACCAGGATCGGCCTGCCTGAAGATCTTGTCCCGCCAAGAACTGTGCCGCCATTGACGGCCCTCTACAAAATGGCCTATGAACGGAGACAGGAATTGCAGCGCATTCGGGCCCGGGTGGGAAAAATGGAAAGACTCATCGAAATGGCCGAGACCATGATCCTGCCGCCTTACACCCTGGGGTTTTCTGTTTTTGAAGATAACGCGGTGACGCAGGTGGGCTCAGTTGCCAACGGGAAGGATTTTCCAGTCACAACGCAGGCATCCTACGGATTTGGACTGCCGAAAATGCCCTGGTACGGTGTTCAGGATGCCTACCTTCGCCAGACACAGCAGGAACTAAACGCCCTTAAAAAAGATCTGGAAAAGGAAGAGGCCGTCACCATGATGCAGGTCAGAAACGCCTGGTTCCGCCTGGATCTGGCAAAACGGGAAGAATCCCTTTACAGAAACTCAATTTTGAAGCTTACGAAGGCGGCCCTGGATGTCTCCACGCAAGGGTATGAGGCGGGCAAAGTTCCCTTCGCGGACGTCATCTCCTCTTATACCTCGTGGCTGGATACCCGCCTGGCTGCCGAGAGGGAAATGAGCGCCATGGGCATTGCCCGGGCGCAACTTGAAAATGCGGTAGGTGCCCCGCTTCAACCGGCGCGGAAGGAGGCGGTCAAATGAAAGAAAACGGACAGTCTGAAAAGACCGGTTCATGGCTGAGGATCGTTTTTTGGACTGTGATGATTACGCTCCTTCTGGCTGGCGGAACCGCCTATTTCACAGGTTATCTACGTCCGCCTGAACCTGGGATTGGGGTCGAAAAAGCCTCTCCATCAGGGACACACGTTCAAACTGGAAAAAAAACCGCCTCTTCTGACACAAAAAAGGGCGAAATTCTTTACTGGCGAGCCCCCATGAACCCCACCGAAATCTATGATAAACCGGGGAAAAGCGCCATGGGCATGGACCTGGTGCCCGTCTATGAAGACGAAATGAGCGACCAGAAAGCGATAAAAATCGACCCCGTCACCCAGCAGAACATGGGTATCCGCCTCGGCAAGGTCACCAAAGGGCCGCTCATCCATACCCTTCGTACCTATGGACATATTACCCCGGATGAGACCCTGACCGCCCAGGTGAATCTCAAGACCAGCGGATGGATCGAAAAACTCCATGTGGATTTTACAGGGAAATATGTCAAAAAGGGAGAACCACTGTTTGACATGTATTCTCCTGAACTGGTGGCCGCTCAGGAAGAATACCTGGTGGCTTTCCGCACCCTTGGACCATCCCGGAGCGCAGGGGGGAAAAGTATGTTGGATTCTTCCAGGAGCCGGCTCCAGTTTTTTGATGTTCCGGAAAGCGAGATCCAAGCTCTGGGAAAATCGGGGAAAGTCAAGAAAACAGTCATGATCCGGTCCCCATTGAGCGGATTCGTGATCGGGAGAAATGCGGAAGAAGGGTCCTATATCAAAGCGGGAACCATGGTCTTTCGCATTGCCGACCTCAGAAGGGTCTGGGTCGATGCCCATATTTATGAGTATGAGCTTTCTATGATCCAAAAAGGCCAGGAGGCGGAGATGACATTGCCCTACCTGCCAGGCAAGATTTTTTCGGGTACGGTAGCCTTTGTTTATCCCTACCTGCAACCTAAAACAAGAGACCTAATTGTTCGTCTCGTGTTTCAGAACCCTGAAATGGCGCTGAAACCGGAGATGTATGCCGACATACGGATCAAAGCTGTTTTTAAAGGGGAAGGATTGATGATTCCTTCGGAAGCGGTCATTCGAACGGGACGGAGGAATGTGGTTTTCATCAGCTCGGGCAATGGGAAATTCGTTCCTAGAGATGTGATCCTGGGTCCCTTGCTGGACAATGAACGGGTACAGATACTGGCCGGGCTGACGAATGGAGAATCCGTTGTGATTTCAGGTCAGTTTCTTCTGGATTCCGAAAGCAACCTCAAAGAGGCTGTGCGGAAAATGCTGGATGCGAAGCTTATTAAGAAAGTGAAGAAAGACGAAGATGATTTTTTCGGGGATATGGAATAGCCGATGATTGAAAAGATCATAGAATGGTGTGTGCAAAACAGGCTTATGGTGGTCCTGTGTACCGTTTTCATAATTGTGACTGGACTTCTTGCCATGGGGAAAACGCCCATAGATGCCATTCCCGACCTTTCCGATGTGCAGGTGATCATCTACACTAAATATCCGGGACAGGGTCCCCAGGTGGTGGAAGACCAGGTTACCTACCCTCTCACCACGGCCATGCTGAGCGTCCCCTTCGCTAAGGTGGTCCGGGGATACTCTTTTTTCGGCTATTCCTTTGTTTACATCATTTTCGAGGACGGGACGGATCTTTACTGGGCCCGTTCCAGGGTTCTGGAATACCTGAATTTTGTGGCGGGCAAACTCCCTCCAGGCGTAATACCAAGCCTCGGTCCCGACGCCACTGGAGTTGGCTGGGTTTATGAATATGTCTTAAAGGACACCACCCGAACAATGGACCTCCAACAACTCCGAAGCATCCAGGACTGGTTTCTCCGATACGAACTGGCATCTGTTCCCGGTGTTTCAGAGGTGGCCGGCATCGGAGGCTTTGTGAAGCAGTACCAGGTGGAAGTGGATCCCAACAGGCTGCTGGCCTTCGACCTCTCCATCGAAAATGTGAAAACCGCCATCCTCCGATCCAACAGTGATGTGGGCGGCAAGCTCGTGGAGATGGCTGAAACGGAATTCATGGTGCGGGGCCTGGGATATATCAAGACCCTTCAAGATCTTGAGCAGATTGCACTGGGGGTGGACCGGCAGGGAACACCCATCCTGCTGAAGCATATCGCCCACATCCATCTGGGGCCCGAATTACGGCGGGGGATCCTGGAATGGGATGGCGAGGGGGAAGCGGTGGGCGGCATCGTGATCATTCGCACCGGCGAGAACGCCCTTCAGGTCATCGAGAATGTACAAGAAAAGCTGAAGGAGCTCCAGAGGGGGCTACCGGCGGGCGTGGTCATTTTGGAAGGGTACAATCGTGCCGATCTGATTAAAAGCGCCATTCATACCCTTAAAAGCAAGCTCATGGAGGAAATGATGGTGGTGGCTCTCATCTGCCTCATTTTCCTGCTCCATTTCCGATCGGCTTTTGTGGCCATCTTTACACTCCCCGTGGGAATTCTGATGGCCTTTATGGCCATGAAGAGCCTTGGGATCAACGCCAACATCATGAGTCTCTCCGGGATTGCCATAGCCATCGGCGTTATGGTGGACGCCTCGGTTGTTCTCGTTGAAAATGCTCACAAACACCTGGCCCGGGACGCCGGGAGAAAATCCCAAACGGCCATCATCCTGGATTCAGCAAAAGAAGTGGGACCGGCGCTTTTTTACAGTCTCCTGATCATCACGGTTTCTTTTCTGCCGGTATTCAGCCTGACGGAAGAGTCCGGCCGACTATTTAAACCGCTGGCCTACACCAAAACCTTTGCCATGGCCGCATCCGCCGTACTTGCCATCACCATTGTTCCGGTTCTCATGACCTTTTTCGTCCGGGAAAAAGCCTTCAGTCCCGGGACGACCCGACGCCAAAGGCAGGGGATATGGATTCTTTCGGCGGCAGGCGCTCCCGCGCTGGTGGTAGCAGGGGGAATCGCCGGTTTGGAACTCCCTGACTGGTCCCTGGTTGTGGCCCTGGTGATTTCCCTGTTTGCACTGGTGTGTCTTGCGCCCCAGCGGATCATTGAGGAATCAAAAAACCCCTTGAGCCGGTTTTTTATCCGGCTTTACCGGCCCATCATTCTCCGGGTCCTGAAGTGGCCCAAAATCACGGTTCTGATCTCCTTGGCATGCGTAGGGATCTCCATTTTACCCCTCTCCCGTCTGGGCAGCGAGTTCATGCCGCCTTTAAACGAGGGAAGCCTTCTTTACATGCCCACCACTCTTCCGGGTATTTCCATCACCAAGGCCAGGGAACTGCTCCAGCAAACGGATAAAATCATCCAGAGTTTCCCGGAAGTCCGGCATACCCTGGGCAAAATAGGGCGGGCCGAGACCGCCACCGATCCGGCGCCCCTTTCCATGATCGAAACCACCATCACCCTTTGGCCCAGGGAGGTGCATGAAAAGGTCCCCGTCAAACGGTTCTTTTCCTCTTGGCCGGGGTGGCTGAAAGGATCTTTAACCTGGATCTGGCCCGAGGTTCGGGACGGAAAAATCCTTCACCAATGGCGGAAAAAGAAGATTGAACGATTTTTTACCGCCTGGCCGGAATGGCTGAAAACACCCCTTTCATGGATATGGCCGGAAGAACGCTATCTGACCATGGATGAACTGGTGGCGGAGCTGGACCGGGCGATTCGTTTTCCCGGGCTCACCAACGCATGGACCATGCCCATTAAAACCCGCATCGACATGCTTTCCACCGGCATCAAGACACCGGTGGGAATCAAGGTCATGGGGCCCGACCTTCAGGTCCTAACGGATTTGGGGGCGGAAATCGAAGCGGTGGTGGGTCAGATTCCGGGGACCCTTTCCGCCTATTCCGAGCGGATTACAGGGGGGAACTATCTGGATTTCAACATCAGGCGAGACCAGATTGCCCGGTACGGCCTTACGGTTGCCGACGTGCAGGATGTTATTGTCACGGCCATCGGCGGAAAGAACATCACCTATACGGTGGAGGGGCTGGAGAGATATCCGGTGAATCTTCGCTACAGCCGGGAGTTGCGGGACAACATCGATCTGCTGAAAGGCGTTCTGGTCACTGCGCCGACCGGCGCCCATATCCCGCTGGGGCAGTTGGCCACTATTTCCATCCACAAAGGGCCAGCCGCCATCAAGACGGAAAATTCGAGGCCCAGCGCCTGGATTTATGTGGATCTCAAAGGCGTGGATGTGGGAACCTACGTGGAGAAAGCCAAGGACATTGTAAACCGGGAGGTGAAACTGCCTGTGGGTTACTCCCTGGTATGGTCCGGGCAGTATGAATACATGGAAAAGGCCCGCAAGACCCTCAATCTAGTGGTACCGTTGACCCTGGCGATTATCTTTGTTTTACTCTATATGCATTTCAAAAGCTTCAGCGAGGCGTTCATTGTCATGGCAAGCCTCCCCTTCGCCCTTGTGGGAGGGGTGTGGCTTCTTTATCTGTTGGATTACAACCTTTCCGTTGCGGTAGTGGTGGGCTTTATTGCTCTGGCGGGCCTGGCTGCGGAAACAGGGGTGGTCATGTTGGTCTATCTGGACCAGGCATTTAATCGCAGGCGTAGTGAGGGGACCCTGACATCCCCTGGAAGGCTGCGGGATGCCATTCTGGAAGGGACGGTGGAACGGGTTCGGCCCAAGCTCATGACCGTATCCACCACCCTCATCGGTCTTCTGCCCATTATGTGGGGCATGGAAACCGGGTCACAGGTCATGAAACGGATTGCGGCCCCCATGGTGGGCGGGCTGATTTCATCCACCGTGTTGACACTGGTGATTATTCCGGCCATATATTTCCTATGGAAGGGCTGGAACCTGAAAAAAGGAGAAGAAAAATGAAAAGATCTGTTGTTGCACCGGTTTTGAGAGTTGCTTTTTTTCTGTTAACGACATCTGTTTTTTCGATGGTATGTTCAGGGGTCGCCGGGGATCATCCCGACACCCAGGGGGTCAAGATCCATACATCCACCGTGGATGGGTATGGATTCAATTACTCTCTGTACCATTTCCCTGAAAGAAAGACCCAGCACCTGATGGTTGCTGTTACAGGTCCCGAGGGAACACAGCTGGAACCGGGAAAGGTGGGCTTTTTAGTGACGGGACCTGATGGCACCAAACAAAAGGCAATGGCCATGGGCATGAAAGACTCTTACGGCGCAGATATGAATTTCGGGAAAAAGGGTGTTTACACCATCAAAACAAAGGCGGTTTTCGGGGAAAGAAAAATGTTCGACCGGTTCAATTACGAGGTGAAATAACTGAAGCCAATGGCAATTAAAAGCCTTCAAAAACGCCTCACGCTCCTGGTGCTGCTTCCTGCCGCACTGGTTCTGTTGTTCATTGGCGTTTTCGGTTTTATTTACGTGAGAGGAGCCCTTTTTACCGAATGGGAGGAATCGTCCATCATGAAGCTTCAGAGGGCCGCCCATCAGATCGATATGAAGCTTGGGCGCATCACGGACTGGCTTCAGATGTTCCATCATACGTCAGAAGGCAGGGGCGGCCTGTTGATACAGGATTGGATCCTCCAACAGTTAAGGAACATGAAAGGGGTTGAAAGGGCGGAACTGAAGTGGGAAGACGGCCATGATCCCGAACCGTCGATGATGATGCGTAAAGGAGGACGTTCTTCAGGCGGAAGGCGGATGATGCGTTTCCAGAAGGCAAAACCTTTTAAGGTCACTTCTCCTCTCTACGATGCACAAACAGGAAAAGAAACGGTAAACCTCATATCTCTGCTTAAGGATGAATCCGACAAAGTTGTAGGAACGCTCGTTGTAACCGTCCGCTTTGATTACCTCCTGGAAGGTGTCAAGGATTTTGGTTGGTGGCAGACGGATCAGGCCTGTCTCATTGACGAAGCCGGGAAATACCTCTGCCATACCAAAGCCATCATGAAAAAGGGCATCTTGTTTGGAGGCACCGATGACCCCTTTGAACGGTCCCTGCTAAAGGCCATTAAAGAAAAACCTTACGGGACGGTTCTGGGACCCGGTGCCCCACCCGATGCGGTTGGCGGCTTTTACCGGTTGCGGTATGCACCATGGACCATCGTACTCTTCGCTGGCGGAAAGGAGGTCCTGGCGCCCATTATCCATTTCCGCAACTATTACTTTGCGGGAGGAGCGCTTGCCATACTGATCATTCTCCTCTTTATTCGATCGGTCGTCGGCAGGATGGTTCATTCCTTTACAGCCATCTCGAAAACCGCGGAAAAGGTAGCGATGGGGAATTACGACAAACCCATCCCGGTTCGCGGCCGGGATGAAATCGCCCAGTTGACCCAGAGTTTCAACACCATGGTGGAAGGGTTGAAAGAAAGGGACTTTATTGCCAATACCTTCGGCAGGTACGTGGATCAGGGCATTGCAAAACAGTTGTTGAAGCGCCCCGAAGCTTCAAGGCTGGGCGGGCAAAAACGAGAAGTGGCCATTTTGATGTCCGATATCAGGGGGTTTACACCCATATCTGAATCCTTGCCTCCTGAAGACATTATCCGTTTCTTAAACCGATATTTTTCCCATCTTATCCAGGTGATTCAAGAGCACAAGGGGATCATCGTTGATTTTTTTGGCGATGCCGTACTGGTTTTTTTCGATCCTTTTGATGAGCCCGTAAGGCCCATGATCAGGAAGGCCCTTCAATGCGCCTTTAAGATGCAAGAGGGCATGATGGAATTTAACCGGGAGATGCTTTCTGAAAATCTGCCGCAGCTAGAGATGGGGATCGGCATCAATGCCGGCGTTGTGGTGGTGGGGAATATCGGTTCGGAAACCCGGGCCAAGTACGGCATTGTGGGATCTCCCGTGAATCTCACACAGAGGATCCAATCGACGGCTGAAGAGGGGGAAGTGGTCATCTCCGATTCGGTTTACAAGCACGTAAGCAAAGAAGTGAGGGTGAATCGGAAATTCAAAATCATGCTGAAAGGAATTCAGGACGAGGCAAAACTATATGGGGTTGCCCCGATGGAAACGATATTTGAATATTGACAAAAAGTTAAAGCCACCGTGAAATTTTGGTTCTGACGTTCTTTTCAATTGCTCGCATGGACAAAGAGTTCGCATCAAGGGTTGTTTCGGCCTCTATTTTCCCGGGGTAATCTATGTTCCGATTTTGATGTTTCTGGTGGGAAGCTAAAGGGGATCAAATACTTTCCTACCTTCTGTCATTGTTATGGCAATTTGAAGCTGGCAAGAATCTTCGGTCATTTTTCAGACAAAGCCCAATCCTACGGCATCTTTCCTTTCTGTAATAGATCCACATGCAGACCGCCCGGATACTTAAGACCCAGTTGGCAATCGAATCTGGATACATAATACCCGGTTGCACATTGAAATTCTGCAATGCCGAAAATGTACAACACGACATTTCCTTAATTTATAAATGATTCCAACGTTTTATGCCTTACAATATAAAACTGGCATGCTCTTTGCTTTAGTAAATCTCTACAACGAAGCGATCATCCATTCATCAAAGAAGGAGGGCTTACAATGAAACGATTGGCTTTTCTGTTAGGAAGTATCATGTTGGTAGTCATGTCATCCTATTCGGTTTTTGCTTGGGGACCCATGCGGAGCGGTGGCGGACCGGGCGACTGTTGGCAGGATTCACGAAGTTACGATAGGGTCAATCAAGAACAGCAGGCAAAAGCGGATCAAGACAAGAACAAAATATATCAGGAGAGGGCACAGCAGAGAGAAAGGCTCTGGGCTAAAAGGGCTGAACTGAGAGTAAACCCGAATGCGCCCACTCCCTATGGGGGGAACGGGAGACGCGGTGGCGGCTATGGGCCGGGAAGCTGCTGGAATTGATAATGAGAAAAATGTCATTAGGAGGGAGCTAGACTCCCTCCCCGCACAATCCGGATTTGTGATGAATTGTGCGGGAGATCAACCGTATAGGAGCTTCATATGAAAATAAAAAGAACTTTTTCTATGGTTTTTGCCGGTATGGGAACCATCGCCATTGTTTTCCCGGAAAAGGCTGCTCTCGCTTATCGGGGAGAATCCTGCTGGTGGGGCTCTGGAGCAGGTTTCATGGGCGGTTGGGGCATGGGTTGGTTCGGCCCCCTGTTCATGATGCTGTTTTGGGGATTTCTGATTGCAGGCGCAATTTTCCTGGATAGGAACGTGGCCGTAATAGCTTTCACAAGAAGGCGCATAGATTTGGGCCAGATTTGTTCGATCTGAAATCACAAAAGCTGAAGGAATAGCAGGCTATTTCAATGTTTTTGTTATTTCAGATCGGGCGAAGATGGTCTGAAGCTATGATGCATGGTTGGGGAAGTTATTGCGGCCACGTTCCTTAGATGGTCAATTCAGATGTTAAAAGGGTGATCCTCTTATTCCAGTGATCCATCCAGCCCGCTTGACATTATCCGGAAGCGGTATGCAAACGGTGAAATTGACCGGGAGGAATTCAAACGAATGCAACAGGCTCTGGGCGGAATTTCCGAGTAAGGATAGTGCATTTTTAGTTTTCCGGAAATCTTTCATTTTCCAAGCCGCTTTATCCCCAATCCCTTCTTAGTAAACTTCATGGTGTAGATTGATAATCTGTAAACTTGTTTTTATGAAAATGCGGACTGAAAACCACGGCGCCTGAGCCCAGAAAGTGAAATTGGATCTGGCACAAGGTCGTGAATTTGAGAACCTCAAAACGCAAGGTTTTATGCATTAATGTAGCGTCTCACAGCCGATAAAATTTCACAAGACTGGAAGATGTATTCTTCAAATTTGTCTGGGACTATCTTGACAATATTCCCAAGATCCGACATCGAAAAACACTGTGATACACCTTTTCTATTACCTCGCTTGGTGACTACCATGAAACACTGATCATCCTCATCTCACGATTCATATCATGTTGTGCTTTGCTTTCGCATACCCAAGAGAATCCGCACCATCGAAATGCGGGGATGAGCCCTACGATCCGTATTATGGCCGGTTGCAGAAGAATATGTGGAAGGGGTATTGGGAACCCATACGGAGCCCCAAGAATGAAAAAAAGGAACGTATCCTCGACCATTCCGGAGAAAAAGCAATCCATTTTTCGGCCTATAAATGAAAAACGAACCGATTCACTTTCTTGAAGGTTGTACTATTGGTTGGATCGATTATTTTTGATATCTATAACTCATTCATATATCAATATATATATAGACCTTTAAAATTGACAGATACGGTCACAACTGAAGAACTTTTTTAAAACCTTTGATTTTTTTCGAAAGATCAGTGATTGCTATTTTTGTTGATAAAATCATTATTATTTGTTTAAACATTTTGCAGTGTTTGAAAAATTGTTCTCCAGATACCTGCAAGAGGCTAGGAATTTAAGGAGGATTGCCATGGCCAGAGGAGACCCTTAGGCCGTCAGTGGACGATCATTCAGACCTGGCATAAGCTGGAAAGGGGAAATCGGCTGCTGAATTGGCTGAAGTGCTCGACATATCTATAATATGCACCGGTGGATGTGCTTTATATACGAACCAAAATCCGGCGCAATCTTGTGTAATTATTTTTTGCCGAGGCCCTAACCTTCAGCAATTCAAGTGGAAGCAGGCAAGCAATCCTTTCTTCGATGTCTTGTTGAATAATTTTACGGCCTCGCTTGTAGGCATGATATGGACCTGAATGCCCTTGGCCCTGATTTGATCGACCAATCCCTTTGCCTCGGTGTTCAGGGAAGCGGCCCCGTTATATCCCGTGCCGATGATAATAGCCTCGGCCTTATCGGTGATCAGGTCCTCAATAATTTCTTTGGAAAAAATATGGTTGCTATCAGGGTCGAACCCCCAGTACCTTACTTTGCCTCCCGGTAAAATCACCAGATCTGTATCGTGCTTCCGGCCGTCGATGACCATTTTGCCAAAGGAGTAGTGTGTGATCGCTGTGTCAGCACTGCCCACAGGGGGGGTGAAATCGATATCATCCGAACACGCAGCGAGGCACAGAGTGATACCGAGGCAAAGGATGATTTGCAGCGCATAACGGCGAAGGAGCATTGGATTGTCTCCTGTGTTAAATTGTTTACTTCAAAAGCTGTCGGGTTCGCAGGTAATGCCGGTAATCCGGTCCTGTTCAAAATCAAAAAGCACCTGGGACTCAGATCCATTCGTTACGGTGACGGCATGGCCATCCAGAGCTTTTCCCACAACGGCCGCGTTTATACCCCTTTCCTCGAAAAGACCAATAATACTGGTTGAGAATCTCGGCCTGGCCGACAGGATAAACCCGAAACTCTGAAAAGAAATCAGCCATTCCGACAGCGCCAGGGGGGCAGGGCAGGGGATGGCATCGAGATGAATCATCGCCCCGCATCCGGAGTTCTCCATCATAATGGACAGGGTTCCCAACAGGCCCGCATTGCTCACGTCCTTACAGGCAAAGGCCCACGCTTGTTCGGCAATGAGGGGAAGGGCTTCGAGGCGATAAAGCAGTTCCTCTGTGGTTTTTCCGGAGTTGGCATCCCAGCTGGTGACCGATGAACAGCCCACCTGCCCGCTGAGATCCGCTGCAAAGACCAGGTCGTCGCCCGGTTCGGCCAGGTGGCTGCGAAGGAGTTTTTGGGCGTGCCCCAGAATGGCCACGGAAAGGGAAGGGACGTCAGCCGGCGCGTCCGGATGGAGGTGCCCTCCCACCATGGGGACGTTCAACTTTTCGCATCCTTTTTTGATGCCGTCGATGACCTTTGAGCGGTGCGTTTCATCCCCGCTGGCCAGCACGTTGACCATGGCAATGGGCCTTCCTCCCATGGAATAGATGTCGTTTACGGTCACCATTACCGAGGCTTTTCCGGCGGCATAGGGTTCGTTCTGAAGGAGTTTGGTCATCATGCCGTCGGCCGCCAGGAGCAGGTATTCATCCTTGAAGGGAATGACCGCTGCGTCGTCCCCGTAATTGGGAAGCTGGGGTCCGGGAACCCCATGCAGAATGAGCTTGTCGTAAACCTCCGCGATGGGCCGCTTGCGCACAAGGCCCAGGTATTCACGGGTGTTTTGGATTACTTCAGCGAGGTCTGTTTTCAATGGTCTTTTCTCCTGACGGGTTAGAGGGTGTTTGGAGGTCTGCTTCCATCAGCTGATGGGGCCGTCCGAAATAGGTCTCAATGGGGCCTATGGCTTTCCATCCCAGTTGCTTGAAAAAGGCAACGTTTTTTTCCTGAATATGCGCGGTAAAATGGTTGCAGGCCCGTTTTTTGACAATTGCCACCGCCTCCCGTACCAGCAGTTCGCCGGCGCCCGATGCCCGGAACTCCTTTTTGACGGCAAGCCTTCCGCCGATCCAGTCGCCGTTCCCGGTTCCGGCGGGATAAACGCGCACCGTTCCGATGACGCGGCCTTCATGTTTGGCCACCAGGTGGATGCCGTTTGGGTCGTTTTCGTCTTCATCCGTACCTTTGAAAAGTTTTTGCTCCTGCACAAAAACCGCTTTTCGAATGGTGAAAGCGGTCATGTACTCCTCTTCCGTCCTTGCCGGGTGACAGATGAGCGATTGGACCGGCCGTTCACAGGCGGGCAGGGCGGAACAGGCCCCGCACCGCACGCAGCCGGCCCGGCTCCGGTGGTATGACAATCCCTTTCCGGATAGGATACCCGCAATTTCACCATAGATGGATTTCATGATTTCCGGGTCCGGAGGCAGTGCTTTTTCCATTCGTGATCCGGGGATTGGCCGCAGTGGGACCACGAAAGGGTACACCCCCATATCGGCCAGCAGATCGCTTCCCCAAAGGACATTTTCGGGGTTTTCACCCAGACCCGCCAGGATAAAACTGCTCACCTGGTTGGGTCCGAATATGCGAACGGCCTCTTGCCAGCTTTTGCGGTATCGTGTAAGGCCCATGGCAGCTTTTATGGGGGCCGATTTTTTGAGAATTTCAGCATCAAAGCTTTCAATGTGGATGCCAACCGTATCAACGCCGGCATCTTTCAGTTCCCGGAGCTTCTCTGAATTGCGGGGGGGCATAAACTGGGCGTGGATGGGGAGGCCTGTTTGTTTTTTAATGGCCCGGGCGCTTTGGGCAAGGATGGAAAACTCAGATTCAGGTGGGGTTGCGGTCCCCGTGGTTAAGACCACATGACGGATTTTGTCCATGGTTTTGGCCTTTTGAGCCGTTTCCGCAAGTTGGTCCGGTGTTTTGAGTAGAATGGTATTTCGATTGGCGAGGGAGAGTTCAATGCCGCAGAACCGGCACCTGTTTTGGGTGTTCCAGTAGGCACAGGTCTGAAGCACGGACGTGGCCAGACAGTCCGTTCCGTGAAGCAGGGCAATTTTCTGGCAGGAGGTCCCGTCCGTGGTGGTCTCATCGTAAAATTGCGGTCGGAGTACGGTTTTAACGGGAAGTATTTCGATGTTGTTTTTACAGAGTAAAAGCCTGTTTTCTCGAACTTTCAGAGAATAGGGCGAGTCGGCCACATAGGGACTGTTGGTGGGCACGCTCACGGCAAAGCCCCCGATCACCAGGGAACCTGCTTCAGCCGGGCCGGCACCGCCCGTTCTCTGAAGGGCATTTCCCGGAATTCTCACGCCCAGGCTCTGGACTTCCGTTATGGTTGCGGCAAGGGGTGATATCATGTTGCCTCACTTCTTTCAGCTTCCAGAGCGTCCAGTATCCTTTTTCGCATCTGGTTGCATGCGGCACTGGTTCGCTCCCGGGGTCTCGGGGCCGTGATTTCAAACCGGTCGATGATCCTGGCCGGTCGTTTGGAAAATACCAGTACCGCGTCGCTTAAAAAAACCGCTTCATCCACATTGTGGGTCACAAAAATGATGGTGACCTTCTGTTTCCGCCATAACTCCAGGAGAAAGGCCTGTAGATTGTTCCGGGTTTGGCTGTCCAGGGAGCCGAAGGGTTCATCCATCAATACCAGCTTTGGATCGGTGATCAGTGTTCGGGCGATGGCCACCCGCTGCTGCATGCCGCCCGACAATTCATGGGGATAGCGGTTTTCGAAATCCCCGAGACCAAAGGAGTGAATGTAGTCCATGGCGGCGGCGCGCCGTTCCTTTCTGGGAACATCCATCATTTCAAGGCCCAGTTCAATGTTCTCCAGCGTTGTGCGCCATGGAAAAAGGGCATATTCCTGGAAAACCAGGCCGATTCGGTCCACGTCATAGGATATTTCACGGCTGTCCAGCAGGAGATTCCCTTCCGATGGTTTTTCCAGCCCCGCAATAATGCGTAGCAGTGTTGTTTTGCCGCAGCCGCTGGGCCCCACGATGGACACGAACCGGCTGTCATCCATGTGATAATGAATGTCATTGAGCACTTGGATGGTTTCAGCCGCCTTTTTGTCTTCAAAAAACTTACAAAGCCCTATGATTTCAAGGCCCATGAAACATCTCCATAACGGTTAGCGGTTTCGACTGTTTTTTTCCGGTCGCAGCAGAAGTTCTTGCGCCGGACCGAAGCAGAGGCGGCACACGATGCGCACCCCCAGAAAAGAAAGTATGGCGGTAGAGCCCACGAGCATGACCATCACCAGGATCTGGTAGCGGATGGCGATTAGCGGATCGGCCCCTGCCAGGATCTGGCCGGTCATCATACCGGGAATGAACACCACACCCACAGCCATCATGGAATTGATAGAGGGGATCATGCCCGCCCGCATGGCGTTTTTAACCATGTCCTTTGAGGCCTCCCGATAGTCCGCGCCCAGACATAACATCATCTCCACTTCCTGCCGCCGTTTTTTCAGCTCACCCAGCAGTCGATCCAGGGAAATGGCCACCGCATTCATGGAATTGCCGATAAGCATTCCGGCCAGCGGGATGAAATACTGAGGTTTCCACCATGGGTTAGCCCCGATGACCACGCCGGTAATCAGAAAGGCTACCAATGCATAACTGATGGTCATGGATACCAGCATGGGCCAGAAAAAGGACACCTGCTTTTCCTTGATGCGGCTCCTGATGATCCGAACGGCGAAAACGATCATGAACAGGAAAACGGCCAGAACCAGCCAGACCGAATCCAGGCGAAAGACGAATTTCAGCACATAGCCCAGCAAAAACAGTTGCGCAAAGGTGCGGATGGTCCCCACCAGGAGATCCTTCTCCAGCCCGAGACCATGATACAGGGATGCGCCCCCGGCCGCAAGGACGAACACCAGGGCCAGAAGCAGCTGGTATGGGCCGATTTCAATAATGCCGTGGGTCATGAGGATTCCTCGATCCGGCCTTCCCCAACCCGTAAATATCTGGGTTTGACACGCCCCTGGCCGTATGTTTTGTGCGTGACGACCAATATGGTAAGGCCTGATTCGAGGTTCAATCGTTCAATGAGTGTCATTACGGCCTGAGCGCTTTTCCGGTCAAGGGCACTGGTCGGTTCGTCCAGGAGCAGAATCTCCGGTGAGAGCAGAAGGCCCCGAATCAGGCAGAGGCGCTGAATTTGACCCACGGAAAGGTTCATGGCATGATCGTTCATTTCCACATCATGCAAAAAAACATCCCTTAAAAGGTTGTTCAGTTTCTCTCGATGGGGTCGTGCCAGATGGAGATTTTTTTTGAAGGAGAAGGGCAAAAGCAGGTTTTCTTCCACCGATCCATCCACCATGGTTGGGGTCTGCTGAATATATAATAGAGAACGGCGAAGTATCGGGGGTGAGTAACTTTCGAACGGTTTGTCCCGGAACCGTATTTCACCTGAGATAGGTTCTTCAAGGCGGTTGATCAAGCGAAGAAATGTGGTTTTCCCCGCACCCGAGGGCCCCTGAACCAGATAGAAAGCCCCCTTAAGGATGGAGAGAGACAGTCCCTTGAAAAGCGGCGTCTTCCCTTCAAATGCAAAGGTTACATCTTTAAAATCGAGGATGTTGTTATTGTCCATGGTCTGATGCGATACCTTGGGTCAAACCCGCCATTTGACAAATTTTCTTTCGCAGGCCTTTAGCCCTCCGTTAATCAGGTAACCGATCAGGCCGATGACCAGCATGCCTGCCAGTATTTCGTCCGGTCGCTGAATATCCCGGGCCGTCATGATCATGTATCCGAGGCCATAGCCGGTCCTGACGCCGGTAAACTCGGCAGCCACCAGGGTCATCCACCCGATGCCCACGCCGATACGCATGCCCACAAAGATGGAAGGGATGGACCCGGGGATCAATACCTTAAAAAAGATATCTTTCTTTTTGGCGTTCAGGGTCTGGGCCACCTCGAAATAGATGGGGTTGATGGCCAGAACCCCTGAAACCGTATTGAGCAGAATGGGGAAAAATGCGCCCAGAAAAATTATGAAGGCAGCCGACTTCATGCCGATACCGAACCACAGAATGGCGATGGGAATCCAGGCCAGGGGCGGGATGGGCCGGACCAGTTCCACCAGGGGGTTGGTAATGCGCCTGAGTCTGGGCGACCAGCCCATCAACAGCCCTGCGGGAATTCCCAGAAGCACGGCGGCGGCAAAGCCGAGTGCCACCCGGTAGAGGCTGTAGAGGATATGGTTCGGTAAAAGATGACCCGGTGGCATGCCGATAATTATCAGATCTTTTAATCCCAGGAGAATCTTAAACGGAGAGGGCAGCAGATGGGTCGGTATGGCCTTGAGGCTGCAAAGTACCTGCCACAAAATGAGCAGGATGAGTAGTAGAATGTATCGGTCAAACCTCATTTCCCGACAACTTTTTCCAGAACACCGGGGTCAATGAACCGGTTCACAAAGGTTTCCGCATTGGGTATGTCAATATATTTCAATCGGGACAGAAAATCCACATATTCCGTTTCGCCGTCTATGCTCAACTCATAGGTGTAGTTCACATTCTTCATGGCGGTTCGAACCGTTTCTTCGTCCATGCCGGTGTATTTCATTCCGATTCTTACAGCTTCATCGGGGAATTTATGGATAAAATTGGTCGCTTCCACATGGGCTTTGACCATGCCTTCCACATCCCGGGGCCGTAACTTCCGAAAGCCGTCATCCGCAATCAGGACGCAGCAGGGATGGTTTTTCCAAATTTGACTGGATGTGAGCAGAACTTCGCCCACCCCCATGGTCTGCGCTTTGGCAGGATAAGGCTCCCAGGCAATGAACCCATCAATCTGTTCCGTTTTAAGTGCTCCGATCATCTCGGGGGGTTTTAAAACAATGATGGAGACTTTTTTAGGGTCCACCTTGAATTTCCGAAGGGCTTTCTGAAGAAGAAAATCCTGTACCGTTGAATGACCGGGGATGGCGATGGTTTTACCCGAAAGATCAGCGGGTTTTTGTATGGCGGATCCCTTTTTCACCACGATGGCGGATCCCTCTGTGTTGACCTGGGCCAGTACCGTCGCTTTGGCCACGCGGTTGGCCACTGCCGTGGTGGCGGGGGCTTCACCCACATATCCCATATCCAGGGCGCCCGCGGCAAAGGCGCTCATCTCTTCGGGTCCGGCCTTGAAAATGCCGGCTACTTGAGCCTTTGCGCCATTTTTTTCATAAAGTCCTTTTTCCATGGCCACCCAGCAGGCCAATTGATGAATATCGCTTTGCAGGTAACCGATGCGGATCGGATTTTCTTCGCCCGTAACGACATCCTTTATCTGTAATGAGAAGAGGATCGAAAAACATATCATGAGCGCGAACTTTTTCAATTTTGAATCCTTTCCGGGGCCTTATCCCGTGTTTCATAGTTCAACTACTGATCTTCATAATATCCCTGTAAATAAGACATTGTCAATATTTCGCGACAACTGCCGTCAACTTCCGAGAGAAAAATGGCTCATTGTGGATTTGCGCCCACATCCCTTCAGGATATAAACCGGTCATGGCCAATTATACGGAATACGGTTTTCGAGGCGCCATGGCCAAGCCTTATCAGAAGGGTGATTTTGAGCAGACTTTGAAAGCGGTCCTCGGGTAAGCAATAAAAGAGGATGGAATATAAAAGGAGCCTGTCAGATCGTCAAGATTCCAACAGAATGATTCGGTGGCTTCCTGAAATGCCGTCGTTTTCTTGTTGCAGCCCATCTTTTTTATTTTTCAAGGCTACAAAGAAAAGATCCACGCACACCCGAGAAGCCTGTAGAATAAGTGCCATCCAACTTTCATTTTTAATTTTAACCTTTGTGGGGTTTTATCCCGCACCTGGTTTTTTTGTCAGTGTTAAAGTTGACCCTTGGCACTTAAGTAAAATCTATGCCAAAGCGCTCCCCATGTCAAGACCGATTTTAAGGGCTTCCTGAATCTGTCTCTCCATCAATGAATGGTCAATCCGAAGAAAAGGAAAATAATGGATTCTCACTTGGGTTGCACCACCTCATAATACCGGTTCGGGGACATGCCTGCAAATAAAACCGCACCGGGGCAGGGCACCACGAGCTTTTTTTTCCACGCTGAACCGATGATGTTGAAAAGTTCCAGGCAGGCGGAACAGAGATGAGTCGTTTTCCCGAGGGAGTAGGGGACCGGTTCCCCGTCTTCAAGAAAATATTCCGGCTCGATGAAGTTGGCATGATTGGCGCAGTGGGTTATGAACAGCTCTTCATAGCTTTTGCCGTGTATGCCCATGACCTTCAGCCAGCGCTCATTACGATCATTTTCTTCCTTATCAATCCTGTCCCAGGCATCCGGCTTTGATGCCTGATAGCTTTCGCGATCCAGAAGGGCCAGCTGTTTCGATTGGTCTGGAAATTTGCGGCAGCGGAACTTGGAATACCGAATACGGGTTTCTTCCAACAGGCCCCATGGGGCCAGGTTACGGGAGCTGATGAGCAGGGTTTGGCCGAAATATGGGGATGTTTTGTACCAGGAGAGCTGCCTTTTGCAGAGGGTGTATTTTTCCCAGGCATCGGGCGGTACATAGCCCAGATCAACATTTTTAGATAGGGGAACACATACCGCCTTTTTGGCCTCGTGCATCAAAAGGCCATTTTCAGCCGCCATGACCCTTACGCGGTCAAAGAGCGCAGCATCCATCCAGTACACATATTTTACGAATCCGTCGATGAGTTCTCCTCCTCAACAGGCTTTTTGGCTTTCGGTTCACGGGCTTTCCGGGTTTTTCTGACCTTTCTCTCTTTTTCGGGTTTTTTAGTCTTTTCATCCTGTAGACTTGCCTCCACCAAAAAGCTGATATCCCGCATGATCAATGGAGAATTGGTGGCGGCGATGCCCACCTGGAGCCCCTGATAGCAGAATGGGCAGGCGGAGACCAGTTCTTCAGCCCCTGTTTCCTCCGCTTCCTGTACCCGCCGCTGGGCCATTTTGTTCTGAACGTCCGGATATCCCGATTTAAGCCCCCCGCCGGCCCCGCAGCACCTGGAATATTCACGGTTCCGTGGCATTTCGATGAGTTCCAGGCCGGGAATGGCCTCCATAATAAACCGGGGATCATCGTATACCCCGGAGGCGCGGCCCAGGTGGCAGGGATCGTGGTAGGTGATTTTTTTTTCCACGGGCGTTTTGAATTTCAGTTTTCCATCCTCATACAGGCGGCGAAGAAATTCCACCGTATGAAGCACCTCGAAGTTGAGCTTCCCCACTTTGGGATAATCTTCCTTGATGGTTTTGAAGCATCCCGCGCATGAGGAGATAAGGGTTTGAAATCCTGCTTCATGGAACATTTTGATATTGTCGGTGGCGATGCGTTCAAACTCCGGATCCCCCATTCTGAGCATGACGCTGCCGCAGCATTTTTCGTCCTTTCCAAAGACCCCGTAGTCAATGCCCAGGGTCTCGAGGATATTGATGGTGCTGACCGCCACCTGTAAGACGTTGATGTCGTAGGCTGCGGTGCATCCCAGGAACAAAAGGACCTTGGCATTTGTTTTTTTCATTTCTTTGGGCAAGTCGGCGATGAGCCCTTCCTTCTTGGCCCGCCTAGCCCATTTGGTGCGCCCGGCCCGGGGTTGCTGCCAGGGGTTGTCGTAGCTTTTGACGCTTTTCACCAGGGCCTTCTGGGATTCCAGGGGACCGTAGTCCGCTCGAACGATGAGGCGACGGATATCTTCCCACAGGTTGACCGTATCGATCTTGGCAGGACAGACGATGTGGCACTGGCCGCAGGTGGAGCATTCGTAGAGGTTCCGGACAAACTCCTGTACCTGAGCATCGTTGACTTCCCGGTATCCGAAGAGGGTCGCGACGAGTTTTTTCAGCGCACCGGGGCCCTTTTCACTCCTGACAATGCGCCCGATCAGCCCCTGCTGGGAGCGGATAATGTTCAGGAAATCCGTTACTTTGGCTCTGGGAATAATGCTTTCCTTGGCATCCTGGTCATAAACCGGACACCAGGTGAGACATTCGCCGCATCGGGTACAGGCGTCCAGTTCGATCAGCCGGCGCATATCCAGGTTGGAGATGAGGATGTCCCGGACTTTTGCTTCAGGTGATGGCGGGGGCGCTTCTTCGGTCTTTACAACGGGGGCGGCTTCTTCCTTCGGCGGCGGCGACTTCGGTTTGCTTTCCGGGGGTGTTTGGGCTTTTGCCTCCAAGGATTCGGTATTTTCCTGTATAGGTATTTTTTCAGTCGTTATGGATTCGTTTTCAGCCATTTTTTCCCCTGAGTTAGGTGGTGCGCGTCATTTCATTTTATAGTTCAACAACAATGTAAGGGGTGTATTAAACATATGCCGCATTTTTCCAAAAGGCAGGTACGCCACGAAAATCGCCCCCACCACAGCATGTGCCCACCATATATACGGATAGACTGCAGTCCATTGTATTGTTGTGAGCGAAAGAAATCCGGAGAGGGGATAACCGATAAAGGAATAGAGCCCCGCTTCGGGGGGGAGTTGCGTCATCAGAATTCGTGCGCCTTCCGCCAGAAAACCGAGAAAGACCAGGAGCCCGATCAGGAGCAGGGCCAGGTTGTCTTTGGCTTCAGCGATTACATGGGGGGGCTTGATGATGAACCGCTGAAGCGCTGCCAGCACGATTCCCAGCAGGATCAAAATGCCACAGAGGTCATTTACAAACGCCATAAACCCGCTGTTCTTGTCAATCAGGATGACCGCGAGCGAACTTTCAGGTCCGATACGTGAGACAAAAAAGGTAAACACGCTCAACAGGAAACGGAAAAGGATGGGTAAAAAGATGAGGGAATGAATGAACCATCGTTTCACGCTTTCCTGAAGAAGTCGCCGCTGAAGAATCACATCCAGTAAAATGGTTTTCAGAATGGTGAAGAAATCGCTTGAAAAAATTGTACCCCAAATGGATTCAGACACAAAGCCGATTTTGCGGTGCATTGATTTTTCTTCACCCTGAACGCTCCCTTGAAACCAGAAGTGAACCGTGGCAAGAATTCCTATAACCAGCAGAATGAATGCTACCCAGAAAACAGGCCCGCCCATGGTTAGCGACACATCGTGACACATGATGCAGATGAAGCTTTTGGATGGAAGAATTATGTCGGCTGCGCCCACCTTGTTCTCCTGCGTGTGGCAGCGCTGACAGAAATCCGCCCGATCGGTGTCCTGAAGGGCATGGTCGGTAAGACCAATGGGCATTTTTTTGTCATTGGTATGGGCCGGACGAACCTCGTTGGATTCTTTATCCAGGTAAACAAATTTGGAAACGGTGTGGCAGGCCTGACAGCGAACCCGGAGGTGAGGTGCATGAATTTCACCCGCGCCATTATGGAAAGGATGGCAGGAAAGGCATTGTGCGCCTTCTTTTGACTGGTGGGGAGACCTGGCAACGTCCGTGTGGCACTGAATACACCCCACGAAAGCATGACGCCCCTTGCGAATGTCTTCAGGGTCAATTTTCAGGGACACTTTTTCTTTATGGACGGTCTTTGTGCAGGAATCCTTCTGGTGGCATTCCAGACAGAAGACCTGGGACGCAAAGGCACCGGCATTGGTCTCCACATTGGGATAGCGGTGGCATTCCAGACAATCCCGCGCTTTCCCTTCCAGAAGGGGGGGCATCATGGGGTTCGTTTGATTGGCTTCGGCGCTCCAAATGAAAAATGTCAGAAGAGATGCCGAACAGATACTCAGAAACAAAATCCCTTTGATAAACTGTCCCATCAATCGTTTTCCCATGTTATTCCTGTTTTTATGATGTTGGCGCTCATTCCGCATTCCGCACTCCGCAATTTCACAGGCTATCCAATTCCCCGGGATGTTCATGCATCATCTTTTCCCGAGTGGTTTTGCCGTTAAAGATGCTCTTGTCGACGGGAAATATTTCAGGCCTCAGGTGGGTTGTTAAAATGTGAACCACAAATTTCAACGCTACGGCAAGAATGGCTTCATACAGATGCAGCACCTGGGCCAGATTGATAAAATATCCTGGCAGAAGCGTGGAAAAAAATTCCGGAAACCACAGAAACAGGCCGGTAAGTCCCATGGTGTTCATGCCCAGGAAGAGGGCCAGATAGTCAAATTTTTCCCAGTAGGTAAAACGATTAAATCTGGGGATACGCCGTTTTCCAAAAAAGTACCCCATGTGCTGAAACATGTCCTTGATGTCCTGGACTTTAGGAAAAAGAGACTGGGGACCCGTGATGCTCCCTTTGAGTACCAGTTTGAAGTAGAAGAGCCAGAGAATGTGCACCAGCACGCAGCCGTAGGTGATGACCGCAAAGAAACGGTGCAGATAGGCCAGGTGCCCGGCGCCTCCCACCAGCCATGCGAAGCCGCCGGCCCACCACTGGTCACTGAACTTCAGAGAAAAACCGGTGATTGCAAGCCCGGTAAACCCTATCATCACCGCCACATGCAGCAGGCGTTGAAGGGGCGAGAAGCGAACAAACGTTTCCGGGGGTTGTTTTTCCTGAGTTGTCATTTGTGTTTCCTCAATTTTTCGTGAAGTTCCCTCAGTAGCCAGACGAAGCTGTGACCATAAAAGAAGCCCACCACCAGGATGACCAGGATGGACATCAACACGGTGACCACTCGAATGAGGGCCACGTGTGCTCTTTTCTGCGTGTCATTTTCAGGCAGGTCCTTAATCGTGGGATGAATGACCACCTGGGTAAACCCTTCCGTAGCGTCAGGGTGGCACCTTTGGCAGGCGGCGAGGGCTGTCTTTTTATCTTTGAGGGATACCGAGTGGTGCGCGCCGTGGCAATCGGTGCAGAACGCTGCATTTTTGTCCCCCAAATTTACGGCCGCTTTGCCGTGATAATTATCCAGGTATGTAGCGGTCTGGGCCGGGTGGCACTTGCCGCAGACCGAAACCATCTCTCTTCCGATTTCCACACGGGAGAGGTGGGCCCTGGCGTAATGGCCCGAATGGCAGCTGCCGCAAGTGGGGGCCTTTTTACTTTCGGGAAGTGTATTGCTTCCGACAGCAGAATCGGTTTGCTCTTTCAAAAGCGCCTTCGCATGAGCCCCTTCAAGATACTGTTCATATGAGGGCCTATGACAGGATTGGCAGCGCCGGTAGTCGTATTCACGGTTGGCATACGCCTTTAGGAAGGTGGGATTCTCTGAATCGGGATGCATGGTTTGACCCTGTTTCATATCCCCGTGGCATTGTTCGCAGGAAAATGTGCCGTGGGCGGATGCGGCAAAAAGTCCCATGTCCACAAACCACCCGGGTTGTCCATCAGGTGTGATGGCGGCTTCCAGGGATCGGGGGCTCGGCAGGGCCGCAAACAGCATCAAACAGAAGAGAAGACTGCGCCCGAAACTTTTTTGTTCAGGCAACCATTTTTTTGATTTGACCATGAAAGCGTTCATATTCGATTTTCCTGAACTGACCCGGCCGTCGTAGCATGCGCACTTTGGCCGAGTCGGCATGAAATAATTTGCTTCTGAAGTAAATTTCCAGAAAAAGAGCGCTGGTTTTGTTCAAAAGGTTGAACAGCGCCGTGGCGGTTGCCAGGGTGTCCATTTTTCGGTCCCACCCTTTCTTGATTTGCCGGATGTTTTTTGTAACATGAAGGGCCGTTTGAACCAGATGATCAACCTCATCCGCACGTACTAAGATAAATCCGCTCGTTTCAAAGGATCTGATGCGTTGCCACAGGGCTTCCAGGAACACGCGGATTTTGCCGGTCTCGTAGATCTTGCTGCCGATGGTCCATTTGAGGGGGATCATTTCAAGCCCTGCCGCTACAATTCTCGAATTGCTCAATTCCCGTTTAAAGTCCCTGATGAATCCCTTTTTCTTAGAACCCGCGAGAATGGCCATCCCGTTTTCAGGGGTTTCAGATGGAACCGTTTGATGGGGCAGATCAAGCATCATGGCATTGGCTAAAAAAAGATTGGCCTCCCCAAAATGGGGGTGTTCAAAATGAGGTCCGAACAGATGAAGATGCCCGTGTCCCATTTTTTCCCGGATGACTGCTGCGTTTCCCAGAAGGGTCTTTTCCGCCAGTTCTCGATCCACCAGAAAAAGTGTTTTATCCGTAAAAGCTGTGTAGGTGGCCATGACGGAAGCAGGGTTGGTAACGGTCATGGGAGGTCCCCCATAGAGGGGGGCTGTAAATGTTGCGGATTCCCCGAAAGGGGGCAGACCGCTGGTGGTCACCTCCACCGCCTCCCTTACAGCATGAAAAATGAATGAGCACCCGTAGCAGGTGCATAATTTCTCTTTCATGCCATGGGATTCGGGAAGGGTTTTGGTCAGGTTTGTGATTTTAGCAGGAACAAAATTGAAATGATTCAGGTGTTCCTTGGAGGAATTGAGGGGAAGATAGGCGCCGGCGCAGGACCCAAGATAAAGTCCTCCGCGGGTGATAAATGTTTTGAGCTGCTTTGCCCCTTGTGGTCCCAGGGCTTCGGCAATGGCAAAGGTGTCGCCCCCGGAAACGGCCAGAACGTCCACTTTTTCCAGGCTGTCGCTTACCAAATCGAATTCCGTCAAAAAGCAGAGGTTGTAAAATCCCAACCGCTCAAAGATCTCAACGAACCAGAGCCACGAATGAGAAGCGCCTTTACCCGTGTAGATCCCGATTTTCGGAATTTTGAATTCTGTCTCCTGAACCCTGGGTTCCATCTTTTTTTGTTGCTGCGAAGCTCAGTTGGAACGAGCGTTTTTTTGAGTTATCCCTGATTTTTAAGCCAGAATATCCCCTATCACCTCATCCAATGTGTCAGGGGTGAATTCCATTTCCGTGCCGAGTCCGGCCAGATCCAGCAATTTTTTTTCCGTGAGGTCGGTCGCCATTTGAAGCCAGATGGGATGAAGCCCAAGAATATAGGCTACCGCCTGTCGTCTTTCCCAGTTTGCGTTAATGTCCTGACCCATGGCCGCCCAGGGGCTGAAGACGCTTTTGCCGGTGCTTTCCACAGGGCCCTTGAGATCCGGAAAGGTCTTTTCGATTTCCTCCGGGCTGGTGAGTCCGGATTTTGCGCTCAGTTCAGCCACGGCGGCCCCGTCAATGCCGTATTTTGCACAGGCTTTGAGAACCAATCCTGCGTCTTTTGCGGAAAGGCCTGCTTTTTTTAAAACGACCAGCGGAAATATATCGGTAAACAGAAACCCCGGCTCCGTCACGGTGGTTTCTTCCAGAAGGGCAGGGTCCTCATCGGTAAAGAGAAACGTGTTGGTGGCAACAGGTGTATTAAAACAGGCCATGTGCCGGTGGGTCAGGGGGCTGAGCCAATCGCTCAGGTCTTCTTCCCCCAGAGCCGCGGACACTGCCGCGATGCCCTGTTTTTGGGTGTTGTTGTTGGATCGAATGGCGGCAATCAATTCCGCGCAGTCTTCCACAAAAGCTTCAGGCTCCGATATCTCCAGAAGTCCCATGCCGCGGATGGCGATGAGCTTGAGGTTCTTTTCACCGCACAGCCTGCCAAAACCAAAACGATCGGCGCTTTGCCAGTAGTTGATGCCGATCTGTGCCAGGTCAGAGGCTTTTTCTCCGGCCTGTCCGATGCAGAGAACCTGGATCAGGTCGTCCCCCATTTCATCCCTGATATGATCCGTTGCGGCCCAGGTGTCTTTTCCCCACAGGTCGCCGGCATCGTTAATATCCAGTATGCCGTCATGGATCCAAAGGTAGACCGGCTTATCAGCGCTGCCCTTGATCACGATATAGTCGAAACCGGAATATTTCAGCTCCATGCCCGCATCGAGGTTCAAAGGGACGTGAGAAACTTTTCCGGTGGAAGGGCTCTTGGCGGTCATGATGCCTAAAGATGCGCCGGGAACCAGTGTTCCGGTCAACAATCCGGTTCCCAGGACAATGGGGTTGCCGGCTGAATGCTGATCGTAGAGATGTTTCGTGATGCCGGCCCCGCCGATTTTATCCAGGACGAGATCCTCGTCCAGTTCATCTTCGATGATGTCGCGGGTGTTCAGGTCCACGATGGCGATTTTATCGGATGCCAGATATTCCATAATGTTATCTCCTTAATTCTTTGTCTAGGCCATGGAAATTGCACCTGTAGGACAGAATGTGATGCAGAGCGGGCCACCATCCACCTCATCGCAGAGGTCGCAGGATTCCCTGAGCAGCATCGGTTTTGCGGAGGCATCCGCTTCTTTTTCAGGATCCTGTTCTTCACCGATCCGGTTGATCTCAACACCCTCGGGGCGGGCAGCCACCAGGCTGTCCTCTTCTTTTAAAATGACACCCACATAATTCTTCTTCTCACGTCCCCGGTAAGGCACGATACATGATGAGAGAAGGGCGAAGGCGTCGTCCCGGTGATAACCGCAGGCCAATTCACAGGCCATGCAGGCGTTACATTTTAAAGCATCAATCTGTATTCCCATAAAAAGGTCCCTCCATAAGAAAAAATGGCGTCCTGTTTCCCATACATTCACATATGGTGTGCGAAAATACGTTTATCCCTTTATGATTCGATATATATTCATATATGGGGTGAAAAAAAATGTCAAATAATATTTTATAACCTTTATAATATATAGTACGTTTAAATTTTCCAATATAAATAAAATATTATAATTACAATACGATATATGATAATATAACATAGAATTATACATTAGATAATAATATCTATCTTTTATATAATATAAATTAAAAAGACATAGAAATGCTATAATATCGATCAATTCAAATGATATGATCTGTCCATTTTTTCTTTCAGATTGGGGCTGCTAATTTTTCTTTATAGTATAAATATTATAATATTTTACTTGACACGACTTTTTGTCTTCTGTATTGGTATGGGAAAAAGAAACCCGTTTTTTCAAAGCAACCATTATGTTTAAGACTGCCAACAAATCAGAAAAAGTTTCCGATAAAATCATTGCCCAGATTCGAGATGCCATCCTTTCCGGTCAGCTTAAGCCCGGGGACAAATTGGCTTCGGAAAAAGAATTGATGGGCCAATTCGAGGTGAGCAAGGCCACCATGCGGGAAGCCCTCAGGGTTCTTGAGGTGATCGGGCTGATCGAAATTCGCAAGGGTACCGCCGGCGGCGCTTTTGTGGCCGAGGTGGACATGAAGACCACCATCCACGGCATTATCAATTTCCTCCATTTCCAGACGGTCTCCGTTTCCGAAATCACCATGCTCCGCTACCTGATTGAGCCCACCGTGGCGCAAATAGCTGCCTCTAAGAGAACAAAGAAGGATATTCAAAAACTGGAACAGGTCATTGGAGAAAAAGTTTCTTCCGGCGATACGGAAATTTCCAAGGAGATCAGTTTTCACCGATATTTGGCCCGAATGACAGGGAACACCACTCTAACCCTGGTCATTGACATGATCGACAACCTTTTAAAATCCATGAAGGCGGATATGGGTCTGCCGTTGGATTTCTACGAACACGTGCATGACGCCCATGTGCTTATTTTGGAATGCATGATTCAAAAAGACGGCCTTGCAGCCAAAATTGCCATGAGGAATGATGTGGTTGCTGTAGGCAAATATCTGTGTGAATTTACACGAACCCCGCCCTTCAATCCGTCGAATCTGCAGCCCGATTGTTTACCCATGGACGTATTGTTTGACGGAAGTCCCGGCGCTCGTGTTGTTGTCAATGACCATCCTCTGTTGCAGGAGAGAGGGGCAGTTGCCAGGCGGGTTGGATCGGGAAAATTATTTTTGGTTATGGAAAATGGTGGCGCCTCGGAAGCCGAAAATCCGAGTGCAAAGTCACGTTAACTGATGGTTGGATGATTCAAAAACCCATCACAAAAAACTAAATCACTTAAGCAAGGAGGTATCATAATGGCCTTATTGGACGAACCGATCAAAGGCGTACCCATGGCTGAAAACTACATTGATGGCGAGTGGGTGGAATCAAAGGGTGAAATTATCGATGTGGTGAACCCTGTAACCTATGAGACCATCGGAAGGGTCGGCATTTCAACCAAGGAAGAGATCGACAGCGCGGTAAAAGCGGCGGACGATGCTTTTGACGACTGGCGACGGACGCCCGTTGTGACGCGGTGCCGTTATTTATTTCGGTTTCGTGAATTGCTGGAGGAAAATTTTGAGGAACTGAGTCGGGTCCAGACCCAGGAGCACGGAAAATGTATTGACGAGTCCAGAGGGGAAACCCGGCGCGGCATTGAAAATGTGGAAGTGGCCTGCGGCATGCCCACCCTGATGATGGGGGATTCTCTGGAAGACATCGCATCGGGCATTGACGAGTATCTCATTCGTCAGCCTCTGGGGCCTTTCGGCGTCATCGGTCCCTTTAACTTTCCTTTCATGATCCCATTGTGGTCGGCGCCCTATGCCGTGGCCACCGGTAACACCGTTATCGTGAAGCCATCCAGCGAAGTGCCCTTCAGTCAGACGAAAATTACCGAATTGGTGGAGGAAGCCGGTTTTCCGCCGGGAGTGTGGAACATGGTCCACGGGGGACGTACCGTGGTAGGGGGTATGCTGGAACATCCGGACATCCAGGGGATTACCTTTGTGGGTTCCACGCCCGTCATGCGGGATGTGATTTATCCCGGTTGCGGGAATACCGGCAAACGATGCATTGCCCAAGGGGGGGCCGCCAATATCCTGGTGATTATGCCCGATTGTAATGTGAACGCCACCATCCCCGGGTTGATGACTTCCTTTTTCGGAAACGCCGGTCAGCGGTGCCTCGCCGGACAGACCCTTGTGATTGTTGGAGATGATAACAACTTTTACAATGAATTCATGGAAAAGGTCACGGAAACCACCAGAAATATTCGAGTGGGATACGGCTTGGATGAATCGGTTCAGATGGGTCCCGTTCGCGATGTGAAAAAGAAGGAAAGTATTCTCAACAAAATTGAGGTGGGCTTGAAAGACGGCGCCACCCTGCGACTGGACGGACGGAAACCGCCGGAGATCATCGGCGGCCACCCGGATACCTGTTTCCTGGGACCCACCATCATGGAAAATGTATCACGCGAGATGAGTATTGTCCGCGAGGAAATTTTTGGCCCCACCATGGGGGTTATTCGCGTCAAGACCCTGGAAGATGCCATCGAGATTTGCAATGAGAGCCCCTACCATAATGGACATGCCATTTTTACATCCAGCGGCAAAGCGGCGCGCCAGTTCCAATATGACGTGATCAGCGGCAATGTAGGGATCAATATCGGCATTGTGGCGCCAATGGCGTTTTTCCCGTTCAGCGGCATGGCCGGTTCCTTTATGGGCGTATTGCATACCCAGGGAAAAGAGGCGGTCCGCTTCTTTACTGAAAGCAAGGTGTGTATCCACAGGTGGTTATAGATTTAGGAAAGGGAAAACATATGGATTTACGTACAGCATCCGAGACGTTGAGTTTTTTGAGGGAACTGGAGGAAAAAGCGGCAAAATTCTACGAGGAATTGGCTGAAAAGTTCCCGGGAAATAAGGATGATTTTCTGTTGTGCGCCAAGGAGAATAGAAAATATAACAAACAGGTTCAAATGGCCTATCAATCGGTCATTTCTGATGCTATTGAAGGGGGATACGCATTCAGTCTGGAGCCTGATGACTATTTTTTTGAAACGGACCTGCCCGAAGGCGCTACCCTGAAGGAAGCGGCACAAAAAGCGCTTGCCGTGGAAGAAAAAATCATGAACTGTTACAGCGATGGGGCAGATCAATCTGACTCTCTGCTGGCGGATGTTCCAAGGAATTTCCGAATGATTCTTAAGAAAAGAAAAAAGCGTCTGGAAAAGCTTGAAACCCTGGGTTAGCGATTTTGATATAGCGGTCCGGGAGTAGCGGTTCCAGCAGCGTCAGGGATTTTTGACGACTATCGTGTGCCTTTCGGCGGGGAAAATATTCCCCGCCGGAACGGAATGGGGTTAATGTTCCAACGGTTCAGCGGGGTTTTCCTAATCGTTGAACCATCAAACAAGGAGGCTGTCCATGTTGGCGAAGAGGGATGATATGATATTGGACGAACTGGCTTTGATTGTGGGAAAGGAAAACGCCACTGCGGAAAAGCATATCCGCTATGCCTATTCCTACGATCTTTCCTTTGTTAAACCGAAACTGCCGGACTATGTGGTGATGGCCACGACAGTGGAACAGGTTCAGGGGGTCATGAGGCTTGCAAACCGGGAAAAGATCCCGGTGGTACCGTTTACGGCGGGGTCCAATATCGGCGGGTTGTGTATTCCCGAAAGAGGGGGCATTCTGCTGGATTTAAAACGCATGAACCAAATTATCAGGATTGATCCGGAATCCCATTATGCCGTGATTGAGCCTGGGGTGTCTCATGCCCAGTTGGCCATGGAATTGTACAAGCATAAATTGAGATGGAGTTGGCCCGTTGGACCTCCGTCCGCTTCGGTCTCTTCCAATGCCCTTTGCCATGGTATCGGTGGACTCAGCGGTCGATATGGCCTCAACAGCGAGGAAATCACCAGCATGGAAGTGGTGTTGCCGACCGGTGAGCTGGTACGCGTCGGTTCCTGCGCCATTCAGGACGATTCTTGGCACAGCGTGTTGCCGTTGCCACAGCTGGACGGTTTGTTTAAAGGATGGCTGGGAACCAGCGGTGTTGTAACGAAAATGGGCGTTCGAGTGCATCCCATTCCGCCGCTTCTCAAGGTGTTTACCGTGTCTACCCACACCCTTGAGGATATGACCTCATACATGGTCAATTTGGGAAATTATGAGATCTGTGATGACCTGACGGCCGTATCCTGGTGGTTGAGTCAGGTTCCCATTCCATATCCCTACAGAGCCAAACCGGATGATGCGCCGGAGTGGTACTGTTTCGGCGCGACGTATTCGTGGACGGAAAAGGAACGCGAAGCCAGGGAAGAGATCTGGCAAAATGTCCTCGACGAGGAACAAAAAAAGGGTACATCCACCCAATATGCTGATTACCCGGAAGAGGCACTGAAAGCCAGGACGCAATTGCCGAGTCGAATCGTTGGTTCCACAAAGAATTATACCAAGATGGCGGGCGGCGGCATATCCTGGCCGGGGACCTTTACGCCGGCAAACAAGTGGGCGACTGTCTACAACAAGTGGAAAGAGATACTCATTGATCATAACCTTTCCCCGTCCGTTCGAGCCACCAATTATCGGGGCGTGCATTACGGCATGCTCAGGGCCATGATCCCCTTTAACAAAAAGAGTCCGGAAGAAACGGAAAATGCCAGGCATGCCATTGTTGAGTGCCTTAAAGTGGACCTGGATGCCGGGGGCATCCCTTACAAGCCTCCTGTGGATTTTGCAGCCGAGATCAACAAACGGGCCCATCCGGGGTATCTATCACTGTTGAAGCAGGTGAAAAATATGCTGGATCCAAATAACATCATGAACACCGGTAAATTTGGCATATGACAGTGCTGGGGAACGACTAAGGAGGTTGTTATGGAATGGAACATCGCCACTCTTGAAGAGTTGGAAGATATCATATGGAGATGTACGGCATGCGGGAATTGTAAGGCGGCCTATAATTACGGTCCTCCACCGGAGTACGGAGAAATTTGTCCCGCAGGAGCCGAGTTTGGATTTGAGGGGATGATGGCATCAAAAGGAAAAATTGCTTTTGCCCGGGGCATTCTGGATGGCGAATTGGAATGGACGGACAGCTTTCTGGACGCCATTTACAAATGCACCGTGTGCGGCGGTTGCCAGAACCAGTGCGAGCTGGACCATAAGCCGTTTATTCCGGAAATCATCGAGGCCATGAGACGGAAGGCCGTAGCGGATGGCGTGGGGCCCATGCCCACCCAGAAAAAGATCACCCAGTCGCTAAGGGATTACGACAATCCGTACCAGGGGCCCCGGAGGGTTCGCACCGACTGGACCAGACCCTTCAAAAAAGCTAAGAAACCCATTAAAAATATTAACAAACAACCGGCCGAAATCCTCTATTACGTGGGATGCACCGGCGCTTTCAACCTGCCCGCGAGAGGCGTTCCCACCGCCACGGCTTCCATCTTTCAAAAACTGGGACTTGACTTCGGAATCCTTGGGGAGAATGAAATCTGCTGCGGGTCGACGGCCATGCGAATCGGCGATGCTGAGGAATTCAAACGGGTGGCGGAGGCCAACCTGGAAATGTTTCACCGGCTGCATGAAGAAAAAGGCGTCAACACCATTGTCAGCTCCTGCGCGGGGTGTTACCGGGCCATTAAAAAGGATTACATCCTGGCAGCGGATTATGATAAAATGATGGACGGCATTCAGATTGTTCATACGGTGGATTTACTCAATGGTCTGTTTAAAGAAGGCAAACTCAAATTTACCGGGGAACTCCCATTGAAAGTGACCTACCATGATCCCTGTCACACAGGGCGACACTTGAACAAATTCGAAGTGGACGAGGATGGGTCAAAACTATGGAAAGGGGCCTATGTGGGATTTAATGAGGAAGATTGCCTCTACGACGTGCCCCGGGATCTGCTCAAGGCCATTCCCGGTATAGAACTTACGGAGATGGAGCGGATTCGGGACAACTCCTACTGCTGCGGCGGGGGTGGGGGCGTCATGACCGGATACGGCGACTGGGCCGCCAAGAATGCCTCTAAACGGATCGAAGAAGGCATGGGAACGGGTGCGGAAAAAATGGTTTCCATCTGCCCGTTCTGCCATTACAACCTGAATGAAGGCGCAAGACGGATCAACAGCGAGATGGAGCTGGTGGATCTGGTGGAGCTGATGGATCAGGTGATCGCGGAGCCGGAGTAGAAATTCGGCATTAAAGGAGGTGATAGAAAAGATCTGGGTCGGAATTAATTTGCCAATAAATCAGAGTCTTGGGTGAAGAGAAGGAGGAGAAAGATGAAAAAACGGTTCCGAATGATATTTTTATGTGTATTGGCGGTCGTGTTATTTGCTTTTCCACTGAATGCCATGGCTGAAAAACCGATTAATATCGGTGTACTCGTTCCCCTCTCAGGTATTGTGGCCCAGGGTGGTGCAGAAATGAAAATGGGCATCCAGATGGCCGCCGAGGAAAAAAAGACCATCCTGGGACGTCCCATTAATCTCATCGTTGAAGATACCCGCGTGAAACCTCCTGTTGCTGTCAGCAAGGCGGAAAAACTGGTGTATAAGGATGGTTGCAAGGCCCTCATCGGCGTTTTTTCAAGCGGCGTGGGTCTGGCGTTGGCCAAGAACATCGACAAGCTCAATGTACCGTTTTTGACCACCCATGTGATGACCACCAAATTTTATGGGCTCAATCCCCTGGTATTCCGCTCAGGACAACTGGCCAACGACCAGACCGCTGTTGGGAATGTCAAAGGTATTTTGGCAACACCGGACCTGAAAAAAAGGACCTATTATGTGCTGGTCCACGATTATGCCTGGGGTCATGATGCCGCTCAGCGGTTTATCAAACTGGCCAAGGAAAACGGCATCAAGATCTACAATGAGAAATTTGACCGAGCCCCCATCAAAACCAAGGACTGGTCTTCTTACATCAGCAAGATCAAGGCATCCGGCGCAGACGGTATTTACATCGCCTTGATTACCAACGTGATTCCCGTTTTTGCCAAACAGGCCTATGATTTCGGTATTCAAAAATATGCCCGGATCGTATCCGGTGCGGCGCCCGGCCCCGTGGAACTGGAAGCCGGAGGCGATGCGTGTATCGGCATCTTCGGTACCTCCGACTGGTGCTGGGATGTGAACAATGCCAAATCCGATGCCTGGGAAGGCAAGTTCTGGGAACGATTCAAGACCATTCCCTCAGACGCCGCATGTCACAGCTATGTGGGCGCCATGAACCTGTTCAACGGTATTGAAAAAGCGGGCTCCACGGACCCGCAGAAGATCGCGGCGGCGCTTCGCGGTATCAGTTTTGATGGTCCCTACGGCGTGGTTCGCATTTCAGCCAAAGATAACTGTATGCGCAATGACGCGGTGCTCACGGAAACCGTCCGTGCACCGGGCAACCCTTATGGTGCAAAAATCTTCATGAAGGTGATCCATACCTTTAGTGCGAAAGAACTGGGGCCTCCGGAATAAAGAAGGTTCCTCTTTCACGGGTTAAATGGTTCAGAGGTTCAGAGGTTCCGGGGTTCAAGTTTATGTTCTTGTCCCTGAACGCTGAGCCCTGAACCAACGTCAGATTTTTGAGGGGTTATCATGAGCGTTATTGCCACTGCCGTGGACATTACGTTGAACAGCCTTGTCCTGTCCGGTGTATTTCTCATCGTGGCCATCGGGTTGAACATCGTCTACGGGTTAAGCCGGGTCATGAATCTGGCCCACGGATCCCTATATGCTCTGGGTGCCTATGCCGGTTATACCCTGGTTTCCGTGGGGCTCAACTTTTTCGTTGCGCTCATCATTGCTCCTGTCATTATCGCCATTCTGGGTCTTATCATCGAACGGACCGTTATTGCGCCCATGCGGAAACGGTCCATCGTTTATACCCTGATTCTCACATACGGGCTCATGTTTTTCCTGGATGGGCTCATCAAGTATTTCTGGGGGAATGAACCGCATTTCATCGAACTTCCCGCCTTCATGAAGCAAACCCTTCCCATTCTAGGAACCCACTACCCCGTGTTTCGTCTCATGACCCTTCTCATTACGGCGGCGACCATGGCCGGGTTGATGCTTTTCCTGGGTAAAACGAAAATAGGGCTGATTTTGAGGGCTGCCAGTCATATTCCGGAAATGGTGTCCTGCATGGGGATCAATATGACCTACGTACATGTGGGGGCGTTTGCGCTTGGGTGTGCTCTGGCTGGAATTGCGGGCGTGATTGCGGGTCCCTTGTACACCATTGATCCCATCATGGGGCATGAGATGCTGCTCAGCTCTTTTGTGGTGATTGTGATCGGGGGACTAGGCAGTCTAAGGGGGGCGGTGGTGGCGGCGCTTCTCATCGGCGTGGTGCAGACGCTGGCGGAATTTTTTGTGACGGATCTGGCCATGGTGATTGTCTATATGATGATGGCGGTTATTCTCGCCTTTATGCCCCGAGGTCTTCTTGGAGAAGGAAGGTTCGAATAATGGTGGAAGAAATGAATGGCGCCCATATGAACAAAACAGGTGGATTTGTTATCAGGTTGGTGGCGCTTCTGGTGGTTGTGGGGTGTCTGGCCCTGTTTCCATTCGTGATTACCAATCGATTTTATATCAGTCTGGTCAACGAAATGATGATCTACGGACTTCTGGCCATGAGTCTGGATGTTCTGCTGGGGTACACCGGGCTTCTTTCGTTTATGCACAATGCTTACTTAGGAATCGGGGCCTATATTGTGGGGTTGTTCCTGATCCATGTGGCGCCCTCCTCCATCTGGCTGGCCCTGCTGGTGGGTGTCGTGGGTACCACGGTGATCGCCGTTCCGGTGGGCTGGGTTCAGGTGAGAACCGGCGGCCTGGCTTTTGCGCTTTTGACCCTTGCCTTCGGTATGATGTTTTTCACGGTGGTCTGGAAATGGTACGATCTTACGGGTGGCGATGACGGGTTGATGGGCGTTCCCCATCCGGATGTGCATCTGGGGGGATGGGTTTTGGGAAACTCGGGGGACCCCACCGTGATGTATTTGCTGACCCTTGCCATTTTGATGATCTGTCTGCTGGTAACCTGGCGGGTCATTCATTCACCTTTTGGGTCCGTATTGGAGGCCATTCGGGAAAATGAAGACCGAGCATCCTTTGTGGGGATCAATGTACGCAAATACAAACTTCTCGGTTGGACATTTGCCTGTATGCTGGCCAGCATCAGCGGCGGACTTTATATCCTTTATCGGGGGTATATCGGACCCACCACCATGCATGCGTTTGCCGGTGCCGCCGTGCTCATGATGGTGCTGCTGGGCGGTATGGGGACCCTCTGGGGTCCCATTGTGGGGGCCGGTATTTTTATCCTGATGCAGGATTATATCAGTACCATGACCGAACACTGGGAGCTTTTTGTGGGGTTGGTGGTGATTCTTTTGGTGCTGTTTCTGCCGAGGGGCTTTGCGGGGTTAGGCGACCTGTTTCGGTTCAAAAATGGGCTGTTTCGTTTCAGAAAGGAGTAGGGGAATTTCATGGCACAAAGGGTCATCCTGCATACAGAACAGCTTCATCGGCACTTTGGAGGCGTGTTGGCCACGAATGCGGTGAACATCGAGTTTAAGGAAAACAGCCTCAAGTCCATTATCGGACCCAACGGCGCCGGGAAGACTACCCTGATCAATGTCATCACCGGGCGCTTGCCCGCCAGTTCCGGTGCCATCCTGTTCCAGGGGCGGGACATCACCGACCAGCCGGCCCATCGGCTCACCCGACTTGGCATATGCCGTACGTTCCAGATCACCAGTATTTTTATGGGGCTCACGGTCTTTGAAAACGTTCGAATTTCAAAGCAGATGAAGCGGGGCGGATCGTTCAGGATATTTTCCAAGAAAAGCAGTTTAAAAAAGGTCAACGCGGAAACCTGGGAGATCTTGGAACAATTGGATCTCAGGGATAAGGCCCATGTGCCTTCGAGCAATCTGGCCCACGGGGACCAGCGGTTGCTGGAGGTGGCCATGGCCCTGGCCAGTGAACCGAAAATTCTATTTCTGGATGAACCCACGGCAGGCATGTCGCCGACGGAAACAGAACATATTGCGCAGCTGATCAAAGGGTTGACTGAAAAGATTTCCGTTGCTCTGGTTGAGCATGATATGGATGTGGTCATGACCATTTCTGATGAAATCAGCGTGTTGCATCAGGGTACCATCATTGCGGAAGGACCGCCTGAAGAGATTCAGAACAACCAGGGAGTGAAGGAGGCATATCTAGGGGATGGGTGATCAAAAATCGGACAAGATCCTTGAAATTGAGGACCTCCAGACCTATTACGGGAGAAGCCATATCATTCAGGGGCTTTCCATGTACATCAATCGGTTTGAAGCCGTATCCATTCTTGGGAGAAACGGAGTGGGTAAGACGACAACTTTGCGCTCCATTCTGGGCCTCACACCGGCACGATCCGGGAAAATTATGATTGACGGGCAGGACACCACCCGATGGCCACCACACCGGGTGGTCCGGCAGGGTATTGGGTATGTTCCCGCTGAACGGCACATATTTCCCGGCCTGAGCGTTGAAGAGAACCTCAAATTAGCGGAAAAGCCTGTTGTAGAGGGAAATCTGTGGAATAGGGAGAAGGTTTATGACCACTTTCCCGTATTAAAGGCCAGGGCACGCCAGGAGGGGTCCACCCTCAGCGGCGGGGAACAACAGATGCTGGCCATCGGGCGGGCGCTCATGGCCAATCCCCTTGTCATGCTGCTGGACGAACCCAGCCAGGGGCTTGCGCCCCTTTTGGTTTACGAGGTTATACAACCTATCCTTTTGGTATGCGTGGCGGAAGGTCTGACACTCCTCCTGGTTGAGCAGAATTACCGAATGGCTTTGAAGGTGGCTTCCCGCCATTACCTCATGGGGATCAAAGGGAAAATCAGCAGATCGGCCACTTCCGAGGAATTGGCCACAGACGGTGAAATCATTAAACAGCATCTTTCGGTCTAGGATTGTGGAAAGTGAATTCTGGTATATGAGGAGGGATAACCATGTGGCGGTTTGAAACGGAACAGAAAGTCTGTGAAGTGGGTGGCGTGAAATTCGGAGGTCAACCAGGGCAGTATCCCACGGTTGTCTGTTCCTCTATTTTTCAAAAGGGAGACCGGATCTTTGAGGGAAAACGAAAAGAAGGGTTTGATGAGAGTAAGGCCGAAGCCCTGCTCAAAGCTCAGGACAGGCTCTGGGAGGAGACCGGAGTTCCGGGAATGGCCGATATTGTGGCCAATACGGGGAAAGAATTTGAACGGTATGTGGATTTTTTGACAACCGTCAGTGATATGCCTTTTTGCATAGACGCCTGGCAGATGAAACCCAAATTGGCAGGCGCTGCCTATTGTGCTGAAAAAGGTTTGCTCGACCGTATGTTTTACAATAGTCTGACGGTCTGGGAAGAGGATCTGGAAACGGAAGTTCGAGAGATCTCCCAGATGGGGGTTAAGCATGTGCTGCTGGTGGCCTACGATATGGCGGACCAGATGCCCAGCGGCCGTATTACGGGAACCCAGAAGATATTGGATGCCATAGAGAAGGCGGGAGCGCAGTTCGAGAGCATTTTTGTGGATACCTCGGTGATGAATGGACCCGCTACGGCCTTTTGTGGTGTTGCCAACCGGATGATCAAAGAAAAATGGGGATACCCGGCAGCCAGTGCTCCTTCCAATGGATCCTACATGTGGAAACAGGCCCGTGAATTGTGGGGTTTCAAGGGGTGGTCCGCTGCGGATGCGGGTCTGGAATCTTTGGCGGCTTTCATGTATCATGACATGATATTTTCCGGTCCCATGGCCGGAGCATCACGTATTTTTCCGGCCGTAGCCATGGCAGATGCCTTCACGGCGTCTGCTGTTTTTGCCGAAACCAGGGCTTTGCCGGAGTTGGATACCCATCCCCTGAACAGACTGTTTCCCGAGTTCGTGGAGCAATTGAAAGGGATGTAAATCAAGCCATTAGCGGTTAGCCTTTGGTCATTAGCGATAAGTCAATGGCTGACCGCTAACCGCTAATACCCAACAGCTAATAGCTTAATATAAGGAGTTTCTACATGACGACAATGACGCCAAAAGAAAGGGTAAAGCGCTTTTTAAACCGGGAACCGGTGGACCAAATGCCCTGTTTCAGCGGCATGGGAACCGTAACGGTGCAGGCCATCGAAAAGATGGGCATACGGTTCGCTCAGGTGCATGGATCAGCGGAATATCTGGCGGGTTCAGCCATTACTACTGCTGAGATGTTTGGTTATGACGGGGTGGTGGTCCCTTATGATATGTGTACCGTGCCGGAGGCTTTGGGCCGGGGGGCAAGCCTATATGAGAACGCGGACGGCATCCTGTATCCGACGGTGCCTTCTAAATGGGCGAATCTGGACGAAGTGGATATGCCCGATGACCTGAACGTCATCTTCGGGCAGGGTCGAATGCCCGTAGTGGATGAGGCGATCGGCATTGTCAAGGCCCATGATAACGGCAAACTGGCTGTTGGCGGATGGTTGCTGGGACCGTTTACCATGGGGGGACAACTGATAGAGCTGGATGTGCTTTTGAAGGGCTTACGGAAAGATAAAGAAAGGGTGGAAGCCTTTTTAACGAAAATGACGGACCTGGTTATCACCGTCGCGCGCCATTACCAGAAACTGGGTGTGGATTATATGAACATTCGAGAGATGGGATCCGGAACAGACCTTCTTTCTCCCCGTATGTGGAAGACGCTCATCAAACCCAATTTGGAACGGGTGTTTGATGCATTGGATTCACCCAAGATCAATCATATCTGCGGAGGAACCGATCTGATCATTGAAATGATGAACGATTGCGGCGCAGATGCGGTGAGTGTGGATCAGAAAAATAATGTGGTGGAATCCCGAAAGAAATTGGGAAATGATGCCATGATTCTGGGGAATTTTGATCCCTATGGAACACTGGTTCAGAAAGATGTTTCAGAGGTGGATGGGATCATCAAGAAGTGTATCGATGACGGGGTGGATGCGGTCTGGCCCGGGTGCGATCTGTGGCCTGATGTAAAAATGGAAAACATGGAGGCCTACATAAAGGCGGTCCGCGAATACGGAAAAACAGCTACGCCCGCCGTGGGAAGGCTTTAGGAGGAACAGGATTATGGGAAAAGAAGAACTGAGAAAAGAATTGTTGAAGACCCTTCATGAAGGGGTTGTTGAGTTTGAAGAAGACATCGTCAGGGAAGCCGCCCAAAAGGTTCTGGACGAGGGCCTGAATGCCTATGACGCGGTAATGAACGGTCTTGCCGCGGGCATGCAGGAGGTGGGTGATCTTTATGACCAGCAAGAGTATTTTGTTCCCGAACTGCTCATGGCGGCTGATGCCCTCTATATTGGGCTGGACATCCTGAAACCTCATATTACCCTGGAGGATTTGGGCAACCGGCCCAAAGGTCAGGTGGTCATCGGAACGGTTCAGGGGGATGTGCATGACATCGGTAAAAATATTATCAAGATGATGTTTGAGGTGGCCGGTTTTACGGTCCATGATCTGGGACGGGATGTGCCGCTGGAGAGATTTGTTGAAGAACAGCTGCGCACGGACTCCGAGATTGTGGCTCTTTCCGCCATGATGACCACCACCATGATGGGCATGGAAAAGGTGATCCAGATGATCAAGGAGAAGAACCCGGACGTAGCGATTATGCTGGGCGGTGCCCCTGTCACCAGTGATACGGCAGACCTTTTCGGTGCCGATGGATATGCGGAATCCGCTGGGAACGCAGTTCAGGAGGCCATCAAGATGATCGGACGGCTGCGGGAGATGCAGGCGAAATAAATCAGCTCTTAGCTGTTAGCCTTTAGCATTTGGCTGATAGCTGACCGTTAACAGAAAAAAATGCCGAGGAGTGCCCGAATGAGTGAAACAGAAAAGGCCAAGGTGATTTTTCAACCGTCGGGGCGAAGGGGAGAAGTTGATAAAGGGATCAACGTAATTGAAGCGTCCCGTCTTCTGGGTGTGGATATTGAAGCCCTTTGCGGTGAAAAAAAGGTTTGTGGCAAATGCAAAGTCCGTATTGAAGAGGGGTCCTTTGAGAAATTCGGGGTTGTATCCGGTCTGGACCATGTGGGCCCCTGGCAGGAGGAAGAGGGGAAATTCATTACCCCGGAAGAGCGTAAATCCGGGTATCGACTGGGTTGTGTGGCCGAGATAAAAGGGGACCTCCTGGTTTTTGTGCCGGAGGAATCCCGTGCCGGCAAACAGGTGGTCAGCAAGGCGGCCCGGGAAATCGAGATCAATTGGAACCCGGCTGTAAAGATCTATACGGTTACCGTGGTTCCCCCTACCTTTGAAGATCCTCTGGGAGACTTTGAACGAATGACCCAGGCCCTGCAAAAAGAATACGGATTGGGTGAACAGGAGATCGACTTATTGACCCTTCGGGATCTGCCCAATGCTATTCGGGAAGGAGACTGGACCATCACGGCGGCGGTTTGGATGGACAGGGAAATCATCAAGGTATGGCCCGGCCGGGTGGAGGACTACTACGGTTTCGCCTTTGATGTGGGTACCACCACCGTTGCGGCCTATCTGTGCAATATGAGAACCAAGGAGGTGGTTGACACGGTTTCCATGATGAATCCCCAGTGCAAATACGGTGAAGACGTCATGGCTCGCATTACCTTCCATATGCAGAATCCGGGGGGGCTGGAACGGATGAGCGACGACCTCATCGAGGGACTCAATGGGTTGGTAAAAAAGGGGTGCGCACAAACGTTTCCGCCCAAAAAGAAACAGAAAGATGAAAACGGTAAGGTGGTCAAGGGTGAGGATGGCAATCCCATCATGGTGGAGGCACCGGAAGAAGGTGTCAAGTACCTGCGCCTCGGCCCCTCCGATATCGTAGATCTGGCCCTGGGCGGCAATACCGCCATGCATCACATATTGCTGAAACTGGACCCGCAGTATGTGGGTTTGGCACCTTTTCCACCGGTGATTCACCAGAGTCTCGACATTCGCGCCCGAGATCTGGGGATTCAGATCAACAAATCCTCCAGGCTCTTTATCCTGCCCAATGAGGCCGGGTTTGTGGGAGCGGATAATGTTTGCGTTCTAATTTGCGAGAAACCCCACCGAAGCGATGAACTCCAGCTCATCATTGACATCGGTACCAACGGTGAATTGGTGTTGGGCAACAAGCACAAGCTCATTTCATCCTCCTGCGCCACGGGACCTGCCCTGGAAGGGGCGCAACTGGCCTTTGGTATGCGGGCCGCGCCGGGGGCCATTGAGCGGATCAAGATTGATCGGGAAACCCACGATGTGGACTATAAGGTGATCGGCCGGGAGGCCTGGCTCAAATACTCCAAGCCCGAGGAAATGCAGACCAAGGGAATCTGCGGTTCAGGGATCCTGGATGTGTTGGCGGAGCTATACAGTTCCGGGGTGGTTTTAAAAAGCGGCCGTTTTTCTAAGGACCAGAAATCCAACCGATTTCGAAAGAATCCCGATAACCCCCGTCAGAAAGAATTTGTCATCGCCTGGGCCAATGAGACGTCCATTGGAAAGGATGTGGTGATTACCCAAAAAGACATTCGGCAGATTCAGCTGGCCAAAGGCGCGCTTTATACGGGCTGCAAGCTCATGATGCGACGAATGGGGGTAGAGAAGGTGGACACTATCAAGATTGCCGGGGCGTTCGGCACCCATGTGGACAAGGAAAAGGCGCTCACCATGGGGTTGTTTCCTGACTGTGAATTGGCGAAGGTGCAGTCCGTGGGTAATGCCGCAGGTGACGGCGCGCGTGTGGCGCTTCTGGACCGGGACATGCGAAAAGCTGCCAACTGGATATCCCGAAATGTTGAGTATATTGAACTAACGGTTGAGAAAGACTTCGAGCAGGAGTTTATGGGATCGATGCAAATTCCCCATATGACGGATCAATTTGAAAATTTGAAAGACATTGTTCCTGAGGAGGTTCTACATCAGAAATAATGACTACCACAGAAACAGGCCGGAATGAAAAGGGTGCTGGGGAATCGGTTCGCGTAAGGGTCGATCCGGGTATCTGTGGTTTTGAATGCGCCATTGAAGCAGGAAAAGAGGGGCGCACCGTCAGGTTAAGCATTCAATCGGATTGCGAACAGATCAAAAAACTGGCATCCCTTTTGGGACCAGTTAGTCTGAAAGACCTGTTCGTTCCACTCAGTAAAAATATCATTTTTCTTTCAGCGGAAACGTCCAGGTGCCACCTGGCCTGTCCAGTGCCATGGGCCCTGGTGAAGGCCGCGGAGGTGGCGCTTGAGTTGGCGCTTCCCAAAGAGGCGACACTTCGGTTTTTGAATACCAAATCATGATTTTAAAATTGAGCATTCCGGTCCATCCGGATTGCCGGGGGAGGAAGGCAAATGGCGCAGATGAGTTTAAAAGAAAGGTTCTGGAATCGATTGAACGGAAAAGATGTGGATATGACCCCGTCCGGAAGCACGACCACCTATGGGGTTGTGGCACTTATGGATCAATGTGGTTATGCAAGGCCCTTGGCGGATACCGATCCCGTGGCCATGACGGAGCTGGCTTATGCGGGACATCAATACGGGCAGTTTGAATGGGTCAAGGCCATGGGCTGGGATATTGTGGGCATGAGCGAAGCCTTTGGATGTAAACTGGGGACCCCACAAAAAGATATTCAATACTCCATTCAGGCCCACCCCTATGCCGATGGTATTGATGACATCGACTTTCCTTCGGATTTCTTGGAAAGGGGCCGTTTCCCCATGTTCAAAGAGCATTTCAGGCTTTTGAAGGAAAAAGCGGGGGACGACCTCATTATATTCGGGGAAACCGAAGGCCCCTTTACCTGTGCGGCCAACCTGGTGGGCACGGAACAGTATATGAAGTGGATTTACAAAAATCCCGAGGGAATCAAAAAAGTGCTGGAAGTGACCAAAGAGGCTGCCGTGGCAACGGAAAATTTCGCCTTTGACAACGGGGCGGATTATTATGTGTTTGCGGAACCTACTGCGGGTCCCGCCCTGCTGCGGCCCAAGTTCTTCGAAATATTTATTCAGCCTGTGTTGAAAGAGGTAGTGGACCGGGCAAAGGGGCCTGTTGTTCTTCATGTTTGCGGAAACTCGGACAAGGTTATTGGAATGATGTGCGATACGGGTGTCGCCGGCATCAGTATTGAAGAAAAGGCGGACATGAAAGCGGCGGTCGAAATCGCCCATTCAAAAGGTGTCAAGGTTTTCGGAAATGTGGCGACGGCCACCACGCTTTTCAGTGGTACGCCCGAGGAAGTGTACAAAGAGGCGACCGAGGCCCTTGAAAACGGGACGGATTTCATATGTCCCGGATGCGGCATTGCGCCGCCGTCCCCTCTTGAGAACCTTCTCCAGATCAAGAAGGCAAGAGACGACTATTTTAAGTGAGCCGATTGCAAAACGCCCTCTTTTTATTCGGTCTCTATGTTGCAAAAAAAGGGGAGAAGGCTAAGAAAAAATTAAGTCAATGAGTTAACTTGGCTCCCTTTCCTTCCTTATGCGTTCTCCTCTTTTTGCTGCCTTTTTGACCCAATGCCTGTCTTGCCCCCTTCTGCCGTTGACGCACATAAAAACACTTGAACCAATCGAAAGTTCGTATTATCATCCGCTCCGTTAACGAACCATTGATAAAATCCGTATATAATAACCTCAACAGAGGGCAAAATGGACATCAACCGCAACAACCCCATTCCTTAGATAAAGGATATGGGGTTTTTTATTTGAGGTGAACCTTCCATTTGGACACAAGATATGAAGCACCCAATATTGTTTGTATAAGAAAGGATTCTCCGTACCCAGCCGGGAAGCAATTGATGGAACATGTAAATAAATGCCTAAAAAAAATACAATATGTCTTCACCACCGGCGGACTGTTTTACAATGAGTCCCTGAAGGCGCTGGCATTGTATTTATCCCTGATGGATTGGAAATCGGTCCGTGAGTGGATGCTGTCGGATAATCTGCTCCAAACCAGAACAAAGAGCAGTGCGGTTCGCATCTGCCGGGAGATTTGTCTGCGCCTTGAAACGGTGACCTTAAATCAACTGCATCTCATTGAATCCGGCACCGCTCAGGAGCAGCGGTATCTGATGTGGATTGCCGTCTGTAAACGCTATGGTTTCATTCGGGAGTTCATGACCGAGGTGCTGAGAGAGAAACTGATGCGGATGAAACGGACGTGGACAGCTATCTGGAAGAATTGAAGAAGGCTTTGATGAAAGAAATTGATGCAGGAAAGCGCATTCAGGTTTAGGCTTTAAAAATATTCAGGTTGCAGGAGAAAGAGATGCGCAAAAAAAAGATTTCCACCTCCCAACCGTACCAGCCACCCTATGGCATTACCCCGGCCATTTTGCAGCGGGTGGAAAAAATCGGCGAATACCTGGGCGTGATCAAGACAAAGGCACCTGTGGCTCAAAAACCCCACCTTCACCGCATCAACCGAATCAAAACCATTCAGGGCACCCTGGAGATTGAAGGCAATACCTTGAGCATCGACCAGGTGACGGCGGTGCTCGACGGCAAGCGGGTGTTGGCGCATCCCCGTGAATTGCAGGAAGTGCGAAACGCCTTTGCCGTATATGACGCCATGAACCAATGGACCGTCTATTCCAGCGCCGACCTGTTGTCCGCCCATCAGTTGATGATGGCCGGGCTCTTGGACGAATCCGGTCGTTTTCGGTCCGGCAGTGTCGGAGCACGGCGCTGAAGGGGTTCTCCATGTGGCGCCTGTCGCTGACCGTGTACCCCGTCTGATGGAGCAACTTTTAAACTGGCTCAAAGAAACCGATGAACATCCCCTGATCGCAGGCTCCGTGTTTCATTATGAGCTTGAGTTCATTCACCCGTTTCAAGACGGTAACGGCCGTATGGGAAGGCTGTGGCAGACCTTGATTTTAAGTGCATGGAATCCCATTTTTCGGGTGCTACCCCTTGAGAGTATGATTCGCGACCACCGTTCTCATTATTACGAGGCGATCAATCAGTGCAACCAAGCGGATGAATCAACAAAATTCATAGATTTTGTGCTGCAGATGATTCAGGCGGTTCTGGCCGATTATGCACAGACCGAACATGATATCGAACATGTAACCGAACAAGTTAAACGTCTTCTGCGCATCATCGGGCCGGATGCCTGTTCTGCAAGAGACCTGATGGCAAAGCTAAATCTCACCCATCGGCCGACTTTTCTGTATACGTACCTTCAGCCGGCGCTGAAAGCCGGGTTCATAGAGATGACCCGGCCCGATGCGCCGCGTTCCCGCAACCAGAAATACCGGATCACACCAACGGGCAGCCGGCACCAGCGCATTCTGCTGAATGCAGATAACGAATAACTGGAACCCCAAAAAAATGGACACATCAAAACTGAAAAAATTCGCTCAGCATGCCAGACGCACCTTGATGGAACAGGTGTCGAACAAACTGGACATGGTGCTCGATTCGGAAAGCGCGGCCCGTCGTGAAAGCAGCCGGGCCGTGGTGGAAGTGATCGGCGGGCTGTATCAGTTATATTATTCTGGGAAATCTGATAGAGTCAACTCATGAAAAGAGTTTCCATTGCACTTTTTGTTCTCTTCGTATTCGTCTATATCCTTCCCCTTGGTTTCCGACCGCTGACCATTCCGGACGAAACCCGGTACGGGGAGATACCCAGGGAAATGCTGACTTCGGGAGACTGGGTTGTTCCCCGCCTGAACGGGTTGAAATATTTTGAAAAGCCTCCTTTTGGATACTGGGCGAATGCCGTTTCCATCCTCACGTTCGGCGAAAATGCTTTTGCCCTGAGGATAGCATCGGCTCTATCCGTAATTGTTTCCGCCCTCATGATTTTCCTGGCTGTACGAAGGTTTTCATCCAGGGGACCGGCCTCCGTCCTGGCCCCGGCCATCTTTTTGACCTGTCCTCTCGTGCTGGCTATCGGCCACATCAATCTTCTGGACAGCCTGCTTTCCATGCTCCTGACCGGAGCTCTGGTCTGCTTTTTCTTTGCGTACATGGCGGAAAATATGCGGCGGAAGGCGCTTTTTCTAGCCCTCATGGGCGTTTTCTGCGGACTGGCTTTTCTCACGAAGGGATTCCTGGCCTTCGCTGTGCCCATGCTGGCGGTCGTACCGTTCCTGCTCTGGGAGCGTCGTTTCAAAGATTTGCTCAGGATACCGTGGATTCCCATGCTAACGGCTTTTGTGATCGTTTTGCCCTGGTCCCTGATGATTCATTTTCGTGAAGGGGATTTCTGGAACTATTTTTTCTGGACGGAGCATGTGGCAAGATTTTTGGAACCAGTCCGCGGACAGCATCCGAAGCCGCTCTGGTATTTTCTGCCCGTTCTGGTGGGTGGTGCGCTGCCATGGGTGATTCAGAGTCCGGCGGCCATCCCCACGGTTCTCAAACTCGAAATCAAAAAACCGCTCATACGGTTTGCCGTATGCTGGGTCCTTTTCCCTTTCCTTTTCTTCTCCGTTTGCAGCGGCAAGCTTATCCCGTATATCCTGCCGTGCTTCCCCCCCCTTGCCATCGTTTTTGCAATCGGTCTTGGCGCATACTTTGAAGCCGGAAAAAGAAAGGCTTTTTCGGTTGCCGCCTGGGTGCTGGCCATCTTTATCGGTCTCGGGGGTCTGTTTTTTCTGTTCTCCGGCCTAGTGCAAATGAACTGGGGCGCTTATGAGGCGATCACAATTTATGATACGGACGAAGGGGGCAAATGGCTGCTCGCTTCTCTGGGGGCCTTTTCATGGGCTTTTCTGGTGATATGCTCCACCCGGATGAAAGACTACCGGAAAAGAATGGTTTTTTACTGCGTGGCGATCCTGACGTTTTTTTTCATTGCGAATTTTGCCGTCCCCAACACCGCCATGGATCGCAGAACGCCGGGAAAGCTTCTTGAGCGCAATCTATCCGGGGTGACCCCTGATGCCATACTGGTGTCCAATGACAATGTGCTTCGTGCGGTCTGCTGGTTTTTCAAGCGGGATGACGTGAAAGTGCTCGAAAAAACCGGCGAATTCACCTATGGGTTGAAACATGACGACAAAAACCCTGGAAAATTTCTGAGTGTTGCCGCGTTAAAAAAAATGATACGGGAAAACGCCGGAAAACGTCCGGTGATTTTGGTTCTGATCAAGGACCACTACGAGAACTACAAAAAACAGTTGCCTGCTCCCATCTATACCGATATGGATAACCATTTCGTCTTTGCAGTGTATTAAGGGCTCGCTCAAAAATAACTTCACATTTTCCCATCTCAGCATCGGGCCATCTTCGGTCGCCACTCAATCGCGAAGTCCTCGGGATAGTTCAGATGATATAGATTGAAAACACTTTGAAAGCTGGGCCGCTCGGCCCCGGACGTTAGTCTTGACAGGGAATGAAGATGATGTATAATACTGATGTATACAGCATTTTAGGGGGTGTCGCATGATACGAACGCAGATATACCTGACAGAGCACCAACGCGATGAACTGGCTGCTCTCTCCAAGACCGTGGGGAAAAAACAGAGTGAGCTCATTCGAGAGGCCGTCAATCGCCTCATCGATCAATCAGGCCGCAGTCGGCGGGAGGTGGTATTGCGCGAGGCTGCCGGAATCTGGAAAAATCGCAAGGATCTTCCCGACTTCAAGGCAACGCGAGCCGAATGGGACAGGCGCTGATCATGGTAAAGTCAATCCTTCTCGACACAGATGTCCTTGTTGATTTTCTCCGCGGCCACAGCAAAGCGCTGGCCTTCGTAAACGCCAAATCCGATCGCATTATCCTGTCAACCATTGTCGTTGCGGAACTATACGCTGGCGTGAAGGGAGAGGCAGAACAAGTTGTTTTGGAGGATTTCATTTCACTCTTTCGTGTTATCCGTGTAGATGCGGAGATCGCAAAGACTGGCGGGCTCTACAAGCGTGATTATGCCAAGTCACACGGCGTCGGCCTTGCAGACGCCATCTTGGCTGCTACCGCTGAAGCCGAGAACGCGGAGCTGAAAACCCTCAACACCAAACACTACCCTATGTTTAAGGGCCTCAGGCCAGCCTACGTGAAGTAGAAGGCCAACGAGATACGTCAGCGGACGCGGACAAACCGCAGCGCTGAGTTTCACGTTACCTTTAATGAAGCCTGTAAAATTGAAAGATGCGCAGCTGGAAAGTTGCCCCCACAGGGATATGTTCTCAAAATGAGTAGGGCTGAAAGTAAAGTTGCCTGGTAAAATTATGAAAATCGAGCTTCAGCGAAAAATAGACAGGGTCGTGGGCAAGGCACTTTGCCGTCTGCTTTCCCTGTTTCCCGGAAAGAAGGACAATGCCGGGATTCTGCCACCATCGCCAAAAATTCTGGTGATACTCCTCTCCGAAATGGGGAGCCTTGTGCTGGCCCACCCCATGTTTACGGTTTTAAAAAAGAATCACCCCGGTGCGGAAATTTTTGTGCTGGTATTTAAGAAGAACAGGGAATGCCTGGAAACCCTGAAACTGGTTCCCGAAAGAAACATCCTGACCGTCCATGGGGATTCGCTGACGGCATTATTGAAGGACAGCATCCGGTTCATCTTCCGGATGCGAAAAGAGAAAATCGATGGGGTTATTGACTGTGAACTCTTTTCAAGGATCGGCAGCATTTACGCATTTCTAAGCGGTGCCGGGTTGCGTGTGGGGTTTCATCCTCACACCCAGGAGGGTCTTTACCGGGGCGATTTCATTAATCGGCCCGTTCTCTACAACCCCTACCGCCACATATCCCGGCAGTTTGTGACTTTGGCGACAGCAATGGAAAATGGGAATGGTTTCCCCCTGGTGAAACAAAACGTGGATGAGGACGTTTTTAGTATCCCGACGCTGAATCCGAATGTGGATCAACAAAAAGACCTGAAGACCAGGCTAAAAAGCGATTTTCCGGAAACCGTTGGAAAAGAGCTGGTCTTACTTTATCCGGGAGGCGGCCTGCTTCCCATACGGGCATGGCCCTTGAACAATTATTGCACAATTGCCATGAACCTGATTGCAAAAGGGTATGTTGTGGGCGTTATCGGAATGAAAGAAGATACGCCCCTGGCCGAAGTCATCTCGTCAAGGTGTCAAAGCCGATATTGTATTGATCTCACCGGTTATACCCGAACCATCATGGAGTTGATCACCCTGTTTCATATGGCATCCCTTCTCATCACCAACGACGGGGGACCCGGTCATTTTGCCTCGTTGACGCCCATTCCATCCATCATTTTCTTTGGCCCCGAGACCCCGGCCCTGTATGGCCCGCTGGGTGAAAAGTCAGTGAGTCTTCATGTGCCATTGCCCTGTTCTCCGTGCCTGACCGCCTATAACCATAGAAACTCTCCGTGTGACGGGAACAACGTCTGTCTTAAAGCCATCGGCTCCGAGGAAGTGTTTAAGAAGGCCTGCGAGTTGCTGAAAATAGACACCATCTCTCCTATCATCTTATGAACAGACCCTTGCATTCCATTCTTTCAGCCTTCTCGTGGAGCTGGCACCAGCGTCACCGCTTCTTTAAATTCGGCCTGGTGGGAGTCAGCGGCATCGTTATCAATCAGGCGGTCCTATGGCTCTGTCAGGAGCATCTGTTTTCGGGTATCCTAAACCTCTCGCTTCGCCTCAACCTGTCCCTGGCGTTTGGAATTCTCTTGAGCATGACCAACAACTTCCACTGGAACCGCCGGTGGACCTGGAAAGATCGTGCGCGTGCGCAGGAGCTGCCCATTGTGCATCAGTACCTGCAGTACGCCGCCGCCAACTGGGCAGGTATCGTGGTGCAGGTGGCCATCACCAATCTGCTGACCATGTGGATGCCCTATCTCCTGGCCAATCTGTGCGGCATCGGTGTGGGATGCGTGGTCAACTTCATTTTAAATGATCTGTGGACCTACCGCCATGTGAGCACTGAAGGCGTCGATCCCGAAGCCAGGCAACTGGAGCGCGCTCGGCCGGCGGTGCCGCTGATCATCAGCGGGCTCATTTTCGCTTTGTGTACCTATCTGTATGGTCTTGTTTCGCTGCACATTCTCCGAAACGGCGACGAATTGGTGTACATGCACATCACGCGCGTGACCGGTATCGCCAAACAGTGGCTGCCCCTGCAGGGCATCCCCGGCATGGGAAACACCAAGCCGCCACTGCTTTTCTGGCAGGGGCTGGTGAGCACGGATTGGGGGAGTCACTGGTCGGTGGTGGCCTTGCGCTGGCCCAGTGTGGTGTGGACTTTCGGTACGGCGCTGCTCTGTGGTTTGCTGGGGTGGCGCCTCTCCGGGCGAGACGTGTTCAAGGGGGCGCTGGCGGCGCTTTTCTATCTGGCCTTCTTCACAACCTATCGTTACGGACGGCCCTATCTGACCAATCCACCTGAAACATTCTGGGTGTTCGCATGTTTCTTTACCATGCTATGGTGGAAGCCGCGATCCTTCGATTCGCGCTTCCTTTTCCCGACCATCCTGGGTGTGCTGGCAGGCATGGCACTGCTGACCAAAAGTTTCGCCCAACTGCTGCCCATCGGTGTGGGGCTATCGTGTTGGCACCTCCATGTGCGCGGGTGGCGCGTGTCCTCATTCGCGCGCGAGTCACTGCCGGGCATCATCTGGACGGCACTGCTGTCGCTGGGAATATTCTCCCTGTGGTTCGTGTTCGACCCTGAACCTGGGGCCATCTGGCGCGAGTTCGTGATGGGGGAGAATGTGGGCAAAATGGGGAGCAGCATGGGGTCCTGGCTCAAAGGGTTGCTTTGGAGCGGCGACACTGTCTGGTCGTTGGCCGGCAGCTGGTTCTCCAACGCGGGTCTCTTGGCCTTTCCCTTGTTCGGTTTGATGGTGGAATGCTGGAAACACCGTCACACGCTGCTTGACGAGGAGCGGTTGCTGTGGATCTGGGTGTTCGCCATCTTCATTGTGTTTTGCATTCCCAGTCAACGCAGCGGGCGTTATCTGCTGGAGGGCATGCCTGCGCTGGCGGTGCTGCTGGCGATGCGTTGCCATCGTGTGGGGCGCTACACTTTTGTGTTGTCGCTGGCCGGCGTCATCGCTGTGCTGCTGGGTGTTGGATGGATCTCGTTGCTGCTGGCGCGTGAGTTGGGTATAGAGGCCTTTTCCTGGTGGCACTTCCCACTGGTGGTTGCTGCGATTGCGTTTGCAGTGACGGCCATGGCACGGCCGCGGTGGACCGTCATGTGCACCCCAACCGCGGTGCTGTCGGTTTTTTTGGCGCTGTCCAGCTTTCTGTCGGTGTTCGACGCGCCGCTGGGTACCTTCGACACCGTTGTTACCGAGGCCACCGCTGATCGTGTGGTGTGGGTGCCGGAGAAATTTCGATCGAAGGCGGAAACCCATCGCTTCCTGTTGCCTCATGCGGTTGTGCGCGGCTATCCTGCCGGGGGAAAGGTGCCCGGCGCACCCATTCGTGGGTCCCATGACTTGATGGTGGTTCAGCAGCCTCTGGATGCGCCTGGGCCACCGGGCGCCGTCGGCAGTCGTATCAATATCACCAGTCGGCACAAAGCCTGGCAGATCTGGGAAATGGCCACCGGCAATGTGAAGAAGCACTTGTTCGCCCGGGAGTGGGTGGTACCAGCGGGTTCACTGCCGGCGCGCTGACGGTGTGTGATAATTCCAAAGGCCGGTGCTCAGGATTCCTTGACGGTAACCCCGGCTTCCTCGAAGGTGAGCATATCCCTGGAAATTCGTGCTGCACCCTCGATAATCCCCATGGCCAGGGCGCCGCCGGTTCCTTCCCCCAGGCGCATTCCCAGATCCAGAATGGGATCCAGCTGCAGATGATCCAGCATGACCCTGTGGCCGGGCTCTTCCGAACAATGGCCGGCAAAGAGGTAATCTTTCACCGCCGGGCAGAGTGCGTGGGCAATGAGTGCACCGGCGGTTGAGATGAATCCGTCGATGACCACGGGTCGCCGGTGGAAGGCGCCGGCCAGTATGCAACCGACAATGCCGCCGATTTCAAATCCGCCCACTTTGGAAAGAACATCCAGGCCGTCGTGCGGGTCGGGCTGATTCACTTGAATGGCGCGGCGAATGGCCTCCTTTTTCCTCATAAGCCCCTCATCATCAACGCCGGTTCCCCGTCCCACCATTTCCTCGAGGTTTTTATGGGTCAGTACGGCGCCAATGGCGGCGGAAGGGGTCGTATTCCCGATACCCATGTCGCCCGTGCCCAGTATTTCCACACCCTTTTTAAATAGACCCGAAGCAAGCTCAACCCCCGTAAGGATTGCTTCTTCCGCCTTTTTTCGTGGCATGGCCGGACCTTTTGCCATGTTTTCGGTCCCCGGCCCCATCTTGCGAACCAGGAGTCTGTCACTGTTTTTAACGGAATCGGGATCCACATGGGCAATGATCCCCATATCCACCACCCAGACCTCCGCATCCACCTGGCCGGCCAGGATGTTAATCCCGGCCCCCCCGTTGAGGAAGGCGCGGACCATCTCGCCGGTAATCACCTGTGGATAGGCGCTGACGCCTTCGTCCACCACGCCATGATCTCCGGCCATTACGAGAAATGCCTTACGATGGATTGAGGGTTTGAGCGTTCTGTTTATGGCACACAGGCGTTCACCCATGTCGTGAATTCTGCCAAGGGCACGCGTGGGCATAACCAGTTGGGCTGTTCTTTCCTGTGCCGCTTCCAACGATTTTGCTTCGATGGGCTTAATCGACCCGATAACCTGTTGCAAATTCATTCTTTTATCGACCATTTTTCCCCTCCATTTCATTTTGAATTCAACGGCTGAGCCAGTTGAAAAGTTCTCTTCACCGGGCAAAAAAAATCCCCAAGCGCTTTCGCCTGAGGATTTACCTTCTCCACAAACCTGAAACAGAATGGCAGGTCTTCTGACTCCCGGATCATCCTACTCCCCGCGCCTTCCCAAACCGGTTGTTACCGGTCAGTGGCTCATTGCGGGTTTCGTCCCCGAACACAGCGACGGGTTCGTACCGGACTTACACCGGTTTCCCTCTTATGCCCCGAAAGGGCGCCATCATGTTTTTAGATTGTATTTTTGCCTTCTAGAATATGGCGAATGAAACGTGTTGTCAATATTTTTCGAGGGGTGCGTCATGATCGTGGCGAGCACATGATTTTGTTGACAATGTAGATGCGAAAAAAGATATTCAAAGCATAACCCACGTAAGGTCATTTCGATCCGCTCAGCGCTCTGCACCATATTTCCAACCTGCATATCGGTCAGGGGCTGCTTTTTGCAATTCTCACCTTAATTATGGAGGATTACGCGATGGCATTTGGACCTTGGGACACACCCCGCTGGCCCGAAGGGGTTCCCCGTGAAATCACGGGGTTTGAAAAACCGATCTTTTCTCTTTTGGACCAATCCGCGAAAACTTATCCGGACAACACATTCACCATTTTCAATGGTCGCTTCAAATCATACGCCCGTGTCAGGAATACCGTGGACCGAATCGCCCATTTCCTGGCGGATCAGGGGATTCAAAAGGGAGATCGGGTGGCGATTTTTTTGCCCAATCTCCCTCATTTCCCCGAGATTTTCTTTGGTGTACTGAAAGCGGGGGCCACCTGTGTGACCTGCAACCCCTTGTATACGGCGGCGGGACCACCGGGAGACCCAAGGGGGCTTGTCTGACCCATGCCAATTTTATGGCTGATCTGATGGCGCTCGATGAGTGGTCGCGTCTCCCTCAAGAGCCGGGCGGGCAAACGGCAAAGCTGGCGAGGAGTGAAAGCCAAACCATTTTAGGGGTTCTTCCCTGGTATCACAGTTTCGGTCTCACCTGCGCCATGCTCTTTTCATGCTCTCTGGGAGGTCGCCTCGTTTGCATCCCGGATCCCAGGGCGGGAAAACCGCCTTTCACAGAGGTTCTGAAAGCGGTCCAGAAATATAAAGCCACCTTCATGTCGGCGGTCCCCACCATCTTCGTGGCCTTCGTTAACCATCCCCACATCGAAAATTATGATTTGAGCTCCTTTATTGCTTGCAGCTCTGGCGGCGCGCCACTTCCACCGGAAATTTGCCGACAATTCGAGGCCAAAACGGGCGCGATCATTTTTGAGGGCTACGGACTGAGTGAAACGTCCCCAATAGCCAGCGGCAATCCGACCAATGCGGAGACCCGGAAAATCGGCAGTATCGGGCTACCGTTTCCGAGTACGGATATCAAGATTCTGGATTTGGAGAGCGGTGACAGGGAACTACCCAGAGGAGAGGATGGAGAAATCGCCATTTGTGGTGCTCAGGTCATGAAGGGGTATTGGAACAAGCCAGAGGAAACGGAGGCGGTTTTTCGGGAAATTGACGGAAAGCGGTATTTTCTCACGGGCGATATCGGGCATATCGACGAAGACGGGTTTATCGTCATCACGGACCGCAAAAAGGATCTGGTCCTCGTGGGCGGATTCAATGTCTATCCCAGAGAAGTGGAGGATATTCTCTTTGAACACCCCAAAGTAGCCATGGCGGCGGTCATCGGTATCCCCGATGACCGGAGCGGTGAAGCTGTAAAGGCATTTATCCAAGTCAAATCGGGAGAAACGGTCTCAAAAGATGACATCCTGGCCTATTGCAAGGAGAACATGGCCGGTTACAAGCGCCCCCGGCTCATAGAGTTTCGCGAAGAACTCCCGGTATCCGCCGTGGGAAAGGTCCTGCGCCGGGTGTTGCGGGATGAGGAGTTGAAAAAGGGGCAACCAGAAAGGTCGGCGTAAAAGTCATCGATGATTGCGGAAATGCACTTTTTATTTATGCAACTGAGGGGTTTACATGCGAAGTTAGGACCTCCGAGACCCTAAATAAATGTAGAGGGGGCTAGATCGAAGCGGCTGCAAAGAACCCTGATTTGACAAATATTTAACCCCCGCTTTCCTGCAAGAATCTCAGATACAACACCTTGACTGCCCACATCTGACAGATCACGTTGTGTCAAGTTATGTTCTTTCATCAGATATTTCAAAGCGCCGATCGGATCACCCTCTGAAAAGGGAAAATGCTCCTCATCATAGGTTTCGATTAATACTCCAACTGTGTCCATAAGGGCAGCCAAGGGATGACTTTCGTCATTTCCGACTGCGTCAATCAAGTGGTCTAAAAATGCGACCATGTTATCATATTCAGCCTCTGTATGAGGAACGGAAAGCAAAGGCGATAGGGGTTGCCACTTTTCGGTAATTTCTTCCAAGTTATACATAACCATTATTCACTCCCTCCATTTACCTTTACTATATTCTGAGTGCGTCAATACATATCGAATATACAATTTACAAGGACAGGGGCGAAGAGAATTCTCTGCCATTCTGATTATGACTTGACACAAAATACTGAATCTCTTATGATTTATTTTTTTCTATCGGGTCTTGAAAGGTGCTGTGGATTTGAAAAAAATCGTCTCTTGTGTATTCTTGCTGGCCGTCCTTTTTTGGTTTTCGTCATCAGGCCTTGCAGCGTCTGATGTGGTGACGGGGCATTCACCGGTAAATGGAAAAACACTGGTTGTGGGCATCGATCCGATTCCGCCTTTCGCCTTACGAACCGAAGAGGGTCAGTGGCATGGTATCAGTTGGGCTATCTGGCACTTTGCTGCATCACGCCTCGGTTGGTCCTATGAGATAAAATTACTGCCATTAGATCAGATTATCCCGGCCCTCCTGACAGGTGAAATCGATGTGGCGGCGACCGCTTTTGGGATTACTGAAAAACGTGAAGAAAAAGTTGACTTCACGGTGCCTTACTATTTCAGTTCGTTCGGGGTTGCAACCGTGAAACCAAAGGGCATCCATGCGTGGATGGCCTTTATAAAAGGCGTATTTTCATCCTATCTTTTGAAGCTGGTGCTGATTCTGACGGCCATTCTGCTTTTTGTATCCGTGCTGTTCTGGCTTTGTGAAAGAAGAAAAATTAGTGAAAAAAATGGTTCAGGGTTCTTCAGGGGTATCGGGAATGCATTTTTGCTGTCATCTGAAACCATGACAACCGTGGGTTACGGTGAAAACGTCCCTCGAACAAAAATGGGTCGACTTGTGGTATGCATCTGGATGTTTATTTCCATTATCCTGTTGACTTCCTTCACTGCAAGCATAACGTCTTCCCTGACCACCATTCAGCTTAAAAAGGCACGGTATGATCTGGAGGATTTGCATCATGTCAGGGTGGGTTGCCTTGCCCCTCCGTCAAGGAGTGCCCTCTATCTTGAAAAGCAGGGTATCGTGCATCAGTCTTTTGAGACGGTGCATGCCGCTTTGCAGGCACTTTCCCAACAAAAGATTGATGCTGTTGTTTATGACTTTTCAACGTTGCAGTATCTCGTTCATGAAGATTACAAGGATGAACTTACGGTCCTGCCCCACACGTTTCACCCGAAATTTTTGGCCTTGCCGCTGCCACCGGACAGCCCACTCCGAAGGCCTTTAAACAAAGCGATTCTGGAGGTCATGGAAACGCCTGTCTGGCATCGTATCCTGGTTTCTTATATCGGTAAAGACGCTGTTCCATCCATGCTGCCTTTTATTCGCCGGAAAAACGGTCAGGGTAACTGGAAATGATAAAAAAGGACTTGCCGTTGCCCATCGTTTACAGGAGTCTGATATGCCTTCATCCATTATGATCACCGGTGCATCTTCAGGAATTGGAAAGGCCCTGTCATTTGAATTGGCGAAAAGAGGCTATTCGCTGGCATTGGCAGCCCGGTCAGCGGATCGGCTGGAGCAAATTAGAGATGAGATTATATCCGCCCATAATCCGCCGATTGTGGCCGTTCGGCCATTGGATGTGACCGATTATGATGACGTGTTTAGGGCGGTCAATGAAATGGCCCCTGCGCTGGGCGGCCTCGATATTGTTTTTGCCAATGCGGGAATCGGCCTGGGCGAAAGGGTAGGGCGGGGAAATTTTGATAAAATGCGTCGCACCATTGAGGTGAACCTGATCGGCGCCATGGCCACCGTGGATGCGGCGGCTGCCTACTTTTTGGAGAAAGGCAAGGGCCATATTGTGGGAACCAGCTCGGTGGCCGCATTTCGAGGAATGCCGAAGAATTCCGCCTACAGTGCGTCGAAAGCGGGGTTTGCTGTTTATCTGGAAACGGTGAGGATTGAACTGCTCAAAAAGAATATCCATGTGACGGTACTTTATCCAGGGTATATCGATACACCGCTCAACCAAATGCTCAAAAGAAGGCCGTTTTTGATATCCGTTGAAAAAGGGGCGGCCATCATCGCTCAATTGATAGAGAAAAAAGTCAAATCTTCAACCGTACCGGTATTTCCGTGGAATATGGTGGGACGTCTGATGAAGATGGCCCCCGCGAGCCTCATTGCCAGAATGTAGTTTGTATTGAGGCAAATGGATTCATCGTGCGTAAACACAGATCCTTCCCTTCTCAGGGTCCTCGCTTTTTCTGCTGCCATCCCAGGGCTTTCAGTGCCTTATAAGCATACCACTGCACGTACCAGTGGTCCGAGGCTTTGATAAGCCGCAGGATCTTGGGTACGGCCCTTTTTTCTCCTCTCCGACCCAGTGCAGATAAAGCCGCGGAAACCACAGAAGGGGAGGGGTCCTCCAGAAGGTTCACAATGTCTTCATAGGTTTCATTGCTCCCTGAGACGCGGAGCTCCCTGGCCGGTTCCTGTCCACTGTTTTGCCAGAGCGGCATGAGCATGAGGAGACCTGCTGAAAAGCAGAGGCCTGCCGATGCCGGTGAAGCGATCCCCGGTTTAATCCACCTGCCGAGTATCAAAAATACGAGGGAATAAAAAAAGATGTACAGGGTTACCGGAAAACCCATCAGCAGAGAATAAAAGGTGAATTGACGGAAAAATACATGCCTGTCTGCCGTGGATGAAAAACGCTTCAGATTGGCTGTCGGATGGGCCAGGAAATCTTCTTTTGGAATCTTCAGAACCGTACCGTTTCCGTCGTTCAGTAAAAGTTCGTTGCCTGAACCGGTTAAGACAAGATCAACCCCTTCGAGGTTTTCGGTTTCAATCCAGTCATGGGCGGACAGGTTTTTTTGCAATTCGCTTTTGAATGGACCGTCCGGAATGGTATTGAGGGTACAGGTTTTGAGAAGCTTCCGGTCCAGGGATTTAAGGACTTCGGCCGGGTACAGGGTGTACCGGTAGTAGAAATCGACAATTCTTTCGCCCGGCGGGTTGGAAACTAACAAAAGATCCCGAATATCGTGAAAGAGGTCTTTTTTCATCTGGGGTGCCCACAGAAGCCCCAGTATCATAATCAGGATTACATGCAACAATCCCATGCGCCAAGGTCGTTTTCTGTTTCCATGGGGCACCCATTTGAGGGTGCCGGCAAATACCACCGGGGGGATCACAAAAAAATAGAGGCTCGTAAAAGGTGAAAATCCTCTGAGGTTGACACCCGCCGTAAGTCCTGCCCACAAAAGGAGCATTAAAACCAGGAAAACGGTTTTCCGAAAGAAAACACGGTCCCATAACCAGGCCGCGGAAAATGACAGCAGACAGATGCCTGTTCCCACACTCAGGGTGAAGAAAATCCCGCCACAGAGGGCGGTGGTCAGTTCTTGAAGACGGCCCATGGTCTGTTGATTGGGAACCGTCAGATATCCGGCCCCGTGAATCGCCGTGAGGGTATGGTAAAGCGATCGGTTGGAGAAATAGACGTGAACGGTGGCGATGATCTGTGCCAGGATAAGACCCGAAAGCATCGCTGTGGCAGGGTAGAGTTGGGTTCTCCATTTGGAGGAGGGTGGATTCATGTTTCAAAGGTCTCATAATGTGTTTGATAGCCGCTTTTTGCCGCCGGAGTATAAGACAATCCCCATAAAAATGCAAAAACTGTGCACATCCAACGCTTGATGAATCCGTGGGTTTGCGCTATATCTGTGGAGAAAAAATCGAGGTCTCTTTTTGGCCGGGACCTTTAGATTGACAAATGAGCGGTAAGGAAATACGCATCCACCAATAGGGAGGGGGATAAAAACCATGCGTGTGATGACCTTTAACCTCCGTTTTGAAAACGACCAGGATGGGAGCAATGCCTGGAATTACCGACGTCATTTGGTGGTGAAATTGATTGAGCAGTATTCGCCGGATATCCTGGGAACCCAGGAAGGGCGTTTGTCCCAGCTGGATTATCTTGAAGAGCGTCTTTCCGGCTATGGCATGCACGCGCCTTCACGCGTGTTGGACGACACCTGCCAGTACCCCACCCTGTTTTTTCAAAAGAACCGTTTTCGAATCATGGAAGGCGAGGAATTCTGGCTCTCCAAAACCCCCCAAATCCATCGCAGTAAGAACTGGGACAGCGCTTTTCCCCGCATGCTGAGCACTGCTACAGTGGAATTTCTGGAATCCGGGCAGGTTTTTTCTGCGGCCGTCACCCATCTGGATCACATGGGCCGGACGGCCCGCCTGAAACAGGCTGAAATCATCGCACGATGGATTCAAGAGAGTACCGCCCCGGCAATTCTCATGGGGGATTTTAATGACGTACCGAAATCGGATGCCCATGCAGCTCTGGCAAACAGCCAAACGGGGCTTTCGGACACCTGGGAAACGCTGGGTCATGCCGAAGGGAAAAAAAGCTTCACCCACCACGCCTTTACGGGAGAGCCGAAGAAAAGTCGCATTGACTGGATTTTGACGACCACACCACCGTATCCGGTGGATGCGCAAATGGTGCATGACCATTTTGAGGGCCGGTATGCGTCGGATCATTTTCCCTATTATGTTGATTTAAGCTGGGAGAGATAACATTAGAGAATTGTCATGAGGAGGATTTAATCGTGAAGCGTTTATGGATGAAAAGACTTTGTTTTTTCTTGATTTGTTGGGTGGCAGGTGCGTTTTCAGGCTGTTCGGATAATGATACCAGTCAGAAAACTACGTCGCAAATTGCGGTAATGGTGACCGGCGATTTGGAAAGCCGGATCGTTCCCCAGGACGTTTCACGGGATGGAGAAACCCTGTCGCTCGGTGGGCTTGCGCGCATTGCGGCTGCGGCAAAAGAAGTTCGCAGTATGGTTGACGGCGCTTTGCTGCTCTCCGCAGGCAACGATGTATTGGGTTCTTTCTATTATATGTTTGAAGGAGAACCCGAAATGCAGGGCATGGAACTGGCCGGTTATGATGTTGTAACACCCGGCACGCACGAGTTTGACTATGGCGCAGCGGTTTACGGCAATGCCCTTCAGTTTGCTCCATTTGATGTCATATCCGGTAATCTGGAAGTCAGCGACGGGGCCGTCTCAGCCAGGATTCTTCCCTACGTCATCAAGGATATCGCCGGTATTCGGGTCGGTATTTTCGGCCTCACCGCGCCCAATTTTGCATTGCTGTGCAATCCAACGGGTGGCGGTGTTCAGGTGGATCCGGATATTATACCCATTGCAGAGCGTCTGGTGGCCGAACTGAAGCTTCAGGCATGCAATATCGTTATCGGTCTGAGCCATATCGGCCTGACCTGGGTCAGGAAATTGGCCCTGGAAGTTGACGGTATTGACATCATCATTGACGGCTACGATCGCGAGCCCCTTTATGAGACCGTCGAAAACACCCTCATCGTCCAGGAGGGTTCAGGCGGTGAATACCTTGCGGTACTTGATTTCACCTTTCAGGACGGGCAGATTCAAAATCCATCCTGGAAAAGGATTCTGATGGATTCAGCGGTGGGTTCCGATCCCGAAATCCGGAACCTGATGGAAACCTACATGGCCGCATATGAACAAGGGCTCAGTCAGAAAATAGGGGAGTCCCGGGTTGATCTGGATGCCCGAGAGGAATGGCTGCGCCGGGGCGAAACCAACCTGGGAGACCTGGTGGCCGACAGCTGGAAAGAGCGGTTTCCCGAGGCGGATATATCCCTGGTCAACAGCGGTTCAATCAGGGGTAACCGGGTTTATCCGGCGGGTTCTTTGACCTATCTGACCGTAAATGAGATGTTGCCGTTCCAGGGCAGGATCATTGTGGTCGAAATGACGGGCGCCGACATTCAGCAGGTGCTTGAAATTTCAGCATCGGCCGTTCGCATGGAAGGAGACGGGTGCCAGGAAGACAACCGGTCGCCCACGGGTGGTTTTATGCAGGTGGGGGGACTTCGAATGACCCTTGATTTAGAAAAACCATGCTTTTGCGGTCGTTATTCGGGCAAAGAACTGGAGCAAATGATTAATGAGGGCTCAAGGGTTTTGGATGTATCGGTTTTCCGGGACAATTCCTGGGTCAAGCTGGACCCTGCTGAAACATACCGGGTACTGGTGAACGCCTACACTTCAGATGGCGGGGATGGACAGTATCCCTTCCTGAATGAGGCACTCGAAAAAATCCCGACAAGCATGGTGACTACCGATGTGCTGGCTGACTTCATCATACGACATACGCCGATTGCGCCCGAAATCGATGGCGGAATCACCCAAACGGAAACCCAGTAGAGATTCGCTTGCTGCAGATACACCCCGGCTCCGGATCGGACCGGATCAAAGCATTTTTGGCGCACCTGAAAAACCCTGTTTATGGGCGGGCATTATGGGGGAGTTGACTTTATGACCCTGGAAATTGCACTGGTGCTGTTCATCCTGGCTGCTGCGGTTTTTTTTCTGGTGACCGAATGGATGCCCATGGAGGTCGTGGCGCTCCTGGTCCTGGGGAGTCTGGCGGTTACCGATCTGGTAACACCGGTTGATGCCCTGAAAGGGTTCAGCAACCCGGCGGTGATAACCGTCTGGGCGGTCTTCATTCTGAGCGGAGGGCTGACGCGTACCGGTGTGGGAAACATCATCGGCAGCCGGGTGGTGAAACTGGCCGGCGGCAGTGATACACTGCTGGTGATGATCGTGATGGTGGTCGCCGGTTTCATGTCCGCATTTATGAACAATGTGGGATGGGGTCGGGCCACGATAACTATTTAAAACTACTAAAGCAAAAATGTGAAAACAGCCTTATTTAGGTCCTATATTGAACTTTTTAGGGGCAAAAAGAGCGTTATTCAAAATAATCAACGGCAAGAGCAAAAAGACACTATATCCCAGGTCAGTAAGGTGGATGCACAGAGTTCCAGGTTATTAAGGTGCGCTGAGCAAACAATTTTGTTGCATTTAATAAGACAACAGGAAAGAATCATGAAGGATTTAATTGCCCTACCTTGCTCACCACCTGAATAACGGTCTTAAAATCCGACGAAAAGGCAATATCTCCTGCAGCAAAAGGGATATCCCATGAGTGAAAAGCACGACGAATGGCTCAAACAAGCGGACTACGATATGGATACGGCTGATGCCATGTTCACCAGTGGCCGCTACTTGTATGCTGTCTTCATGTGTCACTTGTCCATCGAAAAGTCTTTGAAAGGTTTGTACTCAAAAGAATTGGCTGAAGTTCCCCCAAAAACCCATAATCTCATCTATTTCCTGAAAAAAATTGAAAAGAAGCCCAATCAAGACCTGCTGAAATTCATCACGAAGCTGAATACTGCGAGCGTGGCCACGCGCCACCCTGATGATCTTTCGAAGATACAGGCCGCCTATACAAAGGAAATTACAGAAGAAATGATTGAAAAGAGCAAGGATGTATTGAAATGGGTCAAAAGGCAGTTTTAAATACCGTCAGAGAATTCAAAAGAGCATTGGAAGCCATCAATATTCATGTCGATCAGCTCATTTTGTTTGGCTCCCACGCCGAGGGTAGCGCTCGCGAGGACAGTGATATCGACCTGGTTGTCATTTCCTCAAACTTTGCGGATAAGAGCTACTGGGAGCGTATCAACATCTTGAGCGATGCCATTTATGAGGTTTTTGCACCCATCGAAGCATCGGCATTTACTCCCGATGAATGGAAATCAAAAAAATCTCTGATTACTGACTACGCTAAAAACGGCGTTTTGGTCTGACATATGGCGGCGGCGAACCCAACGCTCCACAGACGGCTGACAGTCATGGGGCTTCTATCGGGGGCCGGTGGAGGTGCTGGTGAGCTCATCGTTCGGCATGGCATGGTATAGATAACCGTCATGAGACAGGAAGACAGGCACTTCGCATGCCTTGACCATACCGTAAGAAAGGAAATACTCTCGTGAAAGGCAAACCTGTAGATGAGGTAACGGCGGCGCGTATGCGTAAAGCCGCTCGCGAGGGACGAGTGGAGATCGCGCCACAAGAAAAGATCGGTGATCATCGGCAGCAGGTCGACTGGATATTGCATGATATCGGCTACCCAGAAGCCCTTGTCACCGACGAGAGCTGTTTCTCAGATTTCCCCCTCAAGGACGCCGAGTATGAGCGATTGAGCCGTCAGTATGGCTTTGAGGTGGGCAAGCGCGACCGTATTGCAGTCGTTGCAGGGCGACTCGCGGGTCTGCGATGCTGAAACCTTGCATGGATAAGCTGAAGGATGATGCCGAACCAGTCGGTGGAGGCGACCGGGCTATTTTGTGCGGCTTTTGTAGTGTTTTACGCCTGCCAAATTCATGGCAGCCCGCAAGTGTCCTCTCACGAAAACCGCCCGGCCCCTCACCTTTGTGTTGCCGATAACAAAGACAAATTCGCTTATGGAACCCGGTCCTGTGAATGATGCACTTGATGATGACTTGATTCGCTTATATCAGACATTCTCTAAAGAGCTGTCCGATTACCTTACTTTAGCAGAGAAGACTGGCGGAAGATCAGTTGAGTTTCAAACCGCTTATCTATATAGCAGGGTCGAAGGCCTACTAGCTGATAGCAATAAGATGCTTGTCTGCATGCGTGTGATGAAGGACCACATGTTACCAGGTGATAAAGTGATTGAGGAACCTGATGATTTCGATGGCCGGTATTTGAAGATCCGGTTCCGACTTCCTCGTAAAGTGCCAAGAAAGACCGAAAAGGAAGGATAACTTATCGTTTATAAGCCGCTATTACACTTGTCATTGCGGTATATTTATTAATGCATGTAAAATAAGTCGGTTATGAATAAAATTGAAAACAATTATTTCAGTCGGAACCGCTATGCGGAAAGACTGCATCTTTCAGACCTTCTGAGAGGGTCGCTTATCCGTTCCGTAATCAATTTCCTGACGCTGCCTGAAGGGAGCAGGGGCGTGGATATCGGATGCGGAATAGGAAGCAATACACTGATGCTGGCGGATGCAGTCGGCAGATCCGGGCATGTCACGGGAATTGATCTGCCCGGGAATTTATTAGCTCATGCAAGGCAAAAATCATATAAAGTGGGGCTTTCGCAGCAGGTATCTTTCATGAAAGGTGATATGAACAGCCTTTCTATCAGCGATAATTGTTTTGACTGGGTATGGAGTGCGGACTGTGTTGGATATGCGCCGGGAAATGCTGCACGCCTGATAAAATATCTTGCCGGGGTTGTGAAACCCGGCGGTAATGTGTTTGTTCTCGCATGGTCATCTCAACAGTTGCTGCCGGGATACCCGCGGTTAGAAGCGCGCCTTAACGCGACTTCCGCCGGATTTGCCCCTTTTATGGAAGGACAGCGACCGGAATTTCATTTTATGAGAGCACTTGGGTGGTTCAGGGCAGCAGGATTAAAGGGGATTAAGGCCGATACTTTTGTAGGCAATATACAGGCGCCTCTAAACCATGAAAAACGGAGTGCCATGACATCTCTATTTGAAATGCGTTGGGGTAGGCCTGACGCCGAATTGACGGAAACAGAGCGGAAGGGATATCTGCGTCTTTGCAACCCCGATTCACCTGATTTCATATGCGACAGTCCCGATTATTACGGGTTTTTCACATATACCCTGTTTCGTGGCGGAACTGCCGGTTAATGGTCATGCCTTTCTTGAAACCTGACAGGCCGCCATAACCGGCCGTCATTCCAGAGCCTGGAAAAGGGCGCTTCAGGACCGAGGACACAATCTTCAAGGGTTGCTTTTTCTATCCGGATATGGTCACTGCCATACATGGGATCCCAGGGTTCAATAATCATGGCGCCCTGCTCCATTTGTACCAAGCGCGGTTCAAGGCCTTTTCCCCAGGATCGTTTTGAGGCAGCCTTCATCAAATCCTCCGAGCATGCGTACGTCAGAAGTTCGTGAAAGGTGGCCAGCGCCGGGGGGCTGAGGGGTATTTCCCCTGAAAGGTTACCGGTCAGTCCTTCCTTCGGGGTCACCCAAAGGCCCTCGGTGGTCTCTTTCCGGTCAGGGCGGCAGACCTGGTTTTCCGGCATCAGTGCCAGGAAGAATCGCGTATCGAACCGGAGTTTCATTGACCGGGGGGTAATCCAGTGGGACCATCGGTGCAGTTTTGAAACCGACAGCATGCCGTCTACGGCTGTCAGAAACGAATTGAACCATCCCGATTCCAGGTGATCCCCCTTCCTCTGTTTCAGCAGAGATTCAAGATCAGGCCCTGTGTTTTCATTCCTGTTAAACAGCAAGACACCCGCTTCTTCAAAGGTTTCCCGAATGGCGGCGATCACGAAGGAAAGGGTTTCCTCCACGGTAAGGGTGCTTGCGCCCAGCCTTTGTTGCATGTCCCCGGGAGACATATCCAAATGACCCGCCCAGGTTTCAAGACCCCGATCCTCCGGCTCCACCATGCCGCCGGAGAAAACATGAACCCCCGGCATAAAACGGGCTTTCTTGCTTCTTTTGAGGAGATATACCTGAAACCCATTCCCTTTGGACTTTTTTACCTGCGGCCTGACCAGAATCAGGGTTGCGGCGGGTTTCGATTCCGATGATCTTTTTTTTGTATCAGGCATCAGAAAGGTGTGGACTCATCCCACACGGGCTCGCGTTTTTCCAAAAATGCGGTGAATCCTTCCGTTGAATTGGCGCTGACCCCGGCCACGGCCATCATTTCCTTGGCGTAATGGTACGCCTGCCACTCCGACATTTCGATCTGCGCATAAAAGGCCTGTTTGGACATATAGATGGCGTACTTACTGGATTTAGAAATCTTCTTTGCAAATTCGAAGGTCATTTCATCCAGTTTGTCATCGGGAAACACACGGTTGACCAGATGGAAGCTTTCGGCATCTCCGGCGCTGTAGAGATCAGCCGTCATCAACATCTCCAGGCACTTTTTCGGGGGAACGGCACGGCTTACGGCAACGGTGGGGGTAGTGCAGTTATAGGAATAGATGAGGCCGGTCATGCCGAATTTGGCCTTTTCCTCACCCGCTGTGATGAGATCACATCCCGCCACCAGGTGGCATCCGCCGGCCATGGCAATTCCCTGCACCTGTGCAATAATACACTGAGGCGCGCTGCGGATGGTTGTCATGAGATTGAACGAAGTCTGGAAAAGCCGCCTGATATCAGAGAGGGGCCGGTCGAGAATCTCCGAGCGGTCATGACCCGCGCAGAAGATATCACCGGCAGCTTTCAGGATGATGACTTTTGCATCGCACCGCTTCCCCGCATCCTGGAAGCATGCGATAATTTCTTCTTCAAACTCGATCCCCAGAGCGTTCCGTTTATCCGGTCGGTTAAGGGTTAAAATGCCGATCTCTTCTGTTTCTTCATAGGTAATGAATTTGTAAGCCATAGATTTCTCCTCGCACGTTACTTTTCACTTTTCACTTTTCACTCATCACTTTCCTTCCCCCATTCCTTATCCCGTAACAGCCGCCTTAACGCCTTGCCGGCCGCAGAACGGGGAACCTCATCAATAAATTCCACGGCCACGGGCACCTTATAGGGAGCCATTCTCGGCTTGCAGAATGCCCTAATCTCCTCCAAGGACGTTGTTTCCCCTTCATTGAGCATTATAAAGGCCTTGGGGGCTTCCCCTTTTAACTCGTCAGGAATTCCCACGATGACCAGATCCCTGATCTTGGGGTGTACCAGCATCATGTCCTCCACTTCAGAGGGGAACACCTTTTCACCGCCCACATTAATCATATCTTTTTTCCGGTCCACAATATAGGCATATCCATCGTCATCCATATAGGCGATGTCACCCGCATGGAACCATCCTTCGGAATCAAAGACATCCGTCGTGGCATCCGGTTTGTTCAGATAACCGTTGGTCACACAGGTTCCTTTAACGCACAATTCCCCCTGCTCGCCGGGTGGGAGGGCGTTTCCCGCCTCATCCACCACCTTGATTTCCGCATCGTCCATGCCCTTGCCGCAGGATCCGATCCGGGTCTCCGTATAGGGTACGGTGGTGCCCACACAGGAGGACTCCGTAAGCCCCCACGCTTCGGCGTAACGCCAATTGAGTGTCCCTTCTATCTGACGGATCAGATTTTCGGGCATCTTGGTGGCGGCAGAGAGGCAGAAAACCACCGAGGAGATGTTCCGATCGGCAATGTCCGGCTGCTTCAAGAAAAGGTTATACATGGGGGGAACGCCCTGAAATACAGTCGGTTTTAACCTTTCGATTTCGTTTAAGGTCTGTTCAGGGTAGAAACGCTCCACCGTAATAACGGTTCCGCCCTTTGAGAGGGTCCCGAACGTCCCGTTGATCAACCCCCAGCAGTGAAAAATGGGTGTGGCCACCATGGTGATATCATCGGACTTAAAATGCACCTTGCCGAATTCCGTGGCGTTGTGAAAAATATTGAGATGGGTCGCCATCACCCCTTTCGGCCACCCGGTGGTCCCGGATGTGTACATGAGATGGCATATGTCGCTCCCTTTTGTTCCGACCGGTTTGAAATTTTCGCTCCCCTGATCCAGCACCGATTCGAGGCTGATGTAACTGCTGCTTTCACCATTGCCATGTACAACGACTTTTTCCAATGATTCAAGGTCCGGTTTAACCGCCTCAATGATGGGCAGCCGCGCCTCGTCCACAATGACGGCGCGGCTTTGACAGTCTTTCAGAATATAGACCACTTCCTGTTCCCTAAGCATGGCATTAACCACGTTCACGGTAATGCCGGCCCGGGCCGTCCCCAGGTAACTGATGATTAACTCCGGAAGGCTGGGCAGGAAAAGGGAGAGCACATCTCCCCGTTTCAGCCCTGCCTTCAACAGGCCATCGGCGGTCCGGGTGATCATAGCATCCAGCTGAGCGTAAGTAATACGCCGCTCACCGAAAATGATGGCCGTTTTGTCGGGGGTGTTCTGCACAGGTCGTTTGATGATATCAGATATGTTCATGGGTCCTCCTGTAAGTGAAAGTCAAATCAATTCAAGGCAGTTATTCAAACAAGTTAATGCCTCATTTTACCGTCAGGGCTCCGCGGCCCCAGGAGAAGGCCTCCAGGTTGACAGGCACTTTGGCAGGTGGCATCATCTCTCTAATGGCTTTTTCAAAAATATCCGGTCCCAGGGGCAATTCGGAGATGGTGGACAGGGCGCCCACCATGATGATGTTGCCTAAAATGGGGTTACCCATGATCTGGGCTTGGTCAGTGGCATCCAGAGGCCAATGCCTGGCCGAGAGTTCGGTCAGCCCCCGGGATATTTCCTCCCGGCTGGGATAGACCGCTTGACCGGTGATGACGCTGATCGGATGGATGGGCCGGGTGTTCCAGATCACTTGAACCTCTGGATTGCCGTACGCGGCCAGTACCCGGAAAGTCTCCGAAGGCTCGATGGCAATCACCATGTGGGCGCGCCCTCGGGGAATCTGGGGAGACCAGGCGGACTGTGTGGAGATTCGAAGGTGGCTCATCACCGAGCCGCCCCGCTGGCTGGCCCCGAAGGTCTCGCCTATGGTGATATGATAATCCTGTGCGACCAGCATGCGCCCCATCAGGCGCGAGGCCAGCACATTGCCCTGGCCACCCACTCCGGTGATGATGAGATTGTAAGGATCGAACGGCAACTGGGGAGCAGTCATCAGGCCACCTCCTTTTTTGAAATGGCCCCCGTGGGGCAGATTGAGGCGCAAACCCCACAGCCCACACAGATCACCTCGTCGATACGGGTTTTCTTGGCTTCCGGGTCCCAGATGAGCCCCGGACAGCCGAAGATCCTGGTACAGAGGCGGTTGCAACCGCAGTCTTCGGCCAGGCAGGCCGCTTCATCCACGGCCATGTCAAACAGGCGTTTTCCCTTCTTCTCAGGGCTCAGGGCGCATGCCTGCCGAAGGATCAAAACCCGTACGCCACCCGCTTCATCCAACAGATCCAGGAGGATCTTTTCGGTGGCTCCCATCTCAAAAGGATCGGCGATCACCACTTGGATGTCCATGGCCTCGCAGATACGCGCGATATCGAGCGCGGGCAATGCGCCACCGCCGGCATCGGTAAGGGTGCCCGGGTGCGGTTGAAAACCGGTCATGGCAGTGCCCGAGTTGTCTACTACCACCAGGATCATATCCGCCTGGTTATGCACTGCATTGACCAAAGCCGGCATCACGGCGTGGAAAAAGGTGGAGTCCCCGGAGACGGCCATAACCGGTTGGTCAAATCCAAAGGGATTAAATTTTCCGAAGCCCGAAGCCAGGCCGGTTCCTGAACCCATGGCATGAGAGGTTTTCAAGGTATTGAAGCCGCAGGATATGGCCCCCATGGTATAGCAGCCGATATCGCCACAGACAAAACCGTCACGGTTATCCTGTTTCAGTGCGCTGTTGATAATCCAGTAGGAGGCCCGGTGGGGGCAGCCGGGGCAGAAGGTCATGGCCCGAAAGGGGGCATGGCTTTCCGCAAGTTTACCGGCGCGTTCGCTGTAGGTTTGATCAGGCGCCGAAGCCGTCAGACCCAGGATTTCGGCCAGACCCCGGGCCACCAGGTCCGGGTTGAGTTCGTTAGTGGGAGGGAGGGGTCCGTTTTTACGCCCGAAGAACCGTTTTGTCCCCATCTCAGGTCCCAGTTCAGCCCAGAGAACCTTTACGTTGTCTTCCAGGAAGGGTGTTCCTTCCTCTATGATGAAAATTTTTTCAGATGCTTGAAGGTGTCCGGCCAGCAACCGGGGCGGAAGCGGCCAGGTTGTGCCCAACTTCAACAGTCCCACCTGCTCCTCCAGGCCCATCAGGGAAAGAGCCTCCCGGGCGTAAAGCCAGGCGGCTGAGCTGGTGATGATCAGAAGCTCCGGATCACCGGGACCGGTATAGGTGTTAAAGGGTGACGTTTCAAATATCTCCCGGGCAAGCGCCAGTTTTTCCAGCTGGCGGCGGTGCATGGGATCCACCATGCCGGGGAAGGTCACCACCGGTCCTCCCATCTGATCCATGAAGTCACCATCAAATTGGAACCGGGCTGGAGACGACCCGGAGCCCATCAAATTGGAACCGGGCTCCCCGAGGACCACATTGCCGCTGGCATGGGACATACGGGTCACCGACCGGAGCATTACCAAATTTCGCAGTTTCTCGGAGAGCTCAAAGCACCAGGCGGTCATGTCCTTGGCCTCCTGAAAATCGCCCGGCTCCACCAGGGGGAATTCCATCATTTTGGCATAATGGCGGGAGTCCCCCTCGTTGGTGCTGGAGAGTCCCCCCGGGTCTTCGCAGCTGACCAGGACCATCCCTGCCCGGGTACCGCATTCGGTCAGGTGAAGCAGGAAGTCCGAGGCCACGTTCACCCCCACCTGCTTCATGACCGCCATGGATCTGAGTTGGGCAAAGGAGCCCGCCGCAGCCACTTCCAGACCGACCTTTTCGTTTGCGGACCATTCCACATAGAGCCCCTGTTCCGAAGCCACTCCGGCCAGGGTCTGTATGATCTCGGAGGAGGGCGTTCCGGGATATCCGGCAACAACCCTGACCCCTGCTTCCAGGGCCCCTCGGGCAATGGCGTCATTGCCCATGAGCAGTGCCGTTTCTCCTTTGGCCCCGCAGGTGACTATTGACATAAAACCGCCTCCCTTCTGGTGTAGATCAAGTCATTTTTCCGGCCCGATACCTCCTCCAGCCGGGCGATGCAGGTGTTCTTCTTGCCCAGGGAGGCGGCCTTGAGTTTGTCCAGGTTCTCCGGTGGGACCTCTTTGAAATCCAGCACCCCGCGGGAGCGGGCCAAATCCAATAGTTCCTGACCTTTTTCAGACCGTACCAGAACCTGATTCCAGCCCCGGTCCACTTCCCAACCCGCCGCGCTGCGAGCAGAGCCCACCGACAGGTCGGCGAATTCACAGGTAAGGTCATAACAGTACCGGCAACTCTCGCGTACGCAGGCTTGTACCTCCTCCATGGGTATCTCTATGATTCCCTTCTCCGTATGGAGTTCCATGATCTGGTGTTTACTGGGCGGTATATCCATGCCTTTGATAGACTCTGCCCCGGCCTTTTCTTTTATGAGCCGATTCAGTTCTTTTAAGGAGAGGGCCCATCCACAGAAAAGCCCGATCACCAGCCCCAGTTTTTTTACACGCTCTTCGTCTCCCGGTTGTGGATATACCCGCATGCGGGCCAGGGCGAGTGCCTGACAGGGAGTCGCCACCACGCCGATCCCGGACGGGCCGGATTGACCCGTTTGACTTACTTCATTGAATTTCGCCACCGTCGGCGATACCGAAAACTTGCTCCCCGCAAGTGATGCCACCTTGGAGGGGTCGGAGACAGCGACACTTTCGGAGCGATGTTTTTTATCCCGTCCGGCCAGCACCGCGGTGTCGATTAATCCCTGCTCCAGGGCCAGAGCGACCAGAGTGCTCACCGTACCCCCGTGCTGGGCCCGATCCCGCACATGAAGATCGCTTGCGCGGGTCATGTAGAGCCCCTTGACCGCGCCCAATTCCGGAGTGAGATCAGCCGGGTCAAACATGGCTTGACGCAGACCGTTCAAATCCACCTGTCCCCGGGGACAATATGCCGAGCAACGGCCCCAGGTGCGGTCGCATTCATGTATGATGGTGGTCTGGTCGCGGTAGAATTTCTGGTAGGGGCATAAGCCCACGCAGGCAGCACAGCCGGTGCATAGTCCCTGATCCATGACCTGGTTTTTTATCCAGGTCTGACCCTGATTTTCTTTCTTTTCAAGCATTATTTATCTTGCTCCTTGTCCTTTCCGAGAAATCCGAAACAGCCTAATCCATATGGGCTTCAATGTCGAGAATTTTGATGAGCGTTTCCATTGGAAATACCCGAGCAGCCCCGGAGATATGTGATTACTGTTTGACGGGAACTGCGTCGTTAAGTATAACCCCTTTTATCAGCTGACACCGCCAAAGTAACGAATGCTACGACGGCCGGATCGGTTAAAAGACTTCCATACAAAAAGGATCGGCAAGGAGCTAGATATCATGACAGGAAAAGACCACATCCCCCTCGGCGTCGGTTTCTATCCGGACTGGTTTAATAAACATTACGGCATATCATTCGGCAAAGAATACTACTTTGATCCGGAAGCCAGGGTTGAAGCGAGAATGGCCATCGATAAGCGCCTCTATGAGCGATTCGGGGATGTGGGACTGGGCGACCCGGACCCGGACCCCAAACCCCTGATTACTTTTGGGATGGTCATGCTGCCTTCAATCTTCGGCTGCGAAATCATCTATAAAGACGATGCCCTTCCCTGGGCCATGCCGCTCAATTTATCGGATGATGACATCATGAAACTGGAAGTCCCGGATCTCTTCAATTCCTACCCCATGACGGAGATGATTCAGCAGATCGAATACCTGAAGGATAAATACGGTCACGTGGTGGGGGATATCAATACCACCGGTGTTCAGAATCTGGCCCTCAAGATCCGGGGTGATCAGCTCTATTTTGATTTTTATGAGAAATTGGAACTGTGCCGTCATCTGATGGGGATTTGTACGGAATGCATTATCCGGCTTTTTCAGTTCGACCATGAGACCACCGGCACCGGCGCCGTCGATGTAACGCCCATGTGTAACCCGGAACTTTACGTTTTTCCCAATTGCACGGCGGAGCAGATTTCTTTAGAAACCTATGAGTCGCACATCCTGGAATACGACAACCGGGTGGCCGATGCCTGTCATCCCGTCGGGATTCACCATTGCGGATCCGTTGATGAGGTGATGGAGGGGTATGCAAAAGTGCACCATCTGGAATTTATCGAGATCGGATTCGGCTCGGATGTGAAACGGACCCGGGAGGTATTCGGCCCTCATGTGGCGGTGAATGCCCGCATCAGCCCCGTGTTGATGAAGAACGGTACATCGGAAGAGGTCGCGGCAGAGGTGAGAAGATTGATCGACAATGGTGCTCCCCTTGAGAACTTTTCCATTGATACGGTGGGGTTAACCTATGGCACACCCGATGATAACGTTAGAGCTGCGTTAAAGACGGCCGCGGAATACGGGAAAATTAACCGGGATGCACCCACCGTCTCCCCCCGGCAAATCTTCCATGGCTCCGGAAAAGTCGCTACACCTGTGGAAAGCACTGTTTCGAGCACAACTAAAACAGTGGTCATGGGACCTTCACGGCCCCTTGTGATTATCGGCGAGCGCATCAATCCCACGGGCCGAAAAAAACTGGCGGCGTCATTGGAGGAAGGTAATCTCGATCTGGTGCGATCGGAAGCGATTCTCCAGGTGGCGGCGGGTGCTCACATACTGGACGTGAATGTGGGGGTTTCGGGCATCGACGAACCCAGGATGCTGAGAGAAGCCATTTTGGCTATACAGGGTGTGACAGATGTGCCGCTTTGCATCGATTCGGCCCTGCCTAAGGCATTGGAGGCCGGCCTTAGCGTGTATAAAGGTAAAGCCCTGGTTAATTCGGTCAACGGCGAAAAACATAAGCTTGAGCAGGTTCTGCCACTGGTCAAAGCCCATAATGCGGCCGTCATCGGGCTTACCATGGACGATAACGGCATTCCCAAACAGGCTGAAAAGCGCCTTGAAATTGCCCGATTGATTGTGGACAAAGCACGGGAAATCGGCATCCCAAAGGAGGATGTGATCATTGATCCCCTGGCCATGGCTGTCAGCGCCGACGATCAGGCAGGCCTTGAAACCCTTCGGGCACTTCGGCTGATTCGGGATGAACTGGGGGTTAACCAGACATTGGGGTTATCCAATATCTCTTTCGGACTTCCTGAGCGGTCATCCGTCAACGCGATTTTTCTGGCCATGGCCGTTTTAAATGGTTTGACCTGCCCCATTGCGGACGCCACGGTATGGGACATGGGAAAGGCTGTGTTGCTGGTGGATCTCCTTCTGGGAAAAGATGAGTTCTGCATGAGTTACCTCTCCGCTCTGGCGAAAAAAAGCAAGGGCGAAACCGTGACAACACCGGCCGGTGAAACCACCGCCGAGGAAGCAACTGATGGCGCAGTAGACCTTGAACGGATCAAAGAGGCCGTGATTTCAGGAAAGCGTAAATCAGCGGTAAATTATACCCAGGCGGCTCTGGACCAGGGGGCTGATCCCCAGAGCATTATCAACCGCTACCTGGTTCCGGGCCTGAACATTGTGGGAGAAAAGTTTGAGAAAAAGGAAATTTTTGTTCCCGAAATGATGATGGCGGCCAAATCCATGCAGGCATGCGTGGACCTGGTGACGCCACTGCTCGAAAATCAGGAAGGTGCCGGGAGTCTGGGAACCATTGTCCTGGGGACCGTCTTCGGCGACTTGCATGATATCGGCAAAAACCTGACCAAACTGCTCCTTGAGACCTCCGGATTCCGGGTGATCGATCTGGGAGAAAACGTGCCGGCCCAGAAGTTTTTGGACGCGGCAAGGGAAAACAACGCGCATATTGTGGGTCTTTCATCTCTGTTGACCACAGGGGATCCCCATGTGGAGGAGACCATTCATGCCATTAAGAACAGCGACCTTGCGGGCAGGGTGAAGGTCATCTGCGGCGGGGCCGCGCTGACGCTTAAATTCGTTGAAGCATGCGGTGCGGACGCCCATGCCAGGGATGCGGCGGACGGGGTGAAGAAGATTAAGAATATGTTGGAAATCAAGTAATGGAAAATCACAAAAGTCCAAATATTTCCGCAGCCATTTTAGTTAGTGCCCGAACGAAAACTGTCTTTTTCGCTAATCTCTGCGTCAGATAAAAATTTTGATCCTCAAAATACCAAATGTATTCCTGCGGTTAAAATTTTGATCTTCCTTTCAACAGGGGGTTGCTTTGCGAGCGGCAAAAAATATTCAACAGAAAGAAACTGTGGATCTTCTAAACAAATGTTGGATGACTCACGATGGAATGTGGTTTTTTCATTGCCTGCAAGAATTTGGAATTGAAGCGACAAACAAGCTTAACAAATCAGCGATTAAGTCGCTTTCTTCAATTGAAATTGCAAGAGTGATAAAAACGTTGGATTGTATTACGCCTATTGTAGATTTTGATGAATTTAAGAATTTTTTTGATGAAGCGGTAAACTTAATGATTCCTGATTTTATGAATGTGCAATTTACTTATCCGAAAAGAAACACAATGGCATGGAAGTTTAATCAAAATAGATGCTTTGCATACTCTGGTATTAAAAGGTTAGGCGCTATTGAACATTATGAATGTGGTGTTCTTTACAGAATTAAATGCTGGCTGGATGAACTCGAAATAGCGCATAGGTTTATACCCGAAATTGGTAAATGCCATATGCATGTTAATGGGAGTTGTTCTGGGGAAATACAATTGTTTCTTTCCGATAAAAATGCAAATTCAGGTGGACTCGCTACTGCTCGCCGCTGATTTGCGGCGTTCGCCCGACAGGAATTTCCTCAAACTGGAATGACCCCGAGCAACCGGACGATTGGGAGGCTCGGTGTCTGTTGACAGGTGTTTACCTATTGCTTAACCTGAGAGCGGCAGAGTGCTTCCTGAGCATTGCCGGGAGTCGGATGCCGCCACAACCGAAACGAAAGGGGTGCCCATGTCGCTGTTCATGGACGAAACCGAATCCGTCGAGGAGTCACCCGGACGCTTCCGGGGAAGAATCTCCGGGAACCGGTCCGTGAACGGCAATCCCAACGGCGGGTACCTCATGGCAATCATGGTCGACGCAGCCCTCCGATTCCGCCGCGGAATCGGTGCGTTCCGCTTCCCGACCTTCCGGCCTACAGCATCTCTCGCCGGATCGCCCAGGTCCGGACTGAATGACGTCCAACCGGCAATTCGCAAAGCCGTTGGGCGGGGGATCCAAAAAGTTGCAGACGAATTTAAAGGCTACCAAAGAGAACGAATTGGGTATTGTGTGATAAGCGGATCCGGGGTAAGAATTGTTAGAGAATGTTCAATTGCCTGACATACAAGCATACGGTCAAAAGGATCTTTATGGGGAGTTGGTAGTTTACATAAATGCAAAGTATCGTTTTCCGATAAATCTAAACGGGTGACCCAGTGTCTTTTTCGCTCTTTGGGAATAAATTTATCAGGAGAAAGAGGAAGGGACAATTTTCCCAAACGATATTTAACATTGATTTCCCAGGCGGAAACAGCGCTTAGATATACTTCATTTTTCGGGTCGGCAAAAGTGTCAATTGCTTTAGGGGAAAGTTCTTTACTACCTTTAGTCATCCATAGAAAAGTGCAGGTATCGAGTAAAAGTTTCACGAGCCTTCGCCATTAAAAGCAGCAACAATATCATCCGGGAGAGGGTCAAAAAAAGCGTCGCCAATTTCAAAATCAGGATATTCTTTGCCGGCCAGACCAATTGGACGCTTTTTATTGGGGAGTGCCGCAATCGGTTTTATTTCAGCAATAGGCACATTCCGTTTACAGACTAATACTGTTTCGCCATTGCTGACTTTTGCAACGAGGCTTGAGAAATGGGTTTTTATTTCATTTATATTTAGGCTTATCATGGTCTTATTCTAAGTCACAAAGTTGGTCATGTCAATCCATATATTACCTGAAACCTAATGCCGAAAATCATATTTTCACCCTTTGAAAAAGCCGTTCAAACAGATGGTTCGAAAACCATCCTGCAATTGGCGCAGGATGCCCGAATCCCCCTGCAATCCACATGTGGTGGAAAGAAAAAATGCGGCAAGTGCGGCGTTATTATTAAGAAAACCGATGGCCCTTTGTCCCCGCCTTCAGACCGTGAAAAAGCGCTTCTGGGCGGAAAGGTGGAAGAAGGGTACCGCCTGGCGTGCGAAACCCGGCTGCGCCATGGCGCCATCGTGTCGATTCCGGTAGAGAGCCGGATTACAGACCCCGTTATCCTGACAGGTAATACAAAACACGTTGTTTCTTCCCTGATCCGCCCCAACATCAGGCAACTTTTTGTGGAAGTCCCTTGTCCCGTACTGGACCCTGTGATCGCCGACCGGGAAAGACTCCTGCTTGCCCTTCAGGAAACCCATGGGATTCGGCGACCCGCAATGGATCCTTTTGTGTTAAGAAAACTCCCCCAGGCGTTACATTTAAACCGAAAAGGGATTGCCGTGACCGTAAGGGGCAAAGATGAAGTCATTGATCTTTACCCGGGAAGAGGGGAGGGGCTATTCGGCGTGGCCTTTGATCTGGGCACCACCACCGTGGTTTGTTTTCTCTCGGATTTGATGACCGGGGAAAAGCGCTCAGTGAAAGCATCCATGAATCCCCAGATCGTCTTTGGGGATGATGTCATTACCCGGATATCCTTTTGTGTGGAAAACCCTGGAGGTCTTGAAAAACTCCGCTCCAGTATCATTTTGTGCCTCAATGAATTGGTTGCTTCGGCAGCCGCAGAGGCCAAAATTAGTCCGGACCGGATTGTGGAAGCCGTCATCGTGGGGAACACGGCCATGCATCATCTGTTTATGGGCCTTGATCCCCATTATCTATCCATGGCCCCTTATGCACCTGTCCTTCAAGAGGGCCAAGATCATAAAGCGCGGGATCTGGGCTTAAAGATCGGCGCTTCAGCCTATGTCCATCTCCTGCCGCTCAAGGCCGGATTCGTGGGGAGTGATACCATTGCATGTCTTCTGGCCACCGGCCTCCACGGAAGCAAAATCCCGACCCTCCTGATTGATCTGGGGACCAACGGTGAAATTGTTTTCGGCAATAAAAATCGGATGCTCTGCTGTTCCACGGCTGCCGGGCCCGCTTTTGAAGGCGGGCACATCCGATGGGGCATGAGGGCATCAAACGGTGCCATCGAAAGGCTGAAAATTGATTCGAAAACCCATGCGGTCACATGGGAAACCATTCACCGTGAAAAGCCCATTGGGTTATGCGGTTCCGGCATCATTTCGGCTGTTGCCGAGATGATCAGGGCAGGCATTATCCTGGGCAGGGGGAATTTTGATGAAGCGCTTCAAAACCCTCGTTTGCGTGATGGAGAAGATGGTCGCGAATTTGTTCTGGCCTGGGCATCTGAGACGGCTGTAAATCAGGATATTGTCATCACGCAGAAGGACGTGGCGGAACTCCAGATGGCCAAATCGGCTGTTCATGCAGGGGCAACACTCTTGATGGAGGAATTCGAAGGTGAAGCGGTAGAGCGAATCCTGCTGGCAGGCGCAGGAGGAAACTTTATTGATCCGAAGGATGCGTGTACCATTGACCTTTTCCCCGGGTGCCTCACAGCGAAAGTTTTAGGCGTCGGCAATGCGGCCGGCCATGGTTCCTGTCTGGCCCTGCTGGATAAGAACAAAAGAAAAGAGGCTGAACGGATTTCCGCAACATTGAAATATCGCGAGCTCGCCGCCTCAACCCGTTTTCAGGAGCTGTTCGTTTCAGGCATGTTCTTTACATCCGCCCGTGATTTTGAAGATGAATTTTGATTCAGCGCGAAGGCTCCGCTTTGCCTATACTGATAAACGGTCTTTTTGAGTTCAAGAGAGGATCATTCTGAAATAGGAGATAAAGAGGCGTTTTCTGATATCTCGCGATATCGTGCGCCGGCCGATGTTGCAGCGATTTACTTTTCAATTTTCGATTCCGGTTTATCCGGGTCAGGAGGCCCAAAATGAAAAGATTTAGATTGTCGCTCATGGTTATCGGTTTCACATTTTTTGTTTCAATCGCATACGCTCAAACTGGAACGCTCACCGTTATAATCTCGGAGATTCAGGGTAGGGAAGGGAAAATTTTTGTTGGATTGTACACGAGTGCGGAGAACTTTCCTGAAACGGAAAAGTCTTACAACGGCAGAATGATGAAAGTGAGGGGTGAAAAAGCTGTTGCCACGTTCCAGGACGTTCCCGCCGGAACCTATGCAATAGCGGTTTTCCACGACGCCGATTCAAACGGCAAGCTTGATAAGAATATCCTTGGAATTCCCAAGGAGGGTTATGCGTTTTCAAATAATGTATCGGGTACGTTTGGGCCGCCCGACTTCGAAGATGCCTCATTCAAATCAGATGGCAACAAGACGGTTGAAATCAAAATGGGGTATTAGCGATTTAACAATAACGCCGGCAGCAAACCCGCAATCAGAAATACCATAGTTGGGGGGAACCATGAAATTCATCATAAAGTATTTACCGTTTGCCGGGATAATTGCGATTAACTCCCTGGCGATTGCAGGGAGATACCGCCTGGAGAGTCTTAAACCCTATGTCTTCATCATAAGCGGTATTGTACTTCTGAATTTGATAATAGCGATTGCAGCAAAAGTAAAAAGCTATTTTAATTACGGGATTTCGGGGATTGTGATACTGGGGGCATTTTCCGTGTTTTTGGCGCCCTCATTGGGGCAGGTATATCTGGAAAACGTCATAACAGCTCTGTATGTGGGCTTATTTTCCGTGGCATTATTCCCCCCTTTGTTCAAACTGGACCCTTTCACCTATGAATTTTCAAAAAAGAATTATCCTGAAGCCATTACCAAAACAGATCAATTCAGGAAAATAAACATCATCATCAATTATATCTGGGCGGCTTTGTTTGGCAGCTGCATTATTTTATCCACCATTAAATACTCCGACGACGGGGGGATACAGGTCATTGTTTCAAGTATTGTTCCAATGGTTTTGCTGCTTGCGGTGGGAATACCGATAACCAGGAAATTGCCCGCGGTTTTAATGCAAACGACTCAAGGAGAACAACTGCATTTCAAATCAATAAAAGATTTATTCGAGGCAATGCCTTTTGGACTAAATAAAGGAGTCGCTGAGGGGTTGGATACGATTATACAATTCCACATGACAGGTGAGGAACCTACCGATGGATACTTGATCATCAAAAATCTTGAATGCACCTATACCGAAGGTACGCATCCGGAACCAAAAACAACGATCAGGGCCGATTCGAAACTCTGGCTCGCCATTTCGAACAACGAGATTTCGGGCGAACAGGCATATGTGAATAAGCAATATGCTGTTGAGGGCGATATGACGGTTTTGTTGAAATTTGGTGAACTGTTCGGACCGTCAAGTGAACCGGAAGAGGATGTAAAACAAAAACCGAAAGAGATCGACTTTGAGTACAAAACATTTGAGCCGGAGCGAATCAAAAAAATTGTTGTTTTCGATGGAGGTCCGCGAAACACGAAATTCAGCAAGACCACCTTTATGGTGAAGTATTTTTGCGAGGGTGCAAAATCGGCCGGCGCCGAAATTGAGTATATCAAGCTGAAAGATATGAAAATCAATCCCTGCACGGGTTGTTTTACCTGCTGGACCAAAACACCCGGAGAATGCATTTTTAAAGACGACATGGCTGACCTGCGGCTGAAATCCAGAAAAGCGGATCTGGTTGTTTTTGCGTCACCCCTCTATATTTTCAGCGTGACCGGCACCATGAAAAATTTCCTGGATCGTAGTTTGCCGAATATCAAACCTTATATGGTAATTGAGAACGGGGAAACAAGACACCCGTATCGCTATCCTGAAGATCGACAGCAGGGCTTTGTCGTGTTCAGTGCTGCCGGATTCCCCGAAGTGGATCACAATTTTGACGGGTTAAAAGGAATGTTCCGATGTCTTAACAGTCACTCTGAACGGGCATCTCTTATGGGCGAATTCTATATGCCGGGCGCCGAACTCATTGCGCAACCTGTATATGGCGAAAGACGTATGAGAGTCGAACGAGCCTGTTTCAATGCTGGAGAGCAGGTTGTAAGAGAGGGGAAAATCGATGTGGTGTTTATGAAAACGGTGTCAGACATGGAAATTTCACAGAAAAAATTTCAGGAGCAGGCTGATTATTTTTGGGAATCATTGGACGGAAAAGGGTCATATCTTAAAAGCGCTCCTAAATTGGAATACGCCGATGATACCTGAGAGAGGAATGGCGATTAGACACGTAATAGCCGTTGCGCCAAATGCAGCTGAAGCTCGGGCGTGGTCGGTCGGAGTGATTTGACGGGAACCGGTACGGCGCGATCCGGCCCAGAGTTTATTCATCATTGATCGGGATGTCTATTCCATCAGCCATGGTGCCCGGCAAAAAGGATTCTATGCTTTACCATGGTGTTGCTCCGACATTGGTCCGAGTAACCGTTCCCTACCGCTTTTTTAGAAAACGCAACAGCCTGGAATTAAATGCCTCCGCCTGTTCCACATTGGAAAGATGTGCGGCGCAGGGGAGTATTTCCAGCCTGGCGTCGGGCAAACGGGCATGAATGGCCTTTGATGCGGCCACCGGTGTTCCGGGATCATCTTCACCGACCATTATTAATGTGGGCAGTTTGATTTCGGAAAGGCGATGAAGATAATCAAGGCCCGGGATGGCTTCACTGCAGCCGATAAAACCGGGTTCATTTGAATGCCGTTGGCTTCTATTTTCATGATCATCGATTCCTTTCTATCCCTCACTTAATATGGCGGCGATCCGATTTCCATATTCAATGCTTTCGTCATCGGCCGGGATTAATTCGATTTGATCAGGGGATGATACCCCTAAACCGATTTCAACAGCTCTGGCGATCTGCTCCTGGTCAAAAATCCTGCGGTTCATGATCTGTTGATTGCTGCCCAAAAATTTTAAAATGCCGACACCGACCGCATCAATCAATCTTCCGGAGTTAAATCATCAAAATCGATCATCTGAACGTCCAGTTTTTTCAATAGGGGAACAATATCTTTTGCCGCCATGACCTCCCGGGTGGTCGGTGATTATAATAGGGGACTTCCGATTATAAATATATACGGGGCAAGGAAACGCTGGTAAAAAATTATGTTGTCAGAAGAGCCGGGTTTTTTGCTTTTGGTGGGTAATATACAGGAATCCATCCGTGCGGGAGGATGTCCTGATCGTGCTTCGATGGGACAAAGATCCACCTGGGCCCATGGGGAGCGATCTGGCCCTGACCCTGGTCTGGGAACTGAAGAGATCCGGTTTTTGTGGACCACCGATAAGACCCGACCTGTCATTGTTCAGAAATATGGCGCGCGAGAAAGTCAGCAAAAGGGGCAATATCCTGTTTCACGCTTCCCTTTTCCAAAGCATCCATATAGTCGTTCCGCTTCTCGGCTGAAATAACGACCCAGGGATATCCGCCGGCGGCAAACATCACATTCATCAAAAATCTTCCGATACGTCCGTTGCCATCCATGTAAGGATGGATATAAACAAACAGAAAGTGTCCCAGTACCACACGCACTGATGGTTCCGGTTCTTCCCGCAGCAAATCAAAGAATGCGGGCATGCAGTCCCGCACCGCCTCACAACGCGGCGGTACATGCATCGAGCGGAGGATATACACCTGGCCGTTTCGGTAACCGGCGAGGTCGGTTGTTCTTAAGAGACCGGCTGTTACACTCGGCCCAAACATCTCTCTGTACCAATTACGATGATCGTTATCCACGACCGTCCCGGGATTTTTCCCCTCGAGAACCTCGCGTACACTTTCCCGGACCCTCTGATATGCCAGCCAGTACCCGCGAGCGGCCAAAGCGTTGTGGTGCTCCCGATTATCTTTGTTTTCATCCGGGTGCCACCCGCCGCTCCGGACCCGTTCAATCAACTCGGGACTGACCCGATATCCTTCAATGGACAGTGAGTGATAGGCATCCGTAATATAAATGTCATCCGTTGCCTTGAGGTAGGCGGCAATATCGGAAGGTGGGCCGGGAGCTGCCGGGAATTGTTTCAGAATAGGCTCCCGCATTTGTTGCCACATCAAACGAATACGGTTCACGTAAGGCGACTGTCGGCTTCCGGGAAGTATCAGGTTTACAGACTCCCGAAATGGATCTTTTTCACGAATGTCAAAGCCGGCGGCCTGCATTGTTTTGATGATTTCTTCGGCAAAGGAGTCCTGCCCCATATTTCGGAACGCACCCGCCAGACGACCGGCTACCGTGGTTTTCCCGCCTTCCAGGAGTAATACAAGCAAATCGGAAGGATCGCGCACCATGGATAGTGCCGCACGAGCGTCCATGGGATTCTGAAGGAAAAAACCAGGCCCGCAGCTGACGAGAGCGGCAGGTAAGGAGAATAGACGAAGGCTATCCGTCTCCGCAACCTGATCGCTATGCGGCAGGGCCGCACGCATATCGAAAAGGGATGTACCGTGCGGCCATGCCGTAATCTTGTTATGGGCTTTCGGCGCGCGCACAAGCAATTGGCGTGGAATGGTCAAGTTGCCCACATGAAGCAGCAGTGACTGTTCGGGAGAAAGGCTCCAGTTGGTTCCAAAACGTTCATCCAGATAGGCGGCACAAAAGTGCCAGAAGCATGTATACCACGCAGTGCTGTCACCTGCAGATACATCCGGTTGAACGGGGATATACCAGCCTTTCATGACCTGCTGGAGAAAACCGTTCTTAGTCAGCCGTTCACGATGGGTTCGTGTCAAATCACCGGAACGAACTGCAACAGCACCACGATCTTGCAGAGTCCGAAGAATATTGAGGGATTCAGCCAGTTTTTCATGTGGACTCGCCATCGTCTTTGCCTCCATGTCAGCTTTTTGGATCGTGCGCTTAGAAGCGCTTCAGGTTGTTTTGTTTTTAGCTTATTCGGATGTATCATAGTCAGCTTATTGTGTCATCTGAAAGTTGCCCGGAGGTTCGGCATTCGCACCGGTGAGCCGCTTGTTTAGGAAGAAGGCGTGATGTTTGTACCGCGTTTTGATCGGAAGGTCTCGGATGGCCGCGTTGAACGCCTCGGTATGAACAGTTTATATGCCTTAGCCAATATCCCAGGATTCGATGCTCGTGCCTCTCGACGCTGCGCACGAAACATGCAGGTTGGATGTCATCCGGTCCGGATTTGGGCGATCTGGCGGGAGATGGCGACCAGGTTCCCCTTCTCGTCCCATACTTCGCCATCCGCTTCAAGCAACCCGCAGGTCACGAAGCGGGTCCTGAGGGAGCAGTTGAGCCACCGGGACTTGGGCAAGTTCCGAATGTTCACCGTCAACTCGATGGTGGGAACCCAGGCGACCATCCCGCGTGAGGCGAGGATCCCCGGGGGGAGGGAGTCTGCCACAAGGAGGATCGAGGCGATGTCGTAGGGATGGTCGTTCCGGAGTCGCATCCAGCCTCGGTTCTCCGATCGCTCCGATAGACGGTTCTCCAGCCACCCGGCGCATGCGGGGTCGAGAAGGAGTTCCACTTGTCGGAAGAGGCTGTAAGCCGGAAGGTCGGGAAGCGAAACGCATCGATCCCGCGGCGGAAGGGGTGCCGGACCGGTTTCGTAGCGTTCGTCGGAGCAGCTCTTCTTCTCCGCCGAGAAGGTCGCCAGCGTGCGGACCTTCTCTTGGCCTTCCTGGATAAGTCTCATCTGGAACCGCTGGAACTGCGGGGAGTGGGAGATCTCCTCGACGACAATCTCCGCGGGTCCCGGCTTCCCGCGGGAAATGAAGTTCGCTGTGACGATGGGGGTCGACTTCTTCGCGCTCTTTCGGAGGGCCGCATCGACCATGATTGCCGTGAGGTATCCGCCGTTGGGATTGCCATTCACGGACCAGCTCCCGGAGATCCTTCCCCGGAAGTGTCCGGGTGACTCCTCGACGGATTCGGTTTCGTCCGTAAACAGCGACATGGGCACCCCTTTAGGTTGTGGCGGCATCCGGCTCCCGGCAATGCTCGGGAAGCACGCCGTCGCTCTCAGGTTACGAAAATAGGTAAGCACCTGTCAACTGACACCGAGCCTCGCAGTCGTTTGGTTGCTCGGGGTCATTCCAGTTTGAGGAAATTCCTGTCGATCGAACGGTAAGCTCACCAGCGTCGTGCATGCACTATGCTGGGAAAACCGCATCAACGTGCAGGAACATTCTTATTTGATAGTTTAAGGCAATCACATAAATACAAGAAAACCTTATCTATTTTGATTTCTCTTCCAAAACAGCCTTAGCTGACGGTTTTTTTTAGGAAACTTGAGTTAAGCAAAGTGTCTCCAGAACTCAATTTCAGAAAGGATAGAAACGCAAAAAATCATGGGCATCCCACTTTACTCATCTCATTTAAATCAAGGTGCACAGAAAAAAAACATCAGGTTTTGAAAAAAATAAACCATCTGATTTCAATTACTAGGAATCTAATTTTTCCTCAGAAACAGTTTTAAGGTACTTTTGGTAGTTATGGGAAATCACTATTAACGCTCACCCTCAATTGACATCCAAGGCTTTTTCGGCTAGGCAGAACCTCTAGGGTTTTTAACGCTGTTAGAAGGGGAACTGAATGTCCAAAGATGAAAAAAAATTGGCAAGGCCTTCCAAAAAAAACCTGCAAAGCATCTTTTCCGAACTTAGCCAGAAAGATCTGAAAACCTTATATGCCTGTTCGGAAATCAGAGGATTGAAGAGAGGTGAATTCCTGTTAAAAGAGGGGGACATCGGCCATGAAGTGTATGTGATATTGGAAGGCGAGCTGAAGATTGTCAAAGAAAATCAAGGCCGTCCGGAGGAAATTGCCAAAGTCAGTTCCGGGGACTGTGTTGGAGAAATCGCATTTTCCAAGAAGGTCCCCAGGACAGCCTCCGCCATAGCCAGTATGCCGTCAAGGGTTATGGCTATAAACGAGGCGGCATTAAAAGCACTCAATACGGAAAGCCAACTGCTCTTTCTAAAGAAGTTGAACGATCTCGCCAATAAACGTATCAGTCAACTTATATCAAGTGAATGGGATTTAAAGAATCAAAATAAAATACTGATTGAGCAGATTTATTCGGATCGATCTCAGCGGGATATTAATTACAGTGACTCTGCAATGATTCGAGGCATCATTAAAAAAGTCCCCAGGTTGCCGTCTTTTGCGAGCACATTACTGATCCGAATGGCCCAGGAAAATACTTCATTGCACGAAGCCTCTGATTTGATCAAGCAGGATCCTTCTTCCGTGGCGGTTGTGCTCAAGGCCGTAAATTCCGCATATTATGGTTTTAATCAAAAGGTTTCCGATGTTAACCGTGCTTTAGTTCTGATCGGGTTCAGCAGGGTTTATCAGTTGATTATTGAAAAAGGGCTACAGTGTACCATGCCGAACAGCCCGGGCTTCACTGCGATTCAATCCCATTCCGTGGCCATTTCTCACATTGCTTTTGGACTTTCCCTGGCTTCCCGAACCGTGAACCCTTCTGAAATGTCGACCATCGGACTTCTGCACGATCTGGGCCGCGGTCTTATTTTGTTGCTTAAGAAACAGAACCCGTCTTTAGGCATATTCATTGACTCCCTGGATCACGCGCGACTGGGTGCGCTGTTGCTTAAAGAATGGGGAATGCCGGATATCCTCGTGCGAAGTCTTGAATTCCAGTCCTATCCGAAGATTTTACCGCCGGACAGGATCCCTAAGGAAATTCGTAGCAGTGTTGCTCTTCTATATCTGGCGCATCTTTGTTTTGAACTTTTCAAGGGAGATTCCGATGGCGGGTCGGTGCATATGTTTACGGTAGAATATAGGAGGCTTTTTAATTGGCATCAAATGGACCTAAGCCAACTGGTCCGAAAAAACCTGTTGCCGACACTGGTCAAAGGAATTAACGGCTATCCGATTGCCTTCAGAAATCTCGTGAAAGAGTATATTTACAGGGAACGCGCGTCCGTGAATGGGGTATCCTCTCCAAAGAATTAGGAATTCGATGCCCCGTCGTGCCTTGGCATCATGATTCCGATGGCGGGTTTCAAACGGAGACGTAGCGGAGACGAGGGACATCCATTAATAATTCAATGGCCTAATGCACTACTCTCCGCCCGGGAGCAAGGGGTGTGTCATGTTCCCCAAAAACATGCTTTGTGCCGGATGCCGGTGGGACAGGAACTGATAAATGCATAGCTTTACCACATCGAGGGCCAGCATCCATATGAGGTTATAGACCCAGACCAGACCGATCAGTTGCCAGGAGATACCCTCCACCAGGTCAAGCCACCCGTACCGGCACAGCAGACTCGCAAAGATCTGGGTGCCGAGGATGGCCGCCATTAGAATTCCGGAGGGGAGCGGCCGCTTCAGGAAGAATCCGGATGATCGGGCCACCAGCAGCATCAGATGTCCGCCCACCACCAACTGCAGAAACATGGCGGTCTGTAGATGAGCCTCATTAAAGTGAGGCAACCAGGAAGGCAGGGCACCTGCGCCCCCATGGATAAACTGCCAACCCACATAGAGCAGACCGCTGGACTGAATGACCGACAGTAGCCCTAGGATGATGGAGACGCTTAAAATTCGACCCATATCCCATCGGACCGGTGTTTTGCTGGTTTTGGCGTTGTCATAGGCGATGGTCATAATGGGGATATCGTCCAGCAGGGCCAGCATGACGATCATCACCGGGGTCAGGGGCCGGAAGTTCTGAAAAAGCGTCATGGCGATGACCACGAAAAACATGATGTCGATGGTCATGGCGATGCGGTAGGTGGTGTAGCTCGTCATCCGCTCAAAAATCCGTCGGGCCGACTCCACCGCTTCGATGATCACCGAAAGCCCCGGCGCCGTCAGGATGAGGGCGGCAGCCGCCCGGGCCGCATCGGTGGCGCCCGAGACCGCAATCCCCACGTCCGCCTGCTTCAGGGCCGGCGCATCGTTGACGCCGTCGCCGGTCATGGCAACTATATGGTCCCGGTCCTGCAATGCTTTGACGATGGCGTATTTATGTTCAGGGAAGACTTCCGCGAAACCGTCCGTCTTTCCGATCTGATCAGCCTGGGCCGTTGTTAGACGACTGGGGTCGTCGTCTTTCCCCACCAGCTCCCGAGCCGGTCGGATATTACGGCCCATGCCCAGTTGCCCGGAGATTTCCCGGGCGATGGCCACGTTGTCACCCGTCGCCATCTTGACCTCCAGCCCGTGTTCATAGGCCTGCCCGATGGTAACCCTTGAGTCGTCCCGCGGTGGGTCGTAAAGGGGCAGGATGCCCAGGAACCGCCAGGTTTTCCCTTTCCTTGAATCGGCCACCCCCAGGGTGCGAAACCCCCGTTCGGCCAGTGCGTTCACTTCATCCGTTGCGCGTTTTTCATCTTCTTCGGCGAGGCCGCAGAGGGCCTGGATGATTTGGGGAGCGCCTTTGGTGTAATACCGCGTCGCGCCATCGGGACCCACGGTGGTTCCCTGGGTGCGCTTCCCGATGGGATCAAAGGGGACAAAAGCCGTCTGTTGATAGTGATCAAATAATTTTCGGTCATCAAGGCCTTTGATCACCGCCAGGTCCATGGCGTCCCGGTTTTCCTCCTTTGAGGCGAGGCTTCCAGCCAGGATGAGTGATGCGTTATTGATGGCCTCAAACAGTACCGGATCGCCTAGTGTCAGTTCGTTCTTGGTGAGGGTTCCGGTTTTGTCCGTGCAGAGGATATCCACGCCTGCTATCTCGGCCGGTTATATGCGCCGGGGTCTTGCCGTATTTTGGAAGTTCACTTTCAACCGATCAGCACAGGAGGGAGAAACATTTCCGGCCGTGCGAAAAATTCACCCAATAGCGTTGTCTTCAAACATAGACCTGAGAGGCCTGATAATTGTGCCGGGCATGCCTACGGCAGATCATCCAAAGGACTTGCAACGCCCTCGGTGCCTTGCTGCAACACGTGGGTATAGATAAAATAAACGTGGTCTATCCCGATTACACCAATTATGCAATTTCGTCTGTAGTTGTATATTGACAAGGGAAGATTATCGGATTATTATTCAATGAATTATATGAAAAGGAGGTGTAAAATCATGCGTACCACCGATTACCTCTCGGCAACCGCCCTTTCAAAAAAAACGTCGGCCACACTGGATGCTCTGGACAGGGGTGAGGCGGAAAAACTGATTATTCTGAAGAATAACGCCCCAAAAGCCGTATTGCTCTCCATGGAAAGTTATGAAGCCATGCAAGAGGAGATGGAGGATCTCCGATTGACCGCCCTTGCAATTGCACGGTTGGAAAGCTTCGAAGAAAAAAAGGCCCTATCTCATGAGTACATTCAGGAGAAATTCGGAAAATGACGTGGCGCATTCTCTACCATCATGAGATCGAAGACGACCTTGAAAGTATCGGGCCTTCCGCTGCAAGGCGTATTGTGAAAGCCATAGACTCAAAACTTGTCCGCGCCCCCATAAAATTCGGAGCGCCATTGTCCGGGAACCTGACCAACTTCCGAAAATTGCGAGTTGGCGACCATCGAGTGGTTTATCAGGTGTATGAAAAAACGGTGGTAGTGTATGTTTTGGCCGTAGGGCCCCGCCGGGACAAAGAAATTTACAGGGCGGCTGCAAAACGGAAATTTCGAGATATTGGCGTTAAAAACAAAAAATAGAGGTCATCAAATCTGTCTTTGATTCTTAATTCAAATTTCGGGAAACAGCAAGAGTCAACAGCAGATTTGACCCCATGACACATCGCCCGGAACCAGATCCGCGGCGTCGACCTCCTGCCATTTTTCGTTTCGAAGTACCCTCGCCTTGAGGGCCAGCTGTCCTTTCAGGGCCGTCAGGGCATTGGCGGCCTTGTTTTCCTGCCAGAAGCCGATGAAACCGTTGAAAACGAGCATGGCCGCGATGATGAAGAAATCCTTTTGATCACCGGTCACCAGAGAGAGGATCGCCGCGATTTCGATCATCCAGGGAATGGGGCCCCAGTAATAGCCCAGGAATTTCAACAGGGGGTTGGTTTTTTCTTCTTCCAGGGCGTTGGGCCCGGTCTCGGCTAGACGGCGCGCCGCCTCATTTGAAGAAAGGCCCTCGGCGGTGGTTCCCAGCGCTTCAAGGACCTGATCGGTGGAGAGTTGCTTTGATTCGTCATCGGATAGAAAAGGTTTTGAATTCATAGGGTTTCCCATCGTAAGGGTTAAGAAATGAGCCCGGCGCGGCAATGAACCTTTTATGCTATTCTATATATCTACCGATTCCTTTCTAAAACGCAAGTTTGAAGTTAAATAAGTCAAGAATCGGGCATTAAAAGCCGCAAATGTGTCAGCGTCACAAAAACCCTTGCAATTTTAAGGCAATCTGTTATCAATGGTTTCTAGCTATCTCGGCGGTTACATTCGCCGGGGTCTTACCGTTTTTCGGAAGTTCACTTTCAACCGATCAGCACAGGAGGGAGAAACATTTCCGGCCGTGCGAAAAAATCACCCAATAGCGTTGTCTTCAAATATAGACCTGAAAGGCCTGATAATTGTGCCTGGCATGCCTACGGCAGATCAGCCAAAGGACTTGCAACGCCCTCGCCGCATTGCTGCAAAAAGTGGGTATAGATAAAATAAACGTGGTCTGTCCCCAATTACATATCCCCCCATCAATTTCTTGCCTGGGAAAGCTAGCAGATAGGATTTATCCAGAAATCGTACAATAACTTGTTATAGTGCCCAACAACCACCGAGCCAAACTGTAGACGGAAAAGAAAATTAATGGTAGAAAAAGAAGCATTAGTCAGAATCAAAGTCTGGGGTGAGGAATAATATGGATTTACAACAGGCCTACTACGAACAGCGGTTTGAAAATCTATTTCTCAAGTCAAAAGGCAATACTTTTCAAGAATTTTTTGAAAAACTGATGGAACTTACTTATAAAACTGATTTTATGGCTTGTCGACCGTGGGGTAATAGGGGCGATCGAAAAAATGATGGCTTCTTGAAATCAGAACAACGACTGTTTCAAGTCTATGCACCAAATAAAATGAAAGAAACCGAAGCCATCAAAAAAATCACTGAAGATTTTGAAGGGGCAAAAAAACATTGGGGGACCAACTTTAATAAATGGACTTTTGTGCATAATGCGGATGACGGTTTGCCGCCCCATGTGCAGAAAGTATTACTTGAATTTCAACAAGCAAACCAAGGTGTCATTCTAGAGTCCTGGGGTCTTGAAGAATTACGCACAGTTTTTCGCAAAATCTCGTTGGAAGACAAACAGACATGGTTAGGTCTTGCCCCAACTGCTGAAACCAAGATGAGGCTGGGTTTCAGTGATTTACAGCCAGTTCTTGAGAGTCTGGCAATCCAATCAGTTTCTTTAAATTTAGAGGTAAAAGATGTTCCTCAAGGAAAAATAGAGGCAAACGCGCTTTCTGAAAGCGTGACAATTTTAATAAAAGAGGGAATGAGCAAAGCTGATTTAGTGCGACAGTTTTTTGATAAGTGGTATGACCCTGAATTTGGTGACAAAATTGCCAAAGCATTCCGAGAACAATACAACTCTTTAAGAGAGCAAAAGCTTACACCCAATACAATTTTTAATGAACTGCAAGTATGGACTGGTGGTGAGCAACGAGGAACGCCTGAACATGAATTGGCGGTATTGACTGTGCTTGCCTATTATTTTGAACGTTGTGATATCTTTAAAGAACCAGGAAGGGATAAGTGATGATATTACCTTCTAAACATTTATCACAAGATAGGGCATTGCTTTCAGTCGGGGCAAGAATCTTACAACAATTACAAATGCCAAAAACTGTTTCGGCAATATGGGAAGAGCTATCGAAGACAAATTGCAAAACCGCCATGCCAACTATTGGTTACAATAGTTTTATTCTGGCCCTGGATTTGCTCTATTCCATGAACGCTATTGAAATGGAGGACGGAGTTCTTTCCGTGAAAAACTAATGATTAAAAAAATCTCCAGTAGTTTATCGTCTTTCAAAGAGATAGAGTTTCATGATTGTTTAAATGTACTGATCGCCAAAAAAGAGAGTGGCGCTACAGACAGGCAAACACGAAATAGAGCAGGTAAAAGCAGTCTTATTGAGGTCATTCATTTTTTGTTTGGAGCAAAAGCGGATAAAAAATCTTTGTTTAGAACCCAAACCCTTATTAATGAATCTTTTAGACTTGATTTCGATCTTCAAGGTGAAGAGTTGGAGGTTAGCAGGAAGGGTAAACAGCCATCAAAAGTGGCTACAAGTAAAACCAATACTAATACGGAGTGGCTTGAATGGCTAGGTGAAAACATGTTTGCATTGGATGTATTATCTGATTACGAAGGGAGAAAGCCAACTTTCAGATCGTTGTTTTCCTACTTTGTTCGCAGGGAACACAGCAATGCGTTTAGAAAACCTGAAAAACAGGCAGAAATGCAACAGGCAGGAGATTATCAGGTTTCGCTAATGTATCTGATGGGGCTGGATTGGACAATAGCTAGTGATTGGCAAAAAGTTAGGGATCGCGAAAAGACGCTTAAAGAACTGAAAAAAGCGGCAAATGCTGACGCCTTTGGTAATCTAATTGGAAAATCTGCTGAACTTCGTACTCAGTTGACAGTAGCAAAATCCCGCTTAAACGAAATTATAGATCAAGTTAAATCATTTAAGGTTCTTCCAAAATATCGAGAGTTGGAGTTGGAGGCGGATCAAATAACCAGGTCTTTAAATCAACTTTCTAATGACAACACAATTGACAGTGCATTGATTCGAGACTTGGAGAACAGTCTAAATGATGAGAAACCACCAGAACTTAATATATTGAAAGATATCTATGCTGAAGCTGGTGTGGTTTTACCAAATGTTGCATTGAGAAAATATGATGAAGTTCGTAGCTTCCACGAATCTGTTGTAAGAAACCGCCATGACTACCTGGATGGTGAATTCCAGTCTGCAAAAGATAGAATAAACGATCGAGAACAAGAAAAAGGCAAATTGGATAAACGCCGTGCCGAAATCATGGCTATTTTAGAAAGCCATGGAGCCTTAGAACAGTTTTCCAGTTTGCAGGGTGAACAAGGCCGCCTTGAGGCAGAAGTTGAGTCTTTAGCTAAACGGTTTCAATTAGCCGAACAAATTGAAGGCACAAAAAATGAGTTGGATATTGAGCGCAACAATCTTGTCTTGCGTTTGCGTAGAAACTTCTCAGAGCAAGAAACAGCCTTGTCAGAGGCAATTCTAGCCTTTGAAGGGATATCAAAATCATTATATGAATCTGCTGGTAGTATGACTATTGAACCATCGAACAATGGTCCAGTTTTTGAATTTCCTATGCAGGGGGAGCGAAGCAAGGGCATTAAGAATATGCAGATATTTTGCTTTGATATGATGTTAATGCAACTCTGTTATAAGAAAAATATCGGACCAAAATTTTTAATTCATGATAGCCATTTGTTTGATGGGGTAGATGGGCGACAAATTATAAGCGCATTAAAAAATGGTGCCCAAACCGCCAAGAAATTAGGATTTCAGTATATTGTTACAATAAATGAGGATGATGCTTTCAAGGAAACAATCGAAGGGTTTGATCTGAATGATTATGTTTTGCCAGTAAGTTTAACCGATGCCACAGAAGATGGAGGACTGTTTGGTTGTAGATTTTAGGAAAGCACCATGGAAGTCTAACATGAAGAAAACGTGCTATAATTGGGTAGCCGGGGGTTTTTCGCTGGGGGGCGGGGGGACGCCCTTAACTTATTAATTTTCTGATTTGGATTTCAAACAATATCTTATGAACCAACAAAAACATGCTGCGGGCAAGCCGCAGATGTTTACGTTATGTGTGAGGAACAACTCGATCAGGATGAGATGCCCCTCTTCAGTCCGAGAACCTTAAACAACCGTGCATACAGGATGGTCCGCTTGAGCATCCAGTTGTTGAAGCCGTCGATGGGAGAGGGGAACTCCTTGTAGAGCTTCTCCAAACGCCTCGCAATCAGGAATACCTTAGATACTTTCATGAACAGTCCGATATGCCCCAGGCTGCTCTTGAATTTGGCAATGCGTTCCGGGATAGTATAGTCAAAGGTTTTATCACTCCAAAGGGCGCTGAACTCCTTGGAGCCAATGAGTCCTGTTTCAACCATTGCGTTCAGATCATCATCGGACAGGTTCTGGATAAAGATCCGGATGGCATCGGCAAAGGGGCGGGAAGAACCGAAACCCCTCTTGTACTGTACATTATAGCCCCATAGGCCTTTTCTGCTGACATCGGCTTTACGAATGGCCGTGGCGGCAACTTCTGCTGCAATCTTACCGGCAATCACCGACCCCGGCACTCCGAACCCTGAATTCGTTGAAACCTGATAGCCGGCATCTCCAACCAGCATGAACCCGTTGCCGACAAGTTCTGGTTGGCAAGGCCTCATGGGTAGGTATGGCGAAGGCCCCGTGCCCTTTGCATATACCTTTTTACCGATCTTGTCCGTGTGTGCAGCGCAGAATTCATGGGTCACCTTTACAGGATCCGGATGGCCCTGGAACATGGGAAGGCCGCAGCCGATATTCGTCTTGCCCTTGTCTTCAGGTACTATCCAGAAATATCCGCGGTTTTGGAGAATGCAGTACCAACCGGGATAATCGTTCGGTGGTATGTAGTCAGAGCTGCCCGTGAGATCCCTGACCTCACGGTAGGTCATGACCATGTCTTCGGGGATCATTCCTTCTTTATGGTAAACGCCGTGGGGAAGCCTGTCCCGAACGACCGCGAAGATCCCACTGGCATCGACTACGATCTTTGATCGGTATTCGTCGATCACCTTTTTTGGTCCCCGGCACCGAACACCGGTGATGAAGTTCCTTTCCAGGATGGGTTCGATCACTTCCGTTTCAGAAAGGAGGGTACAACCGGCATCCAGGGCATATTTCAGGAGCCGTTGACCAAGCAGGCGCCGGTGAGACAGGTACCCGTCAAGGTCCGCCTCGAAGGAATACTTCCTGTTCGGCGAGAACACTTTCAGCTTCAGCATCTTCATATCAAGTTCGTCCCCTTCGGGAAGGGGTATGCCGAGCGCCTCGAAAGTACAGACCGGTATTGTATCAAAAGTGAGCTTGTCCCCGATGTCATCATTTTTCCTCTTATCGATCAGTAGCACCTTGAGTCCCTGTTCCGCAGCAACCTTTGCTGTAGCACATCCACCGCTGCCCGCACCTACGACGATAAGATCGTATACATCTTTTGCCATGGCATCCTCCTCATATTTTAATATTAATACATGAACCGGTTCCCGATCAGTCTTTACACAATCCTCTCAGGATGATCTTGAGTCCCTCCTCGTACATGCGTATTGCAGATACACCCTCAGATTTCACGTATGTCTTGATGAGGAACATGATGTAGATGGAGAAGAAGAGCTCGGCAGTGTGCTGCACATCCATTTCGTGAAATCTACCCTGTTTGATGCCCTGGGACAGGATGTCCTCTATGAGCTGTATGGCTTCTTGGTTGATCTCATGAAAGCGATCTTCTCCAGGGAAGAGGGTGAAGATACTCGGGTCCTTTATGAAAATGGAACGAAGTTCATTATGTTCCATGAGATATTCGATGGACCGTTGAGCCATTATCGAGAACTTTTCCACCACATCTTCCACTTGGTCCACTGCATCGACAACCGCCTTCTGCCACTGTCGAAAGGCCATGCTTATGGTTTTTTCGTATAGATCACGTTTACTGGTTGCATAGAAGTAGATGCTACTCTTGGTCATGCCCAGTTCCTTGCTCACATCTTCTAACAAGGTCTTCTTATATCCGTAATGGGCAAACAGTTTTAATGCCGTATTCAATAAGGAATTGAGCTTTTGTTCTTTATTAAATGCCATAATCTAACAATAGAACAAATGAATCAATAAGTCAAATATATAATAAGGGGTCAAATCTGCTGTTGACTCTTGCTCATAATCTCCAAAAGCAATAAGAGTCAACAGCAGATTTGACCCCTAACGCCCCCTGGAGTCGCCGTCCTTGTCGCCCGCCATACAGTGGGCGAGGGCGGTTGAGACGCCCTGAAACGTTCACCGATATGCTGCCAGCCAGGGCGGTTTCGCTGTCAGCCGCAAGCCTCCCCCCTACCCGAAATACGTTGACAATGTATATACGTGCTATTAAAATTCTTATATGGATATTATCTGGGATAAAGAGAAAAACAGTTGGCTTCAGGTGAACCGGAGGATTTCTTTTGAAGAAATATCCGGCAAACTATTAAACGGGAATTACATCGATATTCTTGAAAATCCAACAAGAGACAACCAGATGTATTTCATAATGAAAATCAATGACTATACATGGGTTGTTCCATTCTTGATTGATGAAAAAGAGAGGATCGTTCTGAAAACAGCGTTTCCAAGTCGAAAATTCCATAATAGATATGGAGGAAGAGATGAATAATTTAACCAAGGAAGAGAGAACCATTGAAAACAATATTGATTCTCTGGTTCCCATATCGAGGGATAAACGGGAACGAGTTGAATCTATTATGGGACGGGCAAGAAAGAACAAATCGATTAGCCTGAGAATCGCTGAATATGATCTTGAGAAGCTGAAAGAGAAAGCTAAAAGCGATGGAATCCCCTATCAGACACTCATTAGTATGGTTCTCCATAAATACATAACGAACGAGTTGATTGAGAAGAGCGAACTACTAAAATCTATTCAACTATTGCGGAACAAAGAGGCTTTCTGAGGGTGAGGTCATCCGCGATTTGGGAAATCAGGGGACGCCGGACATGGGCAATTCGGGTCCATTCCGTGGCGAGTTGGGGGAAGCAACCGAAGGCGCAATCCGAACATGTTGTTTCATCCGCTGGCCGGGCAAGGTCAAGCCGGATACAACCTCGTATGCCATGTTCTCGATCATGGATTTCATCCCGACCTTCGCCAATATCATTGGCGCCAAGATCCCGGCGCCCGAACTCAAGAAGTTTTGAGCGAGGGACATGGGGACCGTAATTCCGGGGACACGATACCAAACTTTTCAAGTCTCATACTGTTCACGAATCCAGTCCTGATAGGCCCCGCTCCTGACGCGCTCGATCCATGATGGATGCGCCAGGTACCATGTGAGGGTTTTCTCGATTCCCGATTGAAAAGACTCCTCCGGGGTCCACCCCAGTTCTCTTTGCAATTTGGTGGAATCAATGGCATACCGTCGGTCGTGGCCAAGCCGATCTTTCACATAGGTGATCAACGTCCGCCTGGAGGGCTTACCGTTCATGGCGGGAAGATCATCGATCAAATCGCAGATGGTCTCCACAATACGGATATTTTCCATCTCGTGGTTGCCGCCGATATTATAGGTTTCCCCTCTTCCCCCGCTTTTCATAATGGTCCACACAGCCGTACAGTGGTCCCGAACGTAGAGCCAGTCCCTGACATTCAGACCGTCTCCATATATGGGAAGGGGCTTATCCTCCCCGGCATTTAAAATCACAAGGGGAATCAACTTTTCGGGAAACTGGTAGGGACCATAGTTATTGGAGCAGTTGCTGATGGTGACGGGCAAGCCATAGGTTTCATGATAAGCGCGAACCAGGTGATCGGAAGAAGCCTTTGAAGCGGAATACGGACTGTTGGGCTGGTATGGTGTGGTTTCCATGAACAGTCCTTCCTTCCCGAGACTTCCGAACACCTCGTCGGTGCTGATATGGTGAAACAGTTCAACCCGGGACTGGTGGTTACGGAACACTTCCAGCAGATTGAAGGTCCCCACGATATTGGTCTGGATAAAGGCACCGGGGCCCACAATGGATCGGTCCACGTGGGATTCGGCGGCAAAATGGCAGACCGAATCCAGATGGTATTCATCAAAAAGCGTATCCATTCGCTCCCTGTCGCAGATATCCCCTTTGACAAAGACGTAACGATCACCATATTTTTCTTCAATCTCCGTGAGATTCTCCGGATTTCCCGCATAGGTCAGGCTATCCACGTTGATGACCCGTCCCTCAAAATCGCTTTCATCCAGAAGATAACGAATAAAGTTGCTTCCAATAAATCCGCATCCACCGGTTATCAGCATATTCTCCATCATTTCGCCTCATCTAATAAACGATCTTTGAACAGAGTTACAAATTGGATCAGATCGGCCCGCCAATCCCGCATGATGTTGAGGCCTTCATCCTTCAACCGTTGATTTTCCAGAATCGAGTTGGCCGGCCTTTCCGCGGGGGTGGGATAGTCTTGGGTCGTACAGGGGACAAAAGCGTTGGGAACCGCCATTTCATCAAGAAACGTGGTGGCCAGTTCGTACCAGGTGCAGTGCCCTTCGGATGTGGCGTGAAATATGCCGTTAACATCGGCATCCATAACGGTTGCAATCTGCTCCGCCAGCCGGTAGGACCACGTGGGAGAGCCGAACTGGTCATGAACCACCTTGAATTCTCTTTCCGGATCACCAATCGCCAGCCTCAGCATGGTTTTCAGGAAGTTCCGACCGTTTGCCCCATAAAGCCAGGCCGTTCTAATGATGCTGTGGCGGTCTGTTTCTTCGCAAACAGCTTTCTCCGCTTCCAGCTTCGTGAGGCCATAATTGGAAATGGGGTGGGTGCCGTCGTTTTCGGTGTAATATTCAGGGACCGGTTTTTTCCCATCAAACACATAGTCCGTGGAAATATGGATCATCCGTGCCCCCCGTGTCCCGGCAGCTGAAGCCAGATGCTTCGGCCCTTCCACATTGACCTTGCAGGCCAGTTCCTTTTCGGTTTCGCAGTCATCCACCCGGGTGAATGCCGCACAGTTCAGGATCACATCCGGTTTCAAATCGTGAACGAACGCGTTCACCGCCGTCCGGTCAGCGATATCCAAGACCTCTAAATCAACCGGGGTTACTTGGTGGTTTTTCTTCAGAACCGTTTCACAATCCCGCCCCAACTGCCCGGCACCGCCCGTAATCAAAATTTTCATGTGTTCTCCTCAGGGCCTCGGTACTTGATCGGGAAATCTCATAATGACCTTGGTACCCTTTCCCGGCGCGCTGTCAATCCGCACATCCCCGCCATGCTCACCGATAATGCGCTTCACGAGGCACAGACCCATACCCACACCCACCGCTTTGGTGGTAAAAAACGGATCAAAGACATAGGGCAGATCTTTTTCCGAAATACCGGCGCCGTTGTCCACAATCTCCAGCAACAAGCCATTTCGTTCTTTTATCAGGAAAATCGTCACAGACCCTTCATCATTTTTAAGAAATTCCAGAGTATTGAGCAAAACCTCATAAACCGCCCTTCTAAAAAGCACGGGATCAACCGCAAACTCCGCCACGGAAAGTTTTAAAGACCACGTGACCCGCTTTGAAAGTTCGGCCGCTTTTGCCTGAAAGCGGTCCACTTCTTTTTCAAAAATATCTGAAATGGAGACCTGCACCGGTTCGGCCGTTGGCATACGGGTGTATTCACTCACAACCCTTACAATGGCCTCAAGCCGCTCGGCATCGCTCAAAATGTTTTTCAAGTAGACGGCGATTGTCGAATTTTCATCAATTTTGCTGAGAATTCGCATGGCAAAACCGCCGATGCTCATGATGGGATTGCGTATCTGGTGGGCGATGGCCATGGCCAGCCGCGTCAACCCTTCCGCCCGCTCGCGCTCCAGGCGGTGTTTTTCCCTCAAAACCTGCTTTTCCCGGTCATGGAGCAATTGAAGCTCCGTTACGTCATGAAGAATCAGGACGATACCGGCGATCTGTTCGTCCTCCCTGAGAAAAGACCCGGTAATGGATAATTGAAGCGTCTTACCGCTCGGTTGAACATAGGGGACCCTGCGATGGAGATTGACCTTTTTCTCCTCTATCACGTCCAGTATGATTTGATTAAAGGCCTGATTTCTTAAATCCTCCAAAAACAGATCACCCCACCCCTTCCCTTCAAACATGCGGCAGGCATAACCCAGGATTTCAGATGCCGCATCATTGCTGGTGACAATTTCTCCTCCCGGGTTAATGACCAGAAGGCCCACCGGGATGCTTTCCAGAATATTATGAAGGATGATCGATTTAATGTTGAACCTCCTGTCTTGAGTGCCTAAAATGCGGTCCTTAAAGAAGGATCTAATTTTGCTGCTCAGCTTCATACAATCCATCAAAAATGTCAAATCAAAGTCGCATATGAAGCCAATCCTCATTGATCAAACTGAAAATCAAAAAGATTTGCCGGGCTTTAACAAATATTGAGGGCTCAAACGGTCCGCATATCCACCCTTGACATTCTCGACGGAACTGGAGTAGCATCGGCCCCGTTCCCTGAACCTTGTTGAAGGCCAACTCATAGCAATTCCAGAATGTTATGACACTTCACAACAATTCGGGCTTATACCGGAAAGAAAGGATGCATCAGATATGAAAACAGCCAAAAAAATTTCAAGCCGACTATCCCTCTGGATATTCATCTGGTTCCTCTTAATGGGGCTGGCTCTCGCCGGTTTCGGATACCGGCAGATGGGGATTTTAAACAAAAGCCTTCAGGGACAGATAAATCCGGAAACGCTGGCGACCCTGCTGCAAAACAGCGGAATTCTCTTCCTGCAGGTGCTTGGGGGAAGCCTGTTGCTTTTTGGGATCCTTCTCTGGCTGACACTCCGCGCTTCCGCGCGCCGGACTTTGGCAAAGATAGATGCCCCCGGACCCGTTACACACGCCCCCAAAAAAGTGAAGAAAAACCTGCCGCCCCGTCCAACACCGGAAGAAAAAGAAGCGCTGGCCCGTGAAAACCAGCGAAAAACCCTCCATTTGCTGACCTTACTTCAGAGAGAAGGCCGCCTGGTCGACTTTCTTGAGGAAAATCTCAAAGATTATGATGATGCTCAGATCGGTGCAGCTGTTCGCAGCATTCAGGAAAACTGCCAGAAGGCTTTGAAGAAGTACTTGAAAATCGAGGCGGTCATCGACAAGGAGGAGGGCGAAGAGATTGCGGTGGAAAAGGGATTTGATGCCTCCGCCATCAAGCTGACGGGCAACGTCTCCGGAGAACCGCCTTTTAAAGGGGCACTGCAACACCGCGGCTGGCGGGTGGGACGGTTTGACCTGCCAACCCTTTCCGGCTCCCCGGACTCGACCGTTATAGCACCCGCCGAAGTTGAAATTCCTTAAGAACATTTCAATAGACAGTGATTTTTAACCCATAACGAGAGACCCATGACAAGCGAAACAAAACCCGACCCCACCTTCGTGGTGGGAATTGACCTGGGCACCACCAACAGTGTAGTGGCTTATACGGAAGCTTGGGGAAGTGAAAAGACGGAACCCCACATTCGAATTTTAAAAATTCCTCAACTGGTGGCCGCAGGCAGCCTGGGGGAGAGTCGCACGCTGCCTTCCTTTTTACTGCTGCCGGGCCCCCATGATGTTCCCGAAGGCGGACTGGCCCTGCCATGGGACCCCCAAAGCCAAATGGCGGTGGGGACCTTCGCCCGGGACCGGGGCGCTGAAATTCCCATGCGCATGATTGCTTCAGCCAAATCGTGGCTCTGTCATACCGGCGTGGACCGTAATAAACCGATTCTACCGTGGGAAGGCCCTGACGATCGAGAGAAACTCTCACCGGTTGAAGCATCGGCGGCGATCCTCGGGCATATCCGGAAAAGCTGGGATTATGCCATTGCCCGGAAAGACAGCCGGCTGTGCCTGGAACATCAGGAGATTTTTCTGACGGTACCCGCGTCATTTGACGCGGTGGCCAGGAATCTTACCGTTGAAGCGGCGGAAATGGCAGGGTTATCCAAAACCACCCTCCTGGAAGAACCCCAGGCCGCGTTTTATGCCTGGATCGACAGAACCCGCAGCGAATGGCGGAACCAGGTCCGGGTCGGTGATCTGATCATGGTGGCGGACGTGGGTGGCGGCACCACGGATCTTAGCCTTATCAAAGTCACCGAAGCGGATGGGGAATTGAATCTGGAACGGATTTGTGTGGGACAACACCTCCTGGTGGGCGGGGACAATATGGACCTGACCCTGGCCTATACGGTGGCCGGAAACTTGGCCGCAAAGGGTACAAAGCTGGATGCACACCAGATGCGCGGCCTGAGCTATGGCTGCAGATCAGCCAAAGAACACCTTTTTACAAATGAGGATTCCGAATCCTACCCCATCACCCTATTGGGTCGGGGAAGCCGGCTCATCGGCGGCGCCATCAAAACCGAACTGACCCGCACGCAGGTTGAAACGGTGCTGAAAGAGGGCTTTTTCCCGGCATGCGACCGAAATGCCCGACCTCTGGAAACACGCCGTGCCGGAATGCGGGAAATGGGGCTTTCCTATACCTCGGATCCGGCCATTACCCACCACCTGGCCCAGTTTCTGAACCAGCAGGATACGCCGGAATCGACCCACCGTACCTTTGTCTGCCCCAGCGCCATCCTTTTTAACGGCGGTGTCATGAAAGCCGGAGGGTTGAGAAAGAAAATTTTGGAAATCCTTTCTTCCTGGACCGCTGAGGCGGACCGCCCTTCACCCAGGGAGATTGAAAGCAATGATTTCGATCTGGCCGTTGCCCGGGGCGCAGCATACTATGGCCTGGCCAGAAAAGGCCGGGGGGTCCGCATTCGCAGCGGGCTTGCCAAGACCTACTACATCGGTGTGGAAGCGTCCATGCCGGCAGTGCCCGGGGTTCCCACTCCGGTCAAGGCCCTGTGCGTGGCGCCATTCGGCATGGAGGAAGGCTCGGAAGCAGCCTTGCCGAACAAAGAGTTCGGCCTGGTGGTGGGAGAACCGGTTAAATTTGATTTCCTGGTATCCAATACCCGGCATCATGATGCCATCGGCACGATAGCGGAAGACTGGGAAGGCGAAATCGAACCCATCACCACGCTCGAAACCCGTCTGGAAGGTGAAATCGGCGCCATTGTTCCGGTAACCCTTGAAACCCGTGTCACGGAGGTGGGGACCCTTGAGCTCTGGTGCGTATCTCGGGACGATCAAAAAAAATTCAAGCTGGAATTCAATGTCAGAAAAAAAGAGACGGATTAACCCATGAATTTTATCATCGGAATAGACCTGGGAACCACCAATTCCGCCGTCACCTATATCGACCTCGAGGCAAATAAGGAGAGATCAAGGCCGATCATCCGGCATTTTGAAATCCAGCAGATCACGGGACCGGGTGAAATATCAAATACCAAGGTTTTGCCTTCCTTCTTTTATCTGCCAGGGGCACACGAATTTCCGGCCGATGCCCTGGCGCTCCCCTGGAACGAAGCAAATAAAGAAAGCTTTGCCGGGATACTGGCACGAGAGATGGGTGCAAAATCCCCCAACCGGATGATCTCATCGGCTAAATCGTGGCTCTGCCACGAAAAGGTGGATCGACATGCCCCCATCCTGCCGTGGGGTGCAGATGACCCGGCGCAAAAGCGCTCTCCCATCACCGTTACATCCGCCTATCTGAAACATATTAAAGATGCCTGGAACCATCAGGTCGGCCTGGATGAAAGCGCCTGGCTTGAAAACCAGAGCGTGATCATTACCGTCCCCGCTTCCTTTGACGAAGTGGCCCGGGACCTGACCGTTGAAGCGGCAACGGAAGCCGGTATCCCCAATATCACCCTGCTTGAAGAACCGCTGGCGGCCTTTTACAGCTGGCTGAATGTTAACGAACAAAAATGGGATCAGCGGGTAGCCCCTGGGGAGTTGATCCTGATCTGCGATGTGGGGGGCGGCACCACGGATTTCACCCTCATCACATTGCGGGAAAAAGACGGAAAGCCCGTATTTGAAAGGATTGCCGTGGGGGATCACCTGATTCTCGGCGGAGACAACATGGACCTGGCCCTGGCCCATCTCTCGGAGGGCAGGCTTCAGGGCGATCAAAAGAAAAAATTGAGCATGGGTCGCTGGCAGTCCCTGTGTAACCAGTGTCGCCAGGCCAAGGAAGACATACTGGGGGAAATTGAAGATGAAAAAACCATCACCCTCATCGGCGAAGGCCGCAAACTGATTGCCGACACCAAAACCACCCAGCTCAATCGTTCGGATGTGGAAGCGGTTATCCTGGACGGGTTCTTTCCCCTGGTCACCCCTGACGAATCGCTCCAGTTGAAACCGCGACGGGGCATGACGGAGTTCGGGCTTCCCTATGCCCAGGACCCGGCCATAACGCGTCATTTGATCCGGTTTCTGGAACAGCATCGAAAGGACTTGAAGGAAACACTAAATCGAGACAGCATCGAACCGGACCTGATCATGTTTAACGGCGCAGCCCTCAAACCCGCCATCCTTCAGGAACGAATTCGGGGCGCCGTCTCCACGCGGTTTCATGGAACAGAGAATTCTCCACCAAGGGTGCTGATCAACCCGGACCTGGATATTGCGGTAGCCCTGGGCGCATCCTATTACGGGCGGGTTCGAAAGGGATACGGCGTTCAGGTAGACAGCGGCAGTGCGAGGGGCTACTACCTCGGTGTTCACCTTTCTGAAAAAAAAGGCCGTCATGACCCTAACATGGCCATCTGTCTGGTGGAACGGGGCATGCCCGAGGGGACTCAAAACG